>Ga0335070_10008451_pt1 | contig 12079 bp, 8 predicted proteins | sample Lox_Sample_13_FD_206722 | JGI IMG/M metagenome (GOLD analysis project Ga0335070, IMG submission 206722) | Soil microbial communities from Loxahatchee National Wildlife Refuge, Florida, United States - Lox_Sample_1.3 | ecosystem: Environmental > Terrestrial > Soil > Wetlands | place: USA: Florida...
CGACAACGTTCGGCGCAACGCTTCTCGCACTCTGGCACCTCAATGGCCGGCCGTCCGGTCCTGAGCAGGACATCGTTTCCCAAATCGGCAAGCGGCTACGATTTGCATGGTGAAACATTCCGCGCGTTGTTTTCATCGTGTGCGGTATCGTCGCTCTCGCATTCAATGACTGAGCTTGTAATGCGCGATCGCGCCTCGAAACAATTTTAGCTGTCCCTGGGTCGTCGGTTCCCAGTCGAAACCTTCGGCGTAGCGCCGTGTATCCGCGTGCGCCGGATAAGCGGCGAACAAGCGGCGTACGCCATCGGCCACTCCGTTCGCATCCGACGACGACATCAGTACGCCGGCCTCGGGGCTTGCAACGACTTCCGGCGTGCCCCAGACGGCCGATGCGACGACCGGCGTTCCGCAAGCCATGGCTTCAAGCAGAACATTGGCCCACCCTTCGCGACTCGACGCCAGAACGAGCGCGTCAACGGCGTTGTAAAGCCCTGCCAACCGTTTCTGATCCAGTACGCCGAGAAAGCGGACACGATCCGCTACGCCATTCGTCTCTGCCAATTTCTTGAGGTTGCCGAGTTCTTCGCCGCCGCCGGCTATCAGAAGATCGGTCTCGGGCAGTTGAGCGAGGGCGGCAATCACATGGTGATGACCCTTGCGCTCCACAAGATGGCCAACGCTGGCAAGCGTGCGGCGGGTGAGCCCAAGCTCCTTGCGCGCCGCTTCGCGATCCATGGGATGAAACAGTTCGAGATCCACGCCATTGCGCAGAACGGTGACGCGATCGGGTTGAACGCCAAGTTCCACCAGCCCGTCTTTCAGTGCCTGACAAACCGTGATGAGGCCGTCGGCACGCGCCGCAGCATCGCAAATCAGGCGACGCGGACCGGGATATTGCGGAATGAGGCTAATGTCCGTCCCGCGCGACGTCACCACGACCGGAAGACCGAACTCCTTGCCCAACCACACGGCCGCCACGCCGTCGGGATAAAAGTAATGGGCATCGATGATATCGAACTTGTGTCCCGCATCCAGCAACCGGCGCAGGGAACGACGCATGGCGCGATAGAGTGTATGCGGCGTCAAACTCATCCCGATCTTGGGCACGACGAGATAACGCGGATGTTCAATAGACAATCCGTCCCGTTCAACATGCTGCGGCACGCGATGGAGAGGCCCGTAAGAGCCGTATCGCAAAAAGCCGGGCAGCCACGGAATCGGTGCGATCACATGCGATCGAACCTGCCCGGAGGCCACGAGTTTGCGCAGCCGCGTCTCGACGAAAATTCCGTGCGAGCGCTGAACCGGGTTGGGAAAGAGCGTCGATACTGTCAGCACAGAAAGCGCCGGCGCGACATTGCCCGTTGTCATTGCAGCTTGTCCTTGCGCGGCTGGCGGGGCGTCATTCTCAGGGCAGAGATATTGCAAAACCTCAAACATGGCCAATGCTTTCCGAGGTCGCGCAAAGTTAACGAATACGGTATAAGCCTTTGTCCGATCTCATCTTTCAGCCAGCCACCCACACCCTTCCCATGTCCCGCCCCCGTATACTGCTGATCTCCTATCTGTTCCCGCCCATGGGCGGGATCGGCGTGCAACGTGCCCTGAGCATTGCGCGCTATCTGCCGGGTATGGGGTTCGAACTGCACGTCTTGAGAGCGCCCAACGCCGCCGGGCCCGTGATGGACCCAGCCCTCGTCAATCTCGTGCCGGAAGACGTTCAGGTCCACAGCGCGTTCACGCCCGAGATACCGTTTTCCTTACGGCAGAAGGCCTGGCAATGGCTCAACCGCGCCAAGAGAAAGCCTGCAACTCCGGCCCCGGCCCCGGTTGTTTCCAAGCGTCAGCCTCTGCTCGGCCGGATCATCCGCAAGGTGCTGGCACCGGAACCGGAGATTCTTTGGGTGCCGTTCGCCTTGCGCGCGGCCAAGCGCATCATACGGCGACACAAGATCGATGCGGTGATCGTTACGGCGCCGCCGTTCTCCGCCTTCGTCGTCGGCAACAGATTGAAGCGGATATTTCCGCAGGTGAAATTCATCGCCGATTTCCGGGACGAATGGCTGGAATTCTATATCAACAACAACGCTTTCCAGAACAACCCCTATGCACGCAAGCGCGCCGTCGAGATCGAGCGGGAAACCATCGAACGCGCCGATGCAGTGATCTCTGTCACCGACATGTCGCTGGCAACGATCCGCAAACGCTACCCCGAACAACCCGATGCCAAATTTCATCGCATCGCCAACGGCTACGATCCCGCCGCCTTTACCGGCTTCAAAGCGCGCGAAAACGAAACAGCCAAACTGATCGTCACGCATATGGGGACGGCCTATCTCAATTCCTCGCCGCGCTATTACGCGGCAGCGCTGAACGGATTGCCGGAAGAGGTTCGCGACGGAATCGTGACCCGCTTCGTGGGCCGCGTGGAAGACGCAGAAAAAGAACTTCTGCAAAACGCGAAAAGCGAAATCCAGCTTCTCGGCTTCATGCCGCAACAGAAAGCGCTCGGCTATCTGGAAGATACCGACTACGTGCTGATGACAATGACGGACAAGATCAGTATGCCCGGCAAGGCCTATGAATATCTCGCCACGGGCAAGCCTTTCCTGACAATCGCCGCAGGCGACAGCGAAGTGGGCAATTTCATTCGGCAGACAGGCGCGGGGTATTGCGCCGATCCGAACGATGTCGAGGAAATTCGCGCCATGATCCTCAAGGCATTCGAAGGCAAGAAGCAGAGGCTAACTCCACCTGCCCCGGCAGCTTCGGTTGTCGCGCAATATGCGCGCCCGCAGCTTGTGCAACAGTTTGCCGACCTGCTGAACAAAATGGTCGCGCACTGACGACGTGCTTACGCGCCCGGGTAATATTTCTCAGGCATCGAGGTGCGCAGTGCGCCGCGCGTATCGATGACGATCTTGAGATCGAGCAATTCGCGGTCGATCCGCAAGAACTGACGGTGATCCACCAGAAGTACGACGATATCTGCTTCATCGAGCGCTTCGCGTAGTTCCACCTTGCGCAGGCCCGGCAGATCGCGCAGCGAAGCCGGAAGTTCCTTCACATTTGGTTCGACAACGAGGAGTTCGCCGACATCGGCTTTTGCAAGCGTCTCGACCACATGGACAGCGGGACTTTCACGCAGATCATCGATGTTCGGCTTGTAGGCCAGGCCCAGACAGGCGACCTTCGGCTGACGGAATTTTCCGGCTGCGGCCTTCACCTTGCCGACAACGCGATCGGGCATTGCGTCATTCACGTCGCGGGCCGCGCGCATGACGCGCGCCTTGTCGCCCACCGCGGAAATGATGAACCACGGGTCGACCGCGATGCAGTGACCGCCGACGCCGGGACCGGGCTTCAAAATGTTCACGCGTGGATGATGGTTTGCGAGATCGATCAGTTCCCACACATTGACGTGCAGCTCGTCACAAATGACCGACAATTCGTTGGCGAAGGCGATGTTGACGTCGCGAAACGCGTTTTCGACCAGCTTCCCGAGTTCGGCCGTGCGGGCGGTTGTAAGATGGAGTTCGCCGGTGACGAACAACGAATAAAGATCGCCACCGCGGCGCGCGCAGGCCGGCGAAATGCCGCCTATGATACGATCGTTGTAGATCAATTCGCGCAGCACGGTTCCCGGCAGAACGCGCTCGGGGCAGTGGGCGACCTGCACATCTGCTTCCTCGCGCGTTGCGTCCGGCATCAGAAGATCGGGCCGTTTCTCGCCGATCCATTTGCAGATCAGTTCGGTCGTGCCAACCGGAGACGTCGATTCCAGGATGACGAGATTGCCTTTGCGCAGCAGCGGCGCGATGGCTTCGGTCGCCTGCCGGACATAAGTAAGGTCGGGCTTGCGATCTTCCGTGAACGGTGTGGGTACTGCAATGACGAACGCATCGGCCGGCTCAGGTTCCATTGTGGCGCGGAGTTTGCCGTTCGACACGGCAGCCTGCACCAGCATTTCGAGATCTGGCTCTACGATGTGGATACGGCCGCTGTTGATCATCGACACGGCAGTCGGATTCACATCGACCCCGATGACCTCCACGCCACGGCTCGCCAAGACGGCGGAAACCGGCAACCCCACATACCCCAGACCGAACACAGAGACGGTCTTGAACAAAGCTTTCGGATTCTTTTCGACAACATCGCCAGGCACTGAAGTACTCCAACAACCGCAGAACGCTCGGTCCGGGCGCCGGACCGCGACCCATTTCAAGCCAAATCGATAGAAAATCAGTTTATCTAGATACCATGTGGGTGACTATTGACCATACAGACCCCAGCTTTCGGTAAACGGCAATCAAATTAACGGCTTAAGCTGATACCCGGCAGGCGGCCGTTAACGGTTGAGCGGCAGTTTTTCCAAGGCGTGGACCCCGGCGAACTCACAGGTCGGCTCCGAAAATTGCCGCCGCTCCACCCTCCCCAACGACCGATGGAACGTCACGTGACTGCCATCGACCGCAGCTCCCAGTTTTGTTGAGACGTCCCGACAAGCGACGATCCGGCTTCGACGCTCGCATCACGTCGTTTGCAAGGTTGTAGGTGGAATCGTGGTGAGGGTCTTTTCGCCAGAGAGATGTGCTTCAAGCGCGTACAAGTGTTAACGCGATGCATTGCGTTCCCGCGATGCCGCCGATCGCCCTGCACCGGCGGCTTTCATTAACACCCGGTCTTGACCGGAAATGCCGTCCGGTGCATCAAGATCGGCCTCATTTCCAGGTTCGTTCGTGGGTAGTTTTTTCGTCGTTTCCAAGGATCAAGGAAACCGTGCGGCCAATGCTCTGGAAAAAAGCAGGGCCCATTTCGCACGTACCGGATTTTCCTCTCCCATTACTTTCGAAGACGATGCCTATACGCTCGATTACTACGGCAAGATTCAATACGACGCGAAAAATTACCATGTCTTCGAGAATGGCGATTTCGCCGTCGCGAACGGCACCTTTATCTACAAGGGAAAAATCGGCGCCGATGCGCTGAAAGCATTCGCGGATGAAGGCGATCACGAAGCCCAGTTGCGGAACACGCGCGGGCATTTCGTCGTCATCATCCGAAAGAACGGCCGCACACGCCTTTACCGCGATCCGCTGGGCGCGCATGACGTTTTTCTGACACAGGACGGGCGGTGCGCCACATCTTCCTTCATCGCGGCAGCCAGCGTCAGCGAACGGCTCACGGTATCGCCGCAGGAATGTTACGAATACGTTTTCAACGGCTGCACGCTTGGAAACGAAACGCCCTTCGCGGAAATACGCAGGCTCGATCTTTTCGAAAGCGCGGAACTTTCGCCGCGCATCGCACTTTCACGGCGGCGGCAATCCCTTTTGCCCGACGAAAGCGGGCAATCGCGCACCGAGCTTGTCACGCAAAACCTTCACGGCCTGCTCCAATACACGTCCGATCTGGTGGGGCTGTTCGGCAGCAATGTGAAGGTTGCGCTGTCGGGCGGCTATGATAGCCGGTTTCTCCTCGCCCTGTTCCGCAAATGCGGCATCACTCCTCACCTCTTCGTCTATGGCGGTTCGAACGACGAAGACGTTCTGGCAGCGAAACGGATAGGAGAGGCGGAAGGAATCGAGATAAACCACGTCGACAAGTCACATCTTAAAGACGTTACCCCCGAAGAATTTCCCGAAATCGTGGAGTCGATCTTTCTTCGCGACGACTGCATGAGTTCGGGTGGCATCTTCAGCAATGGCGGCGAACAGATCGCTCGCGTCCAACGCAACGCGGGGGGAGCGCTGCACGTCAATGGCGGCGGCGGCGAAGTTTATCGGAACTTTTTCAACCTGTTCGACCGCTCTCTGACGCCACGCCAATTCGTGTGGACGTTCTATACGCAATACGATCCTGCCGATTGCGCAGGTGGCTTCACGCAGCGCGGTTACGAAGATGCGGTTTCCGCCAAGGTGAAAGCCTTGTTCGGAACGAACGGCAATTCGCTGTCGCGCCGGCAGGTGGAGGCCCTCTATCCTTATTTCCGATGCCGGTCATGGTTTGGGCGGGAGAACAGCGTCAATAGCCGCTACGGCTATTCCGTGCTGCCGTTTTTCGACTATCAAACCGTGCACGAAGCTCTTCAGATACCCGTCGGTTACAAGAAATTCGGGGACTTCGAGGCCGCGTTGATCCGCCAGACCGATCCTTCGCTTGCGCGTCATATGTCGCTTTACGGCTTCGATTTCACCAACGACGCGCCCGCTCGCGCCCGGTTGAACGATACGCTGACATATATGCGGCCGCCCTACCTGCGCGGCATGACCTACCGCTTGAAGAGCCGTTTGGGTTCGCCCGAAACCAGGCCCCCGCTCCACACAGAACCGTATCTTCGCGGGATCATCGATACCTCGTTCCCCTATATGTCGAAATACTTCGACGTCGCGAAGGTGAAAGCGGACATACAGTTTGCGAGAATCTGCACGCTGGAATACCTGTTCGCGCGGTTTAATCCGCAAGCGCTCTAGGCTGGCTTTGGAACCGGATGACGGTAGCTGACGCGCAGGCGTGCGAAATTCACCTTTGTTAACGACTGCCTCCACAGGCACGGCGCCCTGATTTCGCGGGAACCAAAATTTCAGACGACATTCCTATTCCCGTCGCGCGGCGACACCGAAAATTGAGGCATTGCTTCCAATATCTGCTACCAAGTCGGCGTCCAGCACATCGGATACGGTAGAGAACTTATGCGCGTAATGACCATCTTCGGCACGAGGCCGGAAGCCATAAAACTGGCGCCCGTGGTCCTGGCATTTCAGAACTCCGGATCCGTCGAACACATCACCTGCGTCACCGGTCAACACCGGGAGATGCTCGACCAGGTGCTGCAGACGTTCGATATCAGGCCGGACATCGATCTCGATCTGATGCGGCCCAACCAGAAGCTCGAACACATTACGTCGGCCGCGCTGACGGGTATCGGCGAGGCATTGGACAAGACCAAGCCCGATTGGGTTCTGGTGCAAGGCGACACGACAACCGCCTTCGCCGGAGCGCTCGCCGCATTTTATCGGAAGGTCAAGGTGGGCCACGTGGAAGCGGGCCTGCGCACGGGCAATATCTATTCGCCCTGGCCGGAAGAAATGAACCGGCGCCTCATCTCGCAATTGACGACGATGCATTTTCCGCCGACGGAAGCATCGGCCAGGAACCTGCTGGGCGAAGGTATCGCGCGCGAAAACGTGCTGATGACAGGCAACACCGTCATCGATGCCCTGCAATGGGTGGTGAAACGACTCTCGGATGATACAAATTTCAGAAGCCGGTTTGCACAGGGCGTCAAACGCAGGTTTCCCGACCGCAGGCTTATCCTGGTGACGGGACATCGCCGGGAGAATTTCGATTCCGGGCTTGAAACGACCTGCATCGCGTTGCGCAGGCTGGCAGACCGCGGCGATGTGGAGATCATCTACCCCGTGCATCTCAACCCGCGTGTTCAATCCGTCGCCAAAAACGTCCTTGCGGATCATCCTGCAATTCAATTGCTCGCGCCGATGAACTATGTGCCGTTCATCGAACTGATGCGGCAGTCATACCTGATTGTCACCGACAGCGGCGGAATTCAGGAAGAAGCACCGGGCCTGGGCATACCCGTTCTCATCACCCGCGATACGACCGAACGGCCGGAAGCGGTGCAGGCCGGAACCGCCAAACTGATCGGCACAAATACCGAGAACCTGGTTTCCGCGGCAAACACCTTGCTGGACGATAGCGCCGCTTACACGGCAATGGCGCAGGCCAAGAACCCGTTTGGCGACGGCCAGGCTTCCAGACGCATCGTTAATCGGATTATCGAACGGTCGTAACGACGGCAAAGAAGCCGGCCAGGGGTCGCTCCGCCTGCGCCTCAAAGATTTTGCTGTTCGAGCTGCGGGTCCACAAACCCCGCCGGTTTAAATTTGGCTTGCCCGACCTTCTTTCCCATGACGATCTCGCTGAGCGGCATCACCAAGCAAATCAAGATAACGAACAGATCATAGTAGGCCATACTCAACCCCGCGCCGGCTACACAAAAAACGAACAGCGAAACCTGAATCATCGACGTGAGATCTTGTGTCCAGCGAAGCTCGGGCCTTCGCTTAGCTTCGCGATTTATCGCGAATGTTTTCATGAACGCGCCGGCGATCAGCGCCAGATATATCCCGGCTCCGACAAATCCGAGGTCTCCAAGGACCTGAAAATAAATGCTGTGCGCGGCGTGCGTCGTGGCATCCGGAAAATATTTGTGAAACACCGCGGCGGTCTGAGGGCTGCCGAACCCGGCGCCGATAGGCATGTGATCGAGCGCGCAATAGATCGCAACTTGCCAGGCCATGACGCGCCCCTGGAAGGACCCGTCGGTCGACAGCGAATTCATTGTGTTCAAACGGTCGTAGAACTCCTGGGGCATGAAATACAGCAACGGAACCATGACGATCGCAGCGACAATGAGGTAGACAATCTTGCCCCGAACCCGAAACCAGCCTGCAAGCATCAATGCCGCCAGACCGATGATCGCGCCGCGCGAATACGTACCGACGATGGCAACCACCGTCAGCACCATTCCCACCAGCAATATCATCCTTATCTCTCGCCGGGCGGAGTGCGCCCGCAAGTAGTTCGCCAGCGGAAGTGCCATTAGAAGCGCCACCGCCAATTGATTGTTGTCCCCGATGATCGTGCCCGCAGGGCCCTGGACCCGAAAGACGCCACCCGTGAAGAAGACGAAAAAACCGCCCTTTACGCCGTAGTAGAACAAGGAAATCACGACGACCCACATCAGGGCCTGAATGCGCACTTTGTCCGTTGCTGTTGCAGCAATCAAAATGCCGAGTGCGAAAATCTTCCAGTAGGTGTTCCAGAGCGACCAGGAAATTTCCGGCGCCTCCGAGAACGGCGTGGCGATGGTCATCCACGCAAGGAAAACCACAATCATCCAGAAGATCGTTTGCTGTAACGGCATCTTCAACTGGCCCGATGCCGCCAACGCACCGATCGTCACAACCGCGATTATCAGATTCAGCGGAGCGGTGGTAGCAAAGGTATACGCATCCTGATGGGGGTTCATCAGCGTGAACCAGGTCCACAACAGGATACCCGTGAAGGGGTAGCGCAGGGTGACCACAAGTCCGAACACTATGAACAGGACAAGTACGAGATCGCGCATGCCGGCGCCCTACCCTTCTGGGCCAAAACTAACAATCGAATCAGGTATATTGTGTAAACGTGCCTGCTGGCCAGCCACCAATCGTTAACGGCTTAACAGATCGCAGATATGCCTCTCGAGGCCTCGCTCAATGGCTCATTCGGCGTTTCGGGGGGACTTGGGGTGTTGCCGGGGCGGACGTTCCAGCCGCCAGAGAACCTATTGCTGCGGCGGCGACCAGGACAGCTTCTTCCTGCTCCTCCGGGCGGCGCGTTCGGCACGCCGGGCGCTCAGTTCCTCGGGACTTCTTATGGCCAGCCAACCGTGCGTTTGCTGACCCGGACCGACCTTCTCGTTCTGGATGACCCAATGGATCACCAGACCGATCGCAATCATCGACAGCAGATAATAAATACCGCTCATGCGCCCTCGCGAGTCGGGATGGCCAAGCCTATCGGGCTCCGACCTAACGCACGCCCTGCGGCCAAATCAGAACCCGGAAGGTCTGTAACATGATGGAGAGGTCGCGTAACAGGCTGTAATTCTTCATGTAGTAAAGATCGTATTCCAGCTTGCGGCGAGCATCCTCTTCTGAGGCCCCGTATGGGTAGTTGATCTGCGCCCAGCCCGTGAGTCCCGACTTCACGTTATGGCGCAGGCCATAGAGCCTGATCTTTTTCGACAGATCGGCCACGAACAGCGGCCGCTCGGGGCGTGGGCCCACCAGCGACATCTGGCCTATGAGCACGTTGAAGAGTTGCGGAATCTCGTCGATGCGGCTGCGCCGCAGGATGCGTCCCACGCGGGTGATGCGCGGATCGTCTTCCTCGGCCCACTGGGCGCCGAACTTTTCGGCATCCGTGCGCATCGTGCGCAGCTTGTAGATCCAGAAGGTACGTCCGCCCTGGGTGACGCGCGTCTGGCGATAAAAAACCGGCCCGAAATCTTCCGCCACGATGGCGATCGCGGAGAGGAGCAGCATGGGAAACGAGATCAGAAGCGCCAGCGAACTTGCCAGAATGTCCAGGCCGCGCTTCAGTACCGAGTCCATCACGCGAATCTGGAAACCGTTCGAGAACAGCAGATAGGACAATTCCAGCCAGCGCAGATCGACCCTGCCCGTCTCGCGCTCGATGAAGGTGTTGAACTCGAACACCGGGATGCCGTTGGTCTTCCATGGCAGCAATGCTTCGAGTGCGAGGCCGCGCTGCTCGTCCACCGCCACGACGAGTTCGTCGACCAAAAGTTCGCTGGCCAATGTTTCGACACTCTTGCCTGCAATCGGCAGCACGGTATCGCGCAACGCGGCAGGAACCTGCGTAGGCTCGCCGCCGATCAACGTCTCCGGAAGAAACGACAGTTCGGTCAGCTGGCGATGCGAATCGTGATTGAGCAGATTGTAGAGATAAAGCGCACGCGAGCCCGTGCCCACGATCAATATACGGCGGCGAAACCAGTGGCGCCGCGCCATCGCAAAGAACAGCACACGACTGTAAAGGCCCGCGCATAGCGAAACGCCCATGCCGAGAAATGCGATTGTCGCCGAGCGGCTGATGCTGCGGAAGATAATGGCGGTGGGAAACACAAGCTCCATCACGAAGTGCATGACGAGAAGCAGCACCACGGCGCTGAAACCCAATGCCACCGCCAACCGCGACGTGGCGGTGGAGAAATTGACGAGCGTGTCCCTGCGGAAGCATCCCGCGCCGTAGAGGAACGTCAGATGCACGGCCAGCGAGACGAATACGAGGGCCCACAGTTGTATCGGGTCTCTCACATCCAATCGTCCACCGATGCCGCCGAACAGTCCGGCCTGTGCGATCCCGAGGAACACGAAATCGAGCAGGAACAGGACGAGAGCGGAATTGGGGACGTAGCGATGGGCAGGCTTGGCGGTCAATTCGTATCCTTCAACAGCGGGCGTGCGAAACGCACCTGCCACGGGAGACGATGACCTGTCTTCGCGCGCGCCGCGGCGCGGAAACCGGGCAACATCGGCGGCCACGCCTTCACGAGCTTCGCGCGACGACGCGAAACGAGATACGGATTCCTCGTGCGCCACGAACTACCCCTAACAAGGATACGCTGACGGGAACTTGGTAAAACTCTAACGAAACGCTGTATGTATTGCACTACCCATGAGGGCAGTTTTCTGCAATAGCGTGAACCAATTAAAGTGAATTTTTGAACGGAAACGAGATCGTTTTTACGTTCAGAATCGTTACCGCAGCGGCTCGAATCGACAAGCTTGTTGCGTCGATTCCTCGATTTTTTTGGTTAATAAAGCGCAGCCGCTGCGATCAACTATTATGAACACGAAAATCTACAACCGTATCTGGTGTATCGTGTTGGGACACGCTCAAGGCGTTGCAAGACGGACCGCGGTAGGAGTTTGCGGAGGCTCGTGGAACTCTCGTGCGAGCCTGTTTGCCTTCACCAGCGACTCCCAGGCCTGACGGCAGGATTGGGGTGGGAATTCCTGTTCGAGCCGTTGCAGCTCCGCAAGAATCTGGCCGAACACGCCTTGGCGTTCTTCTGCCGTGACGCTGGCGCCCGCCAGCGCACCAATCGCTGCTTTGTAGAGCCGGGCACAGTCCGGCGGCAAAGGCGAATCCGAAAGCGGAATGGTTCCCAGGGCGAGCCGAATGGCCTGTCGCAAATGCTCCACCGCAGCCTTGGCGTCCATTTGCGATTCTTCGGCCCGCGGTGGGGATGGAGGGGGCTGTGGAGGCACGGACGGCGCGGGGCCAGACTTCGACGGCTCCTGACCTCCCTCCACCTTCTGGCGAAGCAGCTTGATGCCGGCATCCAACCCACGGGTTTCGCTCTGCACGGTGTCGCGGGCGGCCTGCCGGGCAGCCCGCAGGACCGTCCGGGTCCAAAGATGGATGAAGGCAAGGACCAAGACCGTGGCGACAAGGATCTGCCACTCCCGGATCCAGTCGTAGA
>Ga0335070_10008452_pt1 | contig 12078 bp, 9 predicted proteins | sample Lox_Sample_13_FD_206722 | JGI IMG/M metagenome (GOLD analysis project Ga0335070, IMG submission 206722) | Soil microbial communities from Loxahatchee National Wildlife Refuge, Florida, United States - Lox_Sample_1.3 | ecosystem: Environmental > Terrestrial > Soil > Wetlands | place: USA: Florida...
AAGAAGAATTGCGGAAAGCCCACGAAGAGCTGAGGCGCTGGAGCAGCCAGCAACTGTTCGACTACCGAACGCGCCTGGCCGCGATCGTGGACTCCTCCGAAGATGCCATTATCGCCAAAGATCTTGATGGCATCATCATCTCCTGGAACAGGGGTGCGGAACACATATACGGATATACGGCCGAAGAGGTCCTGGGCAAGCCAATCACGATCATCGTAGCGAAGGAGCAGCCCGACGAGATTCCGAACATCATGGCCAAGGTCCGCCGTGGTGAAGCGATCGAGCAGTATGAAGCCATCCGAGTAACTAAAGACGGTCGCCGCTTGAATATCTCGCTTTCGGTCTCGCCTATTCGCGACAGCGAAGGCAAAGTCGTGGGTGCATCGGCGATCGGTCGCGACATCACTGAGCAAAAACGGGCACAGGATCAGCTCCGCCAGGCGCAAAAGATGGAAGCCGTCGGACGCCTTGCCGGCGGCATTGCCCATGACTTTAATAACATCCTGGGTGTCATCAGCGCATGCAGCGAGTTCCTGCGCGACCGAGTCGAGAAAGGCTCTCCGGCGGCTCAGTTTGTGGACAACTTGCGCAAGGCCGCCGAACGCGGTGCTTCCCTTACTCGCCAGCTCCTGGTCTTCAGCCGCAAGCAGGTGGTAAAGCCAGAAGTCTTAAATCTGAATGATCGTCTGAAAGAAGTCAGCAAACTGCTGCGGCCTCTAATGGGCGACGATGTCGAAATCGTGATTTCTCCTAAATCCGATTCTGTATTTGTCGAGGCCGATCCCGGCCAGCTGGATCAGATCGTGATGAACCTGGCCGTCAACGCCCGCGACGCTATGCCTCGCGGCGGCAAGCTGATCCTGGAAACCTCCACCATGCAGTTCGACGAAGGCTTTGCCCGCCTTCACTATCCGATGGCGGCCGGCAAGTATGCCCTGCTTGCCGTCAGTGACAACGGCATCGGCATGGACGAGGCCACCGTTCAACGCATCTTCGAGCCTTTCTTCACGACCAAAGAAGTAGGCAAAGGAACGGGACTTGGCCTGGCCACGGTCTACGGCATTGTGAAGCAGGCTGGTGGCTACATCTGGGTCTACAGCGAACCCGGCCGTGGCACAACGTTCAAAATTTATTTGCCCTCCGCCGAAGATAAAGTGAAGACTTCGCTGGATGTCGAGCCCGAAACCATTGCTCCGCGCCATGAAGGTACAACCGTCCTGCTCGTCGAAGACGACGAGATGTTCGGCGCTCTCACTCGCCAGATGCTCGAGGAGCATGGCTATCGCGTGCTCACGGCCAAAGACGGCAAGTCAGCTCTAGAGACGGTCGAAGCCAATGACGGTTCTGTGAAACTCGTGCTCACCGACGTGGTGATGCGCGGTGTCAGCGGACCTGAAATAGTGGAAAGATTAAGGCAAACGCACCCCGGAATTCGGGTCGTCTACATGTCGGGCTACACCGGGGAACTGATCGCTGATCGCGACGCGTTGGAATCTGGAATTACTCTTCTGGAAAAACCCTTCACCCGTGCGGCGCTGCTCAAAGCCGTTGACGCGGCACTTGGCGACAATAGCAATTCGCTATCGTAGCCAACGACGGGCAGCTGTCCGGTCGTCGGTACTGCCAGATAATGCTCAGCAGGGGTATAGCGTTCAAAATCCCTGGGTGGGTCAGTCAACTTGAAGCATCAGCCCGCTTTAAGGTAATCACTACATGTTCGCGGGCTAAATGGTAATTGCTAAGTGCTAACTGCTGTTTCCCAGTGCCTTCCGAATCGCCCCCGCAATCGACTCCGCCAACGCTCGCATCTTCTGTTCCGACTCCGCCTCGATCATGATGCGGGCCAAGGTTTCCGTTCCAGAGTAGCGAACCACCACGCGGCCATTTCCGTTCAGTTCCTGTTCCGCCGCATCGATGGCGCGCTTGACCTCCGGCACCTGCGCAAAGGGCACTTTCTCACGCACCTTCACGTTTTGAATCGTCTGCGGAAAGACTTGCAAATCGCCAACGAGCTCGGCCAAGCTCTTCCCACTTCGCGCCATAATTTCCATAACTCGGAGCGCGGTGAGCAAGCCATCTCCCGTCGTCGCGTCCCCGTCGCGAAAGATGATGTGCCCTGACTGCTCGCCGCCCAGTGTGGCTCCCGTCTTGAGCATCTCTTCCAGGACATACTTATCGCCTACGTTGGCGCGCAGCATGGCTATACGCGACCGCCTCAGCGCAAGCTCCAGCCCCATGTTTGACATTGTCGTTGCTACCACGGTGTTGCCGATCAGCGTGCCGTGGCTCTGCATGTCGCGCGCAACGGCCAGCAGCACCGCGTCCCCGTTCACAACGCATCCGCGAGCATCGCTGAAGAGGGCGCGATCTGCATCGCCATCAAAGGTGACACCCAGATCAAACTGCCCTTCCATTTCCCCCATAGCCTGAGCCAAACGTTTCGGATGCAGCGCCCCGCAATTTTCATTGATGTTTTTCCCATCGGGACGAGCGTGCAGAAAGGTCGCCTGAATGCGACAAGCCTGGAACAGTTCGGGCGCTTCGGCGGTTGCCGCGCCATTCGCGCAATCCACGAGCACCTTGAGCCGGCTTAGGTCAGTGGAAACATTGTGCGCCAGCCATTCGATATAGGCACGGCGCAAGCCGGCATCACCCGGCAGACTTGACGATGAAGTGGTCGCCCCGGCCTCCTGCGGCGGGTTCTGGAGCAAAGCGAAAATCTCTTTCTCAATCGCCAGTTCCCGCCCATCGGGCAGCTTGTAGCCGTCCGCAGAGAAGACCTTGATGCCATTGTCCGTCCAGGGATTGTGGGATGCAGAGATGACGATTCCAGCGGAGAATCCCCGCGAACGCGCCAGATAAGCGACTCCGGGCGTGGTAATGACGCCCGCGCTCTGCACGTCTACGCCGCTGGAAGCCAGTCCTTGCGCCACTCGATCGGCGATCCACTGCGACGACTCGCGTGTGTCCTGCCCGATCATCGCACTCAGCTTCGGATTCGAGCGCGCCAGGTCATGCCCCAGTGCGCGGCCAATGATGTACGTGCTCTCCCGCGTGAGCGGAAATTCCCCAGCGACACCCCGAATACCATCAGTTCCGAACAGCTGACGTTGATCGCTCATGAATTAGTTACTGCCGGATTCTCCGGAGGTTCTCTCCATCATAACCGTGACATGCACTGGCGTGGGATTCACAACTTGGATGAGGGGGTCGGGTACGTACACGTTGGTAGTGAATGTCTGCAGGCGGGTTACGCCTGTGGCATCAATGGGGTCAGTAGTGGCGAAATCAATATCCTCGACTCGCGCTCGTGGACCGGCAATCGTAATCCGATCGGGATTGGCAATAACTTTTGCAATGTGCAAACCAGACGCGAATTGCCCAGTAATACGCGGATGCACCTGAATGTCGCGCCGTGCGCGCACGTCAAAGCTAAGCTGAAACTGGCTGGGTACGACCTGTACGATGGCCACATCACGCGGTTCTCGAATCTGCTGGGCGGTCAAATTGAAAGTGCGCTCCCCCGGCCGGGCATTGCTGAGGTCCACTTCCACACGGACCTGCTCCGTACGAATTCTGCGCACCAGTCGTTCCGGACCGCGCACCCGAACTTGTGCGTTGGGCACATGCTCCGTATTGATCTCGAGGTTATCGGGCATGTGCTGGAATTCGATGGGCGCATCCAGCGCGACCTCAGCAATCGGATCGCGCGCCAACGCAACCCAGAGCGCCACCGCCAGTGCCAACGAAAAAACCTTCAGGCCGAAGTTCTGAACCACAACGCGTTGTAAGAAATCGCGCATCACTCGCTAGTTTACGATTCGAATGGTGAATCGGAACCTTTTGGAACCGAAGCTCGAGGCACCGCCTCGTCCGCAACATTGTTCATAGCCGGCGTAGTAATTGTTGGCAAAGTTGCCGGCGGCACGTAACGCCGCAGCACGTTGCTGAGCCGCGTCCGCAACTGCTCGACAGTGATATCCCTCTCAATTTTCCCGCCCACCGCCAGGCTGATCGCGCCGGTCTCCTCTGAAACCACGACTGCAATCGCATCTGTCTCTTCCGTAATGCCGATAGCGGCACGATGGCGAGTCCCTAACTGGGTTGACAAAACCGGATTCATAGATAAAGGCAGGAAACATGCCGCCGCTGCAATCCGGTCCCGCTGAATGATTACCGCCCCGTCATGCAGCGGCGCGCTGGGGCGGAAAATCGTGGCCAGCAGGTCGTAAGAGAGATGAGCATCCAGGGGAACACCGCTTTCGACATAGGTACGCAGGCCGACTTCGCGCTCGATTACGATCAGGGCGCCGGTCTGATTCTGCGAAAAGAGATTGGCGGCCAGCACAATGTCGTCGTAGGCATCGCCGTCCGCCCCGTGCTGGCTTCGAAAGGTAAGTTTGCGCCCGAGTCGCGCTAGCGCTTGGCGAAGTTCCGGGGCAAATACCACGATCAGCGCAAAGACCGCATAAGGGAACAGGGTGCTCGCCAGCCAGTTCAGGGTGATTAGATCCCCGATGCGCACGAAATAGAAGAAAACCGCCACCGCCGTAACCGCGATCAGCATGAGTGCTGCGCGCGTTCCACGAATCAGAGCGAGGAACTCGTAGATGATAACGGCAACCAGCAGAATATCGATGACGTTAATCAACGACACATGTGGCCAGGATGTAATAACTGGTCTCACTAGATCCCCTGCTAATTGCCGAGCGGCGTGCTGCTACCGCCATTGTAATCCAGTATGCTGAGAGCGGGAGTCGGCAGTCAGAGTCGGTAATCAGCGACACAGATCACCCGCTGACTCCTGACTCCTGAACGTATGCTGAACCTCTCGCAATCCGATCGCGTCTTCATCTTGACCGGCGCCGGTGTGAGCGCCGAGAGCGGCATTCCGACCTTTCGCGGTGTCGGTGGCTTGTGGCGAAATTACCGCATCGAGGAGGTTGCCTCACCCTATGCTTGGAGACGTGACCCGGTTCTGGTGTGGGAGTTCTACTCTATGCGCCGGCGGGTCGCCACCGAAGCCAAGCCCAACCCGGCGCATCTCGCCCTGGCAGCTTTGGAAAGGCAGCTTGGCGACCGGCTGTTTCTCTGTACCCAGAACGTAGATAACCTGCACGAGCAGGCTGGTTCGCAGCGCGTCATTCACATGCACGGGGAACTGTATAAGAGCCGCTGTGATACGTGTCAGCGCCCGCCTTTTTCCGACAGCAACCTTTACGAGCCACCAACCCCAGTGCCTCGCTGTGAATGTGGCGGCGGCATCCGCCCGCATATCTGCTGGTTTGGCGAAGTCCCATTTGAGATGGAGCGGATTTTCGACCGCTTGCAGGAGTGCACGATGTTCATGGCGATTGGCACCTCCGGCGTGGTCGAGCCTGCGGCCAGCTTCGTGGCCCTTGCGTGCCGAAACGCGCGGACGATCTACGTCGGCCCCGAGGATCCCGCAAACCGTTCCGCATTTACAGAATGTTATTTCGAGAAAGCTGGCGAGGTCTTGCCACAGCTATTTCAGATCGACGGAAAGGCGTGCTGATGTCTTCGGCGTGGCGCATCGTTCGTCTGGCAATGCTTGTTGGCATATTGGTGCTGATGGTCGGGGCGCCAGATCAGGTTTCCGGCGTTCTCCACAATTTATTTGCACTCTCGAATCTGGCGATCTTCATCTTTGCCGCGGCCGTACTCGTGTGGTTCTTCTATGCCGTGATCCTGCGAAGAATCCTCCGCGCCCGCAGGATCGCCAACGCACGAATGAAAAGGTTGATGCGCGAAGTCAGTGATGCCCGGAAGGATCTCTGACCTAAGACCTCTGTGTTCCTTTGTGTCCTCTGTGGTGAACTCTTAATCCAGATCGCGCCAGTTCGGCCCCACGCCGATTTCGACCAGCAGCGGTACGTGCAGCGGATGCACGTTTTCCATGTACTCGCGAACCAGCGTTTGCATGGTATCCAGTTCTTTCTCCGCAACTTCGAACACCAGCTCGTCATGCACCTGCAACAACATGCGTGATCTCAGCTTCTGGTCGCGGATGGCGGCGTCGATGCGAATCATGGCCATCTTAATCAAATCCGCAGCCGTTCCCTGCAGAGGAGTATTGGCCGCGGTGCGTTCCGCGAACCCACGCATATTCGCATTTTTGCTGTTGATGTCAGGAATCGGCCGGACCCGGCCAAACAAGGTTCTGACCTTCTGTTCGCGCCGAGCCTCCTCCAAAGTCTTGTCGATGAACTTCCGAACTCCGGCATACTTCTCGAAGTAAGCGTCGATAAAGCGCTTTGCGTCCGACTTCTCGATGCCAAGATTCTGCGAAAGCCCGAAGGGCGATAAACCGTAAACGATTCCAAAATTCACAACCTTGGCCTGCCGCCGGTGTTCCGGCGTGACCATGAGCGGAGGAACGCCAAACACCTGGGACGCGGTCAGCGTATGAATATCGTCGCCCCGCCGATAGGCTTCTACGAGCAGCGGGTCCTTTGAATAATGTGCCAGCAGGCGCAACTCGATCTGCGAGTAGTCGGCCGCCAGGAGCACATGACCAGACGCCGCGATGAACGCAGCCCGAATCTCGCGCCCCAACTCGGTGCGAATCGGAATGTTCTGCAGGTTGGGATTGACCGACGCCAACCTTCCAGTTGCAGTTCCGGTCTGAATAAAAGTAGTATGCAGCCGCCCGGTTTTGTCATTCAACAAAGCGGGAAGAGCATCGACATACGTTGACTTCAGCTTGGAAAGCTGCCGGTACTCGAGCACGAGCCTTGGTGCTTCGTGACTCAGTGCGAGCCCTTCGAGCACATCCACCGCTGTAGAGACCGTACGCCCCTTTCCATATTTCACCGGCTTGGGCAGATTCAGCTTGTTGAACAGGACGTCCCCGAGTTGCTTGGGCGAGTTGATATTGAATTCCTGCCCGCAGCACTCGTAAATTTCGCGAGCTTTTGCATCGATCTGGGTTTCGAGACGCGCCGATAAACTCGCCAACGCCTCGGTGTCGATCTTCACTCCGGCGTCTTCCATTCGGGTTAGCACCGGGACCAGCGGAAGATCGATTTCGTCATACAGCTTGAGCAGTCCGGATTGTTCAACTTCCCCGCGGAGAGCCGTAGCCAGGCGACCCGTGAAATCCACTAATTCGGCCGGCGTGCCGGCGAGCTTCACGTTGAAGCGTCGAAGAGCGATATCGCTAAGGCTGTGCGATGAGTAAGTCGGATCGAGAAGATATGAATAAAGCATGGGCTCGTGCCGGAGTCCGTCGACCTCGATACTCATTTCTTTAAGAGCGTGCGCGGCGGTCTTGGCGTCATGAATGGATTTGGGAATCGTTGGGTCGCCCAGCGCGGCTTTCAGCCGTTTCGCCGCTTCGCCATCATCCAGGGCGACCGTCACCGCCACCGCGGGCTGGGCCGAGATGGCAATGCATTTTGCACCGGGGCTTGCTACAGTTTTGGCCGCAGCCATTGGGAGAAGATCTTCCTGAGTTTCTTTCTCTTCTTCGCTTTCGTCAGGCTCCGTCACCAACGGCTGCCTGGTATCCAGCGCTAGGGCCAAGGTCCCGCCCTTCTTTACTGCTTTAAGCACGCTCTCGACGTCTCCGGCAGATTTCGCCTCCGAATACTGAACTTCCCCCACCTCCATACTTGGAAGCAAATCCTTGAGAAGAGAAGTGAATTCCAGTTCGGTGAAGAGGTGCCGCAGCGCGGTAATGTCAGGCTCGCCAGCGCGCATTGCCTCAACATTCAATTCAACCGGAACGTTGCGGTCGATCGTGGCTAGCTGCTTGCTCATCATGACCGCATCGCGGTTGTTCTGCAGCGATTCGCGATAGCTGCGCTTCTCCACTTGCGCCGCGTGATCAAGGGCCGCTTCGACGCTGCCGAATCGCCGTACCAGCTCGACGGAGCCTTTGTCGCCAATGCCCGGAGCACCCGGAATGTTGTCGATGCTGTCGCCACGCAGCGCCATCACGTCGACGACGCGATCGGGCGGCACCCCCAGAATCTCCTCGACCTTGGCGGGATCACAAATCAAATTGTCCTTAGGCGGATTTAGCACGCAGATGCGGTCATTGACCAGCTGCAGCATGTCCTTGTCGCTAGAGACCACACAGACCGCGTACGCTTCAGCAGCCGCCTTTTCAGCCAACGTTCCGATCACATCGTCGGCTTCATACCCTTCGGATTGCAGGATGGGAATCCGGTACGCGTCCAGCGCCCGCCGAATATATGGCAGTTGCTGCGCCAAATCCTCGGGCATCTGCGCGCGGTTCGCCTTGTAGCCCGCGTACTTCGTCTCCTGGAAACTCTGCGTTTTAATATCCCACTTGCGCACTACCGTGATGGCTTCCGCCTGCCGGTCACGGAACGTGGGCGCGCTCACATCAAAGACCGCCGCGAGATAGTCGGGAAAAAAGTCATCCCGCAGCTTGCGTAGCATGTTGACGAAGACGTAAGTAGCCGCCGTGGGCAGCCCCGATTTCGTCGACATCGATCTCTGCCGCGCCATGGCATGGTAGGCACGGAAGATGAACGACATCGAGTCGATCAGGAAGATCCGCCCCCGCTCGCCCGTAGGGAGCTGTGCTTGGCGGACGGGGAGCTTCTCCGGAGCCGCAGAGGCAAGCTCTTCGGTCACCTTAGCCGTGGATGTCTTCTTAGGAGACAACCACCAAGTTTATCAGCCAGCCAAGCTCCTCGTGGACCCACTCAGTGCCATCCCAATCGGAGCCAAGCGGAGTGGAGGAACTGGCGTTTGAAAACTTCTGGTCTAGTACACCTTAGTTCTTTCCCGCAGGCCTGCCGTACTCAGTCGTGTAGTGCAGCTTGATCTCCCCACAAGTGCCCTGTTCGGGTGAATAGACGATGCAGGTATCAAAGGGATGAGAATACACGTGCAAACTGACAGCCCGCTCATTGAACTCCCGCGGATTGAAAACCCGATGCACGGGCTCCTGTCGGTCCACCGCGCAGGGACGATTGACGTTCATTTCGACCGTGTCGGCCGGCTCCAGTTGGCATTTTCCGTGTTCCAGATCCTGTTGCAGCACTCGATAATTTCCGACCTTCAATCGCCCACTGGGCACCGCCATCCAGCAGTTCTGGTCGCGATGATTGTGCACTGAACTAACCTGCCCCACTTCCCAACAGATCGCGATCAATTCATACAGGGGAGTTTTGTCGATCAGGTTGCGCGTGTAATGTTGCCGATCCCAGGTCAGGTAGGGAGCTAGACTATCCGGCGCGACAGGATTGCTTTGCAGAAATTCCAGAATTTGGCTTGTCTGCACGAAAGCCGCCTCTGGAAATTGCCGTAGAGCGGCGACGAAGTTTCCGATCGGAACTGGCTTCGCGAGTGGATGTGTGCTCATAGGCTCACCCCGAAGGTCAGTATAAGAACTTAACCACAGAGAGCACGGAACCTCCGTGTCCTCTGTGGTTAACTCAACTGCACTGCCCCGTGCCGTGGCACTTGCGTCGAGAAGAAGAGCAGTTTCCCGGTTCCGCCAGTTTGCCGTCGGGCCCGATACAGGTTTGCGTATGCAAGCACCAAAACAATCCTTCATTCGAGCGCGGCACCGTGGGATCGTGGTCGGCAAGGATAAATTGCCCCTTCCAGCGCAACGCCGGGCAAAGGTCCGGATGTTCGGTGTTGAAGCGGTCGAATTCGCTTTTCATTCGGCACCTCCGGCTTTCAGGATCGCGCGTTTGAGCGAAACCTTTGCTAGCTGCACTTTGTAAGCGTTCTGACTGAGCGGCGTCGCATTTTTCATGGCGGCGTCGGCCGCGGCCTTGGCGCTCTCTTCATTGAATGGCTTGCCCACCAGCGCTTGCTCGGCTTCCGGCGACGGCCACGGCGTTGGGGCTACATATCCAAGGACTACACGGGCAGACTTGATGGTTCCGCCATCCATCTTCAATGCAACGGCGCTCACCGCGAGCGGCCAATCGAACGCCGCTTTTTGACGGATCTCATAATGCGCTGCCTTGACGTCTCGCGCGGGCGGAAGTACAACCGCCGCCACAATCTCGTTGGGGCGCAGATCGTGCTCGCGCTCGTCGTCAGTTTTAGGAATAACGAAAAACTTCTCCAGCGGCACTTCGCGCTTACCATTCGGGCCCGCGATCTGCACCTTCGCCTGGTATGCCATGAGTATCGGAACAATCGTGGACGGATTTACGAATTTCGCGCGGCCTTCGTTCCCGAGGACGGCATGAAACCGATTCTCGCCGACAGCGACCAGGTCCTTGCCCGTTTCATCCTGCGGCAGCAGGCCTAAGCCGTTGCGAAAGTACCAGCAACGTGGCCGCTGGCACAGGTTTCCACCCAAGGTCGCCATGCTTCGAATCTGCGGGCTCGCCGCTTCGGCGACGGCTTCCGCGAATGCGGGATATTCCTTCATCAGGCCATTCTGGACGGCGGGCCCTTCGGCGAGATCGCCCAGCGTAGTAAGTGCGCCCATCCGCCACGAGCCATCTTTCATCCGCTGGACACCGTGCAGGTCCCCAATGGCCTTAATATTGACCAGTCGCTTCGGGCGTGCGACATCCTCCTTCATTAGGGCCAGAAGGTCGGTTCCACCGGCGAGAATTTCAGTTTCTCCCCAGGACGAGCCGAGCAGGCTGAACGCTTGTGCCTGAGTTTTCGGACTGACGTATTCAAAAGGTCTCATCATGCACCTGCCTTCTGCGAGATCGCGCTCAGCACGCGGTCGGGCGTAAGCGGGATGAAGGGAACACGAACACCGAGCGCGTTGGCGACAGCATTGGAAATTGACGCGCCCGGCGAGATCACCGGCGGCTCGCCCAGCCCGATAACCCCGCGCTCGTCGTAGCCTTTGCCCGTCATCATGTGCACCACCAGTTCGGGAATATCGTTCAGACCGGCCAGCCGGTAGAACTCCATATCTGGGTTGAGCATGATCCCGGTTGTCGGGTCCATGATCTTCTCTTCAAACAAGGAGTAGCTGATGCCCATGATCAGTGCGCCCCGGCACTGGCTCTCGGCGGTTTTCACATTGACCACCAGGCCGCAGTCCTGGACGGCCACCATCTTCTTCACCTGCACGATACCGGTTTCTGGATCAACCTCAACCTCGGCCATCTGTACCCCGCCCACACCGCTGTTCGTAAGGTCCGGCGGCCTGCTGCGGTCCGGATTCTTGCCTCGGATCGTGATCGGCATGGCGCCGATCTTCGTGCAGGCTTGTTTCCAGGTGAGTGACTTGCCCGCATTTCCCTTCACGCGAACCGTGCCATTCACGCATTCCACGTTCTGCGGCTGTGTTCCGAGTGCGGGAGCGACTTTGGCGAAGAGCGCATCGCGCGCATCCACGGCAGCGCGTCGCGTCGAGGAACTGACGCCGCCAATCGTGGTCGAACCACCGGAACCTCCCGAGGGCGGGTATTGTGTGTCGCCAATCTGAAGGTTGATTGCGTCCATCGAAATACCAAGGGTGTCGGCGGCGACCACCAGAATCGCCGTGCGCGTTCCCGTACCAAGATCCTGAGTGCCCATCTTCAAGTCGACCGATCCATCTGGATGGATTGTCAGGTCGCAATCGCTGTTATGTCCGCGGCCGCCCCAGGTGTGAATTGACAATCCAACTCCGCGAGCCGGACCAGTCGGAACGTTTGCCGGACGCGGATGCCATTTTTGTTTCCATCCCATGAGGTCGGCAGCAATGACCATTTCCTCGGCATAGTTCTGGCCGCGCGCACCAGTAATGGCCAAATTCTTCTGGAAGAACTCCAGCGGATCCATGTTGAGCTTGGCAGCGAGGTCCTCCATCGCGCACATGGTCAGCACAGCCGCTTGTGGATGGTTGGGAGCACGCCAGGCCCGTGCCGGGCCGATGTTGTTGCGAATCGCCGTGTGCTCTTTCCGCTGATTCGGAATGCTAAAGACGTACGGGATCGGCGGCATGCCGCCACCGCCCGGACCGCCCGTTCCCCAGGACTGAGACTGCCAAGCGGTTACGGTGCCGTCTTTTTTCGCGGCCAGCTTCACGCGCGCGTACGCGGACGGCCGCGCGCCGGCCACTTCGAGTTCCGTGTCCCGCTCCAGCATCAAGCGAACAGGCTTACC
>Ga0335070_10008453_pt1 | contig 12077 bp, 10 predicted proteins | sample Lox_Sample_13_FD_206722 | JGI IMG/M metagenome (GOLD analysis project Ga0335070, IMG submission 206722) | Soil microbial communities from Loxahatchee National Wildlife Refuge, Florida, United States - Lox_Sample_1.3 | ecosystem: Environmental > Terrestrial > Soil > Wetlands | place: USA...
TGTGCGCGACAATCAGTCCGCCGGCGATCTTCAAAACGGGAAGAGAGATTCCGAAAAAGCTGAGCACAAAACGTCCAAAAAGCATAAAGACAACGAGAATCGCGATCACATAGAAAGAAGTCTTGAGTGCCGTGGTCTTTCGTTCGTCGGCGGAGAAGGTCGATGTCAGGCTGAAAAAAACTGGAATGCCTCCGAGCGGATTCACGATCGGCAAGAGCGCAAGGTACGTCGCCATGGCCGCGGTCGGAAGATCCTGCAGCACGTGGCGGATCGCTTGTGGATTCATCACTTGGATACTGACTCTCCCTCTACCGATACTGCTCGAGCATCATGGCGGCGCGGTGTAATGCCGCCGCCAGAACCGCGATCTGCTGTTCGGTCCGCCGCAGATCCCCTGCGTCGATCGCTTCGTTCACGCCCGGGATCACAACCGCGGCATATCCGGTGTACTGTCCGGGCGCATAGATCGCGTGATGGTACCAGGGACGATTGGGCAATCCCTCGGGAATCAGCAGGGCGCGTTCGGTTCCGCGCAGGGTTGCATTCATTTTGTCCGCCGAATTGGGTAGCCTGCGTTGCTTCTGCAGAAACTTGCCTCCCGCCTCCTGCAGGTGACGAGCGCCTTGGATCGCGGCTGCGAAGTCCGGCGACTTGTCACCAAAACGCAGCTTGGCTTTGTTGCTTGCCGAGTCCAGATAGGCGAGGATTTCTTTTCCGTATTCCTCGTAGTCGTAAGGAAGCACATCGGCGCCGGCGATGCGCAGCGCCTCCAACCCGTAGATGCGAGCCATCTGCTGCTCATACAGAAAATCGGGGTCGCCGAACTTTTTGAACCACGTAAAATCATCGAACACCGAGTGATAGACGCCATAGTCGCCGGTCGAGCCGATATCGGTCGAGGGCACTCCGAGATGCTGGAGAAACACGGAGTAATCGGAGCCGCTGCCCAGATCTCCGACCGGCACGTCGCCGCCGGGCTCGGCAGTAGGCGGTCGGAAGGTGCTCGTGCTGGTCTCTTGCGGGTGAAATTCCGGACCCTGCTGGGACGCCTTCTTCCATGCATCATAGACTGTCCCGCCCTGGGGAGAAGGAACCGCCTTCGTGACGTCGCGAACGAATTGCTTCAGGCTGGGCACGCCGGAAACCCCGAACTTCCGCCCTGAGACGGCGACGTCCATGTTGAAATAAGCGGCCGCATTCGCGAGATCATGCGCATGATCTTCCCCCCACTCGGTCGAGCCGATCAGACCCTCTTCTTCGGCGTCCCAGCTGCCGAAAACGATCGTTCGCTTGGGCTTCCATCCCGACTTGAGCAACTCGCCGAAACCGTGAACGGCTTCGAGCATCGCGGCGGTGCCGCTGTTTGGATCGACCGCACCGTAAACCCATGCGTCGCGGTGATTGCCGGAGACGACCCACTCATCGGGCAACGATGTCCCGCCAATCTTGCCGATCACGTCCCAGATGGTTCGAAACTGGAAATCCTGCTTCAAATGCATCTTCACCTTCGCGGGACCCGGTCCAACGTGGTAGGTGAAAGGCAAAGCACCCTGCCACTCGCGTGGAGTCGCTGCTCCGCCCAGATGCTCGAGGATCGGAGAAGCGTCGGCATAGGAAAGAGGAGTTACGGGAATCTTGGGCAGTTGCGCCGATTCGGCAGCAGAAATCCGCTTCGAGTCTGGCAACGAGGGAACGGACGCGATCCCGGGTGTAGTCGGATCGCCTGGAAATTGGAACATGTACCCGACGGAGCCGCGCTGCACGCCGCTGGCCGGCCGCCACGGTCCCTGCGGATATGGGTCGCCGCGGAAATATCCGTCATCGCGCGGATCGGAATAGATGATGACTCCGGCCGCGCCGCGCTCCTGGGCGACGAACACCTTCACGCCGCGAAAATTCTGCCCGTAGCGAACGATCACGATCTTTCCGCGGACATCAACATTCATCTGCTTGAGGCGGTCGAAATCTTCGGGTGACCCGTAATTCGCATAGACGACGTCGGCTTCGAGGTCGCCGGACGGCGACATGCCGTTAAACGGCGTCACGATTCGGGGATCGTCATCGAAGGGATCGCCCTCGACATGTTCGCGCCGCGGACCGTGCATCACGACACCGGCCGGGGCGGTCAGGTCGACGCTGATCTCGACGGGATAGTTCATCCACACCTTGTATTCGACGATCTCGGTCTCCAGGCCAGCCTCGCGGAACTTCTGCGCGACGTAGTCGGCGGTCGCCTTGTCTTCGGGCGAACCTGCGATATGAGGAGCCTGGGTAAGCGTACGCAGATGTTCTTCCGCCAGCTTGGGGTCGGGCACCGCGAGAAAGCGCTTCTCGATCTCACGCTCGGCTGCGGAGTCGCGAAACCCGACAATCGCCGAGTTGTCTTGCTGCTCTGTTCGCAAGCGATCAAACGCCTGAGTATTCGAAACCAGTAACGCGAGGAAGAGCACGGCACCCGAAGCTACTTTCATGAGGCTCCTGAAAAAGAATTGGTGTGCATCGCGGCAGAGCATCGATCGACGGAACCGGTCTCGCGCCTCCGATCGATAAAACGAAGATTGTATCGCGTGCGGACGATACGGCGGTGCGGGTACACTGAAAATGCATGGATAAGGCTTCGACCACACGATTTTCCGATCGCGTGGAAAATTACGTTCGATACCGGCCGGGATATCCGCCTGAGGTGCTACAAGTTCTGCGTGAAGAGTGCGGCCTCAAGCCGAGCCACGTGGTGGCCGACATCGCGGCAGGGACCGGGGCGTTCACGCGCATGCTGCTGGAGAACGGCAACCGCGCGTTCGCCGTCGAACCGAATGCAGAGATGAAGGAAGCTGCGACCAAGCTGTTAGCAGCCTTCAAGAGTGTGCGTTTCGTAGCGGGCACCGCCGAAGCGACCACCTTGGCTGGAAAATCGGTGGACTTCGTCACGGCTGCGCAGGCCGCGCACTGGTTCGAGCGCGATCGCGCGCGGCAAGAGTTCGCACGGATTCTGAAGCCGGATGGCTGGTGCGTGCTGATCTGGAATGAGCGGCACACAGGGAGCACGCCGTTTTTGCGCGAGTACGAAGAACTGCTCATGAATTTTGGCACGGACTATAAGGAAGTCCGGCATGAGCGGACCACCGCGACGATCAACGATTTCTTCGCACCGACGCCCTACCAGGAACGAACCGCAGAATTGCGCCAGCAATTCGATTTCGAGGGCCTCGCCGGGCGACTGCTTTCGTCCTCGTATGCGCCGCTGGAAGATCATCCCAATCACGAGCCGATGATGAAAGAGCTGGAACAAATCTTCCGCAAGTACGCACAGGCCGGATTGGTCGAGTTCGAATACACGACACGCGTGTTTTTCGGACGCCTGGCATGACTCGTTGTTGATTTTTGATGGTTGATTGTTCGCCGCAGTCGAGACCTTCAATCAATCATCAAGAATCCACAACACTCCTATGCCCCACACGAAATCGTTCCACATGTCGCCCGAGGAATTCCGCCGTAATGGTCACAAAGTCGTGGACTGGATTGCTGACTACTACGCGCGGATCGAGAGCTATCCGGTCCTGTCGCGCATGCAACCGGGCGAAGTCCGGAAGCACCTTCCCCAGCAGCCGCCGCAAGAGGGTGAGCCGTTCGATCGGATTCTGGACGACGTGGCGCGCATCGTGCTCCCCGGCATTACGCACTGGCAATCACCGAACTTCTACGCGTTCTTCCCATCGAACGCATCCGGGCCGGCGATTCTTGGCGACCTGCTCTCTTCCGGGCTAGGAGTGCAGGGGATGCTCTGGTCCACCAGTCCGGCATGCACGGAAGTTGAAACGCACGTGCTCGATTGGCTGGTGCAAATGCTCGGGTTGCCCGACAAGTTTCTGTCAAGCGGCAGCGGGGGCGGCGTTATCCAGGACACTGCGTCGAGTGCGTCGTTGTGCGCGCTGCTGACGGCGCGGGAGCGTGCCACCGCGTACCGGAGCAACCTCAAAGGCTGCGATGGGCGGCTGGTTGCGTACGCCTCCACGCAAACTCATTCTTCGATCGAAAAAGACGTGAAGATTGCGGGACTTGGTTCCGAAAATCTGAGATCGATAGAAGTGGATCAGAACTACGCCATGCGTCCCGATCTTCTCGCGAAGCAAATTCGCGCGGACCGCAGTGCTGGACTGCTTCCCTGCTTTGTGTGCGCGACCGTGGGAACGACCTCGTCGAACGCGATCGACCCGGTGCGAGAAATTGCGGCGATCTGCCGGGAGAACGAACTTTGGTTGCACGTCGATTCGGCGATGAGCGGAACAGCCGCACTTTGCCCGGAGTTTCGCTACATTCATGACGGACTCGAATTCGCCGACAGCTACTGCTTCAATCCGCATAAGTGGATGTTCACGAATTTCGACTGCAACTGTTTCTATGTTGCCGACCGCAAGCACCTGATTCAAACGCTCTCGGTGTTGCCGGAATATCTGAAGAATCAGGCAAGCGAGTCGGGAGCGGTGATCGACTATCGCGACTGGCAGATTCCGCTTGGACGGCGTTTCCGCTCGCTGAAGTTGTGGTTCGTGATCCGGCACTACGGTGTGGAGGGGCTGCAACACCACATACGGGAACACGTTGGCCTGGCGCAGCAATTTGCCGACTGGGTACGAAGCGATGTCCGCTTCGAACTGGCGGCGCCTGCACCTCTGAACCTCGTCTGCTTCCGGCTGCGCTCGGGCGACGAGGCCAATCAGAAACTGATGGATATGCTGAACGCGAGTGGCGATCTGTACCTCACGCATACCAGGCTGAGCGGAAAACTCACGCTTCGCCTATGCGTAGGACAAACACATACCGAAACTCGCCATGTTGAGAAGGCTTGGCGACGGATTCAAGAGGAAGCTGCCAAGCTCGCTAATTCCTGATATTTTGAGCGGCATGGCTCGGGAGATCTCCGCCGGGGGAGTCGTGCTGCACGATATCGACGGCGTGCGCCACGTCGCGCTGATCGAACCGAGAAAAGACTCGGCGAACAGTGTTCCGACTTCGAGCAAGCGCCGGCGCGCCGTATTTGCGCTTCCCAAGGGATTGGTGGATGCCGGGGAAAAGCCGGTAGCGACCGCAGTTCGCGAAGTGCGGGAAGAAACCGGGCTGATTGCAGAACCGATCGCCAAACTCGCGGACATCAAATACGTTTACGTGCGCACGTGGGGTGATGGCGCAAGGGTATTCAAGATCGTCAGCTTCTACCTGCTGCGGTACATCTCGGGAGAGATCGACACGGTGACGCCCGAGATGCGGATCGAAGTCAAACGTGCCCTGTGGGTTCCTCTGGACCAGGCCGAGCGGCAAATGGCCTACAGCAACGAACGCAAGGTGCTGCGGCAGGCACAAGAGTATCTTTCCGCGCAAAAATTGCCAGACTAGTATCCCAAATCGCAGATTCCCGTTTTAGAAATTTGTCACACGGATATGTGATCCATGCACTTGCCGAGAAACTGAAATCGTGAATCGAAAATCATCGCAAGTCACTGATTACAAATAATTTATCTTGACATTACTTCCATAGAACCCTAAGCTATCAACAATTAAATAGGGCGCGTGCCGTTGCCATCCTCACCCCACATCTATCGGCATGCGCCCGCTGTTTTTTTGGGGCGACTCGTCGAAAGCGCGTCATCCAAGCTCTGTTTCTCGCTGCGGCCAAGCGGCCGCGCGCTTCCCTTCTTCAGGTCTCCCAATTGCAGCGGGCCGATTGAAACCCTCAACAAGCGCAACACGCCAACATCAAGCGCGTCGAGCAAGCGCCGAATATGCCGATTCTTACCTTCGTCCAACGAGATTTCGAGCCAGCTGTTCTTGTGGCCGGCCCGCAGAACGCGCACGGAGCGGACCTGCAGCAAGTCGCCCGCGTCGGTCACTCCCCGTCTGAGCGCGTCGAGTAATTGCGGGTCGGCGACGCGGTCGATCTGGACGTGGTATGTCTTGTCGAGATGCGTGCCAGGATCGGTAATCCGAGCCGCCCATTCGGAATCGTTGGTGAGCAGCAAAAGGCCTTCGCTGGCCTTGTCCAGACGCCCCACGGGCCCGACCCAGGCGTGATCCTGGGATAAGAAGGAGTACACAGTGCGGCGACCTTGCTCATCGGACGCGGTCGTCACTACGCCTCGTGGCTTGTTCATTGCGAGGTAGATTTTCGGACGCTCCGCGATCACTATGCCATCCACCGCGACGCGGTCACGGTCCATCCGGGCCGGAGCTTCAGGATCGGCAACGATGCGTCCATTGAGACTGACTTTGCGCGAGCGGATGAGCAGCGCTGCCTGGGAACGGGAGCAGTAACCCAACTTCGAGAGAACGCGGGCCAGTCCGAATCGATGCTGGGAACTCACGCCCCTATGCTATCGAATGAAGCCGAGCACTCCGAAATAAAGACGGACTTGGCGGCTCAAGCCGCCCGGGCGCGGGTGCGGGCGGCTTTCCGTGCCGCCTGACTGAGGCCCCTCTTCCCTTTCGTGGCGACGGCCTTCAAAGCAGCGTTGTGGCGGGACGCGGAGCCGCGCCGGGCAGCGCTGCTCCGGGCCTGTTTCGAGAGTGACTTTCGCGAAGCCGCGGAATGGCCCTCGCGCTTTAGAGCGCCACTGACAGCGCGGGAACGCTTGCCGGAGGGTTTTTGTCTTGGGTGATTTTGCCCCTTCGTGTAATCGCGCTTCGCTTGTTTCCTGGTTCTGGCGGAGGATTTGCCCCGGGCGGGCGCCTGTAATTTCACGCCGGCGCGGCGCGCCTTCGACAAACCGATGGCGATGGCCTGCTTGGTGGATCGGGCTCCGTGTTTACCCTCGCGGATGTGATGCACCTCTTCCCGCACAAACTCTCCCGCCTGCGTGCTGGGGGACTTCCCTTCCCGAGCATCTTCGTGTGCGCGTTCCACGGTTTCTTTTTCCGGCATACGAACCTCCTACTCGAACTTAATCCAACGCGCCGTGCGGCAAAATCGATGGGATTCTGTAATCTGTGAATCAGGTTGCCGTATCCCGCAACAGGTGCGGGGTTTCGGCCGGGGCAGGCTGCGCAGAACCGACCGCGGAATTTCTCTTTCCTGCATAGCGGAATACCGGCTTGGCACCTGATCCGCAGTGATTGTCCGCCGCAGGGTGAGAAGTGAGGCAGTGTTACAGTTAGCCAGATGCGGCCCGAAATAGAACAGGCCATTGCGCTGCTCAGGCGCGGCGACGACAAAGCGGTGGAGCAGGCGCTCGTCCTGCTTCAAAACACCGTCTTCTCTTTCAGTATGCGGGTCTGTGGCCAACGCGAAGATGCGGAAGACACCATGCAGGAAGTTCTGGCCAAGTCTCTGCCCTATCTCGCGAAATTTGAGAGTCCGAAGGCCCTTCTGGTGTGGCTCTACAAGGTGGCGCGAAGCCGGTGCCTGCTGAGCCGGCGGCGTAGCAAGTTTGCTCCCAGAGAAACATTATCGCTGGACGAATTGATGCCCGATCGCCGAGAGCGCGAGCATCTCGCAATTGAGGGCTCGATCAATCCCGAAGTGTTTGCCATCCGCAGCCAGGAGGCTGGACAGATGCGGAAGGCGATTCAGAAACTGGCGGCGCCTTATCGGATCATCCTCGTGTTGCGGGACATGGAAGGGCTGACCGACGACGAAGTGGCGGAGATCACCGGCCTTCGTTCCGGCACCGTTCGGGTACGACTGCATCGCGCCAGGCTGTTTGTCAGAAGAGAGCTCACGAAAGCCTGGGCTGCCGCCTCTGCCGGCAGGACTCGCCAAATGAAGGTGGGCGCCGATCATCCGTTGCGAAAGCCGGGGTGCAAGGCGATGTTTGCCGAGCTCTCCAATTACCTTGATGAGCGGTTGGACGATTCCCTCTGCGACGAGATCGAGCAGCATCTCCAAGGATGCGCACCCTGCGAGGCCTTTCTGGCCACACTCAAAGCCACGGTGGATCAATGTCGTAATGCTCCCGCCGAATTCCCGAACGGAGAAAAAGCGCAACGTCTTCGCGGCGAGCTGCTTGAGAACTACCAGCGCGCCCGCCGGGCGGCCGGCCTCGGGTCGTAGCCACGCCCTTTCGTAATCCTCCCAATTTTTCCTGTAACAACTTCGCCGAGATTGCATTTATTCGTGTTCCGCGCCGATGAATGGGAACAGGAGCCGGTCATGATTAGCAGTCAAGTCGATCTTACTCAGCCACTTAGCCAACAACGCCAGTTTGTCGCGCGAACCGGAAGCGGGCACAGTTTCCTGCTGGATGACGCCGCCGGGGGAACGGGTCCGAAGCCGATCGAGTTAGTAGCTGCCGGACTCGCGGGTTGCACCGCATTTGACGTCGCTACCGTACTTCGGCAGAAGTACCACCAGAAGATCACAGGTTACCAGGTGCGAGTGGAAGCTGACCAAGCCGAACGTCCGCCACAAGTCTTTACCGAAGTTCGCATTCATCACGTCGTCACGGGCATCGATCTCGATGAGAGCGCGCTGCAGGAGGCGATTCGGCTGTCGGAAGAGAAGTATTGCTCCGTGGGAGCCATGGTGCAAAAGACCGCAACCTTCCACACGACGTACGAGATTGTCGCGGAGAAAACTACCTGGATGCGCCCGACAGAAGCCGCCGGAGTTCGGCCGTGAGCACAAGCCTGCGGGTGGCACTCGCTCTCGGACTTCTGCTGCGAACGGCGGCGATGGCGGAAGCGCAGCTACCCGCGTCTCTTACGATGCAGCAGGCGGTCTCCATCGCGCTGGAGAAGAATCCTCTTCGCAAGGCGGCTCTGGCGGACGTTCACACGGCCGCGGCGGATGTCACTCTGGCGCGATCGAGGCTGTTCCCCCGCTTGAGTTTTTCCGAAACCGCCACGCGAAGTAACGACCCTGAATATGTCTTCGGGACGAAACTCCGACAGCAACGTTTTCAGGAAGCCGACTTCGCGCTCAACGCATTGAACACTCCGTTGCCACGCGGGAATTTCAGCACGGGTTTTCGAGGGGCGTGGAACTTATTCGATTCGTTTGCCAGCTGGCACGGTATCGCGCGCGCCAAACAACTGAACGACGCTGCCCGCCAGCAACTCGACCGCACACAACAGGAAGTCATTTTTCAGGTGATCGGCTCCTACTACGCCGTTCTGCTGGCCGGGAAAGAAGCGGCTGTCTCACAGCAGGCGCTGAAAACTGCACAGGCGATCGTCGAAAGCAGCCAAGCCCGCTTTGACACGGGGCTTGTGGTGGAGTCCGACCTGCTCGCCGCCAAGGTGCGGTTGGCGACTCGCAAGCAAGAGGCGATTCGCGCGGCACACAACCTGGATCTCGCGCGAGCGCAGCTGAATACGGCGATGGGGATCTCTTCCGACGCCTCATTCGAGCTAGCTCAAACCTTGGAAGAACGATCGCTCGAGGTTCCTGTACTCCCGGACGTCGAGGTACGCGCGTTGGAAAACCGTCCTGACCTGAAAAGGGTGGCCTTGGGGGAATCAGCGCAACAAGAGGGCGTCGCGGCCGCGAAGTCCTCTTTCGGACCACAGATCAATGTGTTCGCCGGTTGGCAGGTGGACAATCCGACTTTGTTCGCGGGAGGTGGAGGGAACAACTGGGCCGGAGGCATCGAGATTAAATTCGACATTTTCGAGGGTGGAGCGAAGCGCGCCGAGCTTTCAAGGCAGCGCTCGCTGGCGGAGAGAGCCGCCGCCATGAAGGAAGCTGCCACGAATACAGTGCGGCTCGAAGTGCGAAAAGCGTTCTACGACCTCGATTCCAGCCGGCAGCAAATCGAGGCCGCTCGCGCCGCGGTTGCGCAGTCCCAAGAGAGCCTGCGCATCAATCAGGACCGCTACGAGAGCGGGCTGACGACAGTGACCGACCTGCTGGCTGCGGAAGACGCAACGCGACGCATTCAGAACGACTACTGGGAATCCGTATTCCGATTCTATACCAGCTACGCCAACCTGGAATTGGCGAGCGGGACTTTGACTCCGCAATCTCCGGTGGTGACGCCATGAAGTGGAAGACCGCCCGGGCAGCGTTTCTTTTTAGCTTGCTCCTGAACTTCTATGCCTGCTCCCGCGATCAGCAGCCGGTCGTGGCCACACCCGAAACGGTACGCGATGCTGCCATCGTTACCGTGCAGCGGGGCGACACTCCCGACTTTCTGGAAGGGGTGGGAACCGTGCGCGCTGTCCAGACAACGATTCTCGCCAGCCAAGTCATGGGGAATATCGTCGAACTGAGAGCTCGCGAAGGAGACCGTGTAAAGCGTGGTCAGATCCTGGCACTGATCGATGACAGCCAACCTCGCGCCGCCCTGGAGCGCGCCAATGCGGCAGTAAACGCAGCCCAGCAGCAATCGATAGCGGCCGACTCCGAACTGGCGCTAGCTGACTCCACCTTGAAGCGCTACCAGACTCTGTTTGAGCGTAAGTCTGTCAGTCCGCAGGAATTTGATGAAGTGAAAGCGCGACAGCAGACCGCGTCGGCCCGTCGCGAACTGGCGCGGTCGGAACTGGCGCAGGCGAGGGCCGCGCTCACCCAGGCGCGGACCGGGTTGGGGTATACACAGATTCGCGCTCCCTTTGATGGCTTGGTCACCGAAAGAAAAGCCGATGTTGGAACATTAGCCTCCCCAGGAACGCCAATTTTCATAGTCGAAGATACTCGTTACCGTCTGGACGCGGCCATCAATGAAACGGACCTGAGGTTCGTCCGCATAGGGATGGTCAGCCCGGTTGTGATCGAAGCCCTGGGCGATGCGGCCATCGACGGCAAGGTCGTCGAGATTGTTCCTTCCGCTGATCCCGGGAGCAGGAGTTTCCTGGTCAAAGCTGACCTTCCCGCGGATGCGCGGCTGCGTTCTGGCATGTTCGGACGAATGCGTATTCGCCGAGGCGTTCGCAGCGCCATCACGATTCCACAGACCGCGCTGATCGCGCGAGGTCAACTGCGCGGGGTGTTCGTGCTCGACCAAAATCGGATCGCCGCTCTGCGTTACCTCACGGTGGGCAGTTCGCAAGGCCAGAATGTTGAAGTGCTCGCTGGGCTGCAGGCAGGCGAATCGTTGGTGGCGGACCCCGGAGACCGTGATCTCGACGGGAAGCGGATCGAGGGCAAACGATGAGGGCCCCCGACAATGTGCAAGAGCGAAAATCCGAGGCATTGCGCCTTGCCGGCCGTATAGCGCATGCCTTTATCGACTCCAAACTCACTCCGCTTGTGATTGTGGCGGCATTGCTGCTGGGCGCATTCAGCGTGCTGCAAACACCGCGCGAAGAAGAACCTCAGATCGTCGTGCCCATGCTGGACATCTTTGTTCAGATGCCGGGCGCGTCCGCCGATGAGGTGGCGCAACGCGTCAGCCTTCCGATGGAACGTCTTCTCCGCGAGATCCCCGGCGTGGAATACATATATTCGATCAGCCATCCCGGCGTCAGCATGCTGGTGGTGCGCTTCTACGTGGGCACGAAAGAGGAAGACGCGATCATCCGGACCTACAACAAGCTGTATTCCAATTTTGACCGCATTCCTCCAGGAGTCTCACAGCCTGTCATCAAGGTTCGCTCGATCGACGACGTTCCCGTCATGGCCCTGACGCTTTGGGGAAAAGGTTACGACGCGTATCGTTTGCGACAGATTGCGGGCGAACTTGACAATGCGCTCAAGCCTCTTGAGGACGTTTCCGAAACGCGCATCATTGGCGGTCAGCCGCGCCAGATACGCGTCTTGCTCGCCACCCAGAAACTGGCGGCTTACGGCCTAACCCCCACAGTGGTCGTCGGCCAGTTGGAGAGTGCCAACCGCCGCGGCCAGGCGGGAAGTTTCTCGCATGACAATCGCGAGGCGAGAGTCGAGGCCGGGCTGTTTTTTACAAGCCTCGAAGACCTTCGGCAGGTCGTGGTGGGAGTCCATGCCGGACATCCCGTGTATCTGCGGGATGTAGCCGAGAGCCTTGAAGATGGCCCTGCGGAAGCTGACAACTACGTGCTTTTCGCGAGCGCCCGCGGAGAATTGGGAATAGCGCAAAGGATACAAACTCCGGCGGTCACGATCACTTTATCGAAGCGAAAGGGCACCAACGCTACCCTGATCTCTGAGCGGGTACTCGACAAGATCG
>Ga0335070_10008454_pt1 | contig 12075 bp, 9 predicted proteins | sample Lox_Sample_13_FD_206722 | JGI IMG/M metagenome (GOLD analysis project Ga0335070, IMG submission 206722) | Soil microbial communities from Loxahatchee National Wildlife Refuge, Florida, United States - Lox_Sample_1.3 | ecosystem: Environmental > Terrestrial > Soil > Wetlands | place: USA: Florida...
AGTTTCGTAGCACATTGGATTTCACCGGTAGGTATATAGATCCAGCATCTCTCAACGACATCTATCATTGTACCTGAAACGTACCCGGCGTCTGTCTTTATAGGATCAACGATAAGGTCAGCATATTTGTCGCCACGATCCCAATCGAGGTCCTTATCTGTTGCGGCGACGTATCCGACTGGTATTGTCATCAGCGCCAGAGCCAGAACCACCCCTACACATTTAAACCGTAAAATCCTTTTCCAATTCATTGTGCTCCTCCTTTCTTATGAGGTGATAGCCAAAGTGGAAGCACTCCGCTGCTTCCACTTTGGCATTTTAGTTTGCTCGTTTCCTTATCCCGTGTCACCTCCCTTCCTTTATGACTGTGTTACAAGCTCTGCAACCTTCTTTAACTATGACTGATTCATCTTACAAGGAGGTCGATGGGTTCCGCCTGCTCCCTAATCCTCCAATTTGGAAATAATCCTTCTTCATCTTTGGGCAAGACAAGTTGGGTCGGGAACCCGAGGACAGTCATCTCGGAAAAGCTATTATGAGTGCGAAATTAAATCCGTTAGCATTTCCTGGTCGGCTAGCCCTAACACCCGGCCTCTTTCTTTTCCTTCGACCATCATCAAAAATGTAGGAGTTCCTACCACACCGTAATTCCTTTTAAATGCCTCGATAAATCCGTCCTCCAACACAACTACTTTTAATTCCTTGTTATACTTTGTTGCGATATCCTCCATGACCTTCAACTGTTGGGGAAATTCGTCGTCCCGGGGCATGCATAATAAGAGCACCGGTCTCTTTTCGGCAATCACTTCCTGCTCAAAATTCTCCGATCGGATCAAACAAACCAAGGTCCCCATCGCTTAGAACCCCATAAACCTGCTCTTCAGCCCCAGGCAAAAGATACTTACAAGATGCATGCCCAAAAAATGGGGAATACATGGTAAAATTCGTCAGTAATTTTAAGCCGTTATTAAATGGAAACAGAAGAAGGATTTGTAGCAAAGTGGGTCATGTCCCAGACTGAGACGGCCCATTTTGCGACAGGAGACACAGATTTTTTTACTGCTTGCTGCTAAGTTGATACAGACAGATTTTTCGGTGAACGGTTCGCCGGCTAATGCCCAACAGACGAGCTGCCTTCGTCTTGTTCCAGTGGACCTTGTTCAGAGCGTCCAAGATCTCCTTGGCTCCATTCGACCCCTGCGTGCGGACCGCTTGGACAGCTATCTTCTCAGTCCTCTCATAGTCCCTGATTTCCGACGGTAAATGCTCAAGAGTGATAACCCCCCCGTGGCAGAGGACAAAGGCATGCTCCATCACGTGCTCTAACTCCCTGACGTTCCCCGGCCAGGGAAAAGCCATAAATCTGGCGAGCACCTCACTCGATATGCCTTCAATATTCTTTTTGAACTTCTCATTAAAGGAATGACAAAAATGATCGACCAACAGCGGCAAATCTTCGAGCCTGTCGCGAAGAAGAGGAAGCGAAACCTCTACCACCTTGAGCCGATAATAGAGATCCTGCCGAAATTCACCCCTTTTCACCTTCTCTTTGAGGTCCTTGTTCGTACAGGCAATCACTCGTACGTCCACCTTTTGAGGAGTGGATTCTCCCACCCGCTCAAATACCTTTTCTTGCAGGACCCTAAGAAGTTTCAGTTGGATGAGAGGAGAAATATCCCCAATCTCGTCTAACAAGATTGTCCCCCCATTGGCCGCTTGGAAGCGACCCTGCTTGTCCTTAATCGCCCCGGTAAAGGCCCCTTTGACATGGCCAAAAAGCTCGCTCTCAAGCAGACTTTCTGTCAGTGCTGAGCAGTTCACCGTGACGAAGGGCTGGAAGGCCCGCTCCCCGCTGTAATGAAGCGCCCTAGCCACCAGCTCCTTCCCTGTTCCGCTCTCCCCGGTGATCAAAACCGTGGTTTCCAAATTGGCCAAGTCCTCTAACAGTCGATAAATATCCTGCATCTTTTTACTTCTGCCGATAATGTTCTGAAACTGGTTCCTCTCCCTCAATTCTCTTTCCAGGTCTCTGAGCAGGGTGACATCTCTGATGACCAGTACGGCTCCCATGAAGTTGCCTTTAGGATCGAGAAGCGGGGAGCTGGTCACACTGACAGTTTGCTGGTGACGCTGCTGATGGCCGCATTCTATCCGATATTCCTTGATGGTCATTTTCTTTTTGAGAGTCTGCCCGAGGACCTCAGAGCAGGATTTGCTGCAATGGCTGAAGCATTGGGAGAATAACTTGCCTGCTGCCTCTTTGACAGCGATTCCGCAGATATTTTCCGTGGATTTATTGGCTTCGATGATCTTTAGCTCCGGGTCCACGGTTACAATGCCATCTTTCACGCTTCCGAAGATGGCCTCCAACCGGGCGCGATGTTCCGTTAATTCTTTTTCTGCTTCCCTGCGATCCGTAATGTCCCGGCTTACCGTTCGAAACCCAGTGATCACGCCCTCTGCGTTTCGAACCAAAGATACGGAATCTTCGATGATCCTGCGGCTACCGTCCTTTCTGATGATTTCGTAAACGATATTTTTACCCGGGACGCCGGTTCTGTACACTTTATTGTAAGCTTCATAGACGAATTTAGCTGTCGCTTCATCCATATAGGATCGATAGTTCTTTCCTGTTGCTTCTTCCGGTGTATATCCCCAATGTCTGTACGCGCCATTGTTAGTAAATGTTATGTTCCCCTTCAAATCCACTTCAACGACACCATCCTCGACTTCATTGACGATCGTCTGGTACTTTTTTAGCGAGTCCTGAAGCGATTTTTCCCTTTCCGTAAAAGAGGCTTCTCCTTTCCAGAATTCTCTCCTGTTCAATTCTTGATCCATGATTGGTATTCCCATTTCCGGCTCCTCTCAAAGGCGTGTGGTTGCGAAGGGACAGGTCCCAAGGCAGATCCACATAAGAATTGAGCACTTAGATTTAGAAAATTTGGCAATGGTAACCCCCGTTAGAAATTCCAATCCCGCTATAGCGCTAATGCAGAGCCCCACACCGCATGGTGTACAGGACAGAGCAGTCGGGAATTATTTCTAACGGGGTAAAAAGATAGAGGTATTTTTCTCAAGACAACGTCATTACATCCCCCTATCCCTTTCTGGTTGGGTTGACTATACGAAAAACAGGGTGGTGTGTCAAGCAACAAATCCACCAGACGGGGAAGACTTTCTCGAGCCATCCAGGGAGGTCAAACCGTGTGATTTACATCTCAATTAGAGGAGTGGGAGCCCAGCTTGTGAACTGGGCTCCCGAACCAGACTTACTTAAGGGATTTCGGCTCTGATTGCCTCCGCAATCATTTCATCAGCATCGTCCTTGACGATATAGCCAGCTTTCAAGGCCTCGTACGTCGCATGCTTGAAAGCACGGACATAGGCGTCATGGGTGGGATAGAGAGCTTGGAGAGTGGCTTCGTCAAACGGCTTGAAAAAGCCATAGAGCAGGCAAAAAGCAGGACCCCCATTATCTGCCCCGTTGTTGGTTCCTATGGGCACTTCAAAAGCCGGGAGACGGAGACCACCGAGCGCATTGCCGTAGCTGTCGCGGACGATGACGGCCGGAGTAGTTGGTCCACCTACCGAAGAAACCTCGATCAGAGGGGCACTTGGCGGAGGAGTCCCGTCTTTCACCCATCGGACAAGGTGGTCATAGGCTGCGTTCAATGCATAGAAGGTTGGGTTTCGGCTAAAGACGGGGGTGACACTACATGCAATACTCGAAGGAGCGATGCCATCGCGGAGAACGATTGGCTTCCGGTAGAGATAGCTGTCGTAACCAGAGTGAGCAGCCCCTGCTATCTCCCAGGTATGACGATTGGCAGAGTCGGGAATTCGAAGGTAGGCGCCGTTCTTGGTCTCGAACTCCGAGACCACCTGGAACACCTTCGTGCTAAGATCGGTGCGGAGGACGTTGCCAAAGAAGCGCCCTACGAGCAGGTAGAAGCCATCCGCCACGTTGTGCAGCGGGTGGATCGAGTTGAAGTAGGTCGTGAGCCTGCTGGCGGATTGCGAAGCTCCGATGGCGAGGACCAGCTTCACGTCGAGACCTGCTATGGGGTCGATTCCTGCAGGGCAGCGGATGGCCTGGGCAGCCTGCGAAAAAATATCGTAACACAGCGAATCATCGGTGATTGTGCCTCCGGCGGTCACATCCAGAGTTCCGTAGCGAACAGGGCTCCAATCCTTGAGGCCCGTTACCGGCTGCTGTACGCCTACGCGCTGCGCCGAGACGCCTACCCAAACGTAACCTGCCTGCATAAAATGCTTCCAAGAGATCCAATGAGCGTCGAGATCGTAGCCGGCAGTAACATTCTGCCATTCGAGCAGAACCGTCCCGTTGAAGTCTTTGGGTGAGATCGGCCGGCGGACGACAATTCGGGTTTTGTATGGATGACCCCCGTCGATGATGCTCCCTGTTTGTAGAGCTGGAGTATTGTAGCGATTGGCAGTCCCTTCAATAAAGAACTCCTCCTGGATATATCCGTAGTCAGACAAATCGGCGTAGGGGCTGAAGAACGGATAATTCTTAGAAACATCGCCAATCTTGTCGGACGTCCAGACCGGCCTGGTCACCGTCGGACTCGGAACAACACTGGTTTTGCACATCTTATGGTGCCAAGGCCCCCCTTGTTGATCCCCGGCAAAGGAATGAGTGATCGAGATTGCCGAGAATAAGAATAGAGCAACGATTGAGCAGCAAGCTAATTTCTTCATTGTCCTCCTCCTTGTCTATTAGAATAGTAAATTGGCGTTCTTGATTTCCTTATTCCCCTGAGCTGGGATTCTTTGCGCCCCGGACAGAACTCACTTATCCTGCCGGGGGCAACTCAGGCAGCATCTTTCAGGTTTCTCCACAGGGGAGGGCGCCAAGAGAGATTGGCTCCCCGGGGATAAGGCGACGTCTCAGTCGTGGAAGTGACCTGTGGTTGCTCGACCATCTTATTTTCTCTCCGCGCCGGTCGCTCAGCGGGCCTTATAGACACCGAGGTGCTTCGGCGTCGGGATAGGGGCGCGGCCTTCGCTGCGAGCGAGCATCCAGTCGACCAGCGTGTCGGCCACGACGCTGGCACCCGGCTGGCCGGGCATCAAGGAACCCGCGAGCGAGTCATCCGCCGACACGAAGTCGGTGTGGAAGTAGAGCGACGTGTTGATCTTGGGATCGAACGGCGTAATCGTCGCAGCCGCAGGAGTCTGGAACACCCCTTTATTGTTGATCTCAGTGAAGTCCGTCACGCCAGGGAAGGGATTGACGACAGCCGTGTTATTGGTTCGATGCGCGACGTAGACAGGAATCCCGGCGATCTCATCCTTGTTGATGTCGAGGTTCACGCCTTGCTCATGTATATTGTACATGTGATACCCGCCCAGGAAACTCATGTCACTCTCGTAGCGTTCCGAAGGGTAAAAGGTCTTAGCGTTCATGTCGCCTGCGTCGAGCGTCTGTTTGCCGCTCACGGGGAAGCGCACGGTAATCGGTCTCAGGTTCGTGAGAGCTGGCGCATATCCGTTGGCGGCCTGCCACCACTTGGCTTTCCCGACCTTTGTTGGAATGTGCCCGCCTCCGCCCCCTTCGAGCCAGCCATAAACCTTCTTGGGATCGACCTGGGCTGCGGACGGGATGCAAACTCCGGTTGGCGTGATAATGTCGCAGAGCCCCTCAGTGCCTGGGATTGGCGTGAAGTCGAGTTGTCCCAATCCCTCGCCTAGCAAGCTGAGAACGGGGACCTGAAGGGAGCTTCCCTTCACATAAGGATCCACGTCGAAAGCCATTCCTGCAAACGCAAGGTAGGTGAGCCGCAGGGCGGCGAGGAAGGCCATGCCAGGAGCAGGTTTGGACGGATCTGGAGGATTCCAAGACCACGGCGGTGAACCATATCCCCACAGGGGTGCGAAGATGCTCTCGGCGTCTGGAGTCAGGGCGTGGTAAATACCCACCGTAGATGTCTTGGCACCGGCTGCTGGACCTGACAAGGCGCCTATTGCCCCGGTAGCATCTGTGTAAACAGGGTCTACCCCGGTTCGTAAGCGGTTAACACGATCGAAGTAGCTGGTGAGAGCCGTTGGTGTGGGAGCTCCCTGGTTGGAACCGGCCGAAGGACCTCCGTCGAGAAAGATCAATCCGGCAAGATTCTCATAACCCCGGCTGCCATCCTTTTGGCGTCTGCCTGCATAGTTTGCGACGAACCCTCCTCCCTGGGAATGACCGGCTAGGAAAACGCTCTTAGGCTGGGAAGTCTTCGCAATCAAATTGATCATTGCTTCAATGTCTCCGGCATATGCTTCGAAGCCCCAATCGGCCATGAATGGCAAGTCCGCCTGGAGGAGCGGCTTCCATTTCGCGTCGGGCCGTCCCACCAAAAGCTGGGATGCAAGCAGAGGGAAATTGCCCGGTCGAGCGCGTAAAAGTGTGGGGTCCGTGAGAACGGAGGGTCCGAAGTAGTAATCGAGAGCCACTTCGGGGTCATACTTCACGCGGGCCTCTCGCAGACCAACGGTGTCCTCGAGATTGCTGCCGCGTCGATCCATCACCCAGACCTCGACGCGACAGGGGATGCCGTTACAGGTCTGCTGGCTTGCCTTGCTCACCAGTTGGGCTGCGAGGTAAAGCCAGTGGGTTGGCATGCTGCTGAAGCCCGGCTGGGCGACCACGATGGCGTTTGCATGCCTCGGATGGTCTCCATCCAAGGCGGTGCGGACGCGCAAGAAAGCTGCTGTGTTGAGAACGTGGGGAGTTCCGGGTGCATCCGCCCCGGGAATCTGGAGGTACTCCCCGATCACGTCGGGGTACCCGGGTATCCGACTTCCATCGAAGCAACTCTTATCCCACCACTCTTCATCTCCCGATGCAAAGGAATTGGTGAGCAGCATTGCCGAAAACAAGAGTACCGCAGCAATTGAAAAGTAAGCTAATTTCTTCATCGTCCTCCTCCTTCGTTTTTAAATGGTGAATCTACTTTCTGATTTCTTGAACAAGGATTCTGCTTGCCTCCAACAGAGCCCCCTTATCCTGTTGAGGGCGGCCTCAGCCGAATTTGACGGGTTTTCTCCATCTCTTTTTCATTAGTGTTAGCTTGATTAGAAGGTGACAAAAATCTGCGAGCGCGAAAACGATATTATAAGGTGTTCATAAAGTCAAGAGAAAAGTAACGGGCGTTAGCGGTATTCTCTCCACGGACCGTTGCCGTGCAGGGTTTCGGGCTCGAACGGCGCTAAGAGGGATTGCCTTTCTTTCCGCTTTCTTCTTCTCGGAGGATCTTACGCAGAACTTTTCCGATGGCCGATTTTGGAAGAGAGGGCCGAAATTCTACCAGCTTCGGGACCTTGTAAGCAGCCAACTTCTGCCGGCAGAAGGCGATGATTTCCTCCGCCGTGGCTGTCTCTCCCGGCTTCAGAACGATGAAGGCTTTGACGGTCTCTCCCCGGTACTTGTCCGCGATGCCTACTGCAACGCCTTCCTCCACTTTGGGATGCTGGAAAAGCACCTCATCGATCTCCCGGGGATAAATGTTGTAGCCTCCCGCAATGATCATGTCTTTCTTGCGGTCCACGATAAAGAAATAGTCGTCTTCATCCTGCACAGCAATATCTCCGGTGTAGAGCCAACCGTCTTTGAGCTGTCCAGCCGTTTCCTGGGGGTTGTTCCAGTACCCCTGCATGATGAGGGGTCCCTTCATGATGATCTCTCCCGGCTCGCCTCGCTTCACATCCGTTACCCCATCCTTGATGCTGACGAGACGCACATCATTATCCGGTACGGGTACCCCGATGCTTCCCACTTTATGACCCATAATAGGATTAGAAATCCCCAGGGCCGTGGACTCGGACAGGCCGTATCCTTCGCCGAAAAAGATCCCCATATCTTTAACCTGCTCGATGAGCTCCGTAGGCATCGGTGCCCCGCCGGAATTCAACATACCCAGTTTTCGGTCAAGGTCCAGTTCCGCAGCCTTGGGATGGTTGATCACGGCGTTAATCATCGTGGGGACGGAGGGGAAAAAAGTGATTTCCTTGAAGTTGGCCAGAAGCTCCATGAATTCATCAATTTGGAATCGGGGGACCATAATTTGAGTGGCGCAACTGAAAAATGCCCAGTTCATCACCACAATGTTCCCGTAGACGTGAAAGTAGGGCAGGACCGCGATGACATTCCGTCTTTCGTAAGCAGTCAGTATAATGGTTGGATTCCCCCAGAGAGCGCATCGAAGAGTTGAGGCAATCACGTTGCCATGTGTAAGGACTGCTCCCTTGGGAATTCCCGTGGTCCCTCCCGTGAACTGAATCAAGGCTGGGTCCTCCGGGTTTACCTGGACACGAGGGCGTTTGGCGGTTTGGACGCTGTCGATCAGGCTTGAGAAGTGATGCCATCCCTCTTCCAGATTGAGGTTATCTGCTGTGCTCACATCCATGCCTTTGATATAGTCCGTCACCTTGGTTGCGATCACCCGAGAGATAGGAACCTGTTTGCACAAGGCCCGAATGGTGGGAAGCACCATGTCAAAGGTGATGAGGGTGGTTAAGCCCGTGACGTTCGCCATCAGTTTAAGCTCATCAGCCGTGTACATGGGGTTGAGGTTGACCACGATCGCACCCAGCGACAGCACCGCATAGTAAGCGATTGGATATTGGGGGCAATTGGGAAGATGGATTCCCACCCGTTCCCCTTTCTGGACCCCCAGGCACCCCAAAGCGTTGGCGAACCGCATGACCAGGCCGCGTAGCTCCCAGAAGGTTATCTCCGTCCCGTAAAAGTTGAGCGCGGCTTTGTCCGGGTAGGCGTTGGCGGGCATTTGGATCAGTTCATGAATCGCCAGGCGTGGCACACGGACAGTCGTTGGCACATTGTAATCATAGTGTCTATGCCAAGGTTTTGCTTCCAAGGGATATTTCCTCGCCAAAAAAATAAATAGGATGTGTGACCATTTTTAATTCACTGAAAATAGTTTTGTCAGGTGGGTTAATTGAAGAGGGTGGTTCAACAAGCCTTTAATCCTGAGCTTTCCGAGAAGGAGTTTTTTCAGAATACTCCTTCCGACCTTATCAAAATAATTCGGGAGACCCAGAAAAATGTTGATCAGGCTCAGATCTAAGATCGCATCGTGATCTGCAATGATCTTGAGATCGGGTTTCCCCACGATACCATTGTAGATCGTCAGTTCCCCGTTTCCGAAAGCCAGGGTGACGGTGATATCGATGTCTCTGGCGACAATTACTACATTCGAATGGAGAGCCTCGAAACTTGAAAGCTTTTGAGACTTCTGCTCCAGATTTTGACGAAGGAGGTTAAATAACATCTCCGCAAGGCCCACATCTTTCGCTCCATTGTCAAGAGTAATCACAGGTTGCTTCATTTCCTTTTCTCACCATGCCTGTTGATAGACCTTGAGAACCTCGTCTGGATCGGAGACGAACTTGGGGTTGTAAACGATAGCTCCGTCGGAGAGGGCAATTTCTGAACATTCCTTGAGTCCTTCTTTGGGAACTCCAGCTTCTCTTAGTTTTTGAGGAAGACCTAATCTCTTGGTAAAATCTGCGATCGTATCTGCCAGGACATTTCCGGCCTCATCCTGTGAAACCCTTTCGACGTTTACGCCCATAGCTGAAAGTATATCCAGATAAACATCACCGCACGCATCGGCATTGTATCTCAGGCATGGAGGAAGAAGAATGCTATTTGCCAGGCCATGGTGGACCTTGAATTTTGCCCCGACCGTATGAGCTAGGGCATGAACGATTCCCACCTGGGCATTAGAAAAAGCGGCTCCTGCCATGTTGGCTGCGATGAGCATCTGTCCCCTTGCTGCCATATCCTTCCCATTACTTACAGCCCTGGGAAGAAATTCATTGATCAATCTTATGGCGTGAAGAGCAATGCCGTCCGCCATGGGTTCCCTCTGCAGGGAATGGATCGCTTCGATGGCGTGACACATGGCATCCATTCCCGTTGCCCCGGTCAATCCTGGAGGCAACCCTTCTGTAATTCTGGGATCGAGGATGGCCACGTTGGGAAGGATATTGTAATCACCGAAGAGCAGCTTTCTCCCCTGGTCATGATCCTTAATCACCGCAATATAAGTCACTTCGCTTCCGGTTCCTGCGGTCGTTGGGATCACGATATGAGGCGTCTGCGGTCTGGTGAGGACTTGAAACCCCGCATAGTCCTGAAGTTTTCCCCCTTCTTTCAGAAGGATTGCTATTCCTTTGGCTGTATCGATGGCACTCCCGCCGCCCACACTAACGAGGCAATCCGCCGCCATCTCCTTTCCGAACTTGGCTCCCTGATTCACGATATGGAGGCCTGAATCGGGTTCCACGTCTGAGAATATCCCTACACATAAGTTCCCCAGAGCCTTCTTTATCTTTTCTGGAATATCCGTATTTTTAGCAAGATCTTTATCTGTAACGATAAGAACCTTCTTGGATTTAAGGTTCTCTGCTTCGATCCCCACATCGAGGGCGGTATTCTCGCCGAAGACTATCTTGGTAGGACTCCAGAAAATGAAATTGAGGCTGGCATCGTAAGGCATGACTCGGTCCTCCTCGAACGGTTCGAAATTTTGTTTAGTGACTCATGGCTCATCCAGGAATTTGGTCTCAATTCTGGTAGTGCATTCGACGAGTTCCTGGGAAGCCTTCACAAAGCGAACGATGGTTGGCAAATCTCCTTTCAGCTTGAGTTTTCCTTGCATCATCCCTTTTACCGGCTCCAGCTCTTTCTTGATGACTTGTTTCCATCTGGCGTAATCGCCAATGATACAGAAAGGTGCCTTCTGGGCTTCTTCAAGGGTAACTCTTTTTGCTTGCCTACAAACCCCCTGATGGAGGTCGAGCCACATGCCGAAATCCTCGTTTATGCCAATGTCTGGCTTGGCTGAAATGACCAATGCCACGACCCCAGCGGTCCAGGTGGCAGCCGCCTTCTTATAACCTTCACTGAGGTTAATCTGTTTTTTGTATTCCTCCATCCACTCTTCGCTTGGAAATATTAGGGCCATATCATACCTCCTTTACGATGTGATTCACCTTCTACCCATGTAACTCCTTCGCCAGCTCATCAAGGCCTGCTTTAATCAATACCTCTTTCTTGGGTTTCCCATCCTGATCCAGCCCTCTGAGCTCATAATATTCTCTCAGTAATTTCTCGACATCTGGAACAGAACCAGCCGCACTTCCCTCTTTCAATGGAGTAAGAATTCTTCTTGGAAGCCTGTCATCCCTGGCACTCACTCCCATCATATTTCCAAGGCCCCTCTTCAAAAGCCATATCCTCTCCCCGCAGGCGAGAAGATCTTTCAATGTGAAATCGAACCCGGTGGTTACTCTTATCATCTCTGCCAAATCATTTGCCGAGAGGGTCCATGTCACAAATTCACAGATCACAAGAGAGTTGCAAGGAATCCCCAGGTTTTCGCAAAGCTTTATCATTTCCGCTTTGCCTTCACTTGATGGACCTATATAATTCTCCTGGAATCCGGCTTCTGGGTATGCGGTGATTCCCTGTTCTACGCCGAGACAAAGGTGCATGAGATGGCAGGCTCCTCTTATGGACGTCATGTAAGCAAGACCCATGCCGTGGAAACCCCGTGGGTCATGCATTGGAGCCTCTAAGCCCTTCACCTCGACGCTGAATTCCTCCGCACCTCTACCCAACTTCTTGGCTGCTTCTCTCGTCCCCTCTGACAGAACTGCTCCAATCCCCTCTTTCCTAGCTATCTGGTGGAGCATTTCGATAGCCCCGGCGATATTTCCCCATGTGAGTTCAATCCCGCCCGTTTCCTTTTTGGTGATCAGTCCCTTCTCAAAAGCTTCCATGGCAAAGGCAACTGTAGCCCCGCAGCTGATGGTGTCCATCCCATATCGATTACACCACTCGTTGGCCTTGATCACCCCGGCGAGATCATCATTCATGACCAGAGTCCCGAAGGTTGCACAAGTCTCATATTCGGGTCCCGGCCCTTCCTCCGTCCTAAAAGGTCCGTCATCAACCTTGACCATCCTTTTGCAAGCAACCGGGCAAAAGGAGCAAGCATGATTTTTCGTAAGAAATTTTTCGGTCAAGGAGGGCCC
>Ga0335070_10008455_pt1 | contig 12075 bp, 10 predicted proteins | sample Lox_Sample_13_FD_206722 | JGI IMG/M metagenome (GOLD analysis project Ga0335070, IMG submission 206722) | Soil microbial communities from Loxahatchee National Wildlife Refuge, Florida, United States - Lox_Sample_1.3 | ecosystem: Environmental > Terrestrial > Soil > Wetlands | place: USA...
CGATGCTGATAAGGCAGTTGCCCTGGGAGCGGGGCGGGTCTTCTGGCTGGGCGAGAAAAAAGGCTCGACCCTGGTCGAGGATTACGTTCCCAGCCTGGCCAAGCTGGTGGAAGAGCAAAAGCCGGCTGTAGTGCTGGTAGGAGCCACCAAGCGCGGCAAGGCCGTGGCCGGACGCCTGGCAGCCAGGCTCGGCGCGAGCGCCGTGGCGGACGCCAAGGAGTTCACCCTGGCCGGAGACCAGCTTTCCGTCCGGCACATGATCTTTGGCGGCGGGGCCGTACGCGTCGAGCGGCCGCGTGGAGCAACGGCCCTGGCAACTATCGGCCAGGGGGTGTATGAAACCCCGGCGGCGGATACGGGACGCACGGGCGCCGTGGTCGAAGTTCCCTTCGTGGAACCGGCCTGGCGCATCACCTTCCGCGAAAAGCGCGAAAAGAAGGTCACGGCCGTCAACCTGGCCGCCGCCAAGCGGGTGGTGTGCGCCGGGCGCGGCCTTGGCAAGCAGGAAGACCTGGCCATGATCAACGACCTGGCAAAACTGCTGGAAGCCGAGGTAGGCTGCACGCGTCCGCTGGCAGAGGGGCTGGACTGGCTGCCGCGCGAGCGCTACATCGGCGTCTCGGGTGCGTTCGTCAAGCCAGACCTGTACCTGGGGATCGGCGTGTCGGGGCAGGTGCAGCATACGGTGGGCGTGACCGATTCGCGCCTGATCGTGGCGATCAACAAAGATAAGAACGCCCCCATCTTCGCCCAGGCCGACTACGGCATCGTGGGCGACCTGTATGCAGTCGTCCCGGCGTTGGCGGCGGCTCTGAAAGCGCGTAAATAAGATGGAAGATAAATTCGATGCAATCATCGTGGGGGCCGGGTTGGCGGGTTGTGCAGCCGCCATCAAGCTGGGGCGCGAAGGCCTGCAGGTGGTCCTGATCGAAAGAGGGCCCTACCCGGGCAGCAAGAACCTGAGCGGCGGCGTGCTGTACGGGCGGATCCTGAACGACTTGATCCCCAAATACTGGCAGGATGCCCCGATCGAGCGCTACATCACCAACCAGGTCGTGACCTTTATGACCGGGGAGGCTTCTTTCAACATCGATTTCAAGACCCAGGAATTTGCCAAACCGCCCTACAACGGCTTCTCCGTGCTGCGCAGCAAGTTCGACCGCTGGCTGGGTGAAAAGGCTGAAGAGGCCGGGGTCATGTTGGTGCCCGGAATCCGGGTGGACCGCCTGATCAAGCAGGGCGAGACTGTGACCGGCATCGTGGCGGGCGACGAAGAAATGGCTGCCGACGTGATCATCGCGGCGGACGGGGCAAATTCCTTCCTGGCCCAGCAGGCCGGCCTGCGTGGGCGGATTGAAACACGCCACCTGGCGGTGGGCGTCAAGGAGCTGATCGGTTTGCCTTCCGAGACCATCGAAGAGCGCTTCCACCTGACCGGCGACGAGGGCGCGGCCTACGGCGTGGTCGGCTTTGCGACCAAGGGCGTGCCGGGGGGCGGCTTCCTGTACACGAACAAGGAGAGCCTCTCGATCGGGGTGGTGATGCACCTGGATGAGCTCATCCATACCCACGTGAAGCCGGCCGAGGTGATCGATAGCTTCCTGGCCCAACCGCAGATCCAGCCGTTGGTAAAGGGCGGCAAGCTGCTCGAGTATGGGGCGCACCTGGTGCCGGAAGGCGGCATGGAAATGATGCCCCGCCTGTACACGGGTGGAATGCTGGTGGTCGGAGACGCAGCCGGCCTTTCGGTGAACAACGGATTCGTGGTGCGCGGCATGGACCTGGCGATCGGGTCCGGTCTGGCGGCGGCGGAGACGGTACTGGAAGCTAAAGCCAAAAACGATTTCAGCGCCCAGGGGCTCAGCGTTTACCAGCAGAAGATGGACGCCTCCTTTGTGATGCAGGATATGAAGACCTACGCCGGAGCGCCCCATTTTATGAAATCGCCCCGCATGTATGAGGCTTATCCTGAAATGCTGGCGCGGGTGATGACTTCCATTTACCAGCAGGAGGCCAAACCCAAGGACCACATTCGCACCGACGCCATCAACGGGTTCAAGGAGAGCAAGCTGTCGCTGCTGGACCTGGTCAAAGACGGATGGAATGGAGCGCGGTCGCTATGAACAACCTGAGCATACCCGAAAAACTGGCGTTGAATAAATATGAGCTGGACGAAGGCCACGCCCACATCGAAGTGGATAACGAGATCTGCCAGAAAGTGTGCAAGGACAAAGCCTGCCTGTTCGTCTGCCCGGCCGGGGTGTATACCGAGCTGGACGGCAAGATTATGGTGGATTGGGCCGGCTGCCTCGAATGCGGAACGTGCAAGGCCGCCTGCCCGGCGGAGGCGCTGAAATGGGAATACCCGCGGGGCGGATTCGGCATCCTGTATCGCTACGGTTAGCTTTCTTTGATATTTTTTGCGCAGGCAAAGCCTGCGCAAAAAAAATCCACAAAAGGAAGGTGAAAATGGAAGACAGCGGCATGGATAAGGTCAAGATCACGGTCAAAAGTATCGCGGGAACCTGCCAGGCGGGACACTGCGTGGGCCAGGAAATCGTCGTCGACAACCTGTCGCTCTCCGGCTACCTGTGCCCGGAAGCGCTGCACGTGCTGTGGCCGTTCGTGCAGGTGCTGCGCTTCCGAGGCAAGTACCCCTGGGGGGACGAAGACGGGGTGGCGATCGCCTGCCCGGACGCTGATAACCTGGTCCGGTTCGATATACGGCGAGTGAAAGAGGATTAATGCCATGCAAAAAATCTTCTATCCTGACAGCATCGTGGTGATCGGCGTCTCCGAAAAAGCGGAAAACCTTGGCAGAAACATCGCCGAAAATATCATCCGGTTCGAGTACAAGGGCAAGCTCTATTTAATCGGCCGGGTGAAGGGCAACCTGGACAACATCCCCATCCTGGATTCGTTCGACGACCTGCCGGAAGGGATAGACCTGGCCGTCATCCTGACCCCGGCTGCCACAACCCCGGCCTATCTCGACCAGTGCGGGAAAAAAGGCATCAAGTACGTGATCATTGAAACGGCCGGCTTCAGTGAATTTTCGGAAGAAGGCCACCGCATCGAGGAGAAGCTCGGCGAGCTGGCCAAGCAATACGGCATGCGCATCGTCGGCCCCAACTGCATCGGGATCGTCAATACCGCCAGCGGAATCAGCACGCTCTTCGTGCGAGAGGAGAAATCCGAGATTGCGCCGGGGCGGACCTCCTTCCTCTCGCAAAGCGGCGGGGTGGTGCTGACGGTGGCGGACATGCTGACCGCGGCCGGGCTGGGAGTCGGCAAAGAGGTGAGCGTCGGCAACAAGCTCGACCTGAAAGAATCGGACTACCTGGATTATTTTCTGAAAGATCCGGAGACGGACGTGTGCCTGATGTACCTGGAAAGCATCGTCGAAGGCCGCGCCCTGGTGAACCTGGCCAACCGGGCTGAAAAACCGATCATCATCCTCAAATCGAACACCGGGCAGGCCAGCCACCATGTAGCCCAATCGCACACAGCGGCGCTGGCCAACGACGACGCGATCGTGTCGGCGGCCTTTCGCCAGTTCGGCATCACGCGGGCGCGCAGCTTCCGCGAGCTGGTGCTGTTCGCCAAGGGGTTTGCCATGCCGCCGGTGCGCGGCAAAAAGCTGTGCGTGTTCACCCGCTCGGGAGGTCATGCCATCATTTCGGCCGACGCGGCGACCGAGTTCGGATTCGAGCTGGACCCCTTCCCGCCGGAGCTGATGGAAACAGCCAGGCCCTTCTTCCGGGCCGACATCATCGATTCGACCAACCCGCTCGACCTGGGCACGGTCTTTGACTTTAATTCTTACCCGATCCTGATCGAAGAGTGCCTGCGCACCGTCAAGCCGAACGCGATCATGCTTATTTTCAACTACCGCCGCGAGACCATCCCGCTGGCGCGCCAGATTGCGGAACAGCTCAAGGAGATGAGCTGGAAGTACCAGACCCCGATCGGCCTGTGCTACCTGACCGAGATGGACGAGCTGGCTTACCTGGAGCGCAACCTTGGCTATCCTGTTTTCCTGGAAGTTTACGACACGATCCAGACCCTGGCGGTGTCGCGGGACTATTTCCTGTGGCAGCAGCGCACGAAGGCCGCCCAGGCCGCCCCGCCGCCAAAACCGGCTGTTCCACCGGATGCCTGCCAGAAAGCTGAAAAAATACTACAGTCTCGCAAAAGCAGGCAGCCACTTCTGCCGGATGCCCTGGCCATCTTCGAGGCCTACGGCATCCCGGTGGCGCCGTGGGTGACAGCAAAGAGCGCCGAGCAGGCAGTCAAACTGGCGGACAAGGTCGGATACCCGCTGGTGGTCAAGGCGGTTGGTGCCGAGATCGTCCACAAATCAGACCTGGGCGGGGTAGCCCTGAACGTTCGCGACGCAGATGAGCTGCAGGCGCGCATCCAGGCCATGCAGGAGCGCATCCAGGCCCAGGTGCCGGGCGCGGAGTTCCAATTCCTGCTGCAAAAGATGGTTCCCGGCGGGCGAGAGGTCATCCTGGGTGGCAAGCGGGACGGCTCGTTTGGCCCGGTCATGCTGTTCGGTTTGGGCGGAATTTACGTGGAGGTATTCAAGGACGTGGCGCTGCGCCTGGCACCCCTGAGCGAGGACGAGGCGACCGGCATGATCGAGGAGATCCAGGGCGCCAAACTGCTGCACGGGGTGCGAGGAGAGCCAGCCGTGGACCTGGCAGGGATCAAAGATACGCTGCTGAAGCTTTCACAGATGATGGTGGATCTGCGGGAGATTTACGAGGTCGACCTGAATCCGCTCCTGGCAACCCCCTCCGGCGTGACCGCGGTGGACGCCCGGATTATTTTGTAATGCGATTTTCGGCGCACATCGCCGAAAATCGCATCAGGATTGAATCCATATCGCATTGATTTTGTGCAGCAAAGTCGCACAAAATCAATGCGATATGGATTTTAAGCCTGCGAATAATAGTAGAGGCCGCCGGTAAGACTACGGGTGAGGACGTCGTTTGCGGCCAACAGCTCCAGGTGAGCGATCGTCTCGGTGACGGCCATGCGACGGTGGAACCGTGGGATATCCTCCCAGCGCGGGGCGACCGACCAGGGAATGAGCGTGGCAACCTGGTAAGCGGTCTGGGGCTTTCCGTTGAAGGTCGCCAGGATGGCATTCTGGCGGGCTTCGTGGTGGTCCAGGAGCTCCTGCGCTCGCCGCGCCAGGCATGCAAACGGCTCGCCGTGGCCGGGATAAACAATATCCACCGGCAGTGAAATAATCTTATTTAGAGAAGCGAGGTAATCGGCCAGCGGATTGGAGCCATTCGGATCGTTCATACTGACGTTGGGGGAGATGTCGAGCAGGACGTGATCGCCGGAGAAGAATATGCGGCGGGCAGGCTCGTACAGGCAGATGTGCCCGGGAGCGTGGCCGGGGGTCCAGATGACTTCGAAATCGCAATCGCCCAGGGTGAGGCGTTCGCCGCCTCGCAGCAGGCGTAATTTTTTGGGGAGCGGGGGAAAAAGAGCCCTGGACGCCAGGGTTATCCGTTCCAGGTTTTGGCGGAGATCGTCCGGGGCGCCGTTCATTAATAACCAGCGCTCCTTTTCCCGCATCCCGCTTTCGAAGCCGCCTCCGAGCGAAGCGAGAAAGTCTGCCTCCGCCTGGTGCATAACCACTTCGGCCTGCGTGGGCTGCTCCAGTCGGCCGACCAGGCCGGAATGGTCGGGATGAGCGTGGGTGATAACGATAGTCTGAATATCGCCGAGCGAAACCCCGGCGCGCTCTACCTGGCTGTGCAGGGCTGAGAAAGCCTCGTCCGAGTTCCAGCCGGTATCGATCAGAAGGCTGCCGGCGCCGGTCTTTACGAGGTAAGCGTTGTTGTATTCGAGCGGGTTATCAGGAATGGGAATTTTTAATTGGTGAATATCTGCCATGGCTGCCAGGGGTGCAAAGAAGACTTTACTACGGTAGCGATTGTACCATTTATTAAACTGAAAACCTGGCCAAGATACAAAAGGCCAGGTTTTTGGAAGAATCTTACCTTCGCAGTGACGGCTAAAGCCGTCATTACGAAGGGGGTAAACGAGCTAATTGTTGATAGACGCCTAGTTGTTCCAGAACCAGTTGAAGGCGAAGAAGCCGCCGGAGGCGTCCATGCGAATGGCGATGCGGCTCGAGCCCTGGAGTGAAGCGGGGATGTCGTAGGTGGCGGTGAAGGTGCCGCCGGAGCCCGAGTTGGTGGTAGCCACCACGGTGCCACCGATGGCTTTCGTCCCGAAGGCGCCCATGCGAACGGTGAAGTCCTTATTGGCCGGGAAGTTGTCAGTCGTAATGGTCACCGTGCTGTCCTTCACCACCGAGGAGATCGAAAAGGTCGGTATGCCGACGAAGGCCGGAGGAGGGGTGGTGGCGGTAGAGGTATTGTTCCAGAACCAGTTGAAGGCAAAGAACCCGCCCGTGGTCGAATCCATGCGGATGGCGATGCGGCGAAGGCCTTTGAGCGAATCAGGAATATTGTAGGTGGCGCTGAAGCTGCCGCCCGAGCCCGAGCTGGTGGTGGCAACCACTACGCCGCCCACGCCCAGCGTGCCAAATTTGCCGATGCGGACGGTGAAGTCGCGGTTGGCCGGGAAGTTATTGGTTGCGATGGTGACAGTCGAGTCGGTCACGACGCTTGAGATCGAGAAGGTTGGAATACCCGTAAATGGCGTGGTGGTCGGTCCGGGAGTGGGGGTGGGGGTGGTGGTTCCGGTGTTGTTCACGAACCAGTTGAAGCTGAAGAATCCCTCCGGGCTGTCCATGCGGATGGCAATGCGAGCGCTGCCCTTGAGCGAATCGGGGATGTCGTAAGTGGCCTGGAACGTGCCTCCGGAACCCGAATCGGTGGTGCCAACCACCGTCCCGCCAACGCCCAGGGTGCCAAAGGCGCCCATGCGCACGGTGAAGGTCTGGTGAGCCGGGAAGTTGGCGGTCTCAATCGTCACCGAGACATCTTTATCCACGCTAAGGATTTCAAATGTCGGGATGGTAAAAGCCTGAACGTTTTGCAGGGGCAGGGCAAACAATGCCACCAGCAAGGTCAATGCTACGGCGACCTGTGAAAACCGGTGTAATTTCATTCAATCCTCCTTATTTGATATGAGGGGGTTGAGTATTAGAAAATGCGAAGCATTTTCTAATACTCCCCTCGTTCATTTTGCGTGGCCGCCGAAGGCCGGCCAGCTTTTGAAAAACTAAACCTGTCTATTATGTAATTTTTGGGGGAGGCGACTCCCCAGGACGTCGGCGACCCGGCCGGGAAAGGCACACCCCTCGAAAATTATTTGATAATCTCTATCAGAATATTGTACATACAATTTGTTAAGGTTTCAATATGGCAATTATTATGCCATCGCAATGAGGCGCCGGGCAGCAGATAATTGGCCGCTGCCCGGCGCGGCTTGTCCGATTTATTGCCCGGTGAACTTGGGCGCCAGCCAGAATGCCACATCGTCGGTTGAAGATCCACCGTTATTGAGCACTTTGAGCACAAATTGAACCTTCTTCCCGGCCAGTGAGGTCAGGTCGATATCGATGCGGACAAACGTTTTATCGTAGGTCTTGGTCCAGGTCTTCAGGTTCTGATCGGCGCCGCCATCAGCGCTGTAGTTCAGCATGAACATGACGTTGCCATTGGTATAGCCGTCCATAAAGCCGGTCAGGGCGGTAAAGTGGGCGCCGGACTTAACCGTGATGGCCGGGAAGCGTCCCGAGATTTCTCCACCGGTGCCGTTGCTGGGCACCATCACGATGGCAGGCTCGTCATCGGTGTAGCCGCCCTCCAGCTTGGGGGGCTTGACGACCACGACCGAGCCGTTGGTGAAGTCGTAGGAGGAGCTCGGGCAGGCCACGGCGCCGGTGGAAGACGTCCAGGTGGCGCTGCAGTACTGGTTGGCGATGTTCATGTCGGTCAGGGTCGCCACGGCGACGGTGATCTTGACGTAAAATTTCGTCCCGCCGCCGAACCCGGTTCCAAACAGGGTGCCGGTGTTGGTGCGGAGCTGGTAATAGCCGGTGTAACTGCCAGTCGACGTTGGGGCGGTCAGGTTGATCGAAAGATCAACCGTCTGGCCAGGCAAAACGTCGCCCGCAAAGGGGACCGAAGCGGCGCCGCCCATGGAATCCCCGGAAACGAAGACCAGGTCGTAGCCGGAGGTCCAGGTGCAGGTGCCCTTGTTCTGCAGGCGCCAGGTCTTAGTAAACTTGTTCCCGGGAGCATAGGATGTGCCATCCGGAACCGAAACGTCCTTCACAAAGGCAGCCCACAGGCAGGGGGTCTCGGGGGTAGGCGTTTGCGGCACCGGCGTGGCGGTCGGCGTGTTGGTGGGCAGCGACACGACCGTGTTGGTGGCGATGGGGGTCATTGTGGGCGGGCGAGGCGTGGCAGAGGACTCAGCCGAGGGCTGGCTGGTGGGCGGCTGGTTGGTGAGCACCCCCACCATCGTCTCCAGGGCCGACAGCGTCTGGCGGGCCGTGACGGTTTGGGCAGCATAGGTCTGGATTAAATTTTCATCCAGGGTCGGCACCGGGGCCGTCTCAAACAGAGAACAGCCCGTCAGGGCGACCAGCAGGGCAGATAAAACCAGGCTAAAGAATAAATAACGTTTCATGATGCATTCTCCTTCAATTATTTGCAAGCAGGTCGGCAGTGAACCAGCTCATTTTCTATGACGAAAGAATCCACAAAAAGTTCCCTGACAGTTAAAAATATCCCCCTCGCCCACGCGGAACGAGGGGGTAACGAGGAGAGAGGGGAGGCTCCTCGTTCCAAATGGCGTTATCTAAATCACGATCAATTCGTGATCCGGGGAGCCAGCCAGAAGGCAATATCATCCTTACTGCTCCCATCTTTGTTTTCAACGATCAGGATCAACTGGACGCGCTGGCCATTTAAGAAACTCAAGTCAATGTCTACAGCCGTCGTATTGCCGTCATATACTTCATCCCACTGCTTAATATTGCTCTCGTCGCTGGATCCCTCCAGTTTGTACTTGACCCGGAAGGAGACGGAGCACTTCGGCACATCGTTGGTGCAGCCGGTGCGGGCTTTCAAATGGATCCCGGTGTGGAGTTTAAAGGGCGGGAAGGTAGCGGCGATGTAGCCACCGGGGCCATCGCTGGGAATGACGATCAAGGCTGGCTCGTTATCCTTGTAGCCGCCTTCGAGCACGGGGGCATTCGTGTACGTGACCGTGCCGTTATAGAAATCCACTTTGGGGGAGGGGCAATAAACCGATCCGGTGGAGCTTTTCCAAACTGCCTCGCAATAACTGGCAATGAGGTCGGGGTTTTCGAGCTCGAACGAGCCCACGTTAATACGCACCCAGAAGGCCTTATCGTGAGCCGGGCCGGTGCCGAACTGCTGCCCGGCGGCGTTGCGCAGCTTCCACCAACCGATGTAATTGCCGGGGTTCTTCAACGCCACCATGCTGACCGAGATCTCGGTCACTTCGCCGGGGAGCACGTTCTTGGCCAGCTTATATTCGAGAGTAGCCGTCATGGAGGTGCCTGCGCTGAAGACCAGGGCATAATTTGTGTTCCAGGTGCAGGTGCCGGTGTTCTTGATGCGCCAGGTCTTCACAAAACCGGCTTCGGGGGCGATGACGGTGTTATCGGGAATGGTCACGTCCGCCACGAAATCGGCTTCATCACATACGATGGAGGAGGTAGGCGTGCCGGTGACCGGAGTTGAGCTGGGCAGGGGGGTGCTGCTCGGCAGCGGGGTCGATGAAGGGCGCAGGGTTGGGGTATCCTGGAGTGTTTCGGTGGGCGGAATGACAGGGGCGGCTGCGAGTAGCGTCTCCAGGGCGGCTGCGGTGGCGCGCGCATCCGTCCCGGCGACATCGACGCCCGGGGTCGGCGAAGCGGTCGCAGCCTGGCAGGCTGCCAGGGCAAGCATTAAAAATAATATAAGCCAGACCGGTTTCCTCATCCTTCCTCCCCTATTTATTATAGGAGAATTATAAAAAATCGTGTTAGAAAATCTTCGCCATAAATAAGGTATAATTTGCATAAGCGTTAATCCGTTGAATCCTCTCCAGGTTGATCTTGGCCCGTACCCGTTCAGTTGACGATCTATCGGTAGAAGAGCTCCGCCGGCTGCTGGTTGAAAAACAGCGTGCCCAACACCAGGCGCGGCTGGAAGCTTACCGGAAGACGGGCCGGCTGGTAGTGGTGGAACCGCTGCCATCGGCGCCCGGGCTGGAAGATCTGCACGGCGAGCTGATGGAGGAAACCATCCTCCAGCCCGCCAGCCGTCCAAGAAGCCGCTCCAAGGTGTGGCTCGACCGCCTGCTGCTGCTGGTTGAGATCGCAGCGGTAGCGGGCCTGGGGCTGATTTTCCTGAACGGTTTTAACTTGCTCAGCACCTTAAATCATGAAGTCTCATCCGCGCTGGTACAGCCGACCCTGACCGCCACCCCCATGATCCAGGCGGTGGTTCTGCCGGAGGGTCACATTCCCCCTAACGCCCCGGGCGGTGGACAGCCCAACGATGCTGAAATACCGGAGCACCTGCGTCCGCTGGCGCAGTCGCTGGCCGCCTTGCCAACCCGCATTCCGGGGCCGCAGCAGGCTGTGCGCATCCAGATCCCGGCTATCAAGGTAGACGATCCGGTGGTGCAGGGCGACGGGCCCGAACAGCTTAAAAAGGGAGCCGGCCAGCACCTGGGCACAACCGACCCGGGCCAGAAAGGCAACCTCGTCATATCGGCCCACAACGACATCTTTGGCCAGATCTTTCGCGAGCTGGATAAGCTTAAACCCGGCGACCAGGTGATCCTGTTCTCTAGCGAGCGCAGCTACACCTACATCGTCCGCCAGACCCAGATCGTCGAACCAACCCAGGTGGACGTTATGAATCAAACCCCTGAAGCGATTGTTACCCTGATCTCGTGCTATCCATACTGGGTGGATAACAAGCGTATCGTGGTGACGGCTTATCTGCAAGACCAACAATAATTCGTTAGGAAGGAGAAAAGAATGCCCAAAAAACAAAAAAGACGCGTCTCCCCGACCGCCGTCACAGAATCTTCCCCGTCTGGTGTCGTCGAGAAGCCGGCTGCCGGAAGCCCCACGCGCGCCTCGTACACCCAGGAGTTCAACCCGGATTACACGTACATAACGCGTGACCTCAAGCAGATTGGCATCATGGCAGGCAGTTTCCTGGTTGTGCTCGTTGTGCTATCTTTCTTCTTAAGGTAGATTTCTTTGATATCCTTCAGAGATTTAATCTATGCGGGAATTGTGGGCGGTACAACGACCGCAATTCCCGCATAGAATAAATCTCAGGTAAATCCCAATCTCAATCTGCTAAAAAGGAGTTCGCTATGTCACCCATGTTCGTTCCAGGCCCGGTAGATGTAGCCCCCGAAATCCTGGCTGCCCAGGCCAAACCGATGATGCCCCACCGCAGCAAGGATTTTGAAGCCATCTTTCAACGGACGGCTGAAAAGGCTCAAAAACTATTCTACACCCAGTACCGCGTCTTCCAGGGGACCCACTCCGGATCAGGCATGCAGGAAGCGGCCATCCGGAACTTCGTGGAGAGCTCGGTGCTGTGCTGTGTGAACGGCGCATTCGCAGAACGCTGGTACGAAGTTGCCACCTGCAACGGTAAACAGGCCGACCGTCTCGAAGTTTCGTGGGGAAACGTGATAAAGCCTGAAGCGCTGGCAGACGCCCTCCAAAAAAAGCACTACGAAGCCGTTACCATCGTCCACAACGAGACTTCGACCGGGGCCGAGAATCCGCTGGCGGCGCTGTGCGAAGTTGTGCACCAGGTGAGCCCGGACACCCTGATCATGGTCGACGCAGTCTCATCGTTGGGCGGGGTCAAGATCGAGATGGACGCCCTGGGGATTGATTTCTTGCTGACCTCTTCCCAGAAATGCCTGGCGCTGCCACCGGGCCTGAGCCTGGCCTCGGCCACCGACCGCGCCATGAAGCAGGCCGAATCGGTCAGCAACCGGGGCTGGTACTTCGACCTGCTGCGGATGGAAAAGCACCGCCTGAAAGATTCCACCCCCATGACCCCGGTCATGCCGCTGATC
>Ga0335070_10008456_pt1 | contig 12074 bp, 11 predicted proteins | sample Lox_Sample_13_FD_206722 | JGI IMG/M metagenome (GOLD analysis project Ga0335070, IMG submission 206722) | Soil microbial communities from Loxahatchee National Wildlife Refuge, Florida, United States - Lox_Sample_1.3 | ecosystem: Environmental > Terrestrial > Soil > Wetlands | place: USA...
GACCGTGGAGCTGCTGGCCGATGCCCCGCAGGTCGCAGACCGGGACGCGATCATGCACCCGCCGGCCGGAACCGTCGTCCGGTGACGCCGGCACGAATCTACCGACTCTACGCCCCGTTCCTCGAATCCGATGCCTGCTGCATTCACTGCCGTCCTGCTGCTGTGCTGCTCGAACGTTTTCATGACCTTCGCCTGGTACGGCCATCTGAAGTACCTCAACGACAGGCCCTGGTTCGTCGCGGCGCTGGTCAGCTGGGGCATCGCGTCATTCGAATACCTGCTGCAGGTGCCCGCCAACCGCGCTGGCTACACGGTGATGACGCTCTCCCAGCTCAAGATCCTGCAGGAAGTCGTCACGCTGTCCGTCTTCGTGCCGTTCGCCGTGCTCTACATGCACCAGCCGATCAAGCTCGACTATCTGTGGGCCGGGTTGTGCGTTCTCGGCGCGGTCTACTTCGTCTTCCGGACCTAGCCCGAGATGGTCTCCGATCTGTGCTTTCTGACTGCCACCGAGCTCGCGCGGCTGGTGCGCTCGCGGGAGCTGTCCTGCGAGCAGCTCATGCGCGCTCATCTGGAGCAGATCGACCGCGTCAACCCGAAAGTCAATGCGATAGTGACGCTGCTGCCGGAGCGGGCACTGGAGCAGGCCAAGCTCGCAGACCGCAAGCTTGCCGCCGGGGAGCCGCTCGGCCCGTTGCATGGCTTGCCAGTCGCCCACAAGGACCTCATGGTGACGAAGGGCGTGCGGACCACCTTCGGCTCGCCGATCCACCGGGACTTCGTGCCGGACGAGGACGGCATCCTGGTGGAGCGCCTGCGCGATGCAGGCGCGATCCTGATCGGCAAGACCAATACCCCGGAATTCGGCGCCGGGTCGCAGACGTTCAATCCTGTGTTCGGGGCGACACGCAACCCCTGGGACCTGTCCAAGACCTGTGGCGGCAGCAGCGGCGGCGCGGCCGCCGCGCTGGCGTGCGGGATGCTGCCAATCGCCGACGGCTCGGACTTGGGCGGTTCGCTGCGCAATCCCGCGAGCTTCTGCAACGTCGTGGGCATGCGCCCCTCGGCCGGGCGAGTGCCGGTGTGGCCGAATGTCAATGCCTGGTACTCCCTCGCCGTACTCGGGCCGATGGCGCGCACGGTGGAAGACTGCGCGCTCATGTTGTCGGCGATTTCGGGACCCGACCCCCGCGCGCCGATATCTCTGGGCGAGCCCGGCAGCCTGTTTTCACGGCCACTCGCGCGGGATTTCCGCGGCGTGAAGATCGCGTGGAGCCCGGATCTTGGCGGCTTGCCGGTGGACGCGCGCGTCCGGGACACCCTCGCCGCCGCCCCCCGGTTGCTGGCCGACCTCGGGGCGACGGTAGAGCTGGCGCAGCCGGATCTGCGCGGGGCGGACGAGGTGTTCCGCGTGCTGCGCGCCTGGCACTTCGAGCTGAGTTACGGCGCGCTGCTGCAAACGCATCGGGAGCAGATGAAGGACACGGTGATCTGGAACATCGAGCAGGGCGCGCGACTGAGCGGGCCCGAGGTCGGGCGCGCGGAGGCGGAGCGCACGCGGCTGTTCCATCGGGTGCGGCAGTTTATGGAACAATACGAGTTCCTGGCGGCGCCGGTGGTGCAGGTGCCGCCCTTCGAGGTCGACCGGCCCTACGTCACCGAGATCGACGGGCAGACGCTGCATACCTACCTCGACTGGATGCGTTCCTGCTACTGGATCAGCGCGACCGGGCTGCCGGCCGTGTCGGTGCCCTGCGGGTTCACGCCGGACGGCCTGCCGGTGGGGCTGCAATTGATGGGCCGACATCACGACGACTTCGGGGTGTTGCAGCTCGCCCGCGCATTCGAGCTACGCAATCCCCTCTGGCAGCGCCGGCCTCCGGCTGCCAGCCGATAAGAGGAAGCGATTCACGCCATGAGAAACGCTGTGATCCGCGCCTGCAGGCTTGCCGGGCGCACCATCGTTGCGACGCTCTTGCTCGCGGCCGCGGCCGCGCTGGCGCAGGACAAGCCGGCCGAGGCACCAGCGGACCCGGAGCAGGCGGCCAAGCCCAAACCGAAACCCAGGCATCCCGACCGCGTCTACCTGAAGGACCTCGAGGGGACCTGGGTGTCGCGCGATTATATTGAGCGGTTGAGAGTGGTGCGCTCGCCCCACCTTACCGCGCGCCGCGCTACCGGCATCGCCATCGAGATCCAGAAGGAGGGGTCGAGTTACTCGATCCTGATCACCAACTTCCAGCGTGCAGTGCTCAACGCGATCATCGACGTCCAGCCCGACGAGAAAGCCGGCTCCTACCGGCTGGTCCTGGCCAAGGAGGACCGGCCCGGTATCCCGGCGAGCGAGACCACGCTCCTGTACTTCCGCGGCGAGCGCTCGGCCGACGGCACGTTCACGTCGCTATCGATCGCAGAGCCCAACTTCGCCAGACGCCGCTACCTGACCTATTTGCGGTTGACCGACCCGCTGGATGTGTTCGTGAACCGCGCCGTGCTGGCGGGCCGCTACCAGGACGAGGAGGGCAAGGTCTACGAGTTCACCGAGGGAGGCGACGCGACCTTGCCCGATCGCAGCTTCGCCTACGAGATCTCGCTCGACCCCGCCAGCGCGGCGTGCGAGCTGATCCAGAACCATCGAGAGCGCAACCCTGAGGGTAAGGAGCGTATCGGGTTCGAGTGGAAGGGGGCGCAGCTGCACCTGTACAACGTGTCTGGCCGCAAGCCTCCGTACAAGTGCGACAGCAAGCCGTTTGCCATCCTGACGCGGCAGTGATGCGGCGGCCGGGGCGCGCGCCGGCGAAGCAGTAGCCTGCACGCCGTTCTGCGGGCAACGCGCGCCTTCCGCGGCGCCCGTCTGCTTAGTTAGACGGCCGTCAGGCGGGATGGCTACAATCGCGCCCATGTCGGAAGTCCAGCAAACCCGCTCGCGGGAAAGTGTCCAGGAGGCGCTGAAGCAGATCAGCGCCATCCTCGACAAGCAGCGCCTGGTCGAGGATCTGGTGCACAAGCAGGAGATGCCGCGGCACGACTTGGTGGAATCGCTCGTGCACAAGCAGCACCTGGCGGAGCTGCAGCGGCGCCTGGACCAGCTGCACCCGGCGGACATCGCCTACATCCTCGAGGCGCTGCCGCTCGGCCAGCGGCTGGTGGTGTGGGACCTGGTCAAGGCCGATCGCGAAGGCGAGATCCTGCTCGAGGTCTCCGAGCCGGTGCGCGAGACGCTCATCGCGCACATGGAGCCGGCCGAGCTGGTGGCTGCCGCCGAAACGCTCGACACCGACGAGCTGGCGGACCTGGCTCCAGACCTTCCCGACGACGTCATGGAGGATGTCTTCAAGGCGCTGCCGGTGGAGGAGCGCGAGCAGCTGCGGGCGGCGATGTCCTATCCGGAGGATTCGGTCGGCGCTCTGATGGACTTCGATCTGCTGAGCGTGCGCGATGACGTGACGCTAGAAGTGGTGCTGCGCTTCCTGCGCCGCCTCGACGAGCTGCCCGATCACACCGACCGCATCTTCGTGGTGGACCGCCGCGAGCGGCTCAAAGGCGTGCTGCCAGTCAACGCCCTGCTGATCAACGACCCCGAGCGGCTGGTGAGCGACGTCATGCTCAAGGACATGCTCAAACTGCATCCGCTCGACAAGGCGGACGATGCAGCGCAGGCCTTCGAGCGCTACGACTTGGTGAGCGCGCCGGTGGTGGACGAGCGTAGCCGGCTGGTGGGCCGCGTCACGGTGGATGTGGTCGTCGACTTCATCCGCGAGAAAGCGGAGAGCGAGCGCCTCACCCTCGGCGGCTTGCGTGAGGAGGAGGACATCTTCGCCTCGGTGTGGGCCAGCGCCCGGAACCGCTGGGCTTGGCTCGCGCTCAACCTGGTCACCGCCTTCGTTGCCTCGCGCGTGATCAGCGTGTTCGAAGGCACCATCGAGAGGCTGGTGGCGCTGGCCGCGCTCATGCCGATCGTCGCGGGCATCGGCGGCAACTCGGGCAACCAGACCATCACCATGCTGGTGCGCTCGATCGCGCTGGGGCAGATCAATCCGGCCAGCGCCAAGAAGCTGCTGCTCAAGGAGCTCAGCGTGGCGCTGCTCAACGGCCTGGTCTGGGGAGGGATCATCGGCCTGTTCGCGATGCTGCTCTATCGCAGCGTGCCGCTGGGTATCGTCATGACCAGCGCGATGACGCTGAATCTGCTGGTAGCGTCCTGCTTCGGCGTGTTCATTCCTTTGATCATGCATCGTACCGGGCGCGACCCGGCTGCCGGTTCGAGCGTGCTGATCACGGCGATCACGGACAGCGGCGGGTTCTTCATCTTCCTCGGCCTGGCGACGTTGTTCTTGCTGTGACCTTGCGCAGTTACGCGACGTCTGCGCTGGGAGCGGGGTGCGCGTACGATATCGCGCAGCGCACTGTGAAAACCGGCCGTGGAAGCTGAATCCGGTTGTGGTCGGGCACCCGTATAGTCGCCGTAAGGTTACCCCACTGTGGACCGACTCAACGGACAGTAGAGGAGTCATTCGATGCTCATCCGACGCAAGCCAGATATGCTGCCCTCGGAAATCACACCCCGCGATAGCTACCGCGATCGCCGACGCTTTATGCGCGGGGCCGTCGCGCTGGGCGCGGCAGCCGCCGTGGGCGCGGGGGGGCTGCTGCTCGAGCCGCGCCGGGCGCACGCGGGGGCGAAGCTCTCGGGTCTGAAGAAGAGTCCGTTGTCGGTCGTCGAAGAGCTCACGCCCTACAAGGACATCACCACCTACAACAACTACTACGAGTTCGGCACCGACAAAACCGATCCGTCGGAGGAAGCGCACACGCTCAAGACGCGCCCCTGGGCGATTGCGGTGGAGGGTGAGGTCAAGAAGCCGAAAACCTTCGATATCGACGAGCTGCTCAAGCTCGCCGCGCTCGAGGAGCGCATCTACCGCATGCGCTGCGTCGAGGGCTGGTCGATGGTGATTCCCTGGGTGGGTTACCCGCTGCACGAACTGGCCAAACGAGTGGAGCCCACGGCCAAAGCCAAGTTCGTGGAGTTCGTCACGCTCGCCGACAAGGACCAGATGCCCGGCGTGCGCATGCCGATCCTCAAATGGCCGTACACCGAAGGCCTGCGCATGGACGAGGCGATGCACCCGCTCACGATCCTGTGCCTCGGGCTGTATGGCGAGGTGCTGCCCAATCAGAACGGCGCACCGGTGCGGGTGGTGGTGCCGTGGAAGTACGGCTTCAAGAGCGGGAAATCCATCGTCAAGATCCGTTTCGTCGAGCAGCAGCCGCAGACCACCTGGAACCTCGCTCAGCCGCGCGAGTACGGCTTCTACTCCAACGTCAATCCGGAAGTCGATCATCCTCGCTGGAGCCAGGCCAGGGAGCGCCGCATCGGTGAGTTTCTCAAGCGGCCGACGCTGATGTTCAACGGCTACGGCGATCAGGTCGCCTCGCTCTACGCGGGCATGGACTTGAAGAAGAACTTTTAGAGCTCGAACCGCCGAGGACGCCAACCGGTGCCAAGGGCTGCCAAGGCGGACACCTCCGTCTGCCCCCGTCGAGGATGATCGCAATGGCGTTGGCCAATCCGAAGCCGAGCATGGTCAAGTGGATCAAGGCAGCCGCGTTCGCCGCATGCCTGATGCCGCTCGCCTCGCTTGCGTGGCGCGGACTGCATCACGGCCTGGGCGCGAATCCGATCGAATACATCACCCGCTCGACCGGGTGGTGGACGCTGTCTTTCCTCCTGATCACCCTGCTGGTCACCCCGCTGCGACGGTGGAGCGGCTGGAATTGGCTGCTGCGGCTGCGGCGCATGCTCGGGCTGTACGCCTTCTTCTACGCTTGCCTGCACTTCACGACCTACGTCTGGCTGGACCAGTTCTTCGATCTGCACAGCATCGTGAAGGACGTGATCAAGCGGCCCTTCATCACGATCGGATTCGCCGCGTTCGTGCTGCTGATCCCCCTTGCGGGGACATCGACCAACGCGATGGTGCGCCGGCTCGGCGCGAAGCGCTGGCAGCTGCTGCACCGGCTGGTGTACCTGATTGCCACCTGCGGCGCGATCCACTTCTGGTGGCTGGTGAAAAAGGACATCACCGAGCCCCTGAGCTTCGCGATCTTGCTCGCCGCGCTGCTCGGCGCGAGGCTGGCCTTCCTCGTGCGTCGCCGGCAGCCCGCAGCGGCGCCGGTGCGGGCGCGCTCGCAAGCGATCTGAGCTGGCTGTCATAATGGCCGGCGCGACCGCGCCGAACTGCCCGTTCCCGGCGCTGTCGAAGCCGCAGAGATCGCACACGGAGTCGACATGCTCATCGGCGTACCCACGGAGATCAAGAACCACGAGTACCGGGTGGGCGTCACGCCCGCAGGAGCGCATGCGCTGGTAATGCGCGGGCACGAGGTGCTGGTGGAAACCGGCGCCGGTGCCCGCATCGGCTTTGCCGACGCCGACTACCAGTCCGCCGGAGCGCGTATCGTGCCCAGCCACCGCGAAGTGTGGCAGGCGCAGATGGTCATCAAGGTCAAGGAGCTGCAGCCGGCGGAGTATCGGCTGTCGCGCCGCGGGCAGATCCTGTTCGCTTACCTGCATCTGGCACCCGAGCCGCAGTTGACCCAGGCGCTGCTCGACACCGGCACAATCGGCATCGCTTACGAAACGGTCACCGATGCCGCGGGCGGCCTGCCCCTGCTGGCGCCGATGTCGCGGATCGCCGGCAAGCTGTCCATCCAGTTTGGCGCCTGGGCCCTGCAGATGGCCAACGGCGGCAGCGGCGTGCTGCTCGGGGGCGTGCCGGGCGTGCCGCCGGCCAGGGTCGTCGTGGTGGGGGCGGGGAGCGCCGGTCAGAACGCGGTGCGTGTCGCCGTGGGCATGGGAGCAGATGTCACGGTGTTCGACGTCAATACCGCGACGCTGGCGCATCTGGAGGAAGTCCACGACGGCCGCGTGCGTACCTGCTACTCGCAGGCCTTGACGCTGGCCGCGCATGTCGCGGATGCGGACCTGGTGATCGGCGCGACGCTCACGCCAGGCAAGCTCGCGCCCAAGCTGATCGCGCGCAAGATGCTGCGCGCAATGCGGCCAGGATCGGTGTTCGTGGACATCTCCATCGACCAAGGCGGCATCGCGGAGACCTCGCGCCCGACCTCGCACACCGATCCGATCTATGTGGAGGAAGGCGTGATCCACTACTGCGTGCCGAATATGCCTTCGGCAGTGGCGCGCACGTCGACGATCGCGCTCACGCAGGCCACCATTCCCTATGTTCTGAAGCTGGCGGACAAGGGCTGGAAAGCCGCGCTGGCCGAGGATGCCGGCCTGCGCGCCGGGCTGCAGATCTGTGCCGGCCATGTTACGCATGCCGGCCTCGCGCAGGATATCGGCCGCGACTACGTCCCGGCAGAGCACGCGGCGGCTTCCGTTACCGAGGTCTAGCGGTTGCGTCAGGCGCGGCTGGGGTTTGCACCTGCGCGCGCGCGGAGAGCGCGATGCCGGCAAGCGTGAGCCCGAAGCCGAGCAAGTGCGCCGGCGCCAGCCTCTCGGCGAACAACAGCCAGGCCAGCAGCGCCGAGCCGATCGGCTCGCCCAGGATGGACACCGCGACGAAGGTGGCCGACAGATGGCGCAGCGACCAGTTGAAAGCGGTGTGGCCCAGCAACTGCGGTCCCAGCGCAAGGCCGAGCATGCACAGGTACGCGATGACGGACAGCCCGCGCACCGGCGCGCCGGAAAAACCGACGCCCACCCACAACACCACAGCGGCAGCGGAATAGGCCAACCACACGTAGGTCAGCAGGCTCAACCGGCTGCGTAACGCCCGTCCGATCAGCAGATAGCCCGAAGCGGCGACCGCGCCGATCAACGCGAGCGCGTTGCCTAGTAGCGGGTCGCCGCCCGGCACGTGGCTGACCGCGCTGCGATCGCTGAGGAAGATCAGAACGGTCCCGCCAAGGCACAGGGCGATGCCCGATAGCAGCGCAGGCGCCATCCGCTCGCGAAACAACAGCAGCGATGCCAGGCCGACCCACAGCGGGTTGGTGGTGACCAGCGCGGTGCTGCTGGCCACCGAGGTGTGTGCCAGCGAGGTTATCCACGACCAGAAGTGGATGGCCAGCAGGCCGCCCGACGCAAGCGCCAGCCACAAGTCGCGCGCGACGATGCGCGGGCTGGCGCGCAGTGCAAACGGCGTCAGGATTATTGCGGCGATGCCGAGTCGGAATGCGGCGATCGTGATCGATGCCGCCCCCTGTGCCTGCCCGACGCGGATCAGGATGCTCGCCGTCGAAACGACAAGCACACCGCCGGCGAGGACCAGGTAGGGGAGCGTCCGGGGTTGCGTAGTCGCGCCGGTCGGGCCGCCGTCAGTGCAGCTTGTCTTTCGGCGTGGGCAGCGCGGGCAGCGTGAACACCTCGATGCCCTCTTCGCGCAGCTCGGCTGCTTCAGCCACCGTTGCCACGCCGCGGATCGCGCGCTCCGGCGCCTGATGTTGGAAGATGGCGCGCGCCTCGTCGGGGAAGCGCTCCCCCACGTCCTCGCTGTTCTTTAACAGGTAGTCGACCAGGTGCGCACGGATCTGCCGCACCATTTCAGGGTTGGGCTGGACCGTGTCGCAGGACGCGACCTCGGCTCGGGTGGCGTGCACGTACGGGGCCGAGGGCTGGCGCTCCACGCTGACAGAGCCGCACACTGGGCAGGACAGGTGCCCGCTCGCGTGCTGCTGCTGGAACGCCTCGGGGGATGCGAACCAGCCCTCGAAGCGGTGAGCGTTGTCGCACAGCAGGTTATAAACGATCATTGCCTTTCTTTCCGACTGCCTGGCCGGCCCGGTTGGAGGGCGGGGTCGCGAACCGGCCGAAAAACCTGGACCTCGCGCCCGGGTGGCGGTCCCGAGTGCAAACACGCGGCTGGTCTTGACAACCGTCCCCGAAATGTGCCCGGCCGCGCAGGGGTGCTGGATTGTCCTGCACCCCTCAACGATCACAGACCTGTTAAGTTTACCGTACCACGCCGAGCTCGGCCGGAACCGGCCCAGACGGCGCCGACCACCCCTCGCAATGGAATCCAGCCCGCCTGCCCACCCATCGCGCAACATGCGCATCTTGGCGCTAGCGCTGCTTGTCGCTGCAACCCTCGTGATGGTGGGGGCGCGCCTGCTCGAGGCGCGAGACCCAGGGTGGGGTTACCTGCGCGCCTTCGGCGAGGCGGCCCTGATCGGCGGCCTGGCGGACTGGTTCGCAGTGGTTGCCATGTTTCGCCGGCCGCTCGGGCTGCCGATCCCGCACACGGCGATCGTTCCCGCGAACAAGGACCGCATCGGCGAGGCGCTGGGACGCTTCGTGGAGCGCAACTTCCTGTCGCCCGAAGCGGTGGCGCGCAAGCTCGGCGAGGTCGACTTCGCCGGCATGCTGGGAGAATGGCTCGCCGACCCGGCCAGAGTCCGGCCGGTGGCCGGGGCGGCCGCCCGCTTCGTGCCGCGGGCGCTGGACGCGTTCGGCGAGGAGCCGATACGCGAGTTCTTGCGTGCCAACGTGGCGGCAGGGCTGCAGCGCATCGAGCTCGGCCCGCTCGCGGCCGAGATCCTGGAAGTGCTGACAGCGCACAACCAGCACCAGGCGCTGATAGACGAGCTGATCCGTACTGCCGAGCGGTTGCTGCGCGAGGCCGAGCCGGAATTGCGCGTCCGCGTGGCCGAGAAGACGGCTTGGCTTTGGAAGAAGCTGGGCGTGGACGCCGCCATCTCCGACCGCATGATCGAAGCGGGCGAGCAGGCGCTCGCGGAGATCAGCGCCGATCCCGAGCACGCTTGGCGCAAGCGCTTCACAGAGCTGACCGGCGAGTATGTTCAAGCGCTGCGCCATTCTCCCGAGTTGCGCGAGCGTGCCGATGCGCTCAAGCAGTTGCTGATCGGGCATCCGGTGCTGGGCGAGTACGTCGGCCGGGTGTGGGAGGAGCTGCGCGCACACGTCCGCGCCGATGCGCAAGCGCCCGACTCGCGGATCCGCGAGGCGCTCGAGGCGAGCCTTCATCACCTTGGGAACTCATTGCTCGGCGACAACGCCGTGCGCGCCGCCCTGAACGGCTGGCTGCGGGATCGGCTGACCGAGCTGGCGCGCAGTCGCAGCACGGAAGTCGCGAACCTGATCGCCGAAACCGTGCGCGGCTGGGACGCCCACACCATGGCGGACCGGATCGAGCGTGCGGTCGGCCGCGACCTTCAATACATCCGCGTCAACGGCACGCTCATCGGGGGGCTGATCGGCCTGGCGCTGTATGCCCTCTCGCATACGTTGCTGGCGTCTTGACGCCGATCAAACGCGCCTGGGCCGCCGGCCGGTAGCATCGGCCCGATTCGACTTCGAACTGGAGCGCCGTATGGCCAAGTCCTATACCGAGCTGACCGCCAACATCAACCGCGGCATCCTCAAGCTGCGCGAAGCGCAGTCCGATGCGATGAGCGGATTCAGCGCCATGGCCAAGGGAGCGATGAAGGGCGGGGCGCTGAGCGAGGTCCACAAAGAGCTCATCGCGCTCGCGATCGGGGTGGCCGGCCACTGCGACGGGTGCATCGGCTTCCATGCGAAGGCGTTGGCGAAGCTGAATGCGCCGCGCGAACAGGTGATGGAGGCCTTGGCGGTGGCAGTTTACATGGGCGGCGGACCGGCCCTGATGTACGCTGCCGAGGCGGTGCACGCTTTCGAGGAGTTCAGTGCGCCGCCGCAGTCCGGCTGAGCATCGCGCTTCGGGGCGCAGGAAAGGCGGCCGCCACACTGGCCAAGAACGCCTCCTGGTTCCAGACCTGCTCCGGCCTGGACAGACCCAGCCGCACCACCACCAGACCGCGGCTGGGGATCACGCTGACGAACTGGCCTTCGTGGCCGGCCATGTGGACCGCATCGGACGGCAGCTCGACCGGGGTCGCGCTGTCGAACGGGGGCGGCACGCGCACCCACAGGTGCGCGCCGAAGTCCTTGCGCGGGGCCTGGGGCGTCGCTGTGCTCATGTAGCCCACCCAGCCCTCGGGCAGGATGCGTTCGCCGTTCCAGACGCCGTCCTGCAGCAGGAACTGCCCGAACCGCGCCCAGTCCCGCGCCGATGCGTACATGAAGGCGGCCCCCACCGGTACACCCGCCGCGTCGGACTCCAGCGCCGCGCTGCGCATCCCGATGCGATCGAGGAGCGCCTTGCGTGCCCTGCCTACGGTGTCTTCCGGCCAGGCATCGTGCAGCACCCGCGAGAGCAGATAGCTGGTTCCGCTGGAGTAGCGCCAGCGCGTCCCGGGCGCAGCTTCCAGTGGCTTGTCTGCGGCGAAGGCGCTGCCGTCGCCGGTTTCGAGCAGCATGCGCGTGACGTCGGAAAGCGGGTCGCCGTAGGTTTCGTCGAACGCCAGGCCCGTAGTCATGCGCAGCAGCTGATCCAGAGTGATGGCGCTGCGCGCGTCCCCTGCTGCGCGCCACTGCGGCAGCAGACGGTCGGAGTGAAGGGAGAGCTTGCCTTCGCGCACCAGCACGCCAATCAGGGCGGCGGTCACCGTCTTGGTCATCGACCAGCCGATCTGGGGCGTCTCCGGTCCGAAGCCGGGTGCATAACGTTCCGCCACGATCCTGCCGTGATGAACCACGACCACCGCCCGCGTGCGCCGGAACCCGCCCGCGTGCGCCTCGGTGAACGCAGCGTCGACGGCTCCCCGCAGTTGCGCCGCATCCACGCCGGGCTCCGGCGGTCCCGCAGGCCACGGCTCCGCCAAGGCGGTGGCTGCAGGCGCTCCACGAGCCTGCGCGAGCTCCTCCGGCGCCTTTCCGAGCGCCAGAGCGCAACCCAGCCCCGGCCGGTATTGTGCCTCGCGCAGCGCAAGACCGAGGAACCGGGCGCTCGCCCGCCGCCGTGCACGGTCCACCGTCGGCGAGACGAACCGCAGCAGCGGATGGACGTCGGCCATGACGTCTTGGTCGATGACCGGCTGTGCATCGCGTCCCGAGACGAAAACGCCCGAGCACAGGATCTTCGCGGCATAGGCGGTGCCGATCGGCGCGATGCGTGAGACGTGGTAGACCGCAACGGCGAGGGCGCCGCCGGCGACGAGGGCGGAAA
>Ga0335070_10008457_pt1 | contig 12072 bp, 15 predicted proteins | sample Lox_Sample_13_FD_206722 | JGI IMG/M metagenome (GOLD analysis project Ga0335070, IMG submission 206722) | Soil microbial communities from Loxahatchee National Wildlife Refuge, Florida, United States - Lox_Sample_1.3 | ecosystem: Environmental > Terrestrial > Soil > Wetlands | place: USA...
GGGGCGTAAACGCCCCCATCCCGTGGCGCGACTAACGGGGTAAGGAGGGATTGGCCATGATCAGACAGGCGATGGGGATGTCGCTCCTGGGCATGCTGCTGGTGACCGGGTGTGCCACGGATTTCACGGTCCAGGGCTCGTTTCCGGCACCGCTGTCCGCTGCCGAGGTGATTCCACCGCCGCCTCCGCCCCGCTACGAGGTCGTCCCGGTCGCCCCGAGCCGCGAGTACGTCTGGGTGGGCGGACACTGGACCTGGCGGGCCGAGCGCCATCAACATGTCTGGGTGCCGGGCGTGTGGCGCCCGCGCGGCTAGCGGGGATCAGCCAGGGTGGGTGACCAGTCCGACGGCACGCGCCGCGGCCGCCAGACGCGCATCGAACGAGGCCACCGATGCTGCCCGCGCTGAGGTCGCGAGTGCCAGGTGGAGGGCGTCGGCCGCGCGGAGCGGAGTCTCCGGGAGGCTCACGAGAAAATGCTCTGCCCGGCGGTGCACCTCACGAGTCAACTCGACGCGGCCGTAGACGCCGGCGTCGAGGCGGCCGGCGATGGCATGCTGGAGCCGGCGGGCGACTTCCCTCGTGATCGAGCCCTGTCGCAGTCTTCGCGCCACCGCGGACATGATCTCGGTCACGGCCAGATCGGACACGAGGACATCGCCCCGGTCCTCGACGATCGCGTTGAACTCATCACTGCCCGGCTCGGGAACGTAGAGCTTGAGGAGCGCGCTGCTGTCGCAGTAGAGAGGGCCGGGCAGGCTCAGCCGGAAGGCCGCGCGCTGCTCCCGCAGCAGGAGCGATCCGCGCAGCCTAGAGGCGATCCGCGCGGTCCTCGAGCACGGTGATGGAGAGAGGCGGGTCGAGGACGGGCATCTTTCGGCGAAACGCCTTGAGGTCCGGGACGCCTCTGCGGCGCGGACGATCCGGGGGCACGAGCTTCGCGACCGGGCGGCCCCGCTCGGTGATCACGACCTCGCGCCCCTTCCGGACCTCGTCCAGAAGGCGCGAGAGGTGCTGGCGAGCCTCGCGGACGCCGGCGGCACGCATGCCACGAGTGTGCTACATGTAGCACATACTGTCAACTGTCCGAAGATGCCCCGGCCCGTCCGCCCACAAGGACCGAGACCTAAATGAAGCTCCGAATGGCCCGGGCTGGTGTACGCTCCTCGCAGATGTCCTTCCCGATTTTCCTCATCGCGATTGCGGCACTGGTCATCGCGCTCAAGGTGCTGCGCGACAGCCGACCGCGCCCGGGGCAGCCCACGCCGGCGGAGCGCATCGCGTCACTGGAAGAGCGCGTACGCGAGCTCCTCTTCCGTGTGTGGACTCTTGAGCAACGGGCGGGTTCGCAACAGGCGGGCTCGCAGCCGCCGGCCACCCAGGCGGCGGTCACGCAGCCGCCGGAGATGCCGCTCGCACCCGTGGCTTCGCCGGTAGCCGAGCCCGTGCCCGCACCCGCCTCGACGTCTCCCCCCGAGGCAGAGCCTGTCCCGGCCTGGCTCTCCGCGGAGGCGGCTGCGCGCGAGGCCGTGCTCGCAGCGTCCGCCACTCCTCCCACCCCCGCCCGCGAGCCCGTTCCTTCGCTGGCGCCGCCCGAACGCCCGCTCAACCTCGAGCAGCGCATCGGCGCACGATGGACCACGTGGGTCGGCGTCGTGGCCATCATCTTCGCCGCGTCGTTCGCCGTGAAGCTCTCCATCGAGAACGACCTGATCGGCCCGCGCGCGCGCCTGGCCCTGGGTCTCACGACCGGCATGATCCTGCTCGCCGCCGGCCTGGCGATGCAGCGCCGCCGCGACGTGGCGTATCTCTCCGAGGGGCTGTCGGGCCTGGGCCTGGGCCTCTCCTATCTCTCGCTCTTTGCCGGCTACGCGTACTACAACCTGCTCCAGGCCGGAACGGCGCTTGGGCTCATGTTCATCGTGACCGTGCTCGGGGCCAGCGTCGCCGTGGCGACCGAGCGCCAGGGGACGGCGGTGCTTGCCCTCCTGGGCGGGCTCCTGACGCCGGTGCTCCTGGCCCGCGCCGAGCCCAACGAGCGCGGCCTCCTGGGCTACCTGGTGGTGCTCGACCTGCTCGTCCTCGCGATCGCGCGCTTCCGCACCTGGCGCGGGCTCAATCGGCTCGCGTGGGCCGGAACGATACTCCTGCTGTGGCCGGTGCTCACGCGCCAGCCGGAGGCGGAGTATCCGGTGGCGCGACTGGTGCTGCTCTCGGTGCTCTTCCTCCTGTTCCTCTTCACGCCGCTGGCGCGCGAGTGGGGCGAAGGCGTGCGCGGCCGCGAGGTCGATCTCCTGATCGTCGCAGGCACGGCCGCCGCGTACTTCTGGGCCGTGTACGTCACGCTCGAGGCGTGGCGCCCCCCGCTCGAAGCCCCCGCGGCCGTGGCGCTCGCCGTGCTCTACACGCTGCTGGCGGGCTTCTACCGCCGGCGCGTGCCGACCGACGATGCCACCGTGGGCGTGCTCACCGGCATCGCGTGCGTGTTCCTCACGCTGGCCATTCCACTCGCGCTCAAGGGCCCGTGGATCACGCTGGCGTGGGCCGTCGAGGGCGCCGTCCTGATCTCCGTGGCGCCGCGCCTCGCCACGCCCGTGGCGGCGTGGGGCGGCACGGCTGCGCTCCTGCTGGCTGCCTTCCGCGTGGCCGCCGTCGACAAGTGGGGCTCCGCGCACTGGACGCCCGTGTGGAACGCCACGTTCCTCGCCCATCTGCTCACCGTGGCCGATATCGCGCTGGCCGGCCAGCTCGCGCTCCGCCTGCGGCCGAAGCACCTGTTCGACGCGACGCCGGAGGGGCTCCGGAGCATGCTGTGGGTGGTCGCGTCCATGACCCTCTCCGTGCTCCTGTGGCGCGAGCCGTCCGGCTTCTGGCCCGCGGGCCTCCTCACCATCCAGCTCCTCGTGCTGGGACTGCTGGCACGGCTCGTCCACTCGTCGGCGTTCACGGCCGCCGTGCCGCTGGCGGGCGTGACCGTGCTCGCGCGCGTGCTCGTCGCGGACGACGACATGGCGCGCGGAGCCGCCGACGTCCTCGTCAATCCCTACCTGATCATGCGCGTCCTGGCGTGCGTGGCCCTGGCCATCGCGGGCAACTGCCTGGCCGGTTCAGCGGGCTCGCGCCATGCGAGCCCGGTGGGGCGCGGGGTGTCGGGCACGGCGGGCGTGGTGCTGCTCTTCGTGCTGAGCCAGGCGTGGACGCGCTTTCAGAAGGAGCCGCTCCGCGGTGCCCGGGGCGGCGGCCGCTCGGCCTTCGCCGCCGAGATCCGCTGGAAGACGCAGGTGGGCCTGTCGGTGCTCTGGACGCTCTACGCCGCCGCCGCGCTGGCCTGGGGATTCGTCCGCCGCTCCACGGCGGTGCGCTATGCGGCCCTCGGTCTCTTCGGCCTCGTGATCGTCAAGGTCTTCGTGGTGGACCTGGCCTCCGTGAAGACGCTCTACCGGATGCTGTCCTTCCTGATCCTGGGCGTGGCGCTGCTGCTGGTCGGACTCCTCTACCAGAAGATCAGCCGCCGGCCGCCCCCGACCTCGGAGGGCCTCGGCAGCACGACCTAGCGCTTGCGGCCGACGAGCGACGTGGCGCCGGCGGGCCCGTACTGCTCCTGGTGCACGCAGCCGGCCTGCATCTCGAACACTTCCCCGGCCCGGAACGTGCGCGACTGCCCCTCCGAGGTGAGCGTCACGTCGCCCGTGAGGACGAGCGCGCGCACGCTGAACTCATGAGCGTGCGGCTTCGACGCGGTGTTGGCGGCGACCGTCTTCGTCTCGACGTCCAGGTAGCCGTCGCGCTTCAGGTTGGCCTCGAACTCGCTCGCGTTCATGGATGATCCTCCCCAGGAGGGTCAGGCCGCCCAGCCCGGCCGCGACCAGCAGGAGCGTGGCCGGCGCCGGGACGGCGGCGAAGGTGATGCTGTCGAGCTGCCACGGCGGCACCGGCCCGTTGGGCTCCCCCGAGCTGTCCCGCGGTGTCACCGATTCCAGCGCAACCTCGTCGAACACGACTCCCGGCCTGGCGACCACCCCGAGGAAGAGGCTGCCGCCGTGCGGGTTCAGGCCGGAGAGACTGTCGACGGAGAGGCACGGGAGGTCCGGGCAGCCCACGAGGAGGCGGAAGAGACCGGCCCCGGCATTGCCGTCGAAGGGTCCGAAGCTGATCTCCGCGCCGAAGGCCGTGAGGGCCAATCCCGGCGTCACGTGCAGGGAGAATCCCTGGTCGCCGCCCAGCGTACCGTTGGGCCCGGCGCCCACCGCGAGGCCGCTCACAATGCCCGGACCGACCACCGGAAGCACGACCGCGGGGTCGAAGCCGAAGGAGAAGATGCGGAAGATCCGGCCCTGCTCGATGGCGCCCTGCTGCTCCTCGTTGAAGTCGGCGTCGACCTGAACGCGGCCCTGCTGCAGGAGCACGGCCGTGTAGTGCTGGCGGTCCACGAACGCCTCGAAGTCGACGGAAGCAGCGTGGAGCGGTGCCGCCCAGAGTGTCCAGGCCACGGCCGCCAGGGCGAGGATCGCACGCCTGCCGGAAGGTCGAGCATCGCGCATGCGTGAGGGAGAATTATGCATGGATCGTCACGCCCCGCAATCCATCCCGCGCGCTACGCGGCCCCCAGGCGCCGGCGCACGTAGTCGGCGACCTCCAGCGTGCACGCCATGCCCTGCGGGATCGCCCTGGTCAGCGAGATGAAGGCGTGGATCTGGCCGGGATACTCGTGGTACACGACGTCGACGCCGGCCTCCCGCAGCCGGTCCGCGTAGGCGCGTCCTTCGTCCCGCAGCGGATCGAACCCGGCGGTGATCACGAGCGCGGCCGGCTGGCCGGTGAGGTCTGCCGTCCGCACGGGCGCGGCCCGAGGGTCCGTCCGGTCCGCCTCGCCCCTGAGGTACTGCTCGGCGTACCAGACGATGCGATCGCGCGGGATGACGTGCCCGTTCTCGAGCTCGCGGTGCGACGCGGTCTCGAAGAAGAAGTCCACGGCCGGGTAGATCAGCACCTGGCAGGCAGGCACGGGCAGGTCGGATCGGGCCGCGAGCTGCGACACCACGGCCGAGAGATTGCCTCCCGCAGAGTCTCCCGCCACGCCGACACGCTCCGGGTCCGCGCCGATCTCGCGCCCGTGCGAGCGCAGGAAGCGGTAGGCGGCCAGGCAGTCCTCCACCCCGGCGGGGAACTTGTGCTCCGGCGCCAGGCGGTAGTCCACCGCGACCACGAGCGCTCCCGAATGAAGGGCCAGGCGCGCGCAGAGGCCATGGTGGGTTTCCAGATCGCCCTGCACCCAGCCGCCGCCGTGAAAATACGCGAGGACGGGCCGCGCTGCGCTCCCCGTGCCGACCCCATCGTAGACACGGGCGGGGATCGGCCCGGCCGGGCCCGGGATGCTGATGTTCTCGATACGCGGCAGCGCCGGCGCCGGCTCGTCCATGAGCGTCACCATGGTGCGAAGCTGCTGCCGCAGCTCGGGGAGCGGCGGGAAGTAGCCCGGCACGCGGATGGACTTCACGAACTCGCCCACGATCTGCGCCTTGGGGTCCATGGTGCGGCCGCCCAGGGACATCCGCTGCCCCGCGAGGAAGCTGAGGGCCTCCGCCTCGCTCATCATCGTGTGCGCCAGCTCCAGCGCCGGTCCGGTCTTCTGCGCGCTCATGTGGGGCTCCATGGGATGACGTGATGGTGTCGCCTGCCGGGGCATTATCGCGGGTTTTGCTCTGGCCGCAAAGATGGTGCCCGCGCGCCATATAATCCCCGCGGAGGTGACCCGTGATCGAGCTCGCCGAGCGCACCTACGTCGACGCGGCGCGCCTCGCGCGCGATCCCCGCTCCGTCGTCCTCCTTCCGCTGGGCGCCGTCGAGCAGCACGGGCCGCACCTGCCGCTGCTCGTGGACTGGCTCGGCGCCGAGGAGCTGGCGCGGCGCGTGGCGCCGCATCTCCGGCGCGCGGGGCTCCGGCCCGTGCTCGCGCCCTCGCTGCCGTATGGCGTGAGCACGCTGGCCGCGGAGTGGAGCGGTACGGTCTCGCTGTCCCGGCCGCTCGTGACCCGCCTCATCGTGGAGATCGTGGGCGCGCTGGCCCGCCACGGTTTCCGGCGCTTCGTGCTCGTGAACTACCAGGCGGATCCTGATCACCTGCGCGCGATGGAGGCCGCTCGGCGCCGCCTCGTGCGCCGCCCTGGCCTGCGCGTGGCGTTCGCCGGCTTCGCTCCCGATCCCAGGGCGAATGCCGCGATGGTCAACGCCCGCGTGCGGCGGTTCCTCCGAAGCCCTCGCCCCGAGTCGGAGTGGCATTCCGGCGAGCTCGAGACGGCGCTCGTGCTGGCAACGCGGCCAGAGCTGGTCCGCCGCTCTCTCATGCGGAGGCTGCCGCCGGCGTGGGTCGACGTGCGTGCAGAGCTGGCCCGGGGCGCGCGGCGATTCCGCCAGATCGACGCGAGAACGCAAGGCTACTTCGGCTGGCCCGCGGCGGCCCGGCCTGCGACCGCCGTCAAGGCGATGCGGTTGCGCGGCGCGCTGATCGCGGCGGAGGTCCTCCGCACGTTCGGTCCCGCACGATCGTCTCGCCGCCGCCGGACGGAGTAGGGCGGCGGGCTCTACCGCCCGCGCTTGTCCGAGACGATGCGCCCGTCCTTCAGGACGAGCAGCAGCCGGCGCAGGTTGGCGATGTCGTCCAGCGGATTCGCAGCGACCACGATCAGGTCCGCGCGCTTCCCCGGCTCGACCGTGCCCATGTCGTCGCCCACGCCGCAGAGCTCGGCGGCGTGGCGCGTGGCCGCCTGCAGCGCCTGCCAGGGCGTGGCGCCGGCCTTGACCCACAGGCCCAGCTCGAGGAGCGCGGCGTCCTTCAGCGGGCGGATGTCGGAGCCCAAGGCCATCCGGACGCCCGCGGCCAGCGCCTGCTGAAACGCTTCGCGATGGGGGCCCGCGGCCGCGTCGGCGCGGTGGCACAGGTCCGCGGAGAGATTTCGCGCCTCCACCCAGCGCTTCTCCCATGGATCGCTGGCCTGATCCGGCGTGAGGTGCGAGATGGCCAGCGTCGGCACGTACCAGGTGCCGTGCGTGCGCAGGCTCTCCACGCTCTCCGCATCCATGATGTAGCCGTGCTCCACCGTGTGCGCGCCCAGCCGCGCCGCGGCCTGGACGGATTCCGGATTCGCGGCGTGTGCCATCACGCGGAAGCCGCGCTGGCGGCAGATGGCGAAGGCGGCTTCGAGCTCCTCGTCGAGGAAGAACGAGTGCCAGTGACGATCCCACGCCGGCCCCATGATGCCGCCGGTGAGGTTCAGCTTGATGTGGTCGACGCCGTTCTTGATCTGCTCGCGGATGGCGCGCACGAAGCCGTAGGGCCCGTCGCATTCCTGCGCGTGCCCCGAGGTGAGGAAGTGGCCGCCCGTCGTGGTGAGGAAATAGCCGCAGGCGAAGAGGCGCGGGCCGACGTGCTGGCCCGTGTCGAACGCGCGCTTCCAGGCCACGTCCATGAAGTGCGCGGCGCCGCCCGAGCGGAAGCCGACGACGCCGCTCTCCGTCAGCGCCTCCATGAGCCGGGCCCCGAAGAGGGCGGTCTGCTCCGCGACCGACGCGCCGGTGCCGGCGAGATAGTCCGGATGCACGTGGACGTCCCACAGGCCGGGCAGGAGATAGGCGCCGCCGAGGTCGACCACGTCGGCGTCCCGTGTGTCGGGGGAGCGACGCGCGTCGAGCACCTCCACGATGCGGCCGTTCTCGATCGTGACGCTGGCGCCGGGCCGGGGCCGGGGATCGATGCAGTCGATCAGCGTGGCGTTGGTCAGGACTCGTTTCATGGCGGAAGCATACACTGGCCGGACGCGCGAAACCTGAGGGCTTGCGCTCCGGCGCCGGCCACGTCATGGTGTCGAGCGTGCTGCCGGCACTCACCTGGACGCTCCTCGCCGCGAGCCTCGTCGTAGGCGTGGCGGCGCTCGTCCGCATGACGGATCCCGCGGCGCCGACCGCCCACGACATCGCGGGGACGGTGCGCCTCGCCGCGGGGCTGACCCAGACGGTGGTGGCGCTCTTCACGCTGGCGATGGTGGTGTTCCTGATCGACCTCGTCCGCCGCCTTCGCTCGCGCCGGCGGGAGGCGGAGAGCCTCCTCACGCCGGAGCCGCCGCGGATCCCCACGTGGCTGCGGGTCGTCACCCAGGTCGCGTCGCTCCTGTATTTCGTGCTGCTTGCCTACGTGCTGTGGCGGCGGGGCCTGCCCATCGTGGCGATGCTCCTGGGCCGCGGCGGCGGCTCCGGCCTGGGGCCGCTCCTCGGCGAGGAGATCCCCGACGCGCCGCCCCTCGTCACGTGGACCTTCGGCATCCTGGCGCTCCTGGCCGCCGTCGGCGCCCTCGTCCTCGCGCTCTGGATCGCCCTGGGTGAGCGGATCGCCGAGTGGTGGGCGGGCGCCGGGGACGAGCCGGTGCCGGTGCCGCTGGCCGAAGCGGTCGCGGAGAGCCTGGAGGATCTCGATACGGAGCCGGACCCGCGCCGCGCCATCATCCGCTGCTACGCACGGTTCGAGCGCGTGGCGAAGGACTCCGGGCTCGCGCGGAAACCCTGGCTCACTCCCATGGAGTTCGTCCGCGAGGCGCTGGAGCGGCTGCCCGTGCCCCGTGGGGCGGTGCAGACGCTCACCGGGCTCTTCGAGCTGGCGCGGTTCAGCGATCGCGCCCTGGGCGTGCCCGAGCGCAACAGCGCTCTCGCCGCCTTGACGGAGATTCGTTCCACGCTCGAGGAGCCCTCGGCCGATGCCGTGGCACGCTGAGGCAATCACGGGGCGTCGAGCCCATGCCGTGCCCGTCGACTCGCTCGAGGAGCCCTCGGCCGATGCCGTGGCACGCTGAGCAGTCGCGGCGCCTGCTGGGCCGGGCCATCCTCGGGGCGCTGCTCGCCCTCGCCGCCATCGTCTCGTATCTCACGCTGCCCGCGCGGTGGCGGCCCCTCGGCGTCAAGCTCGTGTGCGCGGCCATCGTGATCGGCGGGTGCGTGCATGCCCGGCGCGTCGTGAGCCAGGCGCTCGACGGGCACGCGGTCTCCGAGCTCGACCTGCCGGCTCCCGCACCCCCGGTGCCCGATCTGGACGGGGCCTTCCGCCGGTTGCGCGACGACCTCGTGTTCAGCCTGCGCAGCCGCCAGTACTTCACGGCGATCCTGTGGCCGCGGCTCCTGGAGCTCACCGGCGGCACCGCGTCGATGCCGGCCGCCGGCCGCCGGAGCCGCCGCGGTCCCTCGCTGGCGGAGCTCGAAGCGCTGATCGCCAGCGCGGAGAAGCAGCCGTGAAGATCGCCGACGTCGCCGATCGCTGCCAGACCATCCTCGCGGGGCTGGGCGAGGTCATCGTCGGCAAGGTGGGCGTGCTCGAGCAGATCCTGGCCGGGGTGCTCGCCAACGGCCACATCCTCATCGAGGACTACCCGGGGCTCGCGAAGACGCTGATCGCGCGGCTCTTCGCCCAGACCCTCGACCTGCGCTTCAAGCGCATCCAGTTCACGCCGGACCTCCTGCCCAGCGACGTCACCGGCAGCTTCCTCTACGATCAGCGGCAGGCCCGCTTCGAGTTCCGCGAGGGCCCGATCTTCACCAACCTTCTCCTGGCCGACGAGATCAACCGCGCCACCCCGAAGACGCAGAGCGCGCTGCTGGAGGCCATGCAGGAGGGACAGGTCACCGTGGACGGCGAGCGCTTTCCGCTCGAGCCGCCATTCCTCGTCATCGCAACCCAGAATCCGATCGAGCTCGAGGGCACCTATCCGCTGCCCGAGGCCCAGCTCGACCGTTTCCTCATGCGGGTGGCCGTGGGCTATCCGGACGAGACGGACGAGGTGGAGATCCTGGCGCGCCGGCGGATCCGGCGCGACGATGCCGTCGGCGTGCCGGCGGCGACCTCTCGCGCCGAGCTCTTGACCATGCAGGCCGCGATGGAGGACGTGCACGTGGCCGACGTCACCGAGCGGTACATCGTGAGCCTCGTCCGGGCCACGCGCGCCGACCACCGCCTGGCCCTCGGCGCCTCGCCGCGCGGGGCGCTGGCGCTCCTCAAGCTGTCGCGCGCGCTGGCCGCGCTGCGCCGCCGCGACTTCGTGCTGCCCGACGACGTGAAGGCGATGGCGGGGCCGGCGCTGGCCCACCGCCTGATCCTCAAGCCCGAGCTCTGGGCCTCGCGCGTGTCGCCCGCGCAGGTGGTGGAGAGCATTCTCACGCAGGTGCCGGCGCCCGGTCCCGACCCGCGATGACCGGGCGGGTGACGCCGCTAGCGCTGGCGCTCGTGACCTTGACCGGCTGGATCCTCTCGCTGGCCGTGCTCACGGCGCGCGCCGATCTCTTCATGGCCGCGGTCCCGCTCGCGCTGGCGCTCGCGACGCTGGCCCTCCCCGCCCCGGCGCCCGACTACGCCGTGAGCTACGCGATCTCGAACGATCGTCTCTGGGAAGGCGAGACGGTCAGGGTGGACGTGGAGGTGACGGCGCGCACGGCCGTGCCGTTCATGGAGCTGCTCGAGCCGCTCGCCACGGCGGGCGCGCTGGTGTCCGGGCGCCCGCGCGCGGTGATGGCGCTCCGCCCCGGCCAGACGGCGCGCTGGAGCTACGACATCACGTATCCCGTGCGCGGCGTGCACGATCTCGGCACGCTCGTCGTGCGGATTCGCGACCGCTGGGGCCTGCGCGCGTGGGAGCGGCGCCACGTCGACCGGAAGCGGGTGCGCGTGCATCCGCGGCCCACCCCGCTCCGGAGCCTGCCGCGCCCGCGCCGCACCCAGACCTCCGTCGGCGACTACGTGTCGGCGCTGTACGGCGAAGGGCTGGAGCCCGGCGACATCCGGCCATTCGCGCCCGGCGATCGCGTCCGGCAGGTGAACTGGCGCGCCTCGCTCCGGACCGGCACGCTCTACGTGACGCAGCAGCATCGCGAGCGCAACGCGGACGTCGTGCTGATGGTCGACACCCTGGCCCAGGTGGGCACGGCCTCGACCACCACCCTCGATGCGTCCGTGCGCGCGGCCGGCTCGCTCGCCACCGCGTACCTCGCGCGGAAGGATCGCGTGGGCCTGATCGTCTACGGCGGGCTGATCGACTGGGTCCGGCCGGGATCCGGGCGGCCGCACCACGAGCGGCTGGCCGATGCGCTCCTGCGCGCGGACGTGGTGTTCACCTACGTGGCCAAGGATCTCAAGCTCGTCCCGCCGCGCGTGCTGCCGTCCCACGCCTTCGTCATCGCCGTCACGCCGCTCCTCGACCGGCGCTTCACGCAGGCCGTGCTCGATCTGGTCGCGCGCGGCTTCGATCTCGCCGTGCTCGTGGTGTCGCCCGTGGAGCTCCTGCGCGCGGCCCTTCACGCCTCGCCCGTCGATCAGCTCGCGTGCCGGCTCTGGACGCTCGAGCGCCGCGCCCGGCTGGCCGAGATACGCCGCCACGGGCTGCCCGTGGTCGAGTGGAATCCGGCCGAGAGCCTCGAGGCCGCCGTGGCCGGGCTCGATCGCCGCCGGCACCGGGCCATGGCGGCGCGATGAGCGTCGCGCTCGTCGCCGTGCTCGCGCTCGTGCCCTTCGCGATGACCCTGCGCGTGGCCCCGTACGGGCCCGTGCTCGAGCTCGGGCTCGCCGCGCTCCTCCTGGTCGCGACGGGCCTGGTGATGCCGTGGCGCTGGCCCACGATCGCCGCCGCGTGCCTGCTCGTCACGAATCACGCGCTCGCGCTGTGGGGAACGGACGCGCCGGTGGACATCGTGAGCGCGGCCGGCTTCGGCACGGCGCTCTACTTCCTGCTGCAATTCTCCGACCTCGCGCATGGCATGCGCCGGGCGACCGTGAGCGCGGGGGTCACGCGGGCTCTGCTTGCCCGCCTCGTGGTCTTCGCGGCGCTGACGCTTGCCGCGGCCATGACGGGAATGGCGGCGGCCCGACCCGTGAGCAAGGTGCTGCCGGCGGTGCTCGCTCCGCTCCTGGCCGCGGCCGGCGCGCTGGGCGTCGTCACCGCGCTCGCGCTGGCGGTGACCGGGGCCGGGCGCCGGCCGCAGGCCGCCCCACCGTCCTGATCGAATGCCGTTGATCGCTGCCGTTCACTCCGCGGTCGAGCAAGGAGG
>Ga0335070_10008458_pt1 | contig 12072 bp, 21 predicted proteins | sample Lox_Sample_13_FD_206722 | JGI IMG/M metagenome (GOLD analysis project Ga0335070, IMG submission 206722) | Soil microbial communities from Loxahatchee National Wildlife Refuge, Florida, United States - Lox_Sample_1.3 | ecosystem: Environmental > Terrestrial > Soil > Wetlands | place: USA...
TCATTGAAACATCCTCCCCCGCTCTATTTCTCGTTCATTTCGTCGAGCACGCTCATGGCGATCGTCGAATGGGCAAAAGCGCCCCCTGCCCTGAGAGCGGCAGCGACGAAAATGGCCTCTGCAATCTCCTGGTCGCTTGCCCCTTCTTTCTTGGCGGCCCTCACGTGGCCCTCGATACAGTACGGGCATTGAGTCGTATGGGCTACGCCAATAGCGATCAATTCTTTCATCTTCCTGGACAGAGCGCTCTCTTTCTCAAAGATTTCGTTGTTAAGGTTCTTGAAGGCCTGAAACATGTTCTTCTGGGCCTTCTCGAGGTTTGGGTAGTGCTTCCGACCGTCAAGGGGATAGAAATATTCACTCATCTGGGTCTCCTTTCTTACGATGCGTCATGTATAAAATGTCTGTGCCGGTGTCGGGGTCGGTTAAAATCCAATTTTTGTGACTCACCTATGAGGCGGTATGCAAGCCGGCGAACGCCACCTTCAAACGGACAAAAGGACGACTTGCCGGGCACGATGCTTTTATTCCATTCCTCACACCCACACGGACACCGGCGCTTATGCTCTAAATTTCAAAGACCGTTTTTTTTGAAGTCTCTGGAAAGGTCCACGTAGAAGTTGGCCCCGGAGACAATCCTCTCCATCTCTTTTCTGTTTATCCTTCTTTTGATTCTGGCCGGCACCCCCACGACCAAAGACCTTGAAGGAATCTTAAAGTTATCTTTTACCAACGAATGGGCGCCAATGATACAGGTGTCGCCAATTTCTGCAAGCATACCCAGCGTGGTATTCATTCCAATCAGGACATTGTTTCCGACCTTGGCGCAATGGATGACGGACCCATGCCCCACAATAACATTATCCCCGATGATGACGTCCGCCACCCCTGCATGGATGACGCAGTTGTCTTGGATACTGGAGTTGCACCCAATGTGAATTCGGAATCGATCCGCTCTTAAGACCGCTCCCGGCCAGATGCTGGAATTTCTCCCGATGATGACATCTCCAACGACATACGCATTCTCGCTGACAAAAGCAGCAGGGTCAACCTTGGGTTTCTTCTTGCCAAAATTTCTTATCATAAGCCCAATCCACTCCTCCTCCATAGGATGGCTAAAAGCTTCGCCAGAGGTCAGGGAGAAAAAGGACGTCCTGACCCTTTGGGCTATTTATTAGAACCAAACGAGTGACAAGTCAATATTTAATTTCGGATTCCAATTTAAAAGAGAATGTACAATACCCAAACATGCTTCGTGAAAACCACACTCGATGATACCCTTTTCCGGGATCTCTGCCTCCTGAGGTGATCGCTTCTTTTGAGCAAAGAGAGCCCTTGACACGGGATAACGCTCTGTGTTCGGCCAGTGATCATAAGTGTCTTCGCATACCCCTGAGGGGAGAGGATCAGATGCTCCTGAGGGCTAATTCCTGCGGCGAGAGCGGGCGATGGCACCGACGAGATAGGTGGAAGCAAAGATAAGCATGAAGGGAAGCCAAGTTCCGAGGAAGCTCGTGAACATCTCGAAGCTGCGCTGGACCAGCATGGAAACCACGCCGACATCCATGATTACAACGACGGCCAGGAACACCGCTGCGGTCGTCAGAGGGGTCGTATACCCCAGGTGCTTAAAGTAGAGGAGCGAGACAGCCGCGAAGATGACCGGTGCGGCCACGGCATGGACGACGAGCGCGACTTGGAGACCGAAGGCTGCTATACCGATTCCCATCGTTGCGGCACATAGACACCAGCCGACGAGTGCGAAACCCACGATCACGGCAGCGTGCCGTACACCGAACTCCCTCATGCTTCACTCCGGATTACAGATGCCGCATAAGAAAATAAATTGCAGTCTGATAGATGTATGAAAATCCTACCCATGCGTTTGTTTTCTATGAATGGAAACTCAAGCCCCTTATGCGCCGGCTGGTTTAATGGCCGAGACTTTGATGCTAACGACCGAGCCCGCCAAATCCTTAGCTCCTTCGGGAGACAGCTTCAAATTCTTAGCAATCTCGACGGCTGTCGGATCATTGGCCAAGAGCTCCACGGAAAAAGCAGTCTCGCCAAGGATCTTGGTTTCCCCGAATCCCGCCGTCCGGATCGTTTCCAGGTAGTCCTTTTTGGTAGTAGCCCCGGCGACACACCCAACGTAGGCAGCCACGGAACTTTTGATCTCCTCGGGCAGGTCTTTGAGCAGCACAATATCGGAGACCATCAACCGTCCACCCGGTCTCAGTACGCGGAAAGCCTCTTGAAAGACCCTTCTCTTGTTCGGTGAAAGGTTAATGACGCAATTGGAGATAATGATATCCACCTGGTTGTCGCCGACGGGCAAGTTCTCGATCTCTCCAAGCCTGAACTCCACATTGCCGAAGTCGCCTTTCCGCGCATTCTCTCTGGCTCGATCAAGCATTTCAGCCGTCATATCCACTCCGATGACCTTTCCGGTGCTGCCTACCTGCTTGGCAGCGAGGAAACAATCGAAGCCTGCGCCTGAACCGAGATCGAGGACCACCTCCCCTTCCTTTAATGAGGCAAGCGCGATGGGATTCCCGCATCCCAGGCCCAAATTTGCTCCCGCAGGAACGGCCTTCAATTCTTCTTCGGTATACCCTATGCTTCTGCTGATATTCTGCGCTGAATCCGTGTTCCCGCAACACGATTTGGCAGGGCCACAACACGAGCTGCCTTGTTTGGCAATGTTGCCATAGCGTTCCCTCACGGCTTTTCCTATTTCTTCCTTATCCATTTTCAATCACCTCCAGGTTATTCGGCCGGATCACTTGCCATGACTTCGTTCATCATAGGACCCAGAAAACCCTTCACCATATCTCCGAATTCATCGGCCTTGATTAGCGTGAAACAACAGACTTTGCCGTCCTTTTCCCAGCTGACCAGAGCTAACTTATCCCCCGTATGGATCCCGGCCTTTTCTCTAATCTCTTTGGGGAGCACCATCTGTCCTCGCTCATCGACGCTGATTAATGCTTCAACCTTGCAGCAGCTCATCTTCCCGCAGGTGGGTCCGGAACAGGCCCCTTTTTCTGGCTTCTTGACCATTTGCCTCACCTTCCCGTCTATTCAGTATAATTATTCTGATAAATCTGACATTACTGATTAATATAAACAATCAGAAATTACTTGTCAAGTTCTTTTTGGAAATATGTGAGGATTGTATAGGGAATGAGAAATTTCACCCCGCGGCTTCGAAATGAATGGAAGAATAGCGATTCTTCGCCGCTTGACAATGTCATTGGTTTGTTGGTATAATAACCAATAAAGAGGTCCACATGATAAGTTTTGAGGAAGCTGAGATTCGCGCAAAGATTATAAAAGCAATGGGACATCCTGTCCGGTTGATGATGATCGAATTTTTGAAAAAGAGCGAACGTTCCTTCTCGGACGTATTTGACTTATTCAAGCTTGATAAATCAACGGTCTCAAAACACCTTCTTGTACTTAAAGAAGCGGGGATTGTCTCTTCAAGAAAATCAGGCACGGATATGATCTATAAGCTTGAGGTTGCTTGTGTCACGGACTTCTTCAGTTGCGTTACGGCGGTTATCAATAGCAACGTTAAGAAACAGCAGATGTGTCTGTGCAAATAATTTTTTTTTGGTTATCGGTGGTATTTTTGCCAATAAACCATCATTGACTACAGAACATATGGGGTAAATGATGCTTAAGCATTTTGCTGACTATGTCGTCTATGGCTTGTTAGGTCTCAAACCGGAGGGCCATCTCGGTCAGGCGCTTAACTTCTTTATCTATGACAGCATCAAGATATTGATACTTCTTTCTGTCATCATCTTCCTGGTGGCAATCGTCCGTTCCTACTTTCCTCCGGAAAGAACAAGGCGAATTCTTTCTCACAAGCGGGAATATATCGGCAACGGCCTGGCGGGCTTGCTGGGAATTGTGACCCCTTTTTGTTCTTGCTCGGCTGTCCCGCTCTTCATCGGCTTCGTAGAATCAGGGGTTCCTCTTGGGGTGACCTTCTCGTTTCTCGTTTCTTCTCCCATGATCAACGAGGTCGCACTGGTTCTCCTCCTGGGTCTTTTCGGCTGGAGGGTTGCCCTGCTGTATATCTCGACGGGCCTGGTCATCTCCGTTATTTCCGGTGTTGTCATCGGTAAGCTGAAGATGGAAAGGTACGTTCAGGACTACGTGTACCAGATGAAAGTGGGAAATACTGAAATTGTCCGCCAGAATTTTGGCGAAAAGATCCAGTACGCGAAAGATTATACCAAGGACCTGCTGAAGAGGATCTGGCCTTATGTCCTCATTGGCATTGGTGTGGGCGGATTCATTCATGGTTATGTTCCCTCTGACTTTCTGATCAAATATGCAGGCCCGGGGAATCCATTTGCCGTCCCTGTTGCCGTCCTAATAGGTGTTCCCCTTTACAGCAATGCAGCTGGTACGATTCCGATTGTCCAAGCCCTCATGGGAAAAGGGTTACCCATTGGAACGGTACTGGCCTTCATGATGGCCGTAACCGCACTCTCTTTCCCTGAAGCAGTGATTTTGAAGAATGTCCTAAAGATTCGCCTTCTTCTCATCTTTTTCGGCATCGTTGCTGCCGCCATCATCGGCGTAGGGTATCTCTTTAATTCAATCCTTTGAACTATCAAGCAGAAAGAAAGGAGATTTAAATGAAGATCGAAGTTCTGGGAACGGGATGCGCCAACTGTAATAAACTCTATCAGAATGCCGTCGAAGCGGTAAAACAAAGTGGCAAGGAGATTGAGGTCATGAAGGTTGACGATATCCGGAAAATCATGGAATATGGGGTACTCTCCACGCCAGCCTTGGTGATAGACGGAGTGGTAAAAACGGCGGGAAAACTTCCGAAGACAGAAGAAATCAAACAATGGATAAAATGAGAAGGGAAGGTATCGAGTATGGCAGAAAAGTGCCTATGTGAGCAGAGTGAGATTATCATTTTTTCATGTGCAGGAAGCTCCAATGTCGGCCAAATCGCCAATCAGACCGCTGTCAAGCTAACGCAGGAAGGTATGGGTAGATATTTTTGCTTAAGCGGTATCGGCGGTCACGTTTCCGGGATGATCGAATCAACCAAGGTAGGCAAGATGCTCGTTGCCATCGATGGTTGCTCTGTCGGCTGTTCCAAAAGGACCTTGGAACACGTGGGGTTTAACGTCGATGAGCATGTGCAAGTGACGCAACTGGGCATTGAAAAGAATCACGACCTTAATCTCGACCCTTCCGATGTTAAAAAGGTATTCGATCACGTGAGTACTCGGATAGCAAGCAGGTGAACGGTTGGGGGATATTCTGACAGGATTACCGGAGAAATGAAGGGAGAAAAAAGAGGTGCGAATTAAACCAGTGATAATCAATCTGACCGCAGAGGAGACACTTAGGTTGACAAGGATACTGGTTGACGAAGACCAAGAGGAGGCGCTTACATTTCTCAGGGATTGCCTTAAACCTCAGTTGGACGATGCAACCCGAGACCACTGAGTCCCGGTTTTTGAGGCTTCGTATAAGCCTTCTCAAAAAGGATAGTTCAAGCTCAAAAGGAAGTGTCGGCGAGGGGGTTTGACTTAATCCTCTCAGAAAAACGTGCTGCTTCAATCCTATAAAATCACCCGTACCCTTCCCTGTCTTGCCGACCCGGAAAAGATCCGTGTCATCGCAGAGCTATCTGATGAAATTCATGAGGTCTTGCCTTATTTGAATGCCATGATCAAGGGATGCATTTACAATCATCCTGCCAATACCTTGACTATCAAGAAAGATGGAAAGCTTCTGACCCTCCATTTTAACCATATTACATTGGCCAAGGTCGAGGATGAAAGGGAGGCAGACGAGATTCTTCAATGGTTGAAGGGTCTGATCAATGAAACGTATCTGAATCGGGGTAAAATAGAGCCCAACTACTCCAAGGGTGCGGACCTGAAGGCGCTGGATATTTTTAAACTTCTTCCGGGGACAAACTGCAAAAGATGCGGCGAACTCGCCTGTCTTGCTTTCGCTGTCAAATTGGCAGCTCAGGATGCAGAGGTTACTGAATGTGCCTCCCTCTTTTCAGAGGAATTTCAGGAGAAGCAAAGAGTTCTTCTCGAACTTCTTAAGGCCGCCGGGCATACTGTTTCTTTTCCATAGAGACAATCCTACCACTGAGGAGGATGAACGAGATGCTGAAAGAACAGGTTGGTAAAAGACTCTCTTTCCTGGACCGCTTTCTGACCTTATGGATCTTCCTTGCAATGTTTGTCGGGGTAGGTTGGGGATATCTCTTTCCGGGTGTGGTTGGGTTCTGGAATCAATTCCAAGTGGATACGACCAACATCCCCATTGCCATCGGTCTTATTCTCATGATGTACCCGCCGCTGGCCAAAGTAAGGTATGAAAAACTGGGCCAGGTGTTCCGAAATTACAAGGTCTTGGCGTTGTCTTTGGTTCAGAACTGGATCATTGGCCCCATCCTCATGTTCCTTTTAGCCATTACCTTCCTTTCCGGCCACCACGAATATATGGTAGGGCTGATTTTAATTGGATTAGCTCGCTGCATTGCCATGGTCATTGTTTGGAACGATCTCGCCTCTGGTGACAGGGAATATTGTGCCGGGCTCGTAGCTTTCAATTCCATCTTTCAGGTTCTTTTTTTCTCCATCTATGCCTATATCTTCATCACTGTCCTGCCACCGTGGCTGGGACTAAAAGGAATGGCAGTCAAAATTACGATTGGCCAGATTGCTGAAAGCGTCTTCATCTATCTCGGAATCCCTTTTATTGCAGGTGTCCTTTCCAGATTGATCGGCCTGAAGACACTGGGCCGGGAGTGGTACGAACAGAAATTCATCCCCAAGATCAGTCCGGTCACCTTGATTGCCCTCCTTTTTACCATCCTGGTCATGTTTTCTCTTAAAGGAGAATATATCGTCCAGCTTCCACTCGATGTTGTGCGGGTGGCTGTTCCATTATTCATCTATTTCGTGGTCATGTTCTTTGTTTCCTTCTATCTGTCGAAGAAGGTCGGCGCTACCTACGAGCAGTCCACCACACTCAGTTTCACGGCGGCATCGAATAACTTCGAGCTGGCCATTGCTGTCGCCGTGGCTGTCTTCGGGGTCAACTCCGGCCAAGCGTTTGCCGCCGTCATTGGCCCTCTCCTGGAGGTCCCTGTTTTAATCAGCCTTGTAAACGTGGCCCTGCGCTTTAAGAAAAAATACTTCCCTTACGCAATGGAAACTCCGACAGGGGTCTGTCACGTAGCTTGTGAGCCATGAAGAAACGGATGAACAGATATAAGAAATATCTTATAAGGGGCTAACTCCATGAGTAAAGAAACTAAAAAGATTCTGTTCGTCTGTGTTGAAAATGCTGGCCGCAGTCAAATAGCACAAGGCTTTGCTGAAACCCTTGCAAAAGGAACATCAGAGGTTTACAGTGCAGGATCACGCCCCTCTTCCCATATTAATCCTCTGGCTATTGAAGTCATGAAAGAGAAGGGCATCGATCTGTCTGGCAGGCGACCCAAAGGACTGAATGATCTTCCTCCGGTCGAGATGGATTATTTGGTCACGATGGGATGCGAAGAAACTTGCCCGGCAGTTTCAGCGAAAAAGATCATTGAGTGGCAAATCCCTGATCCGAAAGGAAAGCCAATTGAAGAAATTCGGAGGATCAGGGATCTGTTGGAGGCTAAAGTAAGGACCCTTCTTGAGGAGGTGTGATGTGTCCCGTTTGAAAAGATCATCTCCCACCCTCCACGTAAATTATAAACCCTTCACCTAAGGACAGACCTCAAAAGAAGTGTCACTTTTCTTCTTGACAAAAGCTGAACAATTAGATAGCATATGAGTAAATACTCATATGAGGCAGGATTCATATGATTGACGAGAGAGCATTAGAGTCATTATCCAGGCTCTTTAAACTCTTAAATGACCTTAACCGCCTTAAGATTCTCTTTGCCATAGGAAAAGAAATGAAGTCTGTGTCCGAGATCATGGATGAAACTTCTCTTCCACAAACGCTCGTGTCTTTCCATCTCAGGCCGTTGCGAGAGAGCGGCGTTGTGTTGACGGAGAGAAAGGGGGCTTTCATCTATTATGGCCTTTCAGAACCTTCTTTGATTGACGTGCTGACCTCGCTTTGCGGCGTCTCTCCGAAAAGGATGAAAGGTGAAGTTCATTTCATTTGCCCACCGATGCATTTTATGCGTAAGTGGATGAAAGGAGGAGACTAAGATGTGTTGGACGTGGGGACCTTTTATGTGGGGTTGGTGGTGGATCTTTCCGGCCATCGGGTTCATATTCATGATGATCATGATGTTTCTCTGCTCCGGGTTCTTTCGCAGAAGAGGCTGCTTTTATGGCATGGGGAGATACGATACTACGGAAGATCTGAAAAGAGAGCTTGGAGAGCTTAAAGAGCAAATCTCCAAGCTCAAGAGAGTGGGGGGATGATATGAAAGCCAAGGCAGGGTTCATGGCCACACTGATGGAAAGGTGAATGAAGATGTCCCAGCAGATGGCGGGCGCCATCGATGAAACTCAGATTAAGTCGTCTTCTGCTTCTCCCGATGCTACCGCTGAGATCAACGGCCTCTTCGAAGAATGGTTAATAACCGTTGAGGAAGAGATCCTTGAGATATTGAGCAAAGACGAGTCTCTCAAGCCCTCTGGGATTGCCGCTAAACTCAAGATCTCTGAAAAGAGCGTCATTTTTTTCATGGATAAAATGAGAAAAGAAGGCAGACTTGAAACGGCTTAGTTCTTGAATAGAGAGGCCGGTTACCACAGGCATTGGGCATCGGGTGTTAATACTTGTCTTGCTCTGGCGGTTAAGGTTTACCTTGTGCATTTAAACAGGAATACTGTGTCCGATCGAAGGACTCGCTGATCATGGGGAGAGGCTAACTTTTAAGGCCGATCGAACGCTGTGCTTGCTCATCATGCCAAAGGAAAATACCGGGATACGATCAGTGCAATAGTGCAGTGTTGCCAGAAAACCGACCCCCATATAAGGATGCCCAATACTTTTGTTAAACAAAAACATCGGGGGAAAATGCCAAATCGATAGCCTCGCTAAGATTCCCAGGCCATTTTCGCCGCAGGACCTCGCCACGGAACAAGCATAGGCACTGCCTTCTGGTATCGGAGGTAGACATCCCCGAATTCATGCTTCAGATCGCGCTCTTCGAGCAACGCACCCGCGTAGATCCATGACGTCCACAACAAATTGAATAGGAGCTGGTCAAGAGTCAGATCAGGGTTTGCCCAGAACAGAACCAAGATGCACGAATACAGGGGATGCCGCACCCATCGGTAGGGGCCTCGCATAACAAATGGACCGGGTTGACGATCCATTGCGCGCAAGTGAGATCTGATAGGACCTATGCCAAGCGGGTCGAATGATCGAAGTGAATAGGCACTCAAAACGAAAACCAGTGCTGATAGAAGAGAGCACGCCGTCGCAATGAGACGCGGAGTGCCTTGGAGAACCACCAGACCGGTTTCAGACCTCTGCCAAAAAAATACGACGACTGTCAGGGCAATCCCGGAAGCAATTGTGTATATGGCCCCCTGGTAGCGCGCTTGAACCACTGAAGCCAGGCGCGCCCGAAAGGACCTACGAACCATACCGCTGTGCTGGACGAAGAAGATAAGCGATAAGAGAGTATCCCATAGTAGGATGTTGACTTCGGACCAGCCGAAGTGGGTGTATCCGGATGATCCGCGCGCGATCAGCAAGAGAATTGAATCTATGCCGAAAACGGCCGCAAGCACAATCAAAGCATAATCCAGCAATCTCGTTCGTCGGGTCATCTCAGTCTCCCTTCCGCCGCCAAGCGGCCATCAGTATCTGACCGCCACCCCCTATTCCTTCTGAATCTTTGCCTTCAGAGGTTCGGGGCATGCCCCGGGGTCGAATAAAGAATAGCCCCGGAACTCCACCGGCCCTTCCTGGTAGCACGACCAAACCGCCTTCCTTATGGTTTCCGGGTCTCCTTCAAATTGAAGGTCAATCAAGGAGATCTGCCTCCGGAAACGATCGATCAGGTCCATCGGCAGATTGAAGAGGAAGGGATGAGGAGCGCTCGTTCCCTTGATACGTTTCTTCTCGTCAACTCCGTTGAAGAGCAAAGCCTTCATTGCCTCGCCGGTCATATGGCCCTCTGATTCCGGGCCTCCCACGATCAGGTATCGTATGTTTGGGTTTGAGACGATATTGCAGACTATCTTCTCAAACCCGATATTTTCCGTTCGCACTGTCCCAGAAAGTGCCGCACCACTCTCCATCCCAGCCCGCACCAGCTTCTCAAGTTCAGGCGGAATCTTGTCTGCATCGCAGTTCAGCACAATCGCCACGGCAACTGGAGAAAAGTCATTCCCCCTGACATACCGACCCTCCTCCGGAGGGTAGTCTAGATGGGGATTTACTTTTAACATGATTCGCCCCCTCTCCTTAGCCGGATGGCTCAACCGCTTTTTGGGTACCGAAACAACAATGAGCCGTTTAGAAGGCCCCCCTCTTCTCTTCTTTGGATGGCGTCATGGTCATTGAAGGATCATTCTTATCATAGGGGCCTAGCCTGTCCCTCATGCAACACCCCGTCCAGCAACGCATCCCCCACCTCCTCATCACGAAAAAACAAAATAGGACCATCACGATCATGAGAATTGGGAATATCCACCAAAAGCCGTAATCAAACCCGAAACATGGATACATTTAAGTCACTCCTTTCTCTTCTTCTGACGCAGTTCTGACCCAAGGTTCACTCTTTCACGGTTTCGGTTTTTCTTCTGTCTTCTCAGTCCCTGTCCCCCCGCTACGCTCCATCATTCTCCTCATCATGGAGCAGCAGTCGATGGCCTCACCCTGCTCCGGACAACAGTTCTTCATCATTTCGGCCATTTTCTGAAAGTCCCCACAAGGGAAAAGGAAACCGGCCTCATCGGGTTTCTTCTCGTTATTTGTGTTTTTGGTCTTCACGGCGGATCACCTCCTTCTGACTCTATAGACGGAGGTGAGGAAGGAAAGGATACACCTTCGATATTATTTTTTCAGTTCCGTGAATCCTTTGCGGTCGCAGGCAAATTCGTTTCGCTCATCACGATAAAAATTACATTGGGTCTCCAGCTCTTTCTTGAGGCGAGTTCGGGCGCGATGCAGCCGGACTTTGGCCGTTTGAATACTCACTCCGAGAATTTCAGCGATGTCATCGTCTTTAAACCCTTCCAGTTCACTAAGAACCACAACCATTCGGTAGTTTTCAGGAAGCTTCTCCACAATGCCGCGTACGCACGCATTCATTTCCTTTTGAATCAGGGAGGTCTCAAGAGAAGGTTTTTTCTCTCCCGTCCATGCGTCCTTATCCGCAATGTCTATTTCACTTTCTGCAATTGATTCTTCTGAAAGACTTTTCTGCCCCTTTTGCCGAAAAGACGGGCTTCTCAGCTTATCTAACGCAGTATTTGTTGCAATCCGGTAGATCCAGGTCGAAAGTTGTGATTCTCCTCTAAAAGTCTTCAATGCCTGGTTAACCTTTACGAAGACCTCTTGAGTCAGATCTTCTGCATCGCGCCGACCGACGAGGTTTGTCAGATAGCGGAGTATCTTTGGCCGGAAGGCATCGTGGATCTTGTTGACCTCCATCTCGCCATTATCCATTTAATTTCACCTCCCGATGAATCCAATGGGTATGCCGTCGTTAGCATCTAGCGCCTCTATTACCTAACAACAGCTTGCGCGATTCGGTCCCGAGGCACATCCCGTCGTGTCGTCTGAGCTCTTTTCCGGATCAATCGTGCAGCAGGCGCTTTTACGTCCCAGAGCAGCGTTGATTACGGCAGCAGCGCAGCCCACACCCGCGCGGACACTTACCGCCTGAACAGGACAGTTTCGGGAGCAAGCTCCACACTCCATGCAAGCATCCCGGTTCCAGATCTCAACCTTGCCATTGGCGGGCCTCAGAACAGCGTGAGGGCAGACGAGCAGACACGTCCCACACCCCATGCATTTCTCTTCGTCCAACTTCAAAGTGACCACATTCTTGAGATAGACCAATTGCCCCATGACGAACTCCTTATGAAA
>Ga0335070_10008459_pt1 | contig 12072 bp, 10 predicted proteins | sample Lox_Sample_13_FD_206722 | JGI IMG/M metagenome (GOLD analysis project Ga0335070, IMG submission 206722) | Soil microbial communities from Loxahatchee National Wildlife Refuge, Florida, United States - Lox_Sample_1.3 | ecosystem: Environmental > Terrestrial > Soil > Wetlands | place: USA...
AGTCCATAATGGGTTTCCTTCCCGTCTTTCAGTTTCACCTCGGTGAACATCTCCTGATAGCTCTCGGGCTTGAGCAGATTTCGCGCGATCAGGCTCTCATCCCAGAGTGCGAGGTCGTGCGCGGTCATGGCCAACTCGCCCGCGGCAAACATCCAGCCGCTTCCCTCCTTTGGCGCCTGGCGGAGCGGACCGAGCGCGTAGCGTATGTACGGCGTTGCATCGGTCTGCGTCAGTTTCTTCTCATCGGAATCCCAAACGCTCCGCATGTTCAGCGGATGAAAGATGTGTTCTCCAAGAAAATCCATGAGCTTCTGTCCAGACACCTTCTCCACGATCAGCCCCGCGATTACGTAATTCGTATTCGAATACTGCCACTGGGTTCCGGGCTCGAAGTCGAGCGGCTTTTTCGCCCAGCGATCCAGAATTTCCTGCGCTGTTGTCGGCTGCTCCATCGGTTTCATCAGGTAGTCTTCCGGCCAGTAATCCTGGTAGCCACTCGTATGGCTGAGAATCTGGCGAATCGTCACCTCGTCGCCACGTGTCAGCCCGGGGACGTATTTTCCCACCGGATCGTCCAGCTTCAGCTTGCCTTGTTCCCGCAGAATCAGAATGGCCGCTGCAGTAAATTGTTTGGAGATCGATCCAATCGAATAGCGCATGTCTGGCGTCGCGGATTTGTCAGGCGCGATGTGGGCCCTGCCATACCCGCGCGTGTACACCAGCTTTCCGGATTGCACAACCGCCACGCTCGCCGAAGGCACGTCGTACTGCTCCATGACACCGGTTGCGATCGCATCTATGCGAGCCTTCACCGCTGCATCGATCGTATCGACAGCTTGAGCCGATGCTGCAAGGCGCACTGCACACACGCTGAGAGTTACGGCAAGAATCACCCGAGAATTGAGCATAAGTCTCACGCCTTCCACTATAGTGCCCGCGCATTTGCATCGGGCGAGGCCATGGTATGCGGGTGAATAAAGCGAGTCAATGAGCGCAGTCGAGAACGAGGCCCGGCGTGGAGACCGACGATGATAATCTTGCTCTCATTCATTTTCGTGTCCGTCGAGCCGCCGGAGGAACTCGCAATGGCAAAGTCAACGCGTCGTACTGTGCTTCGAACCGGAAGTGCCGCCGTCGGCGGCAGCCTGCTTTCCCTGAAACTGCCGGAAATGGCGAGGGCGCAGGACGCGTCCGGTGGGGTATTTCATGTGTTCGCATTTCAGTGGAAGCCGGGCACGACGGATGCGCAGAAGGATCGAGCTAACAAGGAAATTGGGGAGTTCCAGGGGGTGATCCCGGGACTCACGCAGACGCACGTCGGTCCGAATATCTCACCGCGGGGCAAGGGCTACACATTCGGCGGTATCATGCAGTTTCAAGATGAAGGTTCGCTGAACGCGTATTTTCAACACCCTGCGCATCTGGCGTTGCTCAAGTGGTTGGTGCCGCTGATCGATGCGATCGAACTCGATTTGCACGCTTGAATGCGGATTGCATTGTTCGTGAGATTGGAGCCCTTTTACCGCTGGGTTCGCTGAGAAATACCGCAGGGCCCACTGAGAAAGACATTATCGATCATTGCATTGGTTTCAGTCTCGCCAGCGAAGCATCGCATTTCGCGAGTTCGCCGGTCACTTCCTGAATCGCAGTGCGGCGTGTCGAGGGAAGTTTGCCGCCGGTGTCCAGTTCGCGCCAGAGTTGTTCGCTGTACCGATAGTACGATCTGGCTTTTGTCAGGTCTTCGATATTGGCGGCGAGATCTTCACTATTCTCGGCCAAGCGCATATAAAGCCGGGCGGCGTTCGACAAAGCGTCGGCCAGGGAAATGCGATTGCGCGCATTGCCCGGATCGGCGGCGGTGAGCGGCTCCAGCAGTTCGATGGCGTTCCTATATTCCTTCAGTGCCTCGTTTTGATCGCTGGTGGCCAGAGCTTTGGCCAGATTGGCATAGCAATCGGCGAGCGCGCCACGATTCATTCTGCTATTCGGACTCCTTTCAGACAGCGTGAGACGTGCGGCAACCGCTTTTCTGTAGTATTCGATCGCATACTTGTTGTCCGTTCCGAGAAGGCTGTTGGCAAGGAGCGTGTAACTGTTCGCCACATGGTTGTACATCAGGACATGATGCGAATCTGTCGCGATAAGGGATTCTTGTCTGGCCACTCCACTGCGCAGAATGGACAGTCCCTCCTTCGGTTGACCCAGCTTTACCAATGCCGCTCCGGTCTTGGTTTCACTGAATGAAAGATCGAGCAGGGCTTGAAAGTTGCTGAGGTCAACGATGGTAAGTCCGCGGTCGATCTCGAGCGCGGCACGATACTCAGCGAGCGCGCCATGAACATCCGCAGTATGCATCAAGACGTCGCCGATCTGTTTGTGTGCAAGTGAACAATTGCGCCGCCCTTGAACATCTTTGGGATCGGCGGCACTGAGAGATTCAAAGAGGCTGAGCTCTTTGCGGAAGTGCGCGAGAGCAGCCGTGAGGTCGCCCGCTTCCACAAGAGACAATCCGACATTGTGATGGGAAAAAGCCAACTGCCGCCGGTAGTGAGCATCGTTCGGATCGAGCCGGCTCAGTTCTTCGCGGATCGATAAACCCCGGCTGCGATTTTCCAGCGCACCCGCGGTATCTCCCTTTTCCTGAAGGGTGTTTCCCAATCCATCGAGACTTGTCGCCAGATGAATCTTGACTTCCCGGTCCGCTGGATTGGCCGCGATCATCTGTTGGCAGAGTTCAATTGCCTGCCGGTATTCTGCGGCAGATTCATCCAGCTTGCCGGCATACCGAAGCAGGTTTGCATACTGATAGGTCTGGACCAATCGTTGCTTCTGAAACGCGGGATCACTCGCCAGGTTTCCTGCAAGAGTATCGTAGATATTCAGTGCCTTCTGGGAATGCTCGACTGCTCCTCCGGCGTCACCACCAAAGTCGAGGACGTCGCTGATTTGCTGGTGAGCGTCGGCAAGAGCGAGAAGGGCTGATTGGTTCCCCGGTTCCTCGCGACAGACAGTCTCCAGAATGAGGCGTGCTTTGTTCGCACTCTCCAGGGCGCCCTTCGAGTCCCCCAGGTTCGGGAACATGGGATCGCCCTGCACCTCTCCGACTCTGAGGTAAGCGTTAGCGATTTCCATCTGCAGTGAGCGGTCGCCCCGCGCCTCGGCGGCCAGGCCATCGAGATACTCCAGCGCGCGTTTCACCACTAGCGAACGTGCCGGCGTGGAGCCGGGAAGATTCTTGATAGCATCATCAAACTCAAAGAGGAAGGAGTTGGCGAGCTTTCGAACGTCATTGAATCTGCGCTCGGCGCGTGCGCGCTCCCGGAGTGCGATGCGCGCCTCCCGCAAGGTTGTTGCGACGCCACCCACGACAGCGAGCGCAACCAGCACGGTAGCGGCGGCCCCTGCCTTGTGACGGCGCACAAATTTACTCGCGCGATAAGGAACGGAATCGGGGCTTGCGGTTACCGGCAGGCCTTGCAGATGACGTCGAATGTCCTCGGCCAATTGTTCGGCAGAGGCATAGCGGCGCGCTGGCTCCTTGCGCAGGGCTTTGAGAACAATGTTGTCGAGATCTCCACGAAGTCGACGCTGGAGCTTGGCGGGTTCGCCTAATGAGGCGCCCGTCGTGGGCTTCGAGGATTCCGCGACTCGACTTTCGCTGGAAAGCTGTGCCAACTTGTTCCCCCGGACCGCAGCGTAGGGAGTCTAGCAGCTTAGTCCGCCGGATGTCGCATTAGGTGCGCGGTTTGAGATCTTGAATCGTACCGATGAGGTAAGCCGGTGAATCAGAAAAGACTGATCAGAGGTCCTGCAAAGGAGCAAGCGATGGGGGCGGGGCACTTCTTTGCAGGGCCGGAGGGCAGAAAATAGCCGTGAAGAGGCTGCCAGACCGCAAAGATCGAAGAAAGCGCCAATGTGCGCCATCGCGCAGAAAATCTACCTCCGGTTCGGAGGCATAATCAGCAGTCCGAACGGTTGCGCCCGAAATGATAATCTGGACGTCTGCACTATCCCGATGCCCTATGCCGCATCGCGCTCTTGGAAGCGCAGCCAGGGTTGGGCATCAGCCTTGTCTACTCTTGGTTTGACATTGACGTGGAATATCGCGCCTTCGCGCGCTAATTTCGGGGCGATCACAGTAGTGATTCTCTCGATCGTAGCGCTCACGTCCTTAGCATGCATCTGCTGCAACTCGATGCTTATCATGACATCGAACAGCACGCTATCGTGTTCTTGCAGCGCGCGATGCGTGTGTAAGCTGCCCCCGAGCATTCTTGCGAGGCTAACGAGCGATCGACTTTTACAAGCAGCGCATTCTTCACTACGGCTGTTGCTAATCGCTTCGCAATCGAGGCAGAAGACAGCGCTCCAGAGCGGAAGTACACTCGGGTCGTTCTGGTTTGCGGTTGAAGTTAACATGCATTTACTCCCCCTCGAATAGATTCAAGTTGTGCGACGACGGGTTGGCCCAAAGTATGAAGGCCTGAGCCCACACGGCGGGACTGCTACTTCTGCCAGTTCACCAAAACGATCAAATGACCGATATTCAGCATACACACACTACACAGGACCGCCCCTCACTCCGGGAACCACTCGACAATCACAGGGGCGGTCCTCCAGCGGTCAGAATGTATCAGTACGACACATCGTGGCGCCGGATGCGACCGGCGAGTGCGGGCCGCTCGCAGCGAATGAACGAAAGCCGAAAGAGCCGATAGCCAGCGAGCAGAAGTCAATTGCTCCTTAACAAGGGCATCGTCGGCAGTTAGACCGCTGTTCCAGTCAGCATTTGGACTTGGCGGTGTGGACTTACTCCGCATCGAACCGTTCGGCTCCAATTCTGGAGGCAGCCGAACGGTTGGCACTTGAATTTAACTAGGTCTCTTCGCGACTTTACGGGATTTCGTCATCGATTAACCGGACAGCGGATATCCCAACACTTCACTAGTAAGACTGACAGTTCACGTCGAGTTCTTCTCTCTAGACAATCTGTGCTCGATTTGTCGGATCCCATCAGTTTATTGGCAGGAATCTTTGCCGCTTTCGGGCACCTCCGGCACCTAGATAGATCCGGCCAAACTTCTGGAGCGCAACATGAACAATCTGAGGTTGTGGATGGTGTTTATTGGCGTGTGTTTTCTGGCTTGCCTGGGCCTGAAAAGCGCCCATTCTCAGGCACAGCCGAACGCTGACGGAGTTCAGGTTCACGTCGTGATCACGGACGCTGCGCTGCGAGAGGATGCCGAGCTGCCGCCTCTGAAGAAAGAAGACGTGAAGGTGAGACAGGGGAAGACCTCGTTACAAGTTACGCAAGTGATTCCTGCTCAGGACAATAATGCTGCAGTGCAGTTGATGATTTTGATCGACGACACTCTGAACACTTCCGTTGGAAATAACCTCAATGATTTGAAGGACTTCATCAGCGCTCAACCGGCGTCGACGATCATTGGTGTCGGATACATGTCGAATGCAGGTGTAAATATCGCTCAGAACTTCACTCCAGATAAGGATCTCGCTGTTAAGGCAATACGGCTCCCGCGGGGCAATCTTTCCACCATGGATAGTCCGTACTTGTCGCTGATCAGCCTGGTTAAGGGATGGCCACAACAAAATGTTCGGCGCGTGGTGCTGATGGTAACCGATGGAATCGATCGGCTACGGGGTGAACAGCCTCAGGCTTCTCGTCTCGGACCGAACTTTGGCCCTGTTTATCACAGTATGCCGACGATCAGCACTGATGCGACCTCGGCGAGTGAAATCAGCCAACGCTACAACGTTCTTGTTTATTCCATCTACGCCGTGGGCGTCGGGCGCGCGGGGCGGAGCTCATGGGATTTGGAGGTTGGACTTTCAGGGTTGACAAAAATCGCCGAGGAGACAGGCGGGGAATGCTTTTCGCTTGGAACCTCGCAACTTGTGAGCTTCAAGCCTTACATCGATCGCTTCCAGAAGATGCTCAACAATCAGTATTACGTTGTGTTCCAAGCCATACCGAAAAAGAAACCAGGATTGCAGCGCGTCAAGATCGAGACGGAACTTTCTAATTCAGAACTGCTTGCTCCAGATAATGTCTGGGTTCCGATCGCTGGAAAGTGATCCGGGTGGTGATATCCAACCTGAGAATCGACGGAGGAATGATGAAAGGTCAACTAGACACGAGATACCGGGGCCGGCGTCAATTTTTGTGCTTGGCGGCTGCTGCCTGCGCTGCTCCGCGTCTGAGTCTATCGCTAATGCAGTTAGCGCCCGATATGTCGCGTTCTTTGACAAAAGAAGAACGCGACGGAATGGCACCTTCCCAGGTTGTCGCCGAACTCAAGAAGGGGAACGAGCGCTTTCGAGCTGGGAAGATGTCGCCACGAGACTATCTGGCCGAGAAACGATCCAGCGCGGCGGGACAATACCCCGCGGCCGTCATACTGGGATGTCTCGATTCGCGAGTGCCAGCCGAGATCGTATTTGACGCCGGTATCGGAGATGTGTTCGTGGGTAGAGTTGCCGGCAACGTCGTGAACGACGACATGCTCGGCAGTATGGAATTCGCGTGCAAAGTATCTGGCGCGAAGGTTGTTGTGATCTTAGGGCACACAGCTTGCGGTGCAGTAAAAGGTGCAATTGATGACGTTGTGATGGGCAATCTCACGGGATTGCTTGCTCGAGTCAAGGCCGCGCTACCGGAAACAAAATTCGCAGGTGAAAAGTCGAGCAAAAATCCGACTTATGTGGATGCAGTGGCCCGAACAAATGTCTTGCTCGGGCTGGCGGAAATTCGCCGGCGCAGCGGCATCCTCGATGACATGGAGAAGAAGGGAAGCATCAAGATCGTAGGAGCTATGTATGAACTGACGACTGGCGTCGTGGAGTTTCTTGGGTAATGGCGTGCGTCGCGAAAGGCCAGCGTTATAACGCGACGATGGAGACCACCACGCAGAGAGGTTCTTATGGCATCACCTTTTATCGCACCGAATAGTGCAGCTGAAATTCCGAAACAACTCTCCGAGAAGGCGTCGAGGTTCTCGATTGTTCTCTCCCTCTTACTGATTATCTGTGGAGTCCTGGCCATTGTGCTGCCGATCGAGATGTCGTTCGGCGTAGTGATTGTCGCATCCTGGTTGCTGATTTTCAGCGCTGTCGTCCAATTTGTCCACGTGTTTCGCTGCCGCGGCTTCGGTCATGGCGTATGGAAAGCCCTGATCGCAATCGCTTACCTGACAGCCGGCATCTACTTAAGGCTCCATCCGGGATTTGGCGTTGCAGCACTCACACTGGCATTGATCGCATTCTTCGTCATGCAGGGACTGATCGATATTGTCATCTACTTCCGGACCAGAAAAAGCGGCGTTTCCGCATGGCTGCTCTTAGATGGGGCGATTACATTGATTCTCGGTCTGATGATCTGGCGTCACTGGCCCACCAATTCACTTTGGGTGATAGGGCTCCTGGCCGGGATCAACATGATTTCAACCGGGATAACGCGCCTGATGCTAACGATGGCCATTCGTCGTGCGGCCCGCTTGATGCGCACTGGCACTTTTGCCAGTGGCTCGCTCGCGGCGTGAACACCACGATGAGTACAGACATCAGACGACCATTTGTCGTTTGTCGTTTACAAGAAATAACAATCAAGGAGATGTTTCATGCGAGTGCTGAAAATCGTTTGCGTGTTTTCCCTGTTTGCTTGCCAGTCATTGTTCTCTCAGACGGTGGAAGTCTCTGCAAAGCCTCTTACCGACAATGACATTCAACTGCTGCGCTCCGACATCCAGATGGATAAGAACGACATCATCAGCCACGCCATGCAGTTTACCGATGCGGAATCGGGTGCCTTTTGGCCAGTCTATCGAGACTACGTGCACGACCAGCAACCGATTGGGGATGAGCGTGTGCAGCTAATCAAAGACTATGCCCAGCGCTATGACAAGATGGACGATGATTCGGCAAAAAACATGGTTCAAAGACTGCTCAACGTTGATGCCAAGTATCTGAATCTGCGCCAGCAGTATTGGCCCAAGTTCGAAAAGGCCTTGGGAGCAAAGCGCGCAGCGAAGTTTTTCCAAGTGGACAACCGGTTAAGCCTTCTTGTGAACCTGCAACTTGCCTCAGAAATTCCTCTGCTGAGGTAGGTGGAAGGACGGCGCGGTCTTGAGGAAGCTGAGATCGCACTACATAAGTCTCTTCGAACGGCTTAGTTATGCTGCGGACCGCGCGATTCATCATTCCGCTGTGGCTTGTGTGCGGCGCCCTGCTCGCGACCGCACAAACCGAACTGCCAGATGCCCCCAGCGCCAGCGGCGACTGGGCAACGGCGAGCAACAAGAATACGCAGAAGGTCGATTGGGATTGGCCTCGCGAGGCTGATCTTGGCGACCAAAAACTCCTGATGTACCAACCGCAACTCGAGGGCTGGCACGATGATGAGATTAGCCTCTATGCCGCACTCTCGATCAAGAATAAAAGTACAAAGAAACTAAACTACGGCGTGGTTTGGTTCACAGCTCGAACCGAAGTCGATAAGGTCAACCGTCGGGTCACGCTTGACAACTTTCAGCTAACCAAACTCAACTTCCCGGCGCTGGAGTCAAAACAATCCGAATTCGAGGCGTTTCTAAAGACCAAGCTGGCGGGGAAGTCCAGAGTCATCGCGCTCGACCGGTTGGAAACGGCATTGGCCGCGCTTTCGGTCGAACCATCTGACATCACGGGATTGACCGTAAAAAACGATCCTCCACAGATCATTTTCACAACCAAGTTCTCCATGCTCGTTGTGATTGACGGCCCTGTCCAGTTCCGCGACGTCGGCGGCACAGCGCTGAAGAAAGTTCTCAACTCGCAGGCATTCATCCTGCTGGATACCCAAAGTACGAAGTACTACCTGAACGTAATGGACGGCTGGCTCGGAGCAGCTTCGTTGGACGGTCCGTGGTCCTACGTGTCGAAAATTCCAGATGACATGAAAGAAATCACGAAGGCGATTCAGGAGCGACAACAGGAGAAAACGGAGGAAGGAGACGCTCCGCCTTCATTGAAGAAAGCGAATAAGGAAGGGAAGATTCCGGCGATCTATGTGAGATCGGTTCCTACTGAGTTGCTCATGAGCGAAGGGCCGCCAAAGTTTGAGATGATTCCCGAAGCTAAGCTGGAGTACGTCAAAAACACAACGGCGAACATTTTCCGGGATCCTGAGAGCCTCAATTATTACGTGCTTCTGGCTGGCCGATGGTTCCGGTCGAAGTCGCTGGAGCACGGCCCGTGGGGATTTGTCGCTGGTCAGGATCTGCCTGGAGGATTCGCCAAGATCCCCGAGAACAGTGCTAAAGCTGGTGTTCTTGTGTCGGTCCCTGGAACGACTCCTGCGCAGGAAGCATTGATCGCGAATTCGATTCCGCAAACGGCGACGATCACGCGCAATGAAGCGCACTGTGAAGTGAAGTACGACGGCGATCCCAAGTTCGACAAACTCGAAGGGACTTCTTTGCAGTACGCAGTGAATACAGCCACTCCGGTCATCCAAGTTAAGGACGAATATTATGCCGTCGAAAATGCAGTGTGGTTTGTAGCGTCGAGTGCGACGGGGCCGTGGGCGGTAGCCACCTCAGTGCCGGTGGAGATTTACACAATTCCTCCGAGTTCTCCGTTGCACTACGTCACCTACGTGAAAGTGTACCGCTCGACGCCAGAGGTAGTTTATGTCGGATACACGCCTGGCTACTACGGCACTGTTGTGTCTTCGACGACAACAACGGTTGTGTACGGCACCGGCTACTACTATCCGCCATATGTAGGAGCATATTGGTACGGAGCTCCGTACACCTATGGAGTGGGCGTGGCGACTACATGGACTTCTGGAACAGGATGGAGCCTTACGATTGGCGTCGGATATACGTACGGCTATCCTTATTATTATCCGTGGTGGGGACCATGGGGCTACTACGGTCCTTGCTGCTGGGGCCCGGCGTGGGGATATGGATACGGAGGCTACGCCAGCGCGAATGTGTACGGGCGCTGGGGCAATACCGCTTATCAACACACGCAAGCAGCCTGGGCGAATCCTTACACGGGAAACTATGGAGGGGCAAACCGGACTGCGTTTCAGAATACGCAGCGTGGCACCGTCGGAGTAGCAGGCCGCGGAACGAATACGAATATCTATACTGGGAACACGTACGCTGGGCGCGGTGCCGCTGCTTACGATCCGAAGACGGGAATCGTGGCTGGTGGTGGCGCTGGATATGCGGGGAACATCTACAGCGGGCAAGGCGCCGCCGGACGGGGCGGGTTTGCGTACAACACAAACACTGGCGCGGGCGTAGCAGCAGGCGGCAACAATGTGTACGCAGGTAAGGACGGAAACGTATACCGCTACGACCGGCAAACAGGAAATTGGTCGCAAAATAGCGGAAGTGGATGGCAATCTGTCGACAAGCCACAGGCCAACCTACAGCGACAGCAGCAGGCACGTTCGCTCGGTCAGCAGCGTACACAAAACTTCAGCGGTGCGATGAGAGGAGGCGGAGGATTTCGAGGAGGAGGCCGCCGCAGATAGCTCGTGTTGAGAATTCATTGTGCGCGTTCGGCGACGTTATGCAGCAGTTTCCTCCTATCATGCTTCACTCCTGCGTCGGAATGACCAAGAGGTTTGGTTGTTAGCGGTGCGGTAGTGTGCGTACAGAGCAGCACCACCGCCTCCGTTCTTTAGGATCCTTAAGAACCACTGGCTGAGAGGCCGCGATTCAGGAGCACTTTCACTTCAACGCGGCGGTTCTGCGATCGTCCTTCGGTAGTCTCATTCGACGCTACCGGATTTGAGATGCCCATGGCTCCCGGCGAGACTATGTGCCGCGGAGGAACATTGCAATCCTGCATGAGATAGTTCACCACTGTGTAAGCCCGATCTTTGCTCAGGCTTTGGTTCGCGGCGGCGTTCCCGGTGGAATCCGCGAATCCTTTTACTTCGATGATGTAGCCGGAGAGCTTCGTCGCATTCGACGCTAAGGCCGCAAGTGACGCTTTGTCCTTCTCCGAAACGGTAGATTTGCCCGATGCAAAATAAACAGCTACCTCGTCTTTCACGTCGTAATCTGCCAGATCTGAAAAGCGTTTACTGACTTCTTCCTGATTTTCTGCGATCTGCGATTTGTTGGCCGAGATGTTTGCCTCATTGACTGAAATGTTTTCTTTATTGCTGGCGATCTGCATTTGATTCGCCGCAACTTTTTCTTCAGTAGGCGTCAATCCCGCCTGGATCATGCTCGCGGTCTGCAGGTCATCTTTGCTGAAGGTAATCGTCTTGGCTGCGAACTTGCCCTCTCCGGTCGAAATGCCTTTCACGCTGACCTTCAAACCGGGGATGAGATTGGTCCACGACATTTGTTGCTTGCGAAGGCCAAGGCCCTTCGGCGACTGCACCTTGGTGGCATCGGTGAGCGTGACGATCTGGGAGCCATAATCGGTCTTCAGGGTGAGAGCGTCGGCACTCCGGTTGGTGATTAATCCCTTGACGGTGGTTTCCCCTTGTCCAAGCACAAATGCGGACGAGGTGCAGCAGAACAATGCAACGGCCATGAACAGGCTCATTCTTCTCATGACAGACACACCTCCTTCGGTGCGGTCTCACAAAACATATCCATGTGGTTTGAGTACGGGCACTGGCAGAAATGCCAGTGAAGGTGAATGAGCAATCGTAAAGCGCACCGTTGGGAAATTGATATGAAGGAGAATTAGACTCGCACTACGCTTACGAGGATGATCGCGAGGATTGGGAAACGGTAACCTCAGTCCTCCCAGATGTGAGCTTCGAGGTCAGTCTTCTCGGACGCGGAGCAAACTTTCTTCGTGATCGTGGACTCAGTTTGGCTCGGCCCTTGACTGCTTCGAGTGTGGGTCAGTGCCCTTGCATTTTGGCGCAAGCGGACTTCCTTGGGTGCGAATGGTGTTTTCTCATCCGGCTTGAATGTCGATAACTCGAAACGAACTGACCTCGGCGACATGATTGACATCCAGTGTTCGCGCCATCTCGCGAATTCCTTATAGGCATTGTTTGCAAGCATTTGGTGACCTTCCCGCACTGTTTTA
>Ga0335070_10008461_pt1 | contig 12070 bp, 10 predicted proteins | sample Lox_Sample_13_FD_206722 | JGI IMG/M metagenome (GOLD analysis project Ga0335070, IMG submission 206722) | Soil microbial communities from Loxahatchee National Wildlife Refuge, Florida, United States - Lox_Sample_1.3 | ecosystem: Environmental > Terrestrial > Soil > Wetlands | place: USA...
GCGCCTCGCCTTTGCGAGAGTCGGGAGCGTCGGGTATCCACTCGCGAACGCGCCGGTAGCTCAGCTGGATAGAGCACCAGGCTTCGAACCTGGGGGTCGGGGGTTCGACTCCCTCCCGGCGCGCCAACACTCCTTCCAGTTGCGCCCGCTTCCGCACCTCCGATTTCATGCGCCGCACGCCCACCTCGCATCGGCGTCCGGGCCGCTCAAGTCCTACCTCGAGTACCGCTGGGTCAAGACGTCGAACGACGACCCGAACGTCATCTACTCTCCACTGTAGCGACCTGCCGATCTTCGAGTCCGCGAAGCCGGGGCGTGCCGCTCGGTGCCGCGGCGACGGCGCGCCCAGGGTCGGCAGGCTGGGCGCCCGGGATGTCATCGGTGCCATGCTCCCGTTGGTAGAAGCCGATGATGTCGCGGTACTGCACATGGCCGAGGAGGTACTTGCTGCCGTTGCGGATCTCGACGATCGGAATCTTGTCGAACTCGCGGTCGGCGAAGAACTCCAGCGCGCGGATCAGGTTGTCGTCGGGTGTGAGGTAGGTGGTCCGCCGGTTCACCAGGTCGTGCGCGAGCACCAGGGTGCCGAGGTGCTCGAGGTCCTCGCGCTCGCCCAGGTCGTTGAGCGCGACCAGGCCCGAGAGCTCTCCGCGGTCGTTCTGCAGCACGAGGTCGGTCTGGCCGGTGTCGCGCGCCACCGCCTCCATCTGCAGTAGCGGCAGGTCGTTCGGGATGATCGCGTTGCGCTCGTAGACGCCCCGGGTCGCGTCGCGGATCGTCACGCGCTTCAGGACGCTCGGGTTCATCTCCCAGACGTGGGCCCGCGAGAAGAACTTGTTGTCCACCTGCGTGGTGTAGATCGACCAACGCCGGGACGTGACGAGGGCGACCGTCGCCACGACCATCAGCGGCGGCAGCAGCTCGTAGGCTCCCGTCAGCTCGCACACCATCATCAGCGAGGCGACCGGCGCGTTCGCCACGCCGGCGAAGAAGGCGCCCATCCCGACCACCACGTAGGGCGTCGCGCTCGGCACCAGGTCCGGGAAGTAGTGGTGGCTCAGGCTGCCGACGAAGCCGCCGAGCATGGCGCCGATGAAGAGGCTCGGGGCGAACACGCCACCCGAGCCCCCGGACGCGATGGTGAACGAGGTCGTTCCGATCTTCGCGATCGCGAGTATCAGCAGGATCCCAGCCGTGGCGTGCAGTCCGTCGATCGAGTGGCCGGAGATCACCTCCTGCACGTAGCCGAAGCCCTGGCCCATGACCTGCGGGAAGAAGAAGCCGATGAGGCCCACCATCAGGCCGCCGATCGGCGGCACGGCGTACTTGTTGACCGGCAGGCGGTCGAAGAAGTGCTTCTTCGAGCCATGCATCAGCCGCACGTAGAGGTAGCCGGTAGCCGAGCAGAAGAGCCCCAGCACCAGGTAGAAGACGAGCTGCACCGGCGACTGGAAGCCTTCGCCCCGGTAGCCGAAGACGGGAGCGAAGCCCTTGACGGAGCAGAAGACCGTGTAGGCGGTGACCGCTGAGAGGATGGCGGGGGTGAGGGCGTCGGTCTCGATGTCTTCCTTGTAGAGCACCTCGGTCGCCGTCAGCGCGCCGCCCAAGGGCGCGCGGAAGATCGCGCCGAGGCCGCCCGCGGCGCCCGCCACCATCAACGCGCGGCGGGCCCGCGCCCCCATCTTGAGGTACTGGCCGAGCGCCGAGCCGATGCCGGCTCCGATCTGCGCGATCGGGCCCTCCTTGCCGGCGCTGCCGCCGGACGCCAGGGTCGAGATGGTCGCGATCGATTTGATGAAGGGCACCCGCCGCCGCATGGTGCCGCCCTTGTTGTGGAAGGCGTCGATGTAGCTGTCCGTACCGGTGCCCTCGGCCTCGGGCGCGAAGGTGCGCACGAGCAGCCCCGAGAAGAGGCCGCCGATGATGGGCAGCACCAGCAGGAGCCAGCGGCGCGTCGGACCGGCCGGGGGCGCCAGCACCGAGTTCTCCCCGTCGGGCAGCGGGACCGCCATGCGGACCCACGAGTGCATGGTGACCCCGACGGCCATGTGCAGCAGCTCGTTGAACGCGAGGGCACCCAGCCCCGCCAGCGCCCCGATCACGGTGGAGTAGAGGTAGATCGTGCGGGTGTTGACGTCGGTGAAGAGGCCCCGCAGATCGAGCACCTTTCTCAAGAACTCGTCTCCCGCAATCCGCAGCCGCGCGACGAAACATTCCCCGGGACGGGGGGCCGCGTTCGGAGCAGGTCTTGCCGGGGTCGCACCGAGGAGTCGCAACGTTACCGGACGGCGTGCGCGAGGGACAGATCTGCCGCGGAGTCGGGGCGCAGGAGCGCCGGAAGGCCCTGGGTAGACCGTCCCGCCACTCGGATGGATCGTCCCGAGGGGAGTTGCGCGTCGACGACGAGCTGCATCCCGCTGCGCCCATCGTCACCTTTGCGCTCGGGCCGCGCATGGTGATCCTCCAGCAGCCGAAGGAGATGCGCGAAGCGAGCGCTTCGGCCTGGCCGGAGCCACTCACGAGGCGACGGAGCTGACCGCTGGAGCCAGGCTCACGCCGAGCGCTCCGCGGCGACGACCGGCTGCAAGTGGAGAGGGGATCCGCTTCCTCGTCCCAGTGCGCAGTCGAGGCGCGCGTCGGGCTATGTTCTTGCGCCGGGGGTGGAGATCATGCGAGCAGCAAGGTCGGAGTGGCCTCGTCGCAGCGTGGCGTGCAGGGTGTCGCTCGGCGCGCGGCTCGCGACAGCCGTCGCCATGGCGGTGATCGCTGCGCTCGCGTCTCCAGAACCGGCAGAATCCTTCAAGACCGGCGATCTCCTCGCGCTTCTCTCCAGCGGGTCGGGCAACCGGATCGTGTCGGTCGACCCCGGCACGGGGACCGTATCGGATTTCTCGCCCCGAACCGGATCCGGCGCGAATCTCATCGACGACGGACTCCACCTCCCGGTCGGCATCGCGTCCGATCCCGAAGGCGAGGTCTTCGTCACCTTCGACGGGAAGCTGATCGAGGTCGATGCCGCGACGGGTGTGCAGCACGAGGTCCGCGGCTTCATCCCGGAGATCCTGGGCGACTTCCCGCTCGACCTGGGAACCGATCCGGAGGGGGTCGCGGTGAGCCCCGTGGCGCCGAGCGGGCGCGACGGACGCAGCGTATTCGTCGCCTCGGACAGCGCGATCTACGAGGTCGACCGGAGCTTCTTCAACGGCACCGGGGCATCGGTGTTCGCGAGCTACCCGGGCGGGTTCAGCTATGGGAACTCGCTCTCGGCGGACGACCTCGGCGGCGGAACCGTGGCGGTCTGGACCAACAACTTCACCTCCATCGTCAGCGGCGAGCAGGGCTCGCTGCAGCCGTTCTACAGCGAGCCGACCGCGAGCCCGCAGCCGGAGCTCAGCCACACGCTCGAGCTCGGCGGGGTGATCTACCTGACGCGCGTCTTCGGCCTCTACTGCTCCGACAATCCGAGCGACAACGGCCTGTACGCCCTCAGCTACAACACGTTCATTTCGGCGTACCTCTTGACCTCCTTCGCGACGGGCGGCGATCTCTCCTGTCCGGGGGTGATCGCTGCGGTGGCCAACCCCTTCACGCTCTACGTCGGGAGCAACGTCAGCGTTCTTCCAGCGCGGATCATCACGGTGAGCGGCGCACAGAACCCGCAGACCGCGATCCTAGCCACCTTTGCCGACTCGAATCTCCAGGGTCTCGCCGTCTATGCGCCCGAGCCGGCAATGGCTCTCGGGGGAGACGCAGCGCTCTTCGCGCTCCTCGGCTTGAGCGGGGTGCGCGTCCCTCGCCTCCTTCGAAGCGCGCTGCGCGACGTCCCGCCAGTCCGGCAGACGGGGCTCCGACGCCACGTGGTGTAGATCATCCGGGAGCCGGCTCAGCCCGGCGCCGACCCGAGCAGCTCCGCCGCGTTGTCGCGCAGGATGCGGCGCTGCTCGGCCTCGCTGAACATCGAGAGCTCCTTGGCGAAGTCGAGCGGGTGCGCGACGCCCTCGCCGTGGGGCCAGTCGGACCCGAAGAGGCGGAACGAAGAACGCGCGCCGCGCCACGATCGCCCTCGAGCTCGGCCGCGAGGGAGCGGTCGCGTGGTCGTCCGAGGAGGAGCTCTTCGCGCAGATCGGGCTCGGGTACCTGATGCGCCAGGTGTCCTGCATCGGTGGCGGGACGACCGAGATGGCTCGCAACGTGATCAGCGAGCGGCTGCTTGGGATGCCGCGCGAGCAGCGCGCCGACACGGGTCCCTTCCGGGACGTCCCGCGCGGGCCGCGGCCCGCTTGAGTCCACCCGACGCCTACCGCCGGTCCCTCTTCGAACGATCCGCCCGCGAGCCCAATTCCTTCGCGGCCCCGCGCAGCGCCTTCGCGAGCAGCGCGAAGGCGTCGTCGAGATCCACGCGCGCGGGCTCCACCTGGTGGGCGATGAAGAGCCCGTCCGCGGCCGCCATCGTCAGCATCGCGAGCGCGCGCACGTCGGCGGCGTCGAGCGCTCCCTCGAAGAAGGCCTCGTAGGAGGCGACGATGCCCTCGTAGGCCTGCTCGCGGACCTGGAGGAACATCCGGCGCGCGGTCGCCTCCTCGGGCCTGCGCTCGAGGACGAGCATCAGCCCGAGCCGGAGGAACTCCGGCGCCTCGGTGAGCGCGGCCGCTGCGCGCCGGATCGCGGCATCGAACTGCTCGTCCCCGTCCGCGCCCCTCCGCGGCGGGAGCCACGCGCGCATGCGCTCGAGCCAGCGATGGAAGCTGCGCTCGATCACGGCGGCGAGGAGCCGGTCCTTGCTCTCGAAGTGCCAGTAGATCGAGCTGGCCGGCAGCCCGGAGCGCTCGCTGACGAGCGCGACGCTGGTGCCGTCGTAGCCGCGCTCTCCCGCGATCTGCGTCGCCGCGTCGAGGATGCGCTGCCGGGACTCCTCGCCGTGCGCCCGGATCTTCCGCGGCGCCCGGCGCGATCGCGCCTTCCCGGTCGCCCTCGCTGCCGCCACGACCTCTCCCTTGACCCCGCTCGGGCGGCAGCGTACTGTAGCGATCACTACAGAACAAGAGAGCGCGCCGACCCGCGCGTGACGGAAGGGCAGGAGGTCGAACCGTGATCGAATCGCTCGGCTACATCGGCCTCGCGTCTCCGAAGGCGGAGGAGTGGCTCACGTTCGCTCCCGAGGTGCTCGGCCTCGAGCTCGCCGGGCGCGGGCCCGACGGCGCGGTGCGGCTGCGCATCGACGACGCCGCGCGCCGCATCGCCGTCCACCCGGGCGAGCGCGATGACCTCGCGTACCTGGGCTGGACGGTGGCGGGCCCCATCGCTCTCGACGCCGCTGCCGCCGCGCTCGAGAAGGAGGGGCTCACGGTGGAGCGTGGCGGACCGGAGCTCGCCGCGGAGCGCGCCGTCGCCGACCTCGCGTGGTTCGTCGACCCGTTCGGGTTCCGACACGAGCTAGCGTGGGGTCAGCTCGCGCGCCCCTCGTCCTTCCGGCCGGGCCGGGCGATGTCGGGCTTCGTGACGGGCCGCGGCGGGCTCGGACACGCCGTGCTGATCGTGCCGGACCTCGAGCGCGCGCAGGCGTTCTACACGCGCGTCCTCGGCTTCCGGCTCTCCGACCGGGTCGACGCCGGCATCCACGTGCGCTTCCTGCACTGCAACCCGCGACATCACTCGGTCGCGCTCGCCGGAGTGCCCGGCGTCGTCGGCCTGCACCACGTGATGCTCGAGGTCGGCTCGATCGACGACGTGGGCACGGCCCTCGACCTGTGCCAGCGGCGCGGGATCCCCATCACGATGTCGCTCGGGCGCCACTCGAACGACCACATGACGTCGTTCTACCTGCGCACTCCGTCGGGCTTCGAGATCGAGTACGGCTGGGGCGGCCGTCTCATCGAGGACGAGGCGAGCTGGGTGGCGGGCTCGTACGACTCGACGAGCATCTGGGGTCACCATCCGCCGGCGACGCCGCTGCCGCCGGGCGTCGCGCGTCCGTTCGAGGCCGCTGCGAAGCGATGAGCTCGCCCGCGCCCGGCCCGAGGCGCATCGACGTGCACCACCACATGGTGCCGGCCTCCTACGCGAGCTGGCTCCGCGCTCGCGGCCTCGCGGCGGGCGGCCTGCCCATCCCGGACTGGAGCGCCGAGGCGTCGCTCGAGGTGATGGACGCGCGCGGCGTGGAGACGGCGATCCTGTCGGTCTCGACGCCGGGCGTGCACCTCGGCGAGGAGGGCGAGGCGCGCACCCGCGCGCGCGAGGTCAACGAGATCGCCGCGAAGATCGTCCACGACCATCCGTCCCGGTTCGGATTCTTCGCCACGCTCACGCTGCCCGACGTGGACGGCGCGCTCAACGAGCTGGCCTACGCGTTCGACACGCTGCGCGCCGACGGCGTCGTCCTGCTGGCGAATAGCCGCGGCGTCTATCTCGGCGACCCGCGCTTCGACCCTCTCTTCGACGAGCTGAACCGCCGGCGGGCCGTCGTCTTCGTGCATCCCTCGATCCTCCCGGGGATCGAGCCGCTCCCGGGTGTACCCGCATTCGTGGCCGACTTCCTGCTCGACACGACGCGCGCCGCGATCAACCTCTGCCGCTCGGGCACGCTCGACCGCTGTCCCGACCTGAAGGTGATCCTGTCGCACGCAGGCGGCTTCGTGCCCTACGCGGCGTATCGCATCGCGATCGCAGGCTCGGCGTCCGGGAATCCGCTCGAAGGCATGGCGCGCCTCAAGCGCTTCCACTTCGACGTCGCGCTCTCGAGCAGCCCGGCTGCCCTCCCGAGCCTGCTCGCGTTCGCGGAGCCCGACCACGTACACTACGGGAGCGACTTCCCCTACGCGCCGGCCGCTGCCGTCGCGGCATTCGCGGGGCTCTACGAGAGCTTCCCACTCTCGGGTGCGCAGCGCGCGTCGATCGACCGGGGTGCGGCGGAGCCCCTCTTCCCGCGGCTCCGGAGGAGCGCATGAGCCGCTTCGCCAACGCCTTCGGCCCGCATCGTCCCGAGGCGACCTACGTCCCCCACGCCTTCCCCGAGCGGACCTTCGACACCGGCGAGGTGTCGATGAACTACGCGGTCGCGGGCGCGCCGGACAAGCCGGCCCTGCTCCTGATCCCCGGACAGACGGAGTCGTGGTGGGGGTACGAGCAGGCGATGCCGCTGCTCGCGGAGCACTTCCAGGCCTTCGCGGTCGATCTGCGCGGACAGGGCCGCTCCTCGAGGACGCCCGGCCGCTACACGCTCGACAACATGGGCAACGACCTCGTGCGCTTCCTCGACGGAGCGGTAGGCCGGCCCGCGATCGTGAGCGGCCTCTCCTCCGGTGGCGTGCTCGCCGCGTGGCTCTCGGCGTACGCGAGGCCGGGCCAGGTCCGCGGCGCGCTCTACGAGGACCCGCCGCTCTTCGCCTCGGAGGTGAATCCCGCGTGCGGCCCGTCGGTGCGCCAGAGCATCGGCCCGATGTTCGCGCTCTGGAGCAAGCACCTCGGCGATCAGTGGAGCCTCGGCGACTGGGACGGCATGTTGGCCGCCGCTCCGCGCGAGCTGCCTGCGTGGCTCGCAGCGCTCTTCTCCGCCATCGCGAAGCCCGAGCCGCCCCAGAACCTGAAGGAGTACGACCCCGAGTGGGCCCGCGCGTTCTGGACCGGCACGGTGGCCGCGAGCTGCGACCACGCGCGGATGCTCGCGAGCGTGAAGGTGCCCGTTCTCCTGACGCATCACTTCCGCCGGGTGGACGAGGCGACGGGTGAGCTCATGGGAGCGCTCTCCGACGTGCAGGCTGTGCGGGTGCGCGAGCTGCTCGGCGCCGCGGGCGGCGCCGTCGACTACCAGTCGTTCCCGACCGTGGGCCATTCGATGCACGGCCAGGACCCGCGGCTCTTCGCGGACACGCTCGCGCGCTGGGCGGCGACGCTGCCCAGGGTTTGAGATCGTCCGTCGGCGCCATGAGCCCGCCCGGAGCGCTCCGTTCGCGAGGGATCGACACGATGGACGACTTCTCGGCTCCCTTCCTGCCGATCAGCGCCTACCTGGAGTCGCCGCCGGAACGCGAGCCGACGCTCGCCGGCGACGCGCGCGCCGACGTCGCGATCGTGGGCGGCGGGCTCACCGGTCTTTCCACGGCGCTCGCACTGAAGCGTTCGGGCGTCGATGCCGTGGTGCTCGAGCGCGAGTTCTGCGGCTTCGGCGCCAGCGGTCGCAACGCGGGGCACCTGACCCCGACGATCGGCAAGGACCTGCCGACGCTCCTCATGCTCTACGGCCGGGAGCGGACCGCGGCGATCGTGCGCTTCGCCGACCACTGCGTGCACCGTACCGAGGAGCTCATCGCCGAGCTCGGCATCGCGTGCGACTACGCGCCGAGCGGCAACGTGATGGCCGTCGTGCACCCGAAGCAGGAGAAGCGCCTTCGCCGCGCGGCGGAGCTGGCGGGCACGGTCGGCTCGAACGTGCGCTTCCTGGAGCGCGAGGAGATGCGCGCGCGCGGCCTTCCGCCGGCCTTCCTCTCCGGGGCGCTCGAAGGTGCGGGCGGAACACTCGACCCAGGCAAGCTCGTGCTCGGCCTGCGCCGCGCCGCCCTCGCCGCGGGCGTTCGGATCCACGAGGGAACGCGCGTGACGCGAATCGACGAGGGCTCCGCGCCGGTCGTGCGCACTGCCCAGGGCGACGTGCGCGCCGAGCGCGTCGTGATGGCGACCAATGCCTGGACGCGCGAGATCGGGTCGCCCGGCGCCAAGCTCGTTCCGCTCTACGTGACGCTCTTCGAGACCGAGCCGCTCGACGACGTGCAGCTCGCGGCGATCGGCGGCTGGCCTCGACGCGAGGGCGTGTACACCGCACACGAGATCCTCGAGAGCTATCGCCTGACCGCCCGCCGCACGATCATCGGCGGCTCGAAGGGGCCTCGCTACCACTGGGGCGCACGCCCCGCCGGATACGGAGGACCGGATGCGCCCTGTCAGGACGTGATCGTGCGCGGCTTCCGCGATCGCTTCCCCGCGCTCGCGAAGCTACCGATCGCGCGCTTCTGGGGCGGCTGGATCGCGATGACGCTGAGCTTCCTGCCGTCGATCGGCGCGCACGCGAGCGATGGGCGACAGTGGCACGCGCTCGGCTACAACGGGCACGGGGTGGCGCAGGCGACCGCGGCAGGTGAAATCCTCGCCGACTCGATCACCGGCCGCGACAATGAGTGGGCGCGCGTCTTCCCGAAGCCGGCGCCGACGCTTCCCCCCGAGCCCTTGCTCTGGCTTGCGGCGCGAGGCCTGCTCGCGCTCTTCGCCGCGATCGATCGACGGACAGACCGGCAGATCCGAACGCGCTCATAGCCCCTCGCCGGCGAGCGCACCGCCGAGCGTCGGGTTGGCTCCGTCGTCAATGCTCCGGTTGCGCAGGCGTGCGGCGACGCGCCACGGGTCGCCTTCCGGCGGGAGGATCCAGAAGCGGTCCTCGCGAATCGCCGCGAGCGTCCGCTCGGCGAGGACGCGAGGGTCCACGCCCAGCGAGGCGAAGCTGCCGACCGTGGTCTCGAGCTGCTTCGTCTCCTCCGGAAGATCCTCCGCAGCGTCGCGCTTCAGGTGCGGCGGGCGGTTGCGCTCGGCCTCGAAGATTCGCGTCCGGACGAGCTCCGGACACAGGACGGAGACGCCGACCGGACAGCCCGGGCGCATCGCGAGCTCGTGATAGAGGCTCTCCGAGAGCGCCACCGCTGCGTGCTTGCTCATGAAGTAGGCGGCGGTCAGCGGGCCGGTCGTGAGCCCCGCCATCGAGGCCGTGTTGACCACGTGCGCCGGCTCGTTCTGCTCGAGCAGGATCGGGACGAAGGTTCGAAGGCCGTGGATCACGCCCCAGACGTTGACCCGGAGGATCCACTCGTAGTCGTTGACCGACGTCCCCCAGGTGGTGCCGCCGCAGAAGACGCCCGCGTTGTTGCAGACGACGTGGATCCTGCCGAAGGCCGACAATGCATCCTCGGCGAGCTTGCGCACCGCGTCGGCCTGCGAGACGTCGCACGCGAACGCGGCGGCCTCGACTCCGTCGGCCGCGATCTCCGCGCGCGCCTCCCGGAGCGCGCCCGCCTCGACGTCGGCGAGCGCGACCCTCATGCCCGCAGCGCCGAACACCCGCGCCATCGCGCGGCCGATTCCGCTGGCCGCGCCCGTGATCACGGCGACCTTGCCCTCGACCTCATGCATTCGAATCCTCCTCGCGGGGCGGCTTCGGCGTCGCCGTGGAGAGGCTCGGAGCCGCTCCGCTAGTATCCAACCCCGGACCCCCGGTCAAGCAGGAGAGCCCCCGATGAGCCACGCCGCCGGCCCCCTCGGCTTCCGCGCCTTCGACGCCGACAACCACTACTACGAGGCCGAGGACGCCTTCACCCGGCACATCGACCCGCGCATGGCACGGCGCGCGATGCAGTGGGCGGACGTGAACGGTCGCCGCACGCTGCTGGTCGGCGGCAAGGTGAACCGCTTCATCCCGAACCCGACCTTCGATCCGGTCGCAAAGCCCGGCTGCCTCGACGAGTACTTCCGCGGCAGGAACCCCGAGGCCAAGAGCATCCGCGAGATCTTCGGCGAGCTCGAGCCGATCAACCCGGCCTATCGCAACCGCGACGCGCGCCTCGCGCTGATGGACGCGCAGGAGCTCGAGGCGTGCTTCCTCTTCCCGACGCTCGGCGTGGGCATGGAGGAGTCGCTGATCGACGATCCCGAGGCGCTGGTTGCCGCCTTCCGGGCCTTCAACCGATGGCTCGACGAGGACTGGGGCTTCGCCTATCGAGGGCGCCTGTTCGCGGCACCCTACATCACGCTGGTGGACGTGGACGCCGCGGTGGCGGAGCTCGAGTGGGCGCTCTCCCGCGACGCCCGCACGGTGGTGATGCGGGCTGCACCGGTGATGACGCGCGCCGGCGGCTTCTCGCCGGCGCACCCGCGCTTCGACCCCTTCTGGTCGCGCGTCAACGAGGCGGGCATCACCGTCGCCTACCACTCCGGCGACTCGGGCTACTTCAAGTTCCTCGAGGCCTGGGGTATCGGCGGCGACTTCAAGTCCTTCGACTTCCACCCGCTGCGCCTGTGCATGTCCGCCCAGCCGATCTCGGACCTGCTCGCGGCGCTGCTGTGCGGCAACCTCTTCGACCGCTTCCCCAGCCTGCGCGTCGCCACCATCGAGACGGGCAGCTCCTGGGTGCCGGGCCTCCTCGCGAAGCTGAAGAAGGCCTACGGGCAGATGCCGTTCGCCTTCCAGTCGGATCCGGTCGAGGCCTTCTGCCGTCACGTCTGGGTGTCGCCGTACTACGAAGACCCCTTGCCGGCCCTGCGGGACGAGATCGGCGCCGACCACATGCTCTTCGGCTCGGACTTCCCGCACGGCGAGGGCCTCGCCGAGCCGGTGACCTTCGTGAACGACCTCGACGGCTTCTCGCGCGACGAGGTCCGCCTCGTGATGCGAGAGAACGGCATGAGGCTGGTGAAGCCGTCGCGCGTCTGATCCGAGCGGGCGCGGCTCCTAGCGGATCAGGCCGAGCCCGCGCTGGCAGTGCGGGCCGCCCCAGTGCTCGACGATCTGGCCGTCGCGGATGCGGAGGATCGCGGTCCCGTTGATCTCGACGGGTCGGCCCGACGGCTCCACGTCGTAGAACGCCGCGCCGGTGTGCGTTCCCCTGAGCGTCCAGTTCGAGACGACCAGATCGCCCTTCTCGATGAGGAGGTTCACGTGGAACGTCATGTCGGGGAACGCGGACTTGGCCTCCCGCCACCAGCGCTGCTCGTCGCTGCGCACGTCCTGCCCGACGCGATCCGGTGACACGCGCTCCGTCACGTGGCTGTGGAACTCGGGCGCCCAGAACGCGTAGACCGCCGCGCCGTCGCCCGACTGCATCGCCGCGCTGTACCTTCCGAGGAGCTTCAAGTTCTCCGACATGCGTCCACTCTCGCACGGAACGAGGCCTCTCGCGAGGCCGTGGAGCGCAGCGGATCGTCAGAAGCGGATCGAGAGGCCGCCCCGGACCGCGGGCCGCTCGACGAGCCCGGGGCCGGGCTCCCCCTGGTCCACGGGGTTGCGCATCGAGAGCATGTCGTACTCGCCGAAGAG
>Ga0335070_10008462_pt1 | contig 12070 bp, 11 predicted proteins | sample Lox_Sample_13_FD_206722 | JGI IMG/M metagenome (GOLD analysis project Ga0335070, IMG submission 206722) | Soil microbial communities from Loxahatchee National Wildlife Refuge, Florida, United States - Lox_Sample_1.3 | ecosystem: Environmental > Terrestrial > Soil > Wetlands | place: USA...
CTCGCGATCGTCGACGCGGTATCCAACGAGGATCTGCTGAGGCTCGGTCCGGCGCTCGCAGGAATGCCGCTCGTCACGGCGGGCTCGGGTGTGGCGATCGCCCTGCCCGCGAACTTCGGGATCGAGCCGTCGAATGCGGCAAGCGAGTTGCCGCGCGCATCCGGCTCGTGCGCCATCGTTTCGGGAAGCTGCTCGACCGCGACCAATCGCCAGGTGCGTGCGTTCGCGGCCGCAGGAGGCGAATCGTTCCGGATCGATCCCGGCGAAGTCGCGAGCGGCCGCGATGTCGTCGCGCCCGCGCTTGCATGGGCGGCGCCGCGGCTTTCCGCGAAGCCCGCGCTCTTCTATTCGACGGCCGAGCCCGCCGACGTGAAATCCGTGCAGCAGCGGGTCGGCGTCCAGCGCGCGGGGGAGATCATAGAGCGTGCGCTCGCCGCGATCGCGCACGGGTTGGTGGAACGCGGCGTTCGGCAGCTCGTGATCGCGGGCGGAGAGACCTCCGGCGCTTGCGTGCAAGCGCTGCAGGTCGCGCAACTTCGGATCGGCGCGCAGATCGACCCCGGCGTTCCGTGGTGTCACGCGCAGACGAGCCTTGCACCGGGTGGACTCCATCTCGCGCTCAAGTCGGGCAACTTCGGCGCGGACGACTTCTTCACGCGCGCGTTTTCGCTGCTGCGATGAACGAGCGCGACGCTCGCGCCGAAATCTGCCGTGTCGGCAGGAGCCTGTTCGACCGTGGCTATGTCCACGGCACGGCCGGCAACGTCAGCGTACGTCTCGACGACGACTCGGGCTACCTGATCACGCCGACCGACGCCTGCCTCGGATTCCTCGAGGCGTCGCGCATCGCGCGGGTGGATGCGCGCCTGCAGCAGGTTTCCGGCGATCGCGCCAGCAAGACGCTGCTGGTCCATTCGCGGATCTACGCGGCTGCGAGAGCGTTCGACGGCGGGACTTCGTGCGTCATTCACACGCACAGCGCACACTGCGTCGCGTTGACGCTGCGGCGGCCGCTTGGCGAAGAGCTCCTTGCGCCGATCACGCCCTATTTCGTGATGAAGGTCGGGCATGTGCCGCTCATACCGTATGGTCGCCCGGGCGCGCCGCAGGTCGCTGAAGCGATCGCCGAGGCAATCCGGCGCTATGGCGACCGCGGATCCCCGATTCGCGCCGTGATGCTCGCGCGTCTCGGGCCGAACGTCTGGCACGACTCGCCCGCCTCCGCGATGGCAGTGCTCGAAGAGCTCGAGGAGACTGCCCGGCTCGCCCTGTCGAGCCCGGTGGACACCGAGCCCCTGGACGAACCCCGGATCGACGAACTGCGCCGCGCCTTCGGCGCGCGCTGGTGACGCGGACGAGGATGCCGACGGCACTCGTCACCGGGGGCGTGCGCGGTATCGGCTACGCGACGGCTGCGGCATTGCTCGGCGCGGGATTCGACGTCGCCGTCGCGAGCCTGGAGAGCGGCCACGAAGCGCAGGCTGCGCTGGCGCGCCTGCAATCGCCCGATCGCAGGATCCGCTACCTGCGCGCCGACGTGAGCGACGTCGGCGCTCATGCCGCGCTGATCGACGGCGTTCTCGCGGAACTCGGCCCTGTCCACTGTCTCGTCAACAACGCGGGCGTCACGTCGCTTGTCCGCGGCGACCTGCTCGACGTGACGGTGGAAAGCTTCGACCGCTGCGTCGGCACGAACCTGCGCGGAACGTTTTTCCTGACACAGGCGGTCGCGCGATCGATGCTCGCCGCCGACGCGTCGGGACAGCGCTCACCTTACCGCTCGGTCGTGACGATCACGTCGGTGAACGCGGACGTGGTCGGCTTGAACCGCGCGGACTACTGCATCACGAAGGCGGGCCTGTCGATGGCGAGCAAGCTCTTCGCGGCGCGTCTCGCCGCCTCCCGCATCCACGTGTTCGAATTGCGCCCGGGCATCGTTCGCACCGACATGACGGCGCCCGCGCGCGACAAATACGATGCTTACATCGCCGGCGGGGGCGTTCCAATCGAGCGCTGGGGCGAGCCCGCCGACGTGGGCGCGACGGTGGCGACGATCGCCCGCGGTCTGCTGCCGTTCGCGACCGGCGAGGTGCTGAACGTCGGCGGCGGCGTGCATCTCCACAGAATCTGAGGTCGATCAGTCGGCGTACAGGTGGTGCACGCGACCGTAAAGGCGCGTCAAGCCCAGCAACGCCGCGATGTTCGGCGTAGCGATGCCCACGCGCTGGCCGATCTCGAACACGGCTCCGACGATCGCGTCGAGCTCGATCGGGCGGCCGGCCTCGACGTCCTGAAGCATCGACGTCTTGAAGGCGCCGAGCCTGGCGGTGACCGCGTGCCGGTCTTCCGGCGCCTGGGCGATCGCACAGCCGATGCGCTCGCCGACGGCCGCTGCCTCCCTCATTGCCGCCGAGCAGAACGCGCGGACGAGCGGATCGCCGAGGATGCGCTCGACGGTGGCGCCGGTGATCGCGCTCACCGGGTTCATCGTCATGTTGCCCCAGAGCTTGTACCAGATGTCGTACCGCACGTCGTTGCTTTGCGACACGTCGAAGCCGGCGTGAGCGAGGAGCTCCGCCACCGCGCGGACGCGCTCGCTCGGGCCGCCGCTCGGCTCGCCGACGATCAGCCGCTCGCCCGTCTGGTGGATCACGCGCCCGGGCTCTCTCACCGCAGCGCTCGCATGGACGACGCAGCCGAGCACCTGTCCGAACGGGATCGTCGCCGCGATCTCGCCGCCCGGGTCGACGCTCGTCAGCGATCCGCCGGGGAATCCGCCGACACCTTCACAGAACCACCAGGGCACGCCGTTCATCGCCGGCAGCACGATCGTGTCCGGCCGCAGCAGCGGCGCGATTCCGCGCGCCACGGCGGTCATGGCCGGGCCTTTCACCGCGACGACGAGCAGATCCTGCGCGCCGAGATCCGCGGCCCGCTCGGATGCGCGCGCCGCGGCTTGTACGCGCCCGGCGGCAGTGTCGAGTCGCCAGCCGTGCTCTCGCAGCGCGGCGAGCGTCGCGCCGCGGGCGAGTGCGCTGACGTCCGCCCGGCCCGCCGCCGCGAGGCGAGTGCCGATCAAGCCCCCGATCGCCCCGGCGCCGACGATGCAGACTTTCATTTCCGTGTTCCCGCTATCGATCGCTGCAGTTGGGGCGATGCGAGTAGCTTCGCACTCCCGGATCGCCTCGCACAGATCCTCGTCACGCTCCCGCCTGCGTGGCGCATCCGCGATGTTCGTCGGCGGGCGCCGCGAGCGCAAGGGGTCTGCCGCCGCCTGGGCCGGGGCCCGGTCGGAATCTGCGGTACCCTGTCCCTGCGGCTCGCATCCATGCGGGACGCTTGCACTCGAATCGGGAGCACAGCATGAAGTTCCCCGCTACGGCGGCGTTTCCCGCGCACGTCGTGATCCGCGAGGTCGGCCTGCGCGACGGTCTGCAAAGCATCGCGACCATTCTGCCGACACAGACCAAGAAGGAATGGGTCGAGACGGCGTTCGAGGCCGGCATGCGCGAGATCGAGGTCGGGTCGTACGTCCCGGCCAAGCTGCTTCCGCAGCTCGCGGACACCGAGGAAGTTCTCGCGCATGCGAAGACGCTGCCGGGATTGTTCGCCTCCGTCCTCGTGCCGAACCTCAAGGGCGCGGAACGTGCGATCGACACGCGCGCCGATCTGATGATCGTCCCGTTATCGGCGAGCCACGCTCACAGCCTGGCGAACCTCAGGAAGACTCCTGATGAAGTCGTCGCCGAGGTGGCGCGCATTCGCGCGGCGCGCGACGCCGCCGCCTCGAAGACGGTCATCGAGGGTGGCGTTTCCACCGCGTTCGGCTGCACGATCCAGGGCTACGTCGACCCCGAGGAGGTGCTGCGGCTGATGCAGGCGCTGCTCGACGCGGGCGCCGACCGAGTGAGCCTTGCCGATACCGTCGGCTATGCCGATCCGCGCATGGTGCGCGAGCTCTTCGGGCGGGCCGTGCGAATCGCCGGAGACCGCTTCTGCTCCGGCCACTTCCACGACACGCGCGGCATGGCGATGGCCAACGTCTATGCGGCGCTGGAAGCCGGCGTCACGCGGTTCGACGCGTCTCTCGCGGGTATCGGCGGCTGTCCCCATGCGCCCGGGGCAAGCGGGAACGCGTCGACCGAGGACCTCGCGTACATGCTGGCAAGCATGGGGATCGACACGGGCATCGACCTCGACCGCCTGCTCGAACTGCGCGGCCGCGTTGCGACATGGCTGGAAGGCGAGCCCACGCATGGCGCGCTATGGCGCGCCGGCATCCCGAAGACGATGCAACGTGCAGGCGCCGACCGTCATTCGTAGCCGATCTCCGGGAGCGGTCGCTTGCGTTCGAGATGATGGCGCACGAGCGCTGCGTAGCGATAGACGGCGTGCACGAACTTGCCGTAAGGCAGTGTCAGGAACAAGGCCATGACCGTGCCGAGGTGCATCGCGAGCAGCGTTCCCATCGCGGCGGTGTTTCGAAGCGCGAGGAGCAGCAGGCCGGTGAAGCTCGTGAGCAGTAGCAGCACGGCGAATGCGACGTCCATTCCGGTCTGCGGCGGGCTTGCCAGCGCCGGATCGCGCCGCGCCTTGAGCCAAAGGAGGCCCAGCGGACCGACGATGAGTCCGAAGCCGCCCGACGCGCCGAGCGCGACCGGCGCAGCACGTAGTGGTAGACCGTCGCGACGCACGTCGATGCGAAGCACAGCAGGAATCCGTAGAACGTGAAGTGATGGAACACGCGGCGGAGCGTCGATGGCTCCTCGCCGGGATAGGTGCAACCCTCACCGCCGCCATCGAGGTACCTGAGCGTCAGCGTGTCGGCGAGCGCCTCGCGGATCGGGGCGGTGCTAGCGAAATCGCGCGGCCGCTCGCCGGTGTCGCGCCAGAAGCGCGCGGCGCCGACCCCGAGCGGGAGGACGACGAGCGCGAATGCGACGCCGAACGGCCACGCCATCGCCGCGTGGGGTACGAGCGCGTAGAACGCGCCTTCGGAGTCTGGATGCCCGGCGAAAAATGCTGCGCCGCCGGCAGCGTATCCGGTCGCGGCCAGAGAGATCGCGAGCATCGCCGCGGTCGCGAGGCTCAGCACGAAGCCGTTGCGCGCGAAGAGCCGTGCGAGCGCGTCCGGCCACGCGTACTTCCGGTAGGAAGCGCCGCGGACATCGGCGAGCATCCGCGGGAAGTCGAGGGCGAACTCGTGCGGTGGCGCGTACTGGCACGCCGAATAGCACGAGCCGCAGTTGTGACAGAGGTTGGCGAGGTACGCGAGGTCGCTCTCGGTGAAGTCGAGCCTGCGCTCGAGCGCGGGAAACACCGCGCAATAGCCCTCGCAGTAGCGGCACGCGTTGCAGATCGCCGCCATCCGTGCGCCCTCCGCGACGAGCTCCGGTGCGATCGCGTTATGCGGCGGCACGGCGTGCGGCCTCTGCGCCCGCGATGCGTCCGAAGGTGGTGCCGATAGACATGCCGATGCCGGCGAGGTAGCCCTTGCCGAGCACGTTGCCGGCCATGATCTCGCCGGCCGCGAAGACGTTGTCGGCCGGCCGATCGTCCTGCAGGATCATCTGCGCGCGCCGGTTCACGACCACGCCGAGGTAAGTGAACGTGATCCCGGGGCGCAGCGGATAGGCGAAGTAGGGTGGAGTGTCGAGCGGGCGGGCCCAATGCGTCTTCGGCGGCGTCAGACCCACGGTCTCGCAGTCGTCGAGAATCGTGTGGTCGAACGTGCCCGGCCGCACGGCCGCGTTGAACTTCGATACGGTCGCTTCGAGCGCCCGCGGATCGAGCGAAAGCGCCGCTGCAAGCTCGCCGATCGATCCTGCCCTCACCGGCGGATACACCGGCGGCATGAATTTGCCCATCGCCTTGGCGTCGATGATCGAGTATCCGATCTGATCGGGCTCGCCTGCGACGAGCCGCCCCCAGATCGCGTACCGCTTCGGCCAGAAGTCCTCGCCTTCGTCGTGGAAGCGCTGGCTGTTGCGGTTGACGACGATGCCGAGCGACACGCAGTCGACGCGCGTGCAGATGCCGCCGTCGAACTTCGGCGCCCGCGCATCGACCGCGACGCAGTGGCCCTGCGCCGGATCGCCGATCGTCTTCGCGCCGCAGTCGATCAGCATCCGCAGCACCCGGCCGGTGTTGTACGGCGTGCCGCGGATCAGGAAGTTGTCCGCGGCCGGCCCCCACGCCTCCCTCAGCCACTCGAGATTCGACTCGAATCCGCCGGCGGCGGCGACGACGCTGCGGGCGCGGACGACGAGCTCGGCGCCGCTGCGCACCGCGTGCGCCGCACGAAAGCGGCCGTCGACGATGTCGAGTCCGACGACTTCGGCGTCGTAGCACACGTCGACGCCGAGCGCTTGGGCGCTGCGGTAATACGCGTTGACGAGCGCCTTGCCGCCACCGAGGAAGAACGCGTTCGTCCGCGACACGTGGAGCGTTCCGCCGAGCGCCGGCTGGAAGCGGGCGCCGTGCGCGCGCATCCACCGCCGGCAGCTCGCCGTCGACCGGATCGTCGCCCGGGCGAGCTGCTCGTTCGTCCGGCCGCCGGTGACCTTCAGCAGATCCTGCCAGTATTCCTCTTCGGGATATGCATCGGTCAGCACGTCCTCCGGCGCATCGTGCATACAGCGCAGATTGCGCGTGTGCCGGCTGTTGCCGCCGCGAAAATGCTTCGGCGCGCATTCGAGCAGGAGCACGCTGCGGCCGGCCTCCCGGGCGGTGATGGCCGCGCAGAGGGCGGCGTTGCCGCCCCCGAGAACCAGCACGTCGCAGATTCTCTCCTCGTGCACGCCGCGCTCCGGCAGTCGTCGTCCCGCGGTCGGCTATTTCCCCGCAACCGCCGCCCTCATCGCGGCGATCGTCTCCTTCTTCACGCGCGACGCCATCTCGTCCTGCACGGGCAGCATCGCCTTCACCCAGAGCTCCTTCTCAGCGGGTGTCGGCGTGTAGATCTCGCTCTTGCCGGAGGCCTTGATGGCGGCGATCGCGTCCTGCTCGTCCCTCGCGGCGACCCGATCGTTCAGTGCGGTCGCATCCCGCATCGCGCCTTCGAGCGCCGTGCGGATGTCGGGCGGAAGTCCCTCCCAGAACTTCCTGTTGGCGAGGACGACGTAGTTGCTGATCGTGTGATAGGTGAGTGTCACCTGCTTCTGCACCTCGTACTGCTTCTGCGTGTAGAGGTTCGACAGAGGTCCTTCGGTGCCGTCGATCACACCGGTCTGCAGGCCCTGGTAGACCTCCGAGAAAGCGACCGTCTGCGGCAGCGCGCCGACCGACTTCATGATCGCCGCGTTCACCTTCGACGAATTGATCCGCATCTTGAGGCCACGCATGTCGGCGGGGACGTGGATCGGCCGGTTCGCGCTCATCACGCGAAAGCCGTTGTCCCAGAACGCGAGGCCGAGGATGCCCTGTGCCTCGAGCTTCTGCATCAGCGCCGCTGCCGCCGGCGAGCGGTAGCCCCGATGCACCGCTTCGATGTCGGGGAAGAGATACGGCAGGTCGAAGACTTCGAATTCCGGAATGCCCGCGGGCCCCAGCTTGCCCGGCACTGGCGCGAGCATCTGTACGGACCCGACCTTCAGCGCTTCGAGCTCCTCGGCATCCTTGAACAGCGTGCTGTTCGGGTACACCTCGACCTTGACGCGCCCGTTCGTGCGCTCCTCCGCGACGCGCTTGAACTCGTTCGCTGCCTGGCCCTTCGGCGTGTCGGGCGCGGCGACGTGGCTGAACTTGATGACGATCGGCTGCTGCGCGGCGGCCGGCGCCGCGACGGCGAACGATGCGAGCGCGGCGCAGGCGAAGAGCGACTTGACGACGATCATGAGCGATTGTCCTTTGCTTCAAGGCTTGCGAGCACGCGATCGACCATCACGCCCGACTGTCCGAGGTAGTTCACGGGGTCGCAGAGCTTCGCGAGCTCCGGGCGGCCGAGGTGCTTCGTGATCTCCTCGTTCTCCGCGAGCAGGTCGAGCAGCGGTCGTTTCTGGCGGATCGCCTCGCGGCAGATCTCGTAGACGACGTCGTGCGCGAACTCGCGGCCGAGATACCGTCCGAGGCCCATCATCACCGCTTCCGACACGACGAGCCCGTTCGTCATGTCGAGGACTTCACGCATGCGCTCGGTATCGACTTCGAGCCCGCTCAGCACGAAGCGCGACTGCTTGAGCGCGCCGGAAAGGAGGCAGAACGCCTCCGGCAGCGCGATCCACTCGATCTCCCACGGGCCGGTCGAGCGCTCGTGGTCGGCGACCATCGCGTCGAGCAGCGCCGCGGCGTGCTGGCGGACCATCGAGATTGCCGCGTGGATGTAGCAGGAAGAAATCGGATTGCGCTTCTGCGGCATCGTGCTGCTCGAGCCGCGACCCGGTGCAAAGGGCTCGTAGACCTCGCCGACCTCGGTCTGCATCATCAGCTTCACGTCCATCGCGAGCTTGCCCAGCGTTCCGCCGACGAGGCCGAGGAAGCAGCCGACCTCTGCGATCGTGTCGCGGATCGTGTGCCACGCGATCAACGGCTGCGCGAGGCCGAGCTCCTCCATCAGCCCCGCTTGCGTCTCCATCGCGCCCTTCTCGATCGAGGCGAGAGTCCCGGCCGCTCCGCCGAACTCGCCCATCAGCACCCGCGGCCGGAGCTGCGCGAGTCGTTCGCGGTGGCGCTCGATCGCGGAGAGGAGTTCCGCCATCTTGAAGCCGAAGGTGATCGGCACCGCCTGCTGCAGGTTGCTGCGCGCGATCATCGGCGTGTCGCGGTAGCGCCTCGCGAGATCGGCGAGCGACGCCGAGATTGCGCGCAGATCGTCGTCGACCAGCGCGAGCGCCTCGCGGATCTGCAGCACGGTCGCCGTATCGGTGATGTCCTGCGTCGTCGCGCCCCAATGACAGTACTCGCCCAGCTTGTCGCGGCAGAGCGCGTTCAGTTGCGAAACGACGCCGAGCACCGGGTAGCCGATGCGCTCGGTCTGCTGCTTGAGCTTGCGCATGTCGATCTCGTCGATCGTGCAATGGCTCACGATCTCATCGGCGGCTCCGTGGGGAATGATCCCGAGGCGACCCTGCACCCGGGCGAGCGCGGCCTCGATATCGAGATACTTCTGTGTGCGGTTCTCGTCGGACCACACGCCGCGCATCGCTTCGGCGCTGAACAGGTCCCCGAAGATGGCGGAGTCGACGATGGTAGACGGCATGGCGGGCTCTCGATCGGGGAGGGGAGGGGAACGTGCCGCGTAGCATACTCGCGAATGGCGGCAGGGTTGCCGGCGCGACCCGCGGCAAGTCTCCATCCGCGCGAGGTCATCGTGTCCAACGTACTTGTCGTACGTTCTGCCCTTTCGATGGGGAAGGTGCGCGAGTTCCATCGACTCGCATGCGGGGTTGTCGGTTGCTTGCGATTTCGCGGCGCCGTGCCGTTCGCTGCGGCAGACGGGTCAGCGCCAGGTCGCGCTGCGGTAACGGGATCATCCTCGCAGGAGTCACTCCGCTAAACCGCCATGCGCCGCGCCGGCTGCTGACGACGCTGCCGCCGAGGGATCGCCCCGCGCCGTCCATCGCGGTGCCACCGCCGGCGAGCCCCCACTGGCATCGCCGGCATCTAACGCGCAGAATGCGCAATGTATCAGCGAGGAGGAGTCCGATGATGCGCGGCCCATCACGCGGGGTCGAAGGCCCGAGCGCGCCTGTAGCCCGTGGCGCGATCGGCGCGCGCCGTCGGCGCGTTGTCGCCGGGTGGCTGGCTGCCGCGTCCGCAGTGGCCACGCTGCTCCTCGTCCCGGGGGCCGCCGCCCAGACGGCGGGCCCTCCGATCGAGCGCTGGTCTTCGCCGACGCTCAAGCGAATCCAGGCGTCGGGCGTCGTGCGCATCGGTTACCGCGAGAATTCGCCGCCGTTCGCGTTCCTCGACGCGAAGGGAAGGCCGATCGGCTACTCGCTCGACATCTGCGAAGTGGTCGTCGAGTCGATCGCGCGCGAAGTCGGCCGGGAAGTTACCGTCGAGTACAAGCCGGTCACGCCGGAGAACCGCTTCGAGATGGTGACCTCCGGCGCGGTCGACCTCGAGTGCGGCTCGTCGACCAACACCGCGGAGCGGCGCAGGACCGTCGCCTTCTCCCCGACGATGTTCGTCACCGGAACGAAGCTCATGGTCGGGCGCGGCAGCGGGATCCGCTCGCTGCGCGACCTCGACGGCAAGACCATCGTCCTCACCCGGGGCACCGTGCACGAGACGGCGGTTCCGAAGCTCGCCGAGCGGCAGAACCTCAAGGTGAAGTTCGTCTTTGGCGCCGATCACAACGAGTCCTTCAAGACCCTCGTCGACGGGAAGGCGGATGCCTTCGCCAACGACGACGTGCAGCTCTACGGAATGCTGGCCGACAAGAGGGCGGCGAGCGATTTTCGCGTCGTCGGGGATTTCCTCACGTATGCCGACTACGCGCTGACGCTGCGCAAGGACGACCCCGAGTTCGCGGACGTCGTCGACCAGGCGTTCCGCGGGCTTGCCGGAAGCCGCGAAATCGTCGCGATCTACGAGCGCTGGTTCTTGAAGCCGCTGCCTTCCGGCGCCCGCCTCAATCTGCCGATGAGCCCGCACCTCGAGGAGGTGTTCCGGGTCCTAAGAAGCCGCTCTACAAGTCGCTCTACTTCCAGGTGATCTGCGCGATCATCCTCGGGGTCCTGCTCGGGTATTTCTATCCCGAAACGGCCACGGCGATGAAGCCGCTCGGCGACGGGTTCATCAAGCTGATCAAGATGATCATCGCGCCGATCATCTTCTGCACCGTCGTCGTCGGCATCGCCGGCATGGAGGACATGAAAAAGGTCGGAAAGACCGGCGGCCTCGCGCTCCTCTACTTCGAGGTGGTCAGCACGATCGCGCTGATCGTCGGCCTCATCATCGTCAATACGTTGCAGCCGGGGGCCGGCATGAACGTCGACCCGGCCACGCTCGACACCAAGGCCGTCGCCGCCTACACGAAGCCGGGTCAGATGCAGAGCACGACTGAGTTCCTGATGGCGATCATTCCGAACACGATCGTCGACGCGTTCGCCAAGGGCGAGATCCTCCAGGTGCTGCTGATCGCCGTGCTGTTTGGCTTCTGCCTGCACAAGTTCGGCGGTCGTGGCACGCTCGTCTTCGACATGATCGAGAAGACAGGGCACGTGCTGTTCGCGATCGTCGGCGTCATCATGAAGGTCGCGCCCATCGGCGCGTTCGGCGCGATGGCATTCACGATCGGCAAGTACGGTGTCGGCACGCTGGTGTCGCTCGGCAAGCTGATGGGCACGTTCTACCTCACCTGCCTCGTGTTCATCCTGGTGGTGCTCGGCATCATCGCGCGGCTGCACGGTTTCAGCGTCCTCAAGTTCATCCGCTACATCAAGGAGGAGCTCCTCATCGTGCTCGGCACGTCGTCGTCGGAGTCCGTGCTGCCGCGGATGATGGCGAAGATGGAGAACCTCGGGGTGCGCAAGACCACGGTCGGCCTGGTGATTCCGACCGGCTACTCGTTCAACCTCGACGGCACGTCGATCTACCTGACGATGGCGGCGATCTTCGTCGCGCAGGCGACGAACACGCCGCTGACGCTTCTCCAGGAGCTGACGCTGCTCGGGGTGCTGCTGCTCACGTCGAAGGGCGCGGCGGGCGTCACGGGCAGCGGGTTCATCGTGCTCGCCGCCACGCTGTCGGCCGTCGGCCACGTTCCGGTCGCGGGCCTCGCGCTGATCCTCGGCATCGACCGCTTCATGTCGGAAGCGCGTGCGCTCACCAATCTGATCGGCAACGGCGTCGCGACCGTCGTTGTGGGCAAATGGTGCGGCGAGCTCGACACCAATCGGATGCGTCGCGTGCTCGACGGCGAGACGGAAGCCGAGGCCGACGAGCCGGAGAAGATCGTCGACGCGATCGACCAGCACATGGCCGCCAAAGGCTGACGCTCCCGGCGGCGCCTCGCTGCCCTTGTTCGGGCCGGCCGGGCGGCCTCCACGGTTTCGAGGTCGCGATCGACGGCCGGCGATCGGCGCATAGTCGCCCCGGTGCGAACTCCGCGGAACGCGAACGATAG
>Ga0335070_10008463_pt1 | contig 12068 bp, 11 predicted proteins | sample Lox_Sample_13_FD_206722 | JGI IMG/M metagenome (GOLD analysis project Ga0335070, IMG submission 206722) | Soil microbial communities from Loxahatchee National Wildlife Refuge, Florida, United States - Lox_Sample_1.3 | ecosystem: Environmental > Terrestrial > Soil > Wetlands | place: USA...
TAATAGTGTCAACGGTGAATATCGACCCAATAATTCCACCGGTTAACGGGATAGCAATACAAAGGATCAGGAGTCCATAGGTCCTGGCCGCCGATTGTGCCATTTCAAATTATGCTTATGCGACTACATATGATTAATCCTAATCTTCCTCTCACAAGTTTATTCGGCTCAACGGATCATACAGATATTCGGGGTTCGTTTCAATTCCTGCATGGGAAGATGTTATATCCGGATTTCCGGCACCATTGCACGGGATATACCTCTTTATACGTTCAATAAAAAATTAAGTCTCTCTTCCAATCAGATTTTGGGGGATAATGAAGGTTATCGGAGGATCATGCGATTGGAGTTCCCGTGAAAATTGTTCCATAATTTGCCATTGGAAACGCGGGAATTGAGTAAAGATTATTCATTCAGATACTAAAGGTCAGATGTACCATGCCCGATACAGATTCAGATAGTATGGAATGTGCTCAATGCGGGATCTGTTGCAAAGTATTCGGGGATTCGATATCCCCGACGATAGAGAATGTGTATCACTGGATTGAACACGACAGGGCAGACATCCTGGAACACTTTTCAGCCTGCAAAAACGATGGTTCATGGACAAAATGTTCGGAACTAGAGATGGGTGAACTTTCAGACGTTATTTCAATAGAACTACGGGATCCGGAGACGGGCGGGTATGAAAGCAGGTGTCCGTTTCTGAAAAGGGCATCGCGGGAACGGTATATCTGCTCGATACACCTGTCGAAACCCGATATGTGCAATAATTATAAACCATGGATCTGGGGAGAGACCTACTTCCGCAGGTGCCGGACACTTACCAGGCTTGATCAGACCACATTTTGGAATCGTAGTTGATGCATTACCGGGCATATGACAATGTCCTGTCATATTGAACTACCCCGATAACAGATATGATTCCTTAAAAATCCATAAAGTCCTGTTTATAAAACAATGACAGCAGGGATTTCTGAAATCAGGAATTTAATTATACCGCCGGTTTTTCAGGGATTAAAAGCCACGCAGCGATATACAGGATTATTATAAAGAACGGCCAGAAAATCGTGATGAATCCGAACAGCAGGATGACGATCAATACGAGGCGTACAATATTTGGGTCAATATCCAGGTATTCTCCGATACCTCCACAGACCCCGCCAAGCACCCTGGATGTAGTTGACCGGTATAAAGGTTTCATGGGGGATTGTTGGGTTCATTTTGATATTAATCCCTTGTTATAATCCCTAAGGTTTAACTATCCAACCTTCCGGCCCGATTGGACTGTTTGTATGATACCAAGAAAGCAGGATTCACCGGATTTCTCAACATTATAAGAAGTTTGTCATATCCTTTCTCTCGGAAAATAATGGAAACGGACTCCGCAACTAGGATTAACCAATGAAAAAATAACTGGGTGTTTTTCCGGGTTTGGAGAAAAATTAGTTCAGGTTGGTGAGTTGATTGATCTGAATGGTACAATATCATCGAAGACTTTGATCTTCCCTACCTGGGGGGCGGTTACCCAGATCTGAATATGGTTTTCCGTCGTACTACAAGGCAATACCACCTGCTGACCCATGGAAAACGGCTGGGTCATCGATCCCTGCCGGGTTGTCCCGTCCGGCTTGGTCAGGCTGACATCCACCCGGTTGTCGAGATTTATCCCGTTCCCGCCCCTGATCGCAATACTCACCAACGGATTAACCGTATCGCCGTTGCTCGTGATCTGGAAATCAAGGTTATACTGAACAGGAAGAACATCGGTCTGACCCGGAGTTCCCATGCCGCTAACCACCGGAGCCGGGCTAGTCGTTGCTACCGGAATCGACGTAGCGACGGGGGTTGGTACTGTGGTCGCCGTGGTGACCGGAGGGGACTGGGCGCACCCGGCTGTAAGAAGGAACACCAGAGTGACGAGGATTGTGAGCGCATACAACATCGTTTTCATACATCGTACTCTGATACCGGAGGTATAATCTTATCCATCCAGCCCCGACAGGGACCAACCTGGAAGATTTCAACCCGGATTTTTGTATTATTGTTCCGGCTGAAAATTTCCAATCAGGGTATCGTAACCACTGGCAATGACTGCCGCTCCAAGAAGCGGAGCCCTCCCCCCAAGAGTGCTGATGGTCATCGACGGAGGAGGAAGAAACCTGTCGATATATTTTTCGATATACGGCAAGATCAGGTCAGTATTTTCCCTGATAACGGAACCATCGAATATAATGCATTCCGGTTCATATGCAACGTTCACAGCAGATATGCCCCGGGCATTAATCCGACCGAGATCTTCGAGGAACTGATGGAATTTTTCTCTTTCCTGTCGGATGCGGAAAAAAACTCCGTCTGACGACAATTCAGAGGTATCCACCAGGTTTATTCCTCTATCGCCGCACCATCGGATGAAAAATCCCGGCAAAAAATGTCCCGATGCATATGCTTCCCAATGTCCGGGAAACCCGCACCCGCACGTACTGTTGAAATAATCGTCGACAAAAAAATGTCCGATCTCACCGGCATTTCCTTTCATTCCAAGGAGAATTTTTCCACCGGATATAATCCCTGCCCCGATACCGGTCGACATCGTGAGATACACCGCATTCTTTTTTGGTGAAATGCCGCCGTAATAAACCTCGCCGAGAATCCCTGCATGGCAGTCATTGATTATTCTTACCGGTACTCCGAATTCGGCTTCAAGGGGTCCGACCAGGGGTATTCTTGCCAGGGGGATATTTGGGGGCCTGACAATACTTCCATCGCTGTGATCTACCGGCCCGGCGGCAGAAACCCCGATACCCTCAATACCGGGTATCTTCTCCCGGTCGGTCAGGTGCCTGATACATTCTGTCAGCAGAGATGTAATTTCTTCGGCATTGCGGGGAGTCCCGGGAGTAGGGACCGTTATCGGACCGAAAACAATCCGGGAATTTTCACAGAACACTATCCGGATATTGGTTGCGCCGAGATCGACGGCTATGACCCTTTTCATGCAATCAAATGTGATCCCGGAACTATCTTATCTCCTTCGGGTTGGATCAGGCCGGTCATCGTCCGATTAAGTCGGACCATGGCGTAACAAAAAATTAAAGGCTCTTTAAGCATATCAAAATATTATTGCCCGGATATTTCGGTTCCGGGGTGGTGAGGAAATGACAACTCTTAATCCGGAAATCAAGGAGACGTTCTCGAAGATCAAAGTCTTCCCGGTCGCTACCGCTTCCCGAAGCGGTATCCCGAACGTATCCCTTATCGCATTTGTACTACTTGTCAGTGACGATACCATCTGGCTCGCAGACAATTTCATGAAAAAGACCATAGAAAACCTGAGGGAAAATCCCAGGGCAGCGATATCGGTGTATGACCCGGAGACCAAAAAATGTTTCCAGATAAAAGGCAACGTGGAGATTAAAACATCAGGCTCCGACTATGAAAAGATGAAAAAAATGGTACATGATAAAAAACCCGAACTACCGGCAAAATCCCTCGTAATACTGAAAATTACCGAAGTCTTCAGTTGCGTTCCCGGCCCGGATGCCGGAAAGAAGCTGCTCGGATAATAATTATATTTTTTTTGTCCATTTCAGATCTGCTGGAATCTAAGGAATCCGAACTCTTCCTCAATGTAAGTATAATGCATTTGTATTCAGAGTAGTCCTTACAGCAGGACGTTCCAGGGCTTCTGCCTCCTTTGTTATACCGCGCTGATCAGGATATAAAAAGACCAGAAAAAAAATAGGGCATTGTGCAGAGTTAACCCCTAACCTCTCGTCAGGGCAATCATTTATTTTTCAGACAGGTTAAACCGGAAGCGATTTCATTATTAGTTATCCTCATTTATGTTAAGAGTAGATTGAGCGGATTTGGAGAGTAATACTAAAATCACGTGCAATCAGGTTCAGTTCTATACCAACCGGGTGCCGCAGCGGTAGGTTGGAGGCCCGGGAGCATCATTGGACATCAATAGGATAAAATTTTCCCTGGGGTCGAAATAACCTGATCACCAAAGAATATTGTTCCCCGCTGTCGGGGTAACCTTTTCCCAAGGTTATCCCGATGGGCGGGCAGGGAGGGATGCAACCCTGGTCGCGATGATACATAAAGAAAGGGCGGGAAATAATTCGAGGAAATTACCTATAACGAGAGGGAAATTTCTTTCCGGTTTCGGGAGGTGAAAAAATTACCGGCCCCTGGTTTTCTTTTCTTTTTTCTGTTTGACCAGGCGTGCCTGCATTCCATAATAATATGATACACCTGTCGCATGGCACTGGTCGATTGAAGTGCTGTCAAACGAGACCAGATCGTCGGAGTACACCGCATCCGGGGACGACCTTCCAAGGACCCTGATACCGCCTTTGTAGAGTGACAACTCTACGGTCCCGTTTACCCGTTCCTGGGTGACGGCAATGAAAGCGTTGAGAGCATGGAACAACGGTTCATGCACGAGGCCCATATAGGCAAGTTCCGACCATTTTTCGTCGACCATTTGTTTGAACTGCAGCTCCTGGCGGGTCAGGACCAGGTGTTCGAGATCGCGGTGTGCGAAAAGAATTGTCGTTGCTGCCGGGTGCTCGTAGACCTCTCTGGCCTTGAGACCGAGGATACGGTCCTCAATCATGTCATTTCTCCCGATGCCGTGACTTCCGGCGATCCTGTTGAGTTCTTTTATGAGGTCATACCCTTTCATCGCTATACCGTTCAGTCTGGTCGGAACTCCCCTTGAAAACGTGATCGATATTGTTTCGGGAGAGCCGGGTGCTCCCTCCGGAGACACAGTCCAGAGATAAATCTCCTCCGGGGTATGATATGCCGGGTCTTCGAGCTTTCCACCTTCAATACTCCTGCTCCAGCAGTTCTCATCCATGCTCCAGGGTTTATCTTTTGCAACGGGGACCGGGATATGGTGCTCTCGTGCATAGTCCATCTCCCATTCCCTTGTAAGGTTTTTCTCGCGGATCGGCGCTATCACGGCAAGCCCCGATCCCCTGATAATAAAATCAAACCTGAGCTGGTCATTCCCTTTTCCCGTGCAGCCATGGGCGATCGCGGGTGCACCTTCCCGTTTCGCGATTGCGACTACCTCATCGGCAATCAGGGGTCTCGCGAGCGAGGTACCCATCGGATACCCCTCATAGGATCCGTTCGCCCTGATGGCAGGGAATATATAATCCTCGACAAATTTTTCCCGTGCATCGATGGTATAATGTTTATCGGCTAATTTTTCCCCCTTTTCAGCTGCTGCTTTCAGTTCGTCCTCTCGCTGCCCGACGTTAACAGCTACGGTGACGACCCGGTCGTAGCCGTATTCTTCCCTTAACAGGGGTATGCAGACGGAGGTATCGAGACCTCCGCTGTACGCCAGCACTACGGTTCCTTTTCCCATTTTACTCCCCTATGTAATGACTGATTGGTTCAAGCGTGATCTTCTCACGTTTCATTGCATCGATGGCCTGTGCTGCAGCTCTCGCTGCCTGCAGCGTCGTGATATACGGCACACCGTAATCGACAGCTGCTCTCATGATCTGATAGTGGTCATACCGGGACTGTTTTCCTTTTGGCGTATTTATAATAAGGCGAATCTCCCCCCGCCTGAGAAGATCGATTACATTCGGAGATCCCTCCTGGACTTTTCTGACAAGATGTGCATCTATCCCGGACTGCGACAGATATTCGACAGTCCCCGATGTCCCGTACAGAGAAAGACCCAGTGATACAAGTTTTCGTGATATTGCGATCGCTTCGTCTTTCTGCTCGGCCGAAACAGATATGAAGACATTCCCCTGCATGGGGAGTTCATTGTCGGCCGAAATGCTCGCTTTATAGTAGGCGCGTCCGAAGTCATAATCTATTCCCATGACTTCCCCGGTACTCTTCATTTCCGGACCGAGCACCGTATCAACACCCGGCAGCTTGTTGAACGGGAGAAGAACCTCTTTAACGGCAACATGAGAGATCATCCGTTCCTTGTAGCCGAGGTCCGCTATCCGGTATCCCATCATTATCTTCGCAGCAATCTTGGCAAGCGGGATGCCCGTCGCTTTGCTGACAAAAGGTACAGTCCTGCTCGCCCTCGGATTCGCTTCAAGCACGTACACGATGTCATTTTTCACGGCAAGCTGGATGTTCACCAGGCCCACCACCCCAAGCCCGAGCGCAATCTTCTTGGTATATTCCCGTACGCGGGAAAGTACCGACGTGGAAAGGGACTGTGTGGGAATGACGCAGGCAGAGTCCCCGCTGTGTACTCCTGCTTCCTCGATATGTTCCATTATCCCACCGATAAACACGTCAGTCCCGTCACAAACTGCATCGACATCGAGTTCTATTGCATTCTGGAGAAACGAGTCGATGAGTACAGGATGGTTGCGGCTCACCCTTACCGCTTCCTTCATGTAACTCTCGAGCTCTGTCTCATCGTGAACGATCTCCATTGCCCTTCCCCCGAGAACATACGACGGTCTGACCAGGACCGGGTATCCAATAACAGCAGCCTTTGCACGTGCTTCCTCGGCAGAATATGCGGATGAGTTCGGCGGGCTCGGGATCTCCAGCCGATCGAGAAGAAGACTGAACCTGTCCCTGTCTTCCGCGATATCCATCGCATCCGGACTTGTCCCAAGAATCTTGATCGGAAGGTTCTGCTTCTTTAACTCCCTCTCGATGGGAACGGCGAGATTAACAGAATTCTGGCCGCCAAACTGGACCATCACCCCCAGATACGTGTCGGATTTGAGAATATTGATAATATCCTCGAGGAGCATCGGTTCAAAAAACAGCCGGTCAGAGGTGTCGAAATCCGTCGATACCGTCTCAGGATTATTGTTAACAATATGGACCTCGATCCCGATTTCACGCAGGGCCATGACAGCATGGACCGTGCAATAATCAAACTCTATCCCCTGGCCGATGCGGATCGGACCCGATCCAATGATCAGGACCTTCTTCGCGTCATTTATAACAATTTCGGAATTATTGTCCCATGTCGAATAAAAATAAGGAGTTGTTGCGGGAAATTCAGCCGCACAGGTATCGACCATCTTGTATACGGGATCTCCTGTTATCGACTTGACCGTACCGGGATCTTTCCCGGTCAGTTGAATTATTTCATCATCGGTAAATCCATATGTTTTTGCAAGCCTGATATCGTCATCGGTCCCGTTTACTGCGAGATCTTCTTCCATCTCGATTACATTCTTAATCTTTTCGAGGAAAAAAGGGGTGATCTTAGTCAGGGAATGGATCTCCTCAACGGTGAAATCCTGCCTGAACGCATCAAAAAGGCAGGCAAACCGTTCATCGGTCGGCCGGGTAAGGATCATCCGGATCTCGCTCGGATTGGTATGTTCGTTCACATCCGTGTCAAGGGAGCGGAGCGCTTTCTTGAAGGCCTCTTCGAGGGTCCTGCCGATCGCCATCACCTCGCCGGTACTTTTCATGGCAGTGGTCAGCGTCCGGTCTGCCCCCTTGAATTTATCAAACGGCCAGCGGGGGACTTTAACAACGACGTAATCTATTGCGGGTTCAAAGGATGCTGGAGTACATCCGGTTACGCTGTTCATTATTTCATCGAGCCTGAGACCTATGGCAATTTTTGCTGCCACCCGTGCAATCGGGTACCCGGTTGCTTTGGATGCGAGTGCAGAAGATCGGGAAACACGCGGATTAACCTCGATTACCCGGTAATCTCCGTTCCAGAACGCGAACTGGATATTACACCCACCCTGGACATTCAGGGCCCTGATAATTTTGATGGCAGCAGACCTTAGTTTCTGGAATTCATCATCCCTCAGTGTCAGTATCGGTGCAACGACTACACTTTCCCCGGTATGGATACCCATCGGGTCCACATTTTCCATACCACAGACGATTATGCAGGTATCTGCCGAATCCCGCATCACTTCAAACTCGATCTCTTTCCATCCCTGGACGCTTTCCTCGATCAGTACCTGGTGGATTCGTGACCTGTTCAACCCAAGTTCAACAATCCTGACCAGATCCTCTTTTGTCGTGGCGATGCCCCCTCCTGCTCCCCCGAGAGTATATGCAGGTCTTACGATGGCTGGAAGGCCCACGACATTGAGTGCCTCGGGGATATCCGAGAGATTGTTCAGGATAAAACTGACCGGGACCGGTTCCCCTATCTCCTTCATCAGTTCCCGGAACTTTTCCCGGTCCTCTCCACGATAGATCGCTTCAAGCGGAGTCCCGAGGATCTCGAGACCTTCCAGTGCCCCCCGCTCTGCAAGTTCAGCCGTGAGATTCAGTCCCGTCTGTCCTCCCATTCCTGATAATATCCCGTCGGGCCGTTCTTTTTCAATTATCCGGGCGATGATATCAGGACGTAGCGGTTCGATATATATTTCGTCAGCCATGTCGGGATCGGTTTGTATTGTGGCCGGGTTTGAATTTACGAGGACGACAGTAACACCCTCTTCCCGTAGGGCACGGCATGCCTGAGATCCGGAAAAATCAAATTCTGCGGCCTGACCGATCTGTATCGGCCCGGAACCGATAAGCAGGACCTTCCTGATATGAGGAAGTTTCGGCATCAGGAGAGCCTCCGGAACATCGAATCAAAAAAGTAAGATTCGGTATCGCGGGGGCCTCCATGGGCCTCGGGATGGAACTGGACGGTTGCCAGGTCAAGATGCTTGTCTTCGAACCCTTCGACGGTCCCGTCATTTACGTTTGAAAATGAGATCCGGCACCCTTCGGGAAGCGTATCTGCGGCAACTGCATAACCATGATTCTGGGTAGTGATGAAAATCTTTCCTTCGATTGTACGGACGGGCTGGTTTGTTCCGCGGTGACCGAATTTCATTTTATACGTCTCGCCACCGAGGGCAATCCCACAAACCTGGTTGCCCATACAGATCCCGAAAACCGGAAGGGAACCTGCGAGTTCTTTTACACACCTGATCGCATGGGTCGCGTGAACCGGGTCACCGGGCCCGTTACTGATAAAAAGGGCATCCGGATCGCAACCCCGGATATCATCAGGTGTTGCATCGTGGGGATATACATAAACGTCCGCATCCCGTTTCCTGAGACTAATGACCATATTCTTCTTGATCCCGAGATCTATCACGGCAATTTTTTTGCCCCTTCCTTCCACACGATACGGTTCTCTGCAGGAAACAGCCGGAATTAATTCTTCGTCTGAAATGGGAGGTGTCCTTTTTGCACATTCCACTGCATATTCCCCATTATCGTCGCCAACGACCAGGGCCGCCCGGAGCGTCCCCATTACACGGGTCTTTATCGTTATCATGCGGGTATCAACGCCATGCATACCGAGGAGTCCATTATCTTCGAAGTAACGGATCATCGGAATTCCGGTTGAAGGCGTATTGCATATTTCCCGGGCGATGACCCCTAGCGCCCACAGTTTCTTCGCCTGGAAATTTTTGAGGTCCACCCCGTAATTTCCAATAAGGGGATACGTGAACAGAAGTATCTGGCCAAAGTAACTCGGATCGGTAAGAGCTTCCATATATCCGGTCATCTGGGTGGTGAAGACAAGTTCCCCGCGGGATTCGCCTTCTACACCAAAGCCGGTACCAGCTATATATGTACCGTCTTCCAGTCCCAGAACCGCCTTCATAATTTTCCATACATATTGTGTATGAATACGTATTAACGATGCTGCAATTACACAGGAATTTTGGGAAAACCTCTCCGACCCGGTTACCGCAACCACTGTTTCTCCCGAAAAAACAATACCATGAATCGCCGGAACAAAATTCGTGCGGGTTCCGGACAGTGACCTGCCAGGCATGAAAACGAAGTCATAAAGCGATTTTACCTGCGGAACATTTCCGGACTTTTATGTGCGCTTCGCCAATTGCTGCTGGTGGTGTCATACCCCATATCTCCTTTTATCTTACCCGGAAAGGAAGATTAAAAATCCCTGCAAATCAAAAAAGAAAGTATGACGGTTCCAAGAAAAATATTTTTTACCAAAGGAGTCGGTGTCCATAAAGACAAACTTGCATCGTTCGAGCTCGCACTTCGAAGAGCAGGAATAGAGAAATGTAACCTAGTATACGTATCATCGATTTTTCCCCCTAACTGTATCCAGATTTCAGTTGACGAGGGGCTCAAAGTCCTTCAACCCGGAGAGATAACGTACGTGGTCATGGCGAAAAATGATACCGACGAACCAAATCGTCTTATTTCAGCAGCCATCGGCCTGGCCCTTCCAAAGGACTCCCATGAATACGGCTATCTCTCAGAGCATCATGCATATGGAGAAACTGCAGAAAAAACAGGAGAATATGCAGAAGATCTCGCAGCCACGATGCTTGCGACGACCCTGGGGATAGAATTTGATATAAACCAGGCATGGCAGGAACGCGAGCAGATATACAAGGCCAGTGGAAAAATTATTAAAACAACTCATATATGTCAGTCCGCACAGGGTGAAAAAAACGGACTCTGGACAACCGCAATCGCCGCTGCGGTGTTTATCACGTGAGACAGGATTTCATTTCACGTAGCTTTCGGTGCCGGAGTAACTGAACAAGAATTATATTTTCAATCTGAGTCAGAAGGATGATAAAATTCCCTGGTGGAAAATCTGGTAACTAAATTTCTATGATAATGTTATTCCCTTTCCTGATAGTGACCTTTCCTCTTTCTGCGGGAATATATACGATTGTCCGACCCATGTCTCCCCCGACTTCCTCACCGACAATCGGGATATTGCGCTCTTTTAATAATTTTCGTATCGCTTCAACATTTCTTTCCCCGATGTTTAAGTTACCGGAGAAACTTTTGAACATTGAAGCACCCCCGGCAATCTTTGCCACGAGAGAATACGGATTGCTTCCCGCCTTCGCAAGCTCACCGATCATCATTTCCACTGCAGTATCAGCATATTTACCGGGGCGTTCCTGTTTTCCCTGCGATACGGGCAACATGATATGAGCTAGGACCCCAATCCCCTTGTCCCGGTCATGAATGACCAGCCCGACGCATGAGCCAAGGCCGATTGATGACATAGGAGTCTTTCCCAGATGATGTTCTCCTATCCCGATAATCACGAGATCACTCTGCAATAACGGTTCACTCATGTGCGAAAATCCCTCAGATAACAGGGTTCAGCATCGCTTCCAGCATTTTCAGGATCTCTTCAAGCATTGGTTTATTTGGGAAAAGGAATATGCTGCTCTTAATTTCATGGGCATCGCTCTTAAGTTCCGTCCGGAATAGTACCACTTCATCAATATCACCTGTATCCTGCGAAGCGATGATACTCTGAAGCGCTGCATGCGGCATATCGATAACCATCTGGGGTGGGGAAGGAAGCATTATTATATTGAGAAGGCCTGCTGTCCCGTCAAGGAAGGCGGAGACCATGATATTCCCGACTTCCAGCAGGGCACTTTCATCCATTTCATCCATCTCGCGATTCATCTCCTGCATCCCGAGCATGACATTGGTGAGACGAATTACGGATTCTTTAGGGATATAGAGAAGCAGGTACCCCCCCGATGACACTTCTCCCATTATCTGGAACAAAACAAGTGCTGCAATTTCATCCCCGACATATTTATGGATGTTCGCGATATCGATCACGTTAATTTCAGGGACGTTCATTTCGATCTCTGCCGAGAGCATGGTTGACAACGTTGTTGCCGCATGGGCCGCACCGATGTTTCCAAGCTCCTGCAGGGCATCGACCTGGGTTTTTGATAATTGCATTTCAGTTCTCCTTAATAATCGAATTCACATCAAGTACCGGAACTACTTCACCGTCTCCCGGAATGGTTACTCCACTAATCCCCCGGCACATACCGATCATCGAGCTCATGGGTTTTATAACAACCTCCTGCTGGCCTTCAATCAGGTCGACGGGAATTGCGAGTTTCCTGTTCTGGTGATGCAGAATGAGAAATATTTCACTGAGGTCAGAAATTCCGAACATCTCCTCGAGCCTCCTGAGGGGAAGGACTTCGTCCCGGATCATGATAGCTTCCTGGTTCCCGATGCGGTGAATATTGCTGATGGAAAGTCCTGCGACTTCGACTACATTATTTACCGGTATCGCGCAGCGCCTA
>Ga0335070_10008464_pt1 | contig 12068 bp, 8 predicted proteins | sample Lox_Sample_13_FD_206722 | JGI IMG/M metagenome (GOLD analysis project Ga0335070, IMG submission 206722) | Soil microbial communities from Loxahatchee National Wildlife Refuge, Florida, United States - Lox_Sample_1.3 | ecosystem: Environmental > Terrestrial > Soil > Wetlands | place: USA: Florida...
ACCCATCGGGCCCGCTCGCGGAGGATGCGCACGCAGGTCGAGTGAAACGTCGCGATGAGGGGCGGCCGGATGCCGGCAGGCAGCACGAGATCCTCGACGCGCCGCCGCATCTCGCCCGCGGCCTTGTTCGTGAACGTCACGGCGAGCACGTGCCGCGGATGAATACCTTCCACGCCGAGGAGCCAGGCGATGCGGTGGGCGATGACGCGGGTCTTGCCGCTTCCCGCCCCCGCCAGCACGAGCACCGGCCCCTTGGTGGCCTGGACGGCTTCGCGCTGTACGGGATTGAGCGAGGCGAGAATCGCCTCCGGTGCCACGGCGGGGCGCAACATGGGTAGCTACGATATCACACCGCGCCGCCGCGTCGCGCGGGCGCTACTCGACGGTGACGGACTTGGCGAGATTCCTCGGCTGGTCGACGTCGCGGCCGAGCCGCACGGCGACATGGTAGGAGAGGAGCTGGAGTGGAATGGCCATGAGGATCGGCGACAGGAGCTCCGCTGCCGCGGGCACCCGCATGACGCGCGCGGCGCGGGCGCCGATCTCGCGGTCCCCCTCGTGCGCGAGGGCGATGATGCGCCCGTCCCGGGCCCGCACTTCCTCCACCGTGTTCATCATCCTCTCGTACGAGCCATCCCGCGGCGTCAGCGCGACCACCGGCATGCTGTCGTCGATGAGGGCGATGGGCCCGTGCTTCATCTCGCCGGCCGCGTAGCCCTCGGCGTGGAGATACGAGAGCTCCTTCAGCTTGAGCGCGCCTTCCAGGGCGATCGGGTAGTGGATGCCCCGCCCGAGGAAGAGGAAGTTCTTGTACCCGGCCATCTCCTTGGCGAGCTCTGCGATGGCGGGCTCCTGCTCGAGCGCCTGCTCCATGAGGCGCGGCAGCTCGAGCAGGCCTTGAATGTGCTTGCGTCCGTCCTCGGCGAGGAGCGCATTTCGGCGCCGGCCCAGCCAGAGGGCGAGCAGATAGCAGGCGGTGAGGGTCGCCGTGAAGGTCTTGGACGAGGCCACGCCGATCTCGGGCCCCGCATGCGTGTAGAGCACGCCGGTGGATTCGCGGGCGAGCGCTGATCCCACCACGTTGGTGATGCCCACGATGGGCGCCCCGCGGTCGCGGGCGGCCTTGACCGCCCCGAGCGTGTCCGCGGTCTCGCCGGACTGGGACAGCGCCACCACGAGCGTCTCGGGACCGAGCACGGCATCGCGATAGCGGAACTCCGAACCCAGGTCCACGTCGGCGGACAGTCCGGCCAGGCGCTCGACGAGGAAGCGGCCGACGAGCGCCGCGTGGAAGGATGTGCCGCACGCGATGAAGAGCACGCGCTGGAGCGACGCGACCACATCGGGATCGAGGCCGATGTCGGGCAGCACCACCGTGCCGCCTTTCGGCGACACGCGCCCGCGCAGGGTGTCGGCGACCGCGCGCGGCTGCTCGTAGATCTCCTTGAGCATGAAGTGGCGATAGCCGCCCTTCTCCGCGAGGATGGGATCCCACAGGATGCGCGTGGGAGCGCGGGATACGGGCGCGCCGTCGAGGTCGGCGATCTCGACCCCGTGGCGGGTCACCACCGCCACGTCCGCGTCCTCGAGAATGACGACGTCGCGCGTGTGCGCGAGCAGCGCGGGAATGTCGGAGGCGAGGAAGGTCTCCCCCTGCCCCAGCCCCACCACCACGCTGCCGGCGCCGTGCTTGGCCGCCACGAGGCGATCCGGCGTGCGCTTCGACAACACCACGATCGCGTAGGAGCCCTTGAGCTCGCGGAGGGCCCGCCGCACCGCTTCCTCGAGCCGCGGCGTGTCCTCGAGGTGCCGCTCGATCAGGTGCGCGACGACCTCCGTGTCCGTCTCGGAGGTGAAGGTATGCCCTTCCGCGCTCAGGCGCTCCTTGATGGGCAGGTAATTCTCGATGATGCCGTTGTGAACGACCACGAGCGTGCCGGAGCCGTCCGTGTGCGGATGGGCGTTCTCGTCGGTGGGCCGCCCGTGAGTCGCCCACCGCGTGTGGCCGATGCCCACGCTGCCCTTGAGGGGCCGCTCGCGGAGGATACCCTCCAGCACCTTGATGCGGCCGGCGGCGCGCCGCACCTCGAGGCCGGTCGCGCCCAGCACGGCCACCCCCGCGGAGTCGTAGCCGCGGTACTCGAGTCGCTTGAGCCCCTCGACGATGACGCCGACCGCGTCCTTGTCGCCCAGGTAGCCGACGATGCCGCACATGGGCTCAGTGCTCCTTCTTCTTGCCGCCGCGGCGGGCGCGGCGGCCGGCCACCCAGCCTTCCTTCATCACCTGCTGGCTTCGCTCCACGGCCAGCGCCCCCGGCGGGACGTTCTTGGTGATGACCGAACCGGCGGCGACGAAGGCATCGTCCCCGATGGTGATGGGCGCCACCACGCTGCTGTTGCTGCCCACGAAGGCGCGGTCGCCGATCGTCGTCTCGTGCTTGTCGGCGCCATCGTAGTTGACGATGATCACACCGGCGCCGATGTTCACGCCGTCGCCCACGGTGGCATCGCCGATGTAGGCCAGGTGGCTGGCCTTGGTCCCCCGCCCGATGCGTGACTTCTTGACCTCCACGAAGTTGCCGATGCGGGCCGCCGCGCCCACGTGCGCCTTCGGGCGCAGGTGGCAGAAGGGGCCGATCTGCGCCTCCGCTTCCACCACCGCGTCGGACAGCACGCAGTACGGCTTGAGGTTGACCCGATCGCCCAGGCGGCTGCCGCTCACCTGGCACCCGGCGCCCACCACGCACTCGGCGCCGATGATCGTGGCGCCCTCGAGCATCGCGCCGGGATAGAGCACCGTGTCGGCGCCGATCTCCACCGTGTCGTCCACGTACGTCGTGGCGGGATCGAGCACCGTGACGCCCTCGGCCATGAGCCGTCCGAGCGTGCGCCGCCGGAGCGTGGCCGCCACCTGCGCGAGCTGCTTGCGGTCGTTGATGCCGAGGCACTCCTCCGGATCGGGCGCCGCGAGGGCTTCGATGACGGCGCCGTCCCGCGCGAGGAGCGCGATCACGTCGGTCAGGTAGTACTCGCCCTGCTCGTTCTGGGGCGTGACGCGATCGAGCGCGCCCCAGAGCCGGCGCTCGTCGAAGCAGTACACGCTCGTGCCGATCTCGCGAATCGCGCGCTGGGCCGGGGTGGCGTCGCGATCCTCCACGATGGCAACCGGGCGGCCGCCCTCCCGGATCACGCGCCCGTAGCCTGTCGCGTCGTCGAGGACGGCCGTGAGGAGCGTGGCCGCCGCGCCCGCCTTCCGGTGCCGCTCGACGAGCGCGCGCAGCATCGTCTCCGACATGAGCGGCTGATCGCCGGGCAGCACCAGGATGGTGCCGGAGCCGTCACCGCACGCGCCGCGCGCCTGGAGGAGCGCGTGCCCGGTGCCCAGGCGCTCCTTCTGCTCCGCATAGGCGAGATCGGCCGCCTCGCCCACGGCGGCGCGCACGGCATCGGCCTCGCGGCCGACGACGAGGACGACACGCGCGCCGAGCGCGCGGGCTGACCGCACGGGATAGTCGATCAGCTTGCGGCCCCCCAGGAGGTGCAGCGCCTTGGGGCGCGAGGACCGCATACGCTTGGATTCGCCGGCTGCCAGGATTACCGCGGTGAGCTTGTCCATTGCTTCGATTAGGTTAGCACGCACCGTGCCAAGCATTTGTCCTCAACATGCCCCTTGGTATGTTGACCGTGGGACAGAAGGTTAGGGCATCTACTTGTCACGTAGATGAGACACTATTGTCGCGATCCTGTTGGGTAATGGACACGTCAGCTCGACGGGCTCGCCCGTCGCCGGGTGAAGGAAGGCCAGCCCCCCGGCGTGCAGGGCGACGCCCCCCAGTCCCTCGATCAGCTCCGGCGGAAGCCCGTCACGCCCCTTCCGTCCTCCGTAGGTCGTATCGCCCACCAGCGGGTGGCCGATCGACGCCAGGTGCACGCGGATCTGGTGCGTGCGCCCCGTCTCGAGCTGGCACTCGAGATACGTGAAGCCGGCGAAGCGCTCGAGGACGCGGTACCGCGTCACTGCGCGCCTGCCAGTGCCCGGGCGCGCCACCGCCATCCGTACCCGGGAGCGAGGATCCCTGGCGATTGCCGCGTTGATGACGCCTTCGTCCCGCCGGACCACGCCGTGGGCGAGGCAGAGATAGCGGCGCGACACGGTACGCCGCCCGAGCTGCGCGGTGAGCGAGTCGTAGGCCGCCCGTGTCTTGGCGAGCACGATCAGGCCCGACGTGCCCTTGTCGAGCCGGTGGACGATGCCGGGACGGCGGGGGCCTCCGACTCCCGAGATGCCGGGCGCGTGGGCGAGCGCGGCGGCCGCCAGCGTGCCCGTCGTGCGGCCGGCCCCCGGGTGCGTCACCATGCCGACTGGCTTGTCGACCACCAGCACGTGGGCGTCCTCGAAGATCACGCGGAGGGGGATCGCCTCGGCCGCCATCTCATCGGACGGAGGCGGCGGCACGAGCGCCATCACCTGCTCACCGGGCTTCAGCCGGTGCGAGGCCTTGCGGGCGGTGCCATCCACCTCGACGTGGCCCCCGTCGATGAGCACCTTGACGCGCGAGCGGGACAGCTCGGGAAGCCGGGAAGCCAGCCACACATCGAGGCGCTGCCCTGCCTCGGCCGCGGTGACCGTGGCCGCCACGTGCCTGGCGGCCCCGGAGGTCATGCCTGGGGCGGAGAGGCCGTCAGCATGCGCAGCGCGAGCAGCGCCACGCCCACGCTGATGGCCGAGTCGGCGACGTTGAACGCAGGCCAGTGCCACCCGCGCCAGTAGAAGTCGAGGAAGTCCACGACGGCGCCGAAGCGCGCCCGGTCGATCAGGTTGCCGGCGGCGCCGCCGAAAATCATGCCGATCGCGAGGGCCGCGACCCGTCCGCCCTCGGGAAGCAGCCGCGTGGCCAGGGTCGCCAGCACGCCCACGGCACAGACGGAGAGCAGCGCGACGACCCAGCGCCAGCCCGGCGGCACCGTGCCGAGCATGCCGAAGGCGAGGCCGGGATTCATGACCAGGGTCAGCGAGAAGAAACCATCGACGACCGGGATGGGGACGCCGAGCGGCAAGCGGCGCAGCGCGAGCCACTTCACGGCCTGGTCGAGGATCACGACGATCCCCCCGGCCAGCATCACCAGCGTCATGAACGGGCGAGAACGACCGGGAGACAGCGCTCGCAGAGGGTCGGGTGCCTGGGGTCGGCCCCGACATTCGGACTCCAGGTCCAGCACCGCTCGCACTTCTTCCAGCCCAGGCGCGCCGCCGGCACTACCGCGAGCGCCAGCCCGGGGATGTCCTGGCTCTCGTAGGTCACGCCGCCGTCCGGCACCGTGCGATCGGCCAGCTTCACGGCCGACACGTTGAAGAGCGTCGCGAGCAGGCCCTCGCCCTTGCCTGCGAGGAGCGGCCGCCACTCCTCCTCGGGCGCGCTCGTGATGTAGACCACGGCATCGACGCCCTTGCCGATGAGCCCCTGCTTGCGCGCGGCCTCGAGCGCGCGGGAGACCTCGCCGCGCACCTCGAGCAGGCGCTCCCACTCGCCCGCCATGCGCTCGTTGACCCACTCGCCGCGCTCCTCCGGCAGCGTCACCAGGTGCACGCTCTCCGGCTTGCCGCGACCGGGGATGTAGCTCCAGACCTCGTCCGCCGTGAAGGACAGGATGGGGGCGAGCAGGCGCGTCAGCGCGGTCAAGAGCTCGAAGCACACCGTCTGCGAGGCACGGCGCGCGGGATCGCCGGGCGCCCGCGTGTAGAGGCGGTCCTTGATGATGTCGAGATAGAGTGCGGAGAGGTCCACGGCGCAGAAGTTGTGCGCGGTGTGGAACACGACGTGGAACTGGTACTCCTCGTAGGCCCGGCGCGTGCGCGTGATCAGCTCGCCCAGCCGGAGGAGGGCCCAGCGGTCGAGTTCGTCCATCTGGTCGTAGGAGACCCGGTCGCGATCGGGATCGAAGTCCGCGAGCGTGCCCAGGAGGAACCGGAAGGTGTTGCGGATCCGCCGGTACGCATCGGACAGCCGGTTCAGGATCTCGTTCGAGAGGCGGATGTCCTCCGTGTAGTCCTCGGAGGCGACCCAGAGCCGGATCACCTCGGCGCCGAACTTGGGGATCACCTCTTCCTGCTGGACGTAGTTCCCCTGCGACTTGGACATCTTGCGGCCTTCCCCGTCCACGAGGAAGCCGTGGGTGAGGACGGACTGGTAGGGAGCGCGGTTGCGCGTGCCCACCGCCTCCAGGAGCGAGGAGTGGAACCACCCGCGGTGCTGGTCCGACCCCTCGAGGTACATGTCGGCCGGCCAGCGCAGCTCGGGCCGTGTTTCCAGCACGGCGGCGTGGCTGCACCCCGAGTCGAACCACACATCCAGGATGTCCGTCTCCTTCCGGAACTCCTCGCCGCCGCACTTCGGACAGCGGGTGCCGGCCGGCAAGAGGTCGCGGGCCGCGCGGGCATGCCACTCGTCGGCGCCCCGCCCGTCGCGCATGATCGCGGCCACGTGCTCGACGAGACGCTCCTCGACCAGGACCGCCTCGCAGGCCGTGCAGTAGAACGCGACGATGGGCACGCCCCACACGCGCTGGCGCGAGATGGTCCAGTCGGGGCGATGGGCGACCATGTTGAAGATGCGGTCGCGGCCCCACGACGGGATCCACGCGATCTCGTTCTGGACGGCATCGAGCGCGCGCTGGCGGAGTCCCTTCTGGTCGAGCGAGATGAACCACTGCTCGGTGGCGCGGAACAGCGTGGGGTTCTTGCAGCGCCAGCAGTGCGGATACTCGTGGCGAAGCGTCACCTCGGCCACGAGCGCGCCGATCGTCCTGAGATGCTCGACGATCTTCGGGTTGGCCTCCCACACCGTCATGCCCGCGAAGAGGTCGACCTCCGGCAGGAAGCGGCCGTCGTCATCGACGGGATTGTAGATCTTGAGCCCGGCTTTCCGGCCGAGCTCGTAGTCTTCCTCGCCGTGTCCGGGCGCGATGTGCACGAGCCCCGTCCCGGTGTCCATGGCCACGAACTCCGCGCTCACGACCGGCGCAGCGCGATCGATCCACGGGTGATGCGCGATCGTGCCTTCGACGGCGCTCCCGGAGATTGCCACGTCGGTGGTCGACAGCCGGCCCTTGACACCCGGCAGCGCCCCGAACGCCTCGACCAGTGGGCGCGCCACCACGAGCGCCTCGCCGGTCAGCTCGACCACCGTGTACGTTTCGGTGGGATGCACGGCGATGGCGAGGTTCGCGGGCAGCGTCCACGGCGTCGTGGTCCAGATCACGAGCGACGCGCGCCGCCCCGCGAGCGCCTGCGCCAGGGCGGGCGACGGCGTCTTCACGGGGAACTTCACGTAGACGGACGGCGTCGTCTGCTCCTCGTACTCGACCTCCGCCTGGGCGAGCGCGGTCTTGCAGTGCATGCACCAGTGCACGGGCTTGAGGCCCTTGTACACGACGCCGGTGCCGACGAACCGGCCGAACTCGCGCGCGATGATGGCCTGGTAGGCCGGCGCCATGGTCAGGTACGGATTCTTCCAGTCGCCGAAGATGCCGAGCCGCTTGAACTCCTCGCGCTGGATGTCCACGAACTTCTGCGCGTACTCGCGGCAGCGGCGGATCTTGTCGAGCGGGTTCATGGCGCGCCGGACGTCTCCGTCCGCCGTGTCGAGGCCGAGCTCCTTGTCGACCTGGTGCTCGATCGGCAGCCCGTGACAGTCCCAGCCGGGGATGTAAACGGCGTTGTGCCCCAGCATGGCGCGCGACTTGACCACGAGATCCTTCAGGATCTTGTTGAGCGCCGTGCCCATGTGGATGTGGCCGTTCGCATACGGCGGGCCGTCGTGGAGGATCCACAGGGGCCGATTGACCGACACCTCGCGGAGGCGCCGGTAGATGTCCATCTCGTCCCAGCGCGCGAGCATCTCCGGCTCGAGCTTGGGCAGGTTGGCCTTCATCGGGAAGGAGGTCTTCGGAAGGTTCAGCGTGTCCTTGTAGTCCATAGACGCAGAAACGTAACACCGATGCGCCTTTAGGGCAAGAAAGGGGCCTCCGGCAGCAGGAGGATCAGCCCGGCGACCAGGACCCGCACCGGCCGTCCCGGCATCGGCGCCGGGACTACTTGGGAGCGATGGTGACGACGCCCGCCGTGCTGTCGATGGAGACCGTGAACTGGTCGAGGAAGTCGCGGCCCAGCAACCCGTCCCCTTGCGGGAGATCGACGTCGTGGGCCGCGATGCGCAGCGGGCCCGAGCGCGCGTTGCCGACCTCGATGCTCTGGATGGGCACGAAGAGGACATTGGCGGAGCCGGTCGCACCCTGCACCGAGCCGCGCAGGGCTCCGGACGATCCGATACCCATCGAAGCGAGCACGCGCGGGTTGATCACCGTGACGGAGGCGCCCGTGTCCAGCAGGAGGTTGGCGGAGCCTCCGCCGTTGACCTTGGCCGTGACCATGATGGGCTTGCCCGGCGTGAATGGGATCTTCGTGGCGGTCGACGCGGCGCTGCCCGCGGGCGCGCTGCTCGAGGCCGGCGCCGCCGGACCCTCGGGAAGCGCGATCATCTGCGCCTTCGCGCGGAAGCGATCGGGGACGCTGTCGAGGCCCTGCGTATAATGCACGCTGCCCTGATCGTCGATCCACCGGTACATCTGCGCCGAGGCCGGGGCCGCGAAGCCGAGAGCCCCGGCAACCATCAGGCCGGCGAATCCTCGTGACCACCTCATCGCTCGTTAAGTATATCCGGGTCCCCATCCGCGACGGAAACTCGACGGTGCCCGCCCGGAGGGGGCCTTCAACGACTCATTGCGGTCTGCCCGCACCGGACCCGGTGCCGGCCGGGCACGGCGTGGGCGCCGGGCGCCGGCGGTTCCACACGGTCTCGTACACGACCATCTCGTCGGCGCCGGCCACGGTGTTGTGCGCCAGCTTGACCCGGTGCACGGGCGTGAAGAGATCGCGACGGGCCGAAAGCCCGGGAAACCACGCCGGGAACACGATCAGATAGTCTGGGCAAGCCTCGGTCAGGTAGCGGAGCACGCCGGCCTCGCCCTCGCGCCGGTACGGAATGATGGCCGGCGTGACGAGGCCCATCACGTCGATGACGTCGCGACCTCCCAGGTAGGTGATGGCCCCCACGTCGTTGAGGGCCAGGCGGGCGTCCGGGGGTGTCTCCGCGGCGACCCAACGGCCGAGGGCGACCTGCATCGCATCGATGTTCTGGACCGCCCAGGCGTAGCGAGTGGCACCCGCCCCCAGGGGAACCAGGGAGGCCGCCAGCAGGATCGCACAGGCCAGACGCGCCCACACGGCCTGCACGCGGACCGCCCACGCGAGCGGCGCCAGCGCGCTGACCGCCACGACCATCGCGAGAGGCAGCAAGTGTATCGAGTAGCGCCCTTCCTGGAATGCAGGGCCGCGATACGGCGCCAGCAGCGCCATGCCGATCGGATGGAAGAGGAGGATCGACGCCGGCCACGCCCAGAAACGGCCGCCGCGGCGCCACACGACCCACAACCCGGGCAAGAGCAGCACGGGCAGGAGCAGGTTGATCGAGCCCAGCCAGGCTATCCACTCCCGGTCGAACTGCCATGGGCGCGAGAGCAGGGTCGTGGCCAGCGGCTCGCGCGTCCCCGCGAGCAATCCCACGAGGCCGCCATCGATCTTGGCCGCGGCCGTGGCCGGCAAGGGCGTGCCCGCCGTTCTCAGGTTGAACGCCACCCACGGCGCGAGCATGGCGATGGGCACGCCCCATGCGACGGCGGTCCGGGACACGGTCAAGGGACCGCCGAGCCACAGGAGCGGAACGAGCAGGACCGCCTCGGGCCGCGTGAGGGCGGCCAGCCCGACGAGGGCCGCCGACAGAGCCGTGCGGCCAGCGGCGTGCGCGACGAGGGCCCCGGTCACGAGAGCGGCCGCCACCGCAACCTCCATGCCGGACAGCGCCCCCCAAACGAGCGGGGCGCTCCACGCTGTGGCCAGCGCCGCGGTCAATCCGAGCGCCCGGTCGCCCGTCCACAGGAGCGCGAGCCAGCGCGCCAGGCACGCCGCGGCCAATGCCGCCGCGATGCCGGCCAGCTTCGACCAGGCCGGGTGGGCGCCGCCCAGCTTGAACAGGCCGGCCAGGAGCAGTGTCCAGAGCGGCGCGGTGGAGCCGGCCACGGGCACGTCGGGGTTGTACGAGAACCCGTGCCCCGACGCGAGATTGCGGGCGAACTGGAAGTGGATCCAGGCATCGTCGAGGGGAAACCCGTTGAAACCGACGGCGCCGGCGATCTGGCGCTCGCGCTCCCGGAAGAGGCCGAGCGCGGCGGCAAGAGCGACGGCTGTGAGAAGGAGTGCTCCGCGCCCCCTCACCGCTTGTCGCGGACGAAGGTGTAGCCGGCGTGCTCCGCGCGGCCGCGGCCAAGCGGCAGCACGTAGAGGAAGCGGCCGTACGGCAGCTGGATCTCCTGGAGCCCCTGCGGCCGGGGCACGGTCGGGTCCCAGTGATCCACGAACCAGACGAGCTGGCGGATCCGGCGCGGCACGGTGATCACCGAGCCCGGCGTGAGGATCATGGTGGCCGCCGACTGCGGCGCGTAGAAACCGAGGGGCGGCTCGCCGAGCTGCACCTGGTAGATCGCGTACTCCGGCATGTAGAACATCGCATGCCGCAGCCACGGGTAGGAGCGGGGGTTGCCGACCTCGGTGAGGAGCGCCGTGTCCGACGGATCGTAGACGGCGCGGATGGTCTCCACGTACGTGCGGATCACCGCTTCGTGCTCGCGGAGCGCGGCGGCCGTGCGGCTCATGATCCAGTCGTGCGCCTCGTCCCTGGCGCGCCACACCCAGGCGCCGCCCGTGCGGTTGTTGAATTCCCGCGGCATGGGGCGCGCGCTGACGAAGAAGGCGGTGCTCATGAGGCAGAGCGGCACGAGCGCCGCGGCCGTCAGGGCCCAGCGCCAGTTCGGTCGCCGCAGGCGCTCGGAGCCGGCCGCCACCGCTTCCACGAGCACCCGGCTCAGGAGGATGACCAGCGCGGGGAGAAACGTGAGCACGTACCCCGCCTGTCCGAAGTGGACCAGGGTGTAGAAGACGGCGGGGGGCACGATCCACCCGACGAGGAACCAGTCCCGCCGCCCCCAGCCCACCCGCCGCACGTAGAGAGGCAGCGCGAACACCGCGAGCGTGAGCGGCCCCAGGCCCACGATGACGGAGGCGAGGACGTAGCGTGCCTGTGCCAGCGTCACGTCCAGCGAGCCGCCGAGCACGGAGGTCGGGAGCACCACCGACCCGTAGAGCTGCGTGGACGCCCGGAGATACGCGCCGAGACCACCGGTGAGCCAGACCATGGGCAGGAACCACGAGAGCACGGCCGCGGCCATCAGGACGGCAGCGAGCCCGAGCTTCTTGAGGCTGCGCACGCCGACGAACGCGCAGGCCACGCACAGTGGGAAGAGGAGCACCAGCACGGACTGCCGGATACCGCCCACGAGCCCGAGCACCACCGCGCAGGCGTAGAGCGTGCGCGGCTCGCCGCGGAGCGCGCCGTACGCGAAGACCGCGACGAGCGAGGCGCCGAACGCCTCGCCGGCATAGGTGAGCCCGACCGACCCGTAGAACCAGAAGAGCGGGCTCACCGCGAGCAGCGTCGCGGCGGCGGCCGCGGTGGTGCGGTCGTAGAGCGCCCGCGCGAGGACGTAGACCACGGCCGTGGTCGCGGCGCTGAAGACCATGGCGAGGGCGACGTAGGCCAGGTTCGGATCGCCCAGCGACATGTTCAGCAAGCGGCCGAGCGCCACGTAGAGGAGATACCCGGGCGGATGCGGCTGATGCTTGGCGATGTCGAACTCGCGAAGCGCCAGCGCGAACTGGACGGCGTCCCAGTTGTAGAGCATGCGGGCGCGGTAGGGCCAGCGCGACAGAAGCGTGAGCGCGGCGAGCCCGCCGACGATCAGGACGTCGACGTGCCGCCCGAGCTCTCTCTGCGCATGGCCGGCCCAGCGCGCGAGCTGCTTCATCGCTGGCTCCAGACCCGGTCGGCGGCCCCGAAGATACCGGAGGAGTCGCCGAGGCCGGCCCGCGCGATCCGGACGTCGCGAGAAAGCAGGGT
>Ga0335070_10008465_pt1 | contig 12068 bp, 5 predicted proteins | sample Lox_Sample_13_FD_206722 | JGI IMG/M metagenome (GOLD analysis project Ga0335070, IMG submission 206722) | Soil microbial communities from Loxahatchee National Wildlife Refuge, Florida, United States - Lox_Sample_1.3 | ecosystem: Environmental > Terrestrial > Soil > Wetlands | place: USA: Florida...
CGGTGCAATGAGGCGCGCCGCTGCGGCCGCGGTCCTGCTGGCGCTGGCCGGCTGCGCGCCGCGCGGAGCCGTCGCGCCGGTGCGCGGCGAGCCGGTGGTGCGGGTCGGGATCGTGGTCGATCAGGCCGCCGGCGACGTCAGCGCGACGGGACAGTTCCGCGTCGTGGGACCGGACGGCGACATCCTCGGCGTGGTGGATCCCGGCGTCGTCTGGCACGTCCAGCCCGGCGACGGGGACCGGGTGACGCTGGTGCGTCCCGACCGTCCGGAACCGATGACCGTGCACCAGCCGGTGACGCTGACGCTCGAGAACCCCGCCGACCTGGTGGTGATCGCGGGGCATCGCTACCGCGGCGACGCGGCCATCCTGCGCGGCTCGACCGGCGTGACGATCGTCAACCGCGTGCCGCTCGAGGCGTACACCCAGTCGACCACCGCGGTCGAGCTGGGAGTGAGCGATCCCGCGGCCCGCGACGCCGTGCGCGCCCAGGCCGTCGCGTCGCGCACCTACGCCCTCCATTTCCGCGGGCACCGGGAGGCGCTCGGGTTCGACCTGTTCGCGACCGTGGCCGACCAGGTGTATCCGGGGGTCGAAGGCGAGAAGCCGTACGTCACCCAGGCGACGCGCGAGACGCAGGGGCAGGTGGTCACCTGGCAGGGTCAGCCGATCGAGGCCCTGTTCCATTCCGCCTGCGGCTATTCCACCGAGGCGGCGGACCAGGTCTTCCGCAACGGGGAGTCGGCGCCGTACCTTCGCGCCGTATCGGACCGGTTCGGGCGGGGGGACCACGACTTCTACTGCAACGCGGCGCCCAACTTCCGGTGGCGCGAGGAGTGGGACGGCACGGCGCTGAACGCGGTGCTGGCGCGGACGCTCCCGGCGGCCCTGGGCGCGGCGGCGTCCAACCTCGGGCGGGTGACGGATCTCAAGGTCACCAAGACGATGCCCAGCGGCCGGGTCGCGGAGCTGGTGGTGAGCACGACGACGGGCGACCTGACGGTGCCCTCGTACCACGTGCGTGACGTGCTGCGGCCGGCGGCGGACCGCTATCTGCTGTCGAACCTCTTCCAGCTGTACGTGCAGCGGCAGGGAGGAGAGCTGGTGAAGGTGGTGGCCGCGGGCGCGGGGGCCGGACACGGCGTCGGGATGTGCCAGTGGGGCGCGATCGGCCGCGCGCGGGCGGGGCAGGACTACCAGCGCATCCTCGCCACCTACTACCCCGGGACCAGACTGGAGCAGCTGTACTGATGGCGGGCGGCGGCGCGGTCGACAACATCCGGGTCGGCATCGTGGGGGCGGGGGCGATCGCGCAGATCGCGCACCTGCCGGTGCTGCGCAAGCTCAAGGGCGTGCAGGTCGTCGGCATCTGCGACAACGACGGCCCGAAGGCGCGGGCGCTGGCCGCGCGCTTCGAGACGGGCGCCGCCTACGACGACATCGAAGAGCTGCTCGAGCTGGCGCGGGTGGACGCCGTCGTGATCTGCACGCCGAGTCACCTGCACGAGGCGCACGCCATCAGCGCGATGGCCGCCGGCGCCCACGTCCTGGTGGAGCGCCCGCTGGCGCTCTCGTCCGCGGGCGTCGCGCGCCTCCTCAAGGCGGCGGAGCGCTACAAGCGCAACCTGCTGGTGGCGATGAACAGCCGGTTCCGGGCCGACGTGCAGGCCGTGCAGGGGTTCCTCAAAGGCGGCGAGCTGGGGCCCCTCGCCACGATCCGCTGCGGCTGGCAGGTGTTCCGCGCCGCGCACCTCACCCTGGGATGGCGGTCGCGCCGCGCCGAGTCGGGCGGCGGGGCGATGATGGACCTCGGCCTGCCGATGCTCGACCTGGCGCTGTGGATCGCCGGGACGCCGGCGGTGGAGCGGGTGTCGGCGTACCTCGACCGCGTGCAGGGGAAGCAGGTGGACGAGATCGGCGCCGCGCATCTGTACTGCGCCGACGGGCTGTCGGTCTTCTGCGACGTGTCGTGGCGGCACGTCGGGGAAGGGGAGCGGACCTGGCTCGACGTGCAGGGCGCCAAGGGCTCCGCGTCCATCTCCCCGCTGCGCGTCTTCAAGGAGCTGCACGGCGCGCCCGTGGACGTGACGCCCACCGGCGCGGCCGGGCGCGAGAACCCGTTCTCGGCGTCGTACCGGTCGGAGTGGGCGTACTTCCTGGCTGCGGTCCGGGGCGAGGTGCAGGTCGAGCCGCCGGAGGACCAGCTCCAGCTCCACAAGGTGCTCGAGGCGATCTACCGCTCCGCCGACGAGCAGCACGACATCAAGCTGTGAGCCCGCGGCGCTGGCTGCCGGACCGGCGGGATCTTCTGGCGGCGGCGATGACCGCCGTTTTGTTGTTCGTCGCTTACCCCCCGTTCAGCCTGGTGGTGCCGTCGTTCGTCGCCCTCGTGCCGTTCCTCTGGCAGCTGGACGCACGGACGGACGGGCGCTCGGACGCACCGGGTGACAGCGGCGCGAAGCTCGGGTTCTGGACCGGGCTGCTGGCGAACGGACTGGTGCTCTACTGGATCGTGGTGGCGCTGTGGCACTTCACGCCCCTGTCGGCGCTGGGCTATGCCGCCGCGGTCCTGGTCCTGGCCGCCTGGTGGTGCGGCGTCGCGTGGGCCACGGTGTGGGTGCGTCGCCGCACGGGGCTGCCGCTCTGGGCGGTCTTCCCGCTGCTCTGGACGGCGGCGGAGTGGGGGATCGGACACATGGGCGAGGTCGGCTTCCCCTGGCTGGGGCTGGGGACCTCGCTCACCGCGGCGCCGGTGCTGGTGCAGTGGGCCGACCTGGCCGGCGCGCGCGGCGTCACCCTGTGGCTGGCGGGGGTGAACGCGCTGCTGCTCCTCGCGCTGCGGCGGCGCCGGTGGCGGCCCGCGCTCCCGGTGGCGGCCTCCCTGGTCGTGGCGCTCGCCTACGGCATCTGGCGCGAGCGCACCATGACGCTGGTGCCGGTCACCACCGTGGCGGTGCTGCAGCCGAACGTGGGCTACAAGGAGAAGCAGACGCGCCGCGATGACTCGACGCTGGTCGAGCAGCTGCTCCGGATGACGGCGCACGCGGAATCGCTCCCCGGTGTGCGCATGGTGGCGTGGCCCGAGGCCGCGATCCCGGTCTTCTTCGTGGACCATCCGCGCTGGGAGACGTGGATCGCGGACTCGGTGCGCCGGACCCGCATCCCCGTCCTGGCGGGTGGGCTCGACGCTGTGTGGGACGCGGCCGGCCACTGGAACTACTGGAACGCCGCCTTCCTCTTCGACTCGACGGGCGCGGACGGGTCGTTCCCCGTCTACCACAAGAAGTATCTGGTGCCGATCACGGAGCGGGTGCCCTTCCTCAACCCGCGCTGGTTCGGCAACCTGAAGTTCTTCGGCGGGTTCCTGCACGGCGACCGATTCCCCGTCTACCGGATCCGGGAAGGCGGCTTCGGCGTCGTCATCTGCTACGAGTCGGCGTTCGAGGACCTGCCGCGACGCTACCGGCGGGACGGGGCCGACTTCCTCCTCAACATCACGAACGACGCGTGGTTCGGCCGCACGGCGGGACCGTACCAGCACGCCGCGCACCTGGTGATGCGGGCCATCGAGACGCGGATGGGGGTCGCCCGCGCGGCGAACACGGGCGTGAGCGAGTTCGTGGACCCGCTGGGCTACACGCATCTCCGCACGCCGCTCGACGTCGAGGCGGTCGAGGCGGACACGGTCTATACCACCGCCGTCCATCCGCTGTACGTGCGACTCGGGGACTGGGTCGCCATTCTCGCGCTGGTGGGCAGCGGCTCGCTGCTCGTGGCGGGACTGATCCGCCGGCGCCCTTCGGGAGAGTTCTGATGATGCGCCATCGGTCCGCGATGTGGTCGCTGTTCCTGGCGCTGGCCGGCACTGCGTTGGGCGCGGGGCCGGTCGCGGCGCAGCACCCCTTCTCGACCGGCGGGGCCTACGACCCCGCGGTGCCCACGCCGAAGAGCGTGCTCGGCTACGACATCGGGGACCGGTTCACGCCCCACTACCTGGTGGCACGGTACCTGGCGCGGCTGGCGGCGGCGAGCCGGCGGATCCGCCTGGACACGGTGGCGCGGACGTTCGAAGGGCGCGAGACCTTCCTGGTGATCGCGACCAGCGAGGCCAACCAGGCGCGGCTCGACCAGATCCGCGCCGACGCGGCGCGCCTGGCGGACCCGCGCGGCGCGACGGCGGCGGAGCTCGCGGCGACCGTGGCGCGGATGCCCGCCATCGTGTGGCTGGGGTACACGGTCCACGGCAACGAGGCGTCCGGCGTCGAGGCGGGTCTCGCGGTGGCCTACCAGCTCGCCGCGGGGCGCGACGTCGAGACGCAGCTGGTGCTGGACAGCACCGTGGTGCTGATCGATCCGGTGGAGAATCCGGACGGGCACGAGCGCCACGTGCAGGACGTGCTGCGGGCCCGGAGCGCCGGCGGAGCGGAGGACGTACCACCCGTGGAGGGCGCCATGGTCCACCAGGGGAGCTGGCCCGGGGCGCGCGGCAACCACTACTACTTCGACATGAACCGCGACTGGTTCATCCTCTCGCAGCCCGAGACGCGGGGGCGCATCACGGTGTTCGAGCGCTGGTGGCCGCACGTCGCGGTGGACCTGCATGAGATGGGCTCGGACGCCAGCTACTACTTCGCGCCGCCGATGGACCCGATCAACAAGAACGTGCCCGAGAGCATCCGGCGCTGGTGGGACATCTATGCCGCGGCCAACGCGGCCGCGTTCGACGCGCACGGCTGGTCGTTCTTCCGCCGCGAGGACTTCGACGAGTTCTACCCGTCGTACGGGGATTCGTGGCCGATCCTCAACGGCGCGATCGGCATGACCTACGAGGAGGCGTCCAGCGGCGGCGGCGCAATCCGCAAGAGCGACGGGACGCTGCTCACGCTGCGCGACGCGGCGTGGCACCACTACACCGCGTCGTGGGCGACGCTCGTGACCTCGGCCCGGCGCGCCCGCGAGCGCGTCGGCGACTATCTCGCGTTCCGGCAGTCCGCGGTGAGCGACGGCGAGCGGGGCCCGATCCGCACCGTGGCCATCGCGCCCGACAGCAGGGGGCGGGCCGATTCGCTGGTGGCGCACCTGCTCGCCAACGGCATCGCCGTCGGCCGGCTGCGCGCGGCGGCGGACGTTCGCGACGCGGTGGCCTACGGCGAGAGCGGGGCGCGCCCGGTGCACCTGGCGGCCGGGACCTACGTGGTGGATCTCGCGCAGCCGCAGGGGCGGCTGGCCAAGGCGCTGCTGGAGCCCGACGCGCAGCTCGACTCCTCGTTTATCGCCGAGGAGCTGGAGCACCGGCGCACCGGCCAGCCGGACCGGTTCTACGACATGACCGCGTGGGCGCTGCCGTACGTGTTCCACGCACGGGCCTGGTGGAGTCACGGTCCGGTCGGCCCGGCGGACCCGGTGGACACCGCCACGCTCGAGGCGGACCGGGCGGCCGCGTTCCCGGGCACGGCGCCGCAGTACGCGTACGCCTTCTCGGCGGGGAGCGAATCGTCGCTGCGGCTCCTGGCGGCGCTGCTGGCCGACAGCGTCAGGGTCTCCTTCGCGCCGCGGACCTTCACGCAGGCCGGGATGCGCTTCCCGAGCGGCACGTTCCTGGTGCGCGTCGCGGCCAACGGACCGCAGCTCGGAGCGACGCTGCAGCGGCTCGCCGCCGAGACGGGGGCGCGGGTCGTGGCGCTCAACAGCGCTGCGTCCGATTCGGGCCCCGACCTCGGCAGCAACCTCGTCTTCCCGGTGAAGGCGCCGCGCGTGGCGCTGGTGGGCGGGCCGCCGGTGTCGGGCAGCTCGTTCGGCTTCAGCTGGTTCGCGTTCAACCAACGGCTGCACTACCCGGTGGTCACGGTGAACGCCGCGTCGCTCGGGTCCCTGGACCTCAAGAGCTTCGACGTGGTCGTCGTGCCGTCGGTGGGCGCGGGGGCGTTCGACCGGGTGCTCGGCGACGGCGGCAAGGAGCGGCTGCAGACGTGGGTCAAGGACGGCGGCACGCTGATCACGATCGACGGCGCGACGAGCTGGCTCGCCGCCGAGAAAACGGGGCTGGCGCGGTTGCGGCTGCGCCGCGACACGACTCGCGCCGACAGCGCGGGCGGCGCGCCGCTCCCATCCTACGTCCCCGGCGCGATCGTGCGGCTCGTCGGCGACACGCTGTCGCCCCTCCTCGCGGGGATCGGCGAGATCGAGATCCCCGCGCTCGACTACTCGGATCGCATCTACAACCCGCCGAAGGACCTCTCCGCGGGCGAGGCCATCCTCCGCTACGCGCCGGTCGGCCGACTGCGCCTGGCGGGCTACCTCTGGCCCGAGGTGCCGGCCCGCCTCGCGGAGTCCGTGTACCTGTGGACGGAGAGCGCGGGGCGTGGGCGCGTGATCGGCTTCGCCGGCGATCCGAACTTCCGGGACCTGTGGCGCGGGCTGCTGCCGCTGTTCGCGAACGCGGTCTTTCTGGGGCCGTCGATGTGACCGTCGCGCCCGCGTCCCGCGAGCGCCACCGCGCGTCGAGCCGGTAGGGTGGGTGTCCGGGTAGGCGTCGACGTCGGCGGCACCTTCACCGACCTCGTGGCCATCGGCCCGCGGGGCCTGGTGGTGGCGAAGGTGCCGAGCACGCCCGACGCCCCCGAGCGCGGGATCTGGGACGCGTACGACGCCGCGGGCCTCGAGAGCGGGTCGGCCGAGGCGCTGATCCACGGCACCACGATCGCGACCAACGCGCTGCTCGAGCGGAAGGGCGCGCGCGTCGTGCTCGTGACCACCGAGGGGTTCGAGGACCTGCTGGAGCTGCGCCGTCAGGACCGCGCGGCGCTGTACGATCTCTCCCGGCATCATCCGCCGCCGCTCGTACCGCGGGACCGTGTCGTGGGCGTGCGCGAGCGGATGGGCCCCGACGGCGTCGTCCGCGCCCTCTCCGACGAAGCGGTGGCCGCGGCCGTGGGGCGGGTACGGGCCCTGGAGCCCGAGGCGGTGGCGTTGTCCCTCCTGTTCGCGTTCCGCCACCCGGAGCACGAGACCCGGCTCGCGGCGGCGCTGCGCGCCGCGCTCGACGTGCCTGTGATCGTCTCACACGAGCTCGTCCCCCGCGTCCGCGAGTACGAGCGGACCTCCACCGTCGCCGCGGAGGCGTTCCTGCGGCCGCGCGCCGGGAGCTACGTCGCGCGGTTCGCCCGCGACGCGGGAGCCCGCGGCCTGAGCGGGGGCGCGGCGCGTGTCCTCGCATCGAACGGCGGCGCGCTGCGGCCCGAGCTGGCGGCCGAGCGCGCGGTGTGGCTGGCCCTGTCGGGACCGGCCGGCGGCATCCAGGGCGCGGCGCTGGCGGGGGCCGCGTCGGGCTGCACGGACCTGCTCACCCTCGACATGGGGGGCACGAGCGCCGACGCCGGCGTGGTGCGCGGCGGCGAGGCCGACATGCGGACCCACGGCACGATCGCCGGCGTGCCCCTCGCCGTTCCCCACATCTTCATCGAGACGGTGAGCGCGGGCGGCGGCTCCATCGGCTGGCTCGATTCCGGGGGCGCGCTGCGCGTCGGGCCGGAGAGCGCCGGCGCCGTGCCCGGACCGGCCTGCTACGGCACCGGGGGGACGCGCCCGGCGGTGACGGACGCCTTCGTGGCGCTCGGCTGGATCCCGGACGGCGCCCTCCTCGGCGGGTCGATCAGGGTCTCCCGGGGGCTGGCCGAGGGCGCGGTGGGTGCGCTCGCCGCCTCCGCCGGTCTCGAGCCCGCGGCCTGCGCGCTGGGGATGATCCGCATCGCGGAGGCGACGATGGCGCGCGCGCTGCGGCGGGTCAGCGTCGAGCGGGGCCTCGATCCGGGCGCGATGACGCTGGTGGCCTTCGGCGGCGCGGGCCCGCTCTCCGGGTGCGCGCTCGCCGAGCTGCTCGGCGTGCGGCGCGTGCTCTTCCCCCCGCACGCCGGCGCGCTGTCGGCGCTCGGGATGGCGGCGGCGGACGATGTCGTGGAGGAGGCGGTCTCCGTGCACCTCTCGGCCGCGGAGTTCGCGGTCCGTGCGCCCGCCTTCGCCGCCCCGCTGGCCGCGCGCGTCGCGGAGCAGCTGCCGGGCGCCGCGGTCAGGTACGTCGCCGAGTGCCGCTATGTCCGGCAGGGTTACGAGCTGGACGTGCCGTGCGGCGAGGGGACCTGGGAACGCGTGGCGCGCGACTTCCACGACGTGCACCAGCGGGCGTTCGGCCACCAGGACCCGAAGGGGGAGATCCAGGTGGTCGCGCTGCGGGCCGTCGGCACGCTGTCGGGCGGCGCCCGGCAGGTCCGCTGGCCGCGGCGATCGAGCATGGGTGCGTCCTCGCGGCTGACCATCCGGCTCGAGGGCGGCGAAGTGGACGCGAGCGGCGCCGACTGGGACGGCCTGCACGACGGCAAGGTCCTCCCGGGGCCGGCGGTGGTCGAGGGGCGGAGCGCGACGGCCCTGATCCCGCCCGGATGGGTGGGGCGGGTGAACCGCATCGGCGCGATCCTGGTGGAGCCTGGCGATGCTCGGCCCGATTGAACGCGAGCTGATGGCGCAGCTGTTCGCCGCGATCCCGGAGGAGATGGGCGCGGTGCTGGTGCAGAGCGCGCGCTCGCCCAACATCCGCGAGCGGCGCGATTCGTCCGCCGCGCTGTTCACGGCGACGGGCGAGCTGGTCGCGCAGGCGGCCCACATCCCCGTCCACCTCGGCGCGATGCCCGACGCCGTGCTCGCGGTGGCGCGCAGCGGCGCGGTGGCCGGCGACGTCTGGGTGCTCAACGACCCGTACACCGGCGGCACGCACCTGCCCGACATCACCGTCATCGCGGCGGTAGAGGCCGGAGAGCGGCAGGGGCGGGAGCCGGCGCTGGGGGGAGGGCCGCGCGGCGCGTACGCGCGACCGCCGGCCGCGTTCGCGGTGGTCCGCGCGCACCACGCCGACGTGGGCGGGGCGCGGCCCGGCTCGATGCCGCCCGGCGCGCGGCGCCTCGACGAGGAAGGGGTCGTGATCCCGCCCACGCGGGTGGGCGAGGGCGGCGACCTCCAGGACGACGTGGTGGACGGCCTCGTGTCGCGGATGCGCGAGCCGCAGCTGCGCCGGGCGGATCTCGCGGCCCAGCTGGCGGCCGCGCAACGGGGGGGCGAGCGGTGGAACGAGCTGCTGCAGCGCCATGGGGCCGCCGCGCTCGAGGCCGCGGTGCACGACCTCCTGGACTACGCGGAGCGGCGGACGCGCGCGGCGCTGGCCGGCCTCGCGCCCGGCACGTACGAAGCCGAGGACTTCCTCGAGGGCGACGGCGTGACGGACGTGCTGCTGCCGATCCGCGTCCGGGTGAAGGTGGGGGCCGGCACGCTGGCGATGGACTTCGAGGGCACCGCGCCTGCGGCGAAGGGGAACGTGAACTGCCCGCTCTCCGTCACGCGATCGGCGGCGCTGTTCGTGACGCGCTGCCTCATCCCGGAGGACGTGCCGACCAACGGGGGCGTGGCGCGCTGCATCGAGATCGCCGCGCCGGCCGGGTGCCTGGTGAACGCGCGCGCGCCGTCCGCCGTCGCCGCGGGGAACGTCGAGACCAGCCAGCGGATCGCCGACCTGCTGTTCCTCGCCCTGGCGCAGGCGGGGGCGAAGGTGGCGGCGCAGGGGCAGGGGACGATGAACAACGTCATCCTGGGCACCGGCGACTGGACGTACTACGAGACGATCGGGGGCGGGCAGGGCGCGAGCGCCGCGGGGCCGGGCCCCTCGGGTGTCCACGTGGGGATGAGCAATACGATGAACACGCCCGTGGAGGTGCTCGAGATGGAGACGCCGATCCGGGTCGAGCGCTACGCCCTGCGGCCGGGATCGGGCGGCGCGGGCCGGCACGCCGGAGGCCGGGGCGCCGTGCGCGAGCTGAGGGCGCTGCAGCCGTGCTCACTGTCGCTGATCACCGAGCGGAGGCAGCGGCCGCCGAAGGGGCTGCAGGGCGGCGGGGACGGCGCGCCGGGGCGCAACCTGGTGAACGGCCGCGAGGTGGGATCCAAGCTGGCCGCCGAGCTGCAGGCGGGGGATGTGGTGACGATCGAGACGCCGGGGGGGGGCGGATACGGGGCGGCGGAAGCGTGAGAGGTGAGGGGTGAGAAGTGAGAAGTTCAGGTGAGCAGTGAGAGGCAACCGCGTGAGAAGCAAAGGCGTGAGAGGGAGATGGCCACCTTCTCACGCCTTTCTCGTCTCACTCGAACTTCTCACTTCTCACTTGGCCTTCTCACCTCTCACCCCTCACTTCTCACTCAGCCTTTCAAACACCTTCCCCTCCACAAACAACCGGAACAGCTCCGCATCCAGCATCCCGCCCGTGACCTCCTCGTGCATGATGTCCAGCGCGCGCTGGAGGGGCACGGCCCGCTTGTACGGGCGGTCCGCGGCGGTCAGGGCGTCGAAGATGTCGGAGATCGTCATCATCCGCGTCTGCACCGGGATCTCCGGCGCGGCGACCCTCCGCGGGTAGCCGCGCCCATCGAGCTTCTCGTGGTGGCCGTACGCGATGATCGGGATCTGCGACAGCTCCTTGGTCCACGGGATCTGGAGCAGGAACCGGTAGGTGTGCGTCACGTGGCTCTCGATCTCCAGCCGCTCGGCCTCGTCGAGGCTGCCCTTGCGGATCGTGAGGAACCGCACCTCGTCGTCGGTCAGGAACGGCTGCGCCTTGCCCTCCACGTCGGTGTACTGTTTCTCCCGCAGCGCCACCAGCTCCTCGAAGTGACCCTCGGGCAGCACCGTCGGCTCGTCGGCTTGCAGCACCGTCGAGAGGAAGCGCTCCAGGTCCGCCAGCTCGCGGCGGTGGCCGGCGTCGAGGCCGTTCAGGAACTCCTCGTAGCCCGCCCGCCCGTGCTCGGCGAGGAAGTCGGCGCGGCGGCGGTGGTATTCCATCTCGGCCGTGCGCCGCACGAAGGCGTAGCGGCTCCTGATCAGGGCGAGGTCCGGCGGGTAGAGCTTCTTCGCCTTCACCAGCACCTGCTCGCGCACGCCGACCTTGCCGAAGTCGTGCAGCAGCCCGGCGTAGCGGATCTCCTTCAGCTGCTCCCGGCTGAAGTTGACCGTGCGGAACGGCCCGTCCCCCGCGCGGTCCACGACCTCCGCCAGGCCCACGGTCATCGTCGCGACGCGGCCGGAGTGACCGAAGGTGGTCGGATCGCGCTGCTCGATCGCCGTCACGGCGGCGGTCACGAAGCCCTCGAACAGGCGCTCGATGTCCTCGTAGAGGAGGCTGTTCTCGATCGAGACCGCCGCCTGGCCGGCCAGCGCCTGCACCATCTCCACCGAGCGCCGCGAGTACGGGATGACCTGGGCCGCGACGGCCTCCGGCGTGGACAGCACCGCGTCCGCCGAGCGCTTGCGGTTGATGAGCTGCAGCGCCCCGATGATCTCGTTCTTGTGGTTCTTCATCGGGACGGTCAGCATGGACTTCGACCGGTACTTGTTCTGCTCGTCGATGCTGCGGTTGAACGAGTACTCGACGTCGGGCGGCAGGAAATAGACGTCGTCGATCACCAGCGGCTCGCCGGTCGAGCAGACGTATCCCGCCTGGCTCGCGTGGTTGAGCGGCATCGTGAACTCGACGAACGGCACCTTCGGCAGCGTGTCGTTCTGGGCCAGCTTGAAGCGCAACTTCGGTCCGGGCGAGTCCCGCCCCTCCACCAGGTACAGGGAACCGCCGTCCGACTGCGTGATCCGCCGCGCCTGGCTGAGAATCATCTCCAGCAGGACGTCGTAGTTGCGCTCGGTGGAGAGCGCGACGCCGATCCGCGTCAGCTCCGTGATCTCCTTCGACCGCGCGGCGATCTCGGCGCGGGCGCGCGCGGCCTCGCCGCGGGACGCCGCCTCGCGGTAGGCGGACCTGAGGGCGGCGAACAGCTGGCGCGGGCCGGCCGGGTGGGTGAGGAAGACGGGCCCGAGCTCGATGCCGGGCAGGTCGGCCGGCAGGTCCGTTTCGCCGGGGACTCCCAGCGCGACGATCGTGGCGCCGGCGTCCGCCGCGGCGCGCACGCCCGCCGTCCCCAGCATGCGCCGCAATGCCTCGTCGAGCAGCAGCACGGTGGGGCGGTCATCCACGAGGCCGGCGGTCAT
>Ga0335070_10008466_pt1 | contig 12067 bp, 8 predicted proteins | sample Lox_Sample_13_FD_206722 | JGI IMG/M metagenome (GOLD analysis project Ga0335070, IMG submission 206722) | Soil microbial communities from Loxahatchee National Wildlife Refuge, Florida, United States - Lox_Sample_1.3 | ecosystem: Environmental > Terrestrial > Soil > Wetlands | place: USA: Florida...
ACGTCAAAAATCTTGTTGGTCTCCGGGTCGACTGCCTGCAGGTGACCATCCTGCGTAAGCACCTGCAACCAGACCGGGAACAGCAAGTCGATTTGGCGCGCGTACTCACGCAAGGAGGAGAAGCTGGCAGCGTCCCAGGAAACATAGAAGGCGGCACGAATGCCCTCTTCGGAGTTCAACTTGATCTGGGAGGGCGCCTTCCGGGACTTGCGGCGGTGTCCACTGCGTGCCAGCGCGGCCAGACGGCGTTTTTCGCGCGCCCTTTCTTTTTCATTTTCTTTCAAAGCATGATAAGGACGCTTTTCGTTGCTGAGCGAAAGGTCGGGCAGAGGTTCGCTGCGCAGCGCGCTATAGATGAAGAAGACCACGAGTATCGACAGCGCAATGGCGCCGGCGTCAACGATGCGCTTGATCTGCTTCCAGCGGGCTTGCCGGGGATCGTAAAAGACCTGTTTGGCCATTTCGTCGCTCGTCTATCGTAAGATGAGGGCGGTGGAGGGTCAAACTCTTCCGTGCCGCGTAGTTGACGAAGCGCGGCGTTGGTGACAGAGTGTACTGCCGATGAACAGAATCGTTCTCGGCATTGTCTGCGGTTTGGCATTCGGGCTGCTGGACGCGCTCCTGATGCTGCCAATGTCCTTTCCCGACAAGCGCGTGGCGATCACCGGAGCGTTCCTCGACCGGTTCGCCATTGGATTCCTGATTTGCGTGGTCGACCTGCCCTTGCCGGGCTGGGTGGCCGGATTGATCGTCGCGTTACTCGTCAGCCTCCCCAGTGCTGTGGTGACCAAGGCCTATGCGCCGATCCTTGGGATGGGAGCAGTTGGCGGGATTGTCATTGGCATCATCCGGGCGAAGTTCGGACAGTGATTCCTAGCGGTCGAAGCCGCAGGGCTCGGTCGTCGGCTGTTCGCCGTTGCCAATGAGCCCCATCCAGCCTAGCCAACGCTGGCAAAGAAACGGTTGGGCTGAGCGCGAATTCCTCCGTCTCGCCTTGCGATTGGCGTTATATTGCAGACGTGCACATCCTCGTGCGCAAACACCTAGGGTTCTTCCTCGGGATCGCGCTGGCTGGCCTGGCGTTGCGGCTGCTCTTCTTCGCTTACTATCCAGCTATTACGGACGACTCGCGCATTTATGCGGATTTCGCCGCGAACTGGCTGCGTCACGGCATCTACGGACAAACAGAGTCCGGACAGGTCGTGCCCACCGATGCGCGCCTACCGGGATACCCGGCATTTCTGGCCTTGATCTTCGCCCTATTCGGGGTGGGCAACTTCAGAGCAGTGCTGCTGGCACAGATTGTGGTGGACATGGGCACTTGTTTCATCGTTGCCGACCTGGCGCGGAGAACAATCTCCGAGCGGGCGGCGGGGATCGCGTTTGCTCTGGCGGCGCTGTGTCCGTTTCTCGCGAACTACGCCTCGGCTGCACTCACGGAAACATTGGAAATCTTCTTCACCGCACTGGCGCTGGACTGCGCCGTGGCGGGCCTAGACTCGCTTAACCCCGAAGATCGCACACGCTCTTCTTGGGCAGCATGGGCAGGGTGCGGAGCGGCTCTCGCAGCCTGCATTCTCTTGCGCCCCGATGGCGGCCTCTTACTGGCAAGTATCGGTCTCTATGTGCTCTTCCTGCTCTGGACGCGCTGGCGCTCACAGCAAAGCGTAGTTCCTCTCCTGAAAGGCGCAGTCGTACTGAGCCTTTTCGCCGCGGCGCCGGCCGTTCCATGGACGGTCCGCAACTTCCACATGCTTCATCATTTCCAGCCGCTCACCTCCCGTTATGCGGCAAAGACCGATGAACTGGTACCGCGCGGCTTCAATCGCTGGGTAAGAACCTGGATGGCGGAATACACCTCGGTCGAGGAGATTTACTGGAACGTGCCTGGTGTGAACCTGGACTCGGCAAAACTCCCCAATCGTGCTTACGATTCACCGTCTCAGAAGGAACAGACGTTGGCCCTCATAGCCGATTACAACCGGACGACCGACATGACGCCGGAGCTGGATGCGCGCTTTGGCGCCCTTGCAGCAGAGCGTGTCCGCGCGCATCCCGTGCGCTACTACGTCACACTGCCATGCCTGCGCGTTGCCGACATGTGGTTGCGCCCGCGCAGCGAGATTCTGCCGCCCGATCCACGCTGGTGGGAGTTTAATGACGATCCGAAAAGCTCGGTGATGGCGGTGGGATTCGGCCTGCTGAATCTCGCCTATGTGGGCGCTGCGCTGGTCGCGCTGCTTCGCAAGCCACGCACGATTCGCTATGCTGGCCTGCTTCTCGGCTTCGTTCTGCTGCGCTCGGCATTTCTTGGAACGCTGGAGAACCCGGAGCCACGATATACGCTGGAGTGCTATCCGGTGGTGATCCTTTTTGCCTCGGCGCTGTTCCACGGGCGGGGCATAGACTTGCGGTCCAACGCAGATTGACGCGCGCGGTGGAATGAAGGGAAGGGGCGGATGGCTCCGCCCCTGGGGATGATCAAGCAGCTCTCTTCAGAACTCGTACCGCAACGAGAATTGCATCACGCGCGGAGTGCTCAGGGTATTCGTGTAGGCACCAAAGATCCCGCTTGTCAGATTGAAGCTGAACGCGGCCTGGGCTGCGTCAAAACGAGGCGTGTTGGTGACGTTGAAGGTTTGCCAGGCAAATGTCAGCGACTGGCTTTCGGTGATCTTCCATTTCTTCTCCAGGCCAGCATCGAGGTCGAAGTAACCTGGCCCGCGGAGGTTGTTCCGCTGTCCAGATTCTCCGGGATAGGGGACGCGGAACGCGGCGAGTGCCTTGGCCGGATCCTGGAACATGTTGGCATTGCCCGAAGAATCCCGAAACACGCCGATCTTGCCGGTAGGTCCGGTTTGGACCGCCCAGCCCTGCAATTCCCAGTTGGTGGACCAGCCTGCCCCAGAAGCCATCGTAAAGGGCAGTCCGCTCGTCCAGTGGAAGATGCCGGACAAGCCCCATCCGCCGAAGACCGCGTCCAGGAATTTGTTCATGCCGCCACCGAAGTGCCGGCCCCTGCCCAGTGGAAATTCATAGATCCAGTTGGCGTTGATCTGATGTTTCATGTCGAAGTCGGAAACCGCCCGCAGTTGCTTGGGAGACCAGGCATTGATGACCTGGCTGGCGAATCCTTCACCTTCCCATACGTTGACGCGTTCCGCGTTGGAACCGATATCGATCGACTTGGAGAAGGTGTAGTTGAAATCGAACTGCAGGCCAGCAGTCATGGTGTGACGAAGACTGAGCTGCAGGCTGTTGTAGTTGCTATTTCCCATGCTGCGCCAAGAGTAGAGCGAGGAGAACTGGTCGTCGTAGAAGGCGAACGGGGCAGTTACTCCATTCAATGTAGCGCAGGCTGGCACACAGTCCGTGCCGCTGAGGCTGAACCACTGCGGGACATCGGCTAAGAACAAGGGCGTGGTCTCATTGCCCGCATAACAAGAGAACAGATCGTACATGGCCTGGGTAGCGGTAAAACTCGAACTTGGGATGCCATTGGCGTTGGGCGCGCATCCGCTTCCATATATGCCAAAGGCCGGCATACCTGCTGCTTTGGAGTAAATGTGTTCCCAGAACGGGATAGTCGCTAATTGGCTAACGTCCGTTCCGGCATTGGCCGCCTTCGTGAGCAGCGTTGCCGCCGTGAAGTAGTCCATCTTGGAAGTCGGATCCACGAGATCCAGCGGTGAGGCTAAGTCTTCCTCCTGCATCAAGCGATGCGCAAAGCGACCGATGTAAGAAGCCTCCAACACAAAATTCCTGCTGAGCTCGCGTGTGATCGAGAAATCAACGACATGGGAGTAAGGAGTCTTGAGCTTGTTGTCCAGACCCCAGTAGATAGCGAAGGATCCGGGCGAAGTGCCGGTTGGCGGAGTAATCAGCCCGGGGAGTGCAGGGGGTGGCGGGCCGACCACCTGCTGGCCGCAAAAGGTTATGGGATCGCCATACTGATCATAAGGGCCTGGAGGCAAGGTGAACAGATCCGTAAGGCGCGGCGTGCAGTCCACATCCTGGGAGCCGGCCGGGTTCGTCAGGGTAGTAGTCAGGCCGAAGGACCCGTTGCGGTCGAAGCTGTTTACGATTCCCTCACCGAAGTGGTCGTAATAAATCCCGTACCCACCGCGAATCGAGCTTTTTCCAGCGCTGCCGAACAGTGCGCGCAAGAAGCCGCTATCGGCATGAGGCGAGTAGGCAAAAGCAACGCGTGGCGCGATATTTTTGTAGTCCCAAGCCCAGTACGGCACCTTTCCGTTCGCCTGCCCGGAGAGAGCCATCTGGACCAGTCCTCCTGGGGTCTGTGAGTTAAGAGTCTGTCCCTGCAGCATGGCCTGGTCTCGTTTCTTGAACCAGTCATTCATACTGTTCGTAGGCGCCACCTGATTCCCATGCATTTCATAGGGAGGTTGTAGCAGTGAGTAGCGCACGCCTCCCGTGAGCGTTAGGTTCGGAGTAGCGCGCCAACTGTCCTGGAAATAGAACTCGCCCTCGTGGCTCCTAAAATTTCGCGTGATCAGTTCCCCAGGAACGAAGAAGTGGCCCGTCTTGTCCTGGTTGTAGGTCTTGTCGGTTTCGGTGAGCAGGCCGGCGAGCGCCGCAACCGCGAAGTCGTAGTTGGTGCCCCAGCTAGGATCCACCGCCGGATACGTCCCATTCGCGCCCCCGCAAATGAACTTCGTTCCCTTTTGATTAGTAGAAGCTCCCAACGCCGCGGGATCGAGGCTGCTGCAGCTGCCTGCGACTGCGGCGTTGTCCAGCCAATACACGTTTGTATCCCCGAACGAAAAGTTGGATCCATTGCCGGTGCGGTTGTTCGTGATGATCCGGAGATTGCCGCCAAATTGGAACGTGTGCTTGCCTTTGGTCCAGGTCACATCATCCACAACGTTGTGAACGGGCACATTCGTCAAGGTCGAGGGGGTAAACCCCGCCCCCTGGACGTTGGCCATGCCGCGAAAGACGTTGTAATCGGTGACGCCCACGCCAGTGTCGCCAATGCCTTGGCGAATCAATCCGTAACGCAGACTATTGACGAGCGTGCTGCTGAACAGGGCCGTGTAGCCAGCGAAAAGTCCCTTGCTGTTGTTGGTGATGATGTCATTGGGCGGCAGACCTGGGAATTGCGAGGGGAGATTTTCACGCCAGTTTTGCAGATGGCCCTTCACAAACAGATTGTGATTGCCGCTCGATGTCAGTTTATAGTCCAGTTTCAAAATGTAGGTCTCGTGCTTGGTGGGGTTGGGGGCCGCGAATGTGAAGCCCCGGTAGTCCAAACCATCGCCTACGGCGTCGGTATTCGGGTGGCGGTATTTAGTGAAGATCGCGTTCGGGTTCGAGTCGTTAACGTTAGCGACGTACGGATCCGCCCCGCCGTTCCAAGGACATGTACCGTTGGCCAAGCAATTCACGTCCAGAGCCTGCAGTTGTGCCGCGGTGAGCGTGACTAGATTCTGGTCGGCGTTTAATGGCGCCACGCTCAGGTCTGCGTTAGAAGTCGTGCAGTTGGGATCAATTGGGTTGCCCAAGTCGTTCAACGCCGTGGTACACGGGTATTGCATGATGCCCTGGCGCAGGTTGTCGCTGGGGACAACACGGGTCGTCTGGATGGCTTCGTTCGTCCGCTGCCCTTCGAAACCGCCGAAGAAGAATAGCTTGTTTTTCTTGATCGGACCACCGAGCCAGGCGCCATAGGTGTTACGCACGAGAGGACCGGGGCGGTTGGGCAATCCCGCTTTGAGCTGCGCCTGCTCGTTGAACCAATCGTTGGCCTGACCGAGATTGGAACGGTTCACCTCGTAGAGCGAGCCATGAAAACTGTTGGTGCCGCTCTTGGTCACCATATTGACCTGTGCCCCGGAAGACCGACCGGCATCGGCGTTCGAGTTGCTCGTGGTAACGCGGAACTCCTGAAGCGAGTCCAGTGGAATCTTTAGAGCACCCTGGAACGCGTACCCCTGCAACTGGTCGTTGTTGTCCAAGCCGTCGACGGTCACATTGGTCTGGTCGCTGCGGGCGCCTGCAACCGCTCCGGCACGACTGTCCGCGGTCTGATTCGGCTTAGTGTTGTCCTGATTCGTGTTACCAATAAATGTGACCCCGGGTTGAAGACTCAGAATCGCCACCGGATCGAGACCCTCCGAAGGAAGGTAAGTGAGTTGGTTGCTGTTGATCACATTGCCCTGGGTGGCGTCGGTCGTGTTGATCACCGCTGCAGCGCCGGTCACCTCGACGACCTCATTTGCCGCTGCCACCTTCATGGTGAAATCGAGGGTCGCCGGTTGGCTCACCTGCAGGATGACGTTGTCCTGCTTCAGCGTGGCAAACCCGGGGGCAGTGACCGTCAGCCTGTAGGTAGCGGGCGGAACCGAGAGGAATTGATAGACACCGTCACCGCCAGATTTTGTGGTTCGTGAATACCCTGTCGCCGGGTTGTTGAGCGTAACCGTCGCTCCCAGCACCACTGCGCCTTGGGGATCGACAAGCGTGCCGTGCAGGGACGTGGTTGCCGTTTGGGCTGTGACCAACACGCTTACAGCTAGGAGAAAACCAGCCAACAGAGGAACTGCACGTGAGTCAGAATGCATGGGGAAGCTCCTTTACCCACGAAAGCGATACGTCTCGGATTTTGTTCTCGTCCAGGAACTCAGAAGAGTTGGAGGGAACAGAACATTAGCGCAACACACCTCGGCCAGCAGTGACAGAAGTCACTCGGCGCTGTGACGAGATGAGGGGGTGACGAGATCCTGCCCGTTGCCTTTCGCCGATGGAACTCAGCGGCAAGGCCGCAGTTGCAGGGAGGCCTACCCCAACGGCGAGTCGGTCATGCGGAAACGGGTGCGGACGTGTTCGGAAAGCAGTTCGATGGCCGCGCGGTTCGCCACAGGATCCGCTTGCGCCAGATACTTCATCGCTTCGACCAGCATTTTCTGGCCGTCCACGTAGCGGGGATCAGCGGTGCGTTCGCGCTTCTTTCTGCTCAGGTCGGGAGGAACCGGGATGGTGAAAACCTTGGCCATGCGAACTCAACTTTCCGAAAGCGGTAAGCCTATGACTGCTTGTTTGCTGTTTTCCTATACGACCAGTCTGACGCTCGCCGCCGATGTTAGTGCAGTATATCGTCCCGGACCACCTTTTTCAGCTTGATTCTCTAGGTTCAGATCTTGCCGGACTTGCCGCTGGAATCTCGATTTTGACCGCCCTTTATGGCGAAACGAACCGGGTCTTGCCGGTTGTTTTCAGTTTGAAGGTATTGTCAGGGAGTTTTTGATTGATCTGGATGTCGGAATACCGCGCCAACCGATAGTCGCCGCTCGGTTCGAAGAACTGCTGTTGGACCGAAACTCCGCGTGCCAGGTCGATCCACAAGAGGATGCGCGCGATGTTGTTGCGCAGGCGCGCGGACTTGGGCACGAGTTCCAGCTTTTCCGCCTGGGCGCCATTGGCGGCCTCCGGCCCCAAGTAATTCACGTCGTACGATTTGAGCAAATCATGGCCGGCGCCGCCGAAACCTAGCACCAGGAAACTCTCCAGGTCGCTGCGGTTCTTGCCGGCGTTGTATTCGGTCACCTGATCGATCTTGGGCTGGTAGACCTGCACTTTGCCGCCGCTGTACAGAACATACTTCTTGTCCGGCTCGGCAATATCGGCCGCCATCTGCGTTTCGTTGTCCTGGCGCCGGAAGTAGATTCTCCCCTTCTGCGTTTCGGTTTCGTCGATGACTTTTTGGTACTGATCCCAGACGAAGCTCGCCTCGGTGCTGCGGAAGTTGCGGGCCGCGGTGTCCATCTGCGAAAGGACGCGCTCGAGTGCCGCAGCATTGCTTTGCGCCCAGGCAGCGGCCGTGAGGAGCCAAATCGTCAGTAGAGTCTTGAGCGCAGCTCTCATAAAGGGAACCTTAGATGGGGATCTCTACTCTTTTTCCACCCACACCTTGTAGCTTTGCACGTGGCCGGAGGCGTCTTTGACCGCTTCATATTTGTTGACGGTGACGGCTCCGGAGATGGGTTCAATAATCTGCTCCAGTTGCTGGCGAACTTCGATGCCGCTGCGCTCGTTGATGGCAGAAGCCTGAATCTGGTAGATCAATTCCCCACTCTGATCGGGAATCACCACCACTCCAGTTTGATGCGGATTCCGCTCTACGGGATAGTCCTTGTACTTGATGAAGTGAGGCGAAATAAAAACGAACAAGAGGATCAGCGTGACCATGATGTCGTAGTGGACGCTGCCACGTTCATACGACCAGAGAATGTATCCGCGAATTGTGCGCCAGATCGCGCCCATGGAAGAGACGGCAGCCGTGTGCGCCGTCGCGGTTGATTCCGCTTGCTGCCAGTCTAGTTGGGAATTCGTGCAATCGCAACCCGAGGTGTGGGACACAGCTTCAACTCGGTCCCAATCTCGGCCTTCCTGAAATGACTTTCTCCGTGCCTCTGTGTCTCCGTGGTGAGAACGCAATTCAGAACTTCTTTGCGACGATGCGGTCCGTCCCCATGTACGGCTGCAATGCTTCGGGAATGCGCACACTGCCGTCGGCCTGCTGGTAGTTTTCCACGATCGCCACCCAGGTTCTTCCGATCGCGAGCCCGCTGCCGTTGAGCGTATGCACGTATTCGGTTTTGTTCTTGCCTTCGGGCCGGAAGCGAATGTTGGCGCGGCGCGCCTGGAACGCTTCGAAATTCGAGCAGGACGAAATCTCCCGGAACAGTTGCTGACCGGGCAACCATACCTCGACGTCATACGTCTTGGCGGCGGAAAATCCCATGTCGCCGGTGCACAGTGTGACCTGGCGGTAGTGAATGCCGAGCCGCTCCAGCACAGTTTCCGCATTGCGCGTGAGCTTTTCGAGCTCGTCGTAAGAAGTGTCGGGGTGCGCAAACTTTACCAGTTCCACTTTCTGGAACTGATGTTGGCGAATGATGCCGCGCACGTCTTTGCCATACGATCCCGCCTCGCTGCGAAAGCAGGGCGTGTAGGCGACAAGGCAAACCGGCAGGCGTGACGCTTCCAGCACTTCGTCGCGGTATAGATTCGTAACCGGCACTTCGGCGGTTGGAACCAACCAGAGTTTGCGCTCGCGGACATAGTCGAGCTGTCGCCACGGTATTCCTTCTTCGACTTCATCGCTTGTTATCGACTTGAGACTAGCCGTGCGGGCATGAGGATCGACTTCCTCTACCGTGAAGACCTCAACACCGCGCGCGCGGACCATTTCGCCTCTAACCGGCGGGGTATGGTACGGGTCCTTACCAAAGTCATCCCTAATGACACCCGTGCTCGCCTTGAACAGATCCTGTTCAAACTTCGGCAGCTGGCCTGTTCCGTACATGGAGTCGGAATTGACCATGTAGGGCGGCAGCACCTCGATGTAGCCGTGCTCGCGCGTGTGCAGGTCAAGCATGAAATTGGCCAACGCACGTTCCAGCCGCGCGCCCAGGTCCCAGTACACGGCGAAACGCGCGCCGGCGAGCTTCGTGGCTCGTTCCAGGTCGAGAACGCCCAGTTGCTCGCCGAGTTCCCAATGCGGCTTGGGAGTGAAGTCAAACTGCGGCGGCGCGCCCCAGCGGCGGACTTCTACGTTCTCTTCCGGACCTGTGCCCACGGGCACGCTGGCATGAGGGAGATTCGGGATCGCGATTAGGATTTCGCGCAGAAGCGCATCGTCTTCGCTCGAAAGCTTCTCGAACTCCTGGATCTTTTCCCGCAACTCCTTAGTCTCCTGGATGAGCGCCGAAGCATCTTCCTTGTTCTTCTTGAGCCGGGCGATTTCTTCGGAGGCTTTGTTGCGGCGGGCCTGCAGCGTTTCGGTTAGAGTGATGGCCTGGCGCCGTTCCGTATCAATGGTCCGAAAGTCTTTCAAAACCTCGGCGGGGACCATGCCGCGCTGGCGCAGCTTTTCTTCGACCAGCGCAAGGTTTTCGCGGACAAAGTTCAGATCGAGCATTCTGATTAACTGTAGCTGAAAAGCGGGGTTCGATGCACGTGAGTCAGGTGTCAGGTGTTAGGTGGCAAGTTGCAGGCGTCGGGTCACGGTCCCAGGAACAGAGGTTCGACCTCGACCCAGGACCTGTCGATCACGCTGACCTGACACCTGCCACCTGACACCTGAGACCTGAAAGCTGCTCTGCTGTACACTAGCTCGCGATGAGACTTCCCCGCTTCCTGTGTGTGGCGCTCGTGCTGTTGGCTTCGGTCGTCGCCTTCGCATCCGCCTACAATGGGCGTCCAAAGCTTGTGGTCGTCATCGTCATCGACCAGTTTCGCGGCGACTATCTTGAGCGCTATCGCGACCAGTTCGGCGACGGCGGCTTTCGCACCTTCCTCGATCGCGGAGCGTATTTCACCGACTGCAACTACGACTCTGCCAATACCCGGACTGCTCCCGGACACGCGACTCTTTTCACCGGAAGTTATACGAGCGGACACGGCATCCTATCCAACGAATGGTGGGACCCGCAGAAAAAGAAGCGCGTGACGTCGGTAGAAGACGAGACCACCAAGCTCGTGGGCGTTGCGAACACTGGACCCGGAGTCTCGCCTCACAACCTGCTCAACGACACACTCGGCGACGAGCTGAAGCTGGCCACCGGCGGCAAGTCCCGCGTGTTCGCGATTTCACTGAAGGATCGCGCGGCCGTCCTGCCAGCGGGATTCTCCGGTGATGCCGCCTACTGGATCGAGCCCCAAAGTGGCGCCTGGATCACCTCCACTTACTACCGTCAGGAACTGCCCGAGTGGGTGCGGAACTTCAACAGCAGCCATCGCACCGACAAGTACTGGAACCGCGAGTGGAAGGACAACGAAGGGAACCTTCTGGGATCGACGGCACGCAACAACAAAGACGGAACACCGACTGGATTCTACGGAGTCGTCGGGGCCACTCCCTTTGCCAACGACTACGAGCTGGAGTTCGCCAAGGAACTTGTGGTGTATGAGAAGTTGGGGGCGGGGCCTGCGACCGACCTCTTGGCGATCAGCCTCTCGGCCAACGATATTCTGGGGCACAAAGTGGGACCCGATTCTCCGCAGATGCGGAGCATGGCACTGGAGCTGGACCGGCAGTTGGCGGAATTCATCAACTTTCTTGGTCACCAAATCGGGTTAGCCAATGTCTGGATGGCGCTCTCATCCGATCACGGCGTGGCGCCTCTGCCGGAATTTGCGAAGACCCTTCGCTTGCCCGCCGCCAATGTAAATCCTGACGAACTGCGCGATCAGCTGAATATCGCGCTCTCGAAAAAGTACGCCAAGAAGGCAGATTACCTGCGCGAGCTGGACTATCCGCTGGCGCTGCTCAACCAGGATGCCTTCATCGCCGTGGGGCGAAAAGAAGCCGATGCTGAAGCTGACGCCGGCGAGGCCATCAAAGAGGCAGGCCTTGCCGGATACGTTACGAAGTTTCAACTGGCGCACGGAGACATTCCCGCCGCGGAGATCGGGCGCCGCTATGCGCACAGCTACTCGCCTGAAGGAGGATGGTACGTGATCGGCGTTCCCAACATATTTCATGTGGGAATAACGAAAGGTACCGATCACGAAACGCCCTTCTCGTACGATACTCACGTGCCCCTTGCGTTCTATGGATTGGCTTTCCAGCCGGGCGTGTATCGCACGCACGCGGAGCCGGTGGATCTCGCCGTCACGCTGGCTTCCCTGCTCGGGATCAACCCGCCCGCCAAAGCGACCGGACGAGTGCTGACCGAAGCGCTCGCCGCTCCGCGCAAGGCATCTGTGGGAGACACTCCATGACGCCGTCCCGCGTTCTCGACTTAAGCGTCAGTTTCGCTGGCATTGAGCTGAAGAACCCGATCATTGCCGCTTCCGGCACCTTCGCCTATGGGATCGAGTTCGAAGATATTGTCCACCTGGAAAGACTCGGGGGGCTCGTCGTCAAGGGCCTATCCCGCGAGCCGATGACCGGGAACCCGCCGCCGCGGTTGTTTGAGACGGCCGCCGGAATGCTGAACGCCATCGGGCTGCAAAATATTGGTGCCCGCGCTTTTCTGACCGAGAAGCTGCCCGCGTTGCGTGCCAAGAAGAATGTCGTGGTGTTTGCTAACGTTTTCGG
>Ga0335070_10008467_pt1 | contig 12066 bp, 8 predicted proteins | sample Lox_Sample_13_FD_206722 | JGI IMG/M metagenome (GOLD analysis project Ga0335070, IMG submission 206722) | Soil microbial communities from Loxahatchee National Wildlife Refuge, Florida, United States - Lox_Sample_1.3 | ecosystem: Environmental > Terrestrial > Soil > Wetlands | place: USA: Florida...
AATGCTGCTGACTGGCAGTTCTTACCATCGGTGCCAATCTAAACATTCTTAGGAGTTTGCCGCTATTGGACTTTAGGCCAATGGTCTTTAGTCCAATCAGGAGTCTTACTTCGGCGGCCGCGAAGGGTGTACTGGGTACTGTCAAATATACATCCATTCGGAAACAGGCAAGCGTCCGCAACATCAGCAGTTCGATCACGGTTGGTGCTCACTGGGGCTGCTTAACAGAGCGGCTTAGATCCCGCCGATCGCCGAGTTGGCAGCCCGGCGTCCGCCGTCGGTGCATCACTCGCGGATTCTTCGACGCAACCACAAGCGGAGGCGGTCTTTGGAAACCGTTGGGGCGCGATCGAGGTAGCGTCAGACAGGCGCGGCCATTGGCATCGCCATGAGCGCGCTTCGGCGCGACGGAATCGATGAGCGAATCCTGCTCGAAGCGATTAACTGCGCTCGCGCCGTGGAAAAAACAAACGAAGCAAATATTAGACTTTTCGCCCCGCGCGCTGTGCGGTCGACTTAGTTACCCCTCGAGCTCCCGAGCTGTCAAAAGAAAAGGTCTTCGCATCGGTGCGGCGCGCGCCGAGCCGTTCCGCCATGCGTGCCAGTTCGGCGAGCGATCCGGCGCCCATCTTTTCCATAACCCGCGCACGATGGACTTTGACGGTTCTCTCGGTGATGCCCAGGTCCGAGGCAGCTTGTTTGTTGAGGGAGCCTTCCGCGACCAAGGCGAAAATCTGTCGCTCGCGCGGCGTCAATCTACCGTAACGCCCTTCTATAGTAGTAATTTCATCGTGCGAGGCTTTCAACCGGCGGCTCTGCTCGGCGGCACGAAGTATCGCCGCAAGCAGCGCGTCGCTGTCAACAGGCTTCTCCAGGAAGTCCACCGCTCCGCCCTTCATAGCTGTGACACCAGCCGGGACGTTGCCATGACCAGTAATGAAGACCAGCGAGAGATGAGGAGAGGTCTCTTTCAGCTCTTGCTGTAGTTTAAGGCCGTCGATACCGGGCATTCGAAGGTCGGTAACTGCGCAGTCGACTTCTTCGCGTGCGGAATTGTTGAGAAACTCGTACGGCGATGAGAAGGTAATGGCCTCGATGCCTGCCGACCTCATCAGACGCGCAAGAGAGCGGAGCGTCCGCGCTTCGTCGTCGATAATTGCCACTTTGATCGAGGCGCGCACGAGGCCTCCGGAAGTGGCGTCATTTGCGGCTTTCTGCATGTTCTTGCACCGGCAGCTCGATTATCAGAACCGCTCTGCGATCGGGATTGCAGAGCGCCTACATTCGGCTCCCGTGAGTCTCGACGATCATGCGCTTGCACCTTTCTGGAGACAAAGTTGATCCGCGGTCGTGCGTATCCTTCGAATGACGGTGTGGACGGAATGGTAATCCAGCCCACTTTGCGTTCTTATAGCCGAGACGCATTTCAAAGGATAGAGTTGCGCAGCGCTTCACATGCTGTTCACAAAAAACAGTGAAAGACTCATTAAGACATTGTCGCCGTTCGCGAAAACTCTTGATCCGCGGGCTTTTACGGTCTGTTGGCTATGGGTGAGGGGCCAATAACTGCGAGGATCGTTTTGGGCCCGCTGGCGCCTGGCGTTGCCATCGGGCGGCAACTTCTATTTGCTCTGCGCTTCCAATTCGCTGGCATCGACAGCGACTAGTCTGAAACGAGTCTTCGCTCGATAGGTGCATTCGCGCAAAACTCTTGATCGCGCAAAATGCCCGTCGCTCTTGACGACTCGGGCAGCACGGTCTCGTACGCATAGACGATCCAAGGCTTATCGGATTCGATGCTTACGTAGCAGTCCACGTCGGCGGTCATGTCTCTGCCCGTTAGCGCGACAGGAACGGAAAGAGGTACCAGATGCGCTCCATTCGACGATTCGCGCTGAGTGGAGTGCACTGCTTCCCCTGCGGCGTAGTGTTCGATTGCTCTTGCACATACGACGCTAAGGTCAAGTTCACAGCCGGTGCGTGCGGACTCGTTGGCCGGAGTCCGCGCACTGCAGCCAAGCAGCGCAAATTGAATCAGTATCTGTGCACCGAGACCCAATGTTGTTAGCGAGTTGCGCATTTCTTCACCGAGTTCGTTCTTCTCGCGAACGTTTACGAAGCACAATATCCGCTTCTGCATCAGGTGATGAAATTGGCCTTTGGTCCATAAGCCTTTGGTGCAATAGACTGCGACTGGACTTGAGCGAAGAATCCTCTTTCTCGAACCCGACCGACGAGAAGACCTGATTAGGGCGCTCGCTACTCTGAGCGGATGAATACAAAAGGCTCACAGCGGGTAGCTGCCACCATTGCAGTGCTGCTCATGTGCCTCTGGCAGCCGACAGGTGTCGTTGCCAATCCAGTCGACGAATCGATCTGCGATGCCGCCGCCGATCGCTTCCTTGCAGCAGAGAACTATCCTGAAGCGATTCGTCTTCACGGGGAGTTTCTGCGGAAAAATCCGACCAATGCGCTCGCTCACTATCATTTGGGCTTTGCTGAAGGAATGGTAGGCGACAAAACACAGGAGCTCAGAGAGTACCGGCGCGCCTCTGCGCTTGGACTCTCGCGCTGGGACTTTTTTCTGAACATGGGACTCGCCTTGCTCGATGGCGGAAACCTGGAGTCGGCGACGAACGAGTTGCGGCTGGCCGTTGGACTCAACCCGAGCCGACCCGAGCCGCACTTCAATCTAGGCCTGGTCTATGAGCGCCGCGACATGTTGACCGAAGCGGAGCAAGAGATCCGGGCGGCGCTACGCTCGGATCCTACAGAGCTGGATGCCCGAAACATGCTGGGCGTCATTTACGCTCGACAGGGAAAGACCGCGAAAGCCTTCAGCCAATGGCATGCCATGCTTCAAGACGCACCCTACTACAGCGCGGCTCGCAAGAACCTCGCAATTCTTGAGGGGAAGCGGCCTGTCTCACTGGTGACAGGGAGACGACCAATTATTCCCGGCCGTGCAGCAATTCGACCCAAGATCGCTAGGCTGAGTGCAGCAATGCGGCTTTAGCAGGGTATTGATCAAAGGGTTGAATCACGAGCTTGGCTTGGTCTGGTGAGATGACGAGATGAGTATTGAGGTTGCGGGCGGGTTTCTGCCAAGTTGGGCCGTGACAGGCGCAGCTCGCTGGCGACTCGATTCATCGGCTGGGACAGAGCTTTGCGATTCTCAGCACACCTGGCACAGAATGAGCGGCAGCGGGGTGGCTCGGCGCTCGACCCTCGCACCACGTTTCTCCGAGGACGAAAGTCCTATGGAATCAGTGCGGTCGTTTGACCGGGACGCTCTGGGTCGAACACCCTTTGTATACTCAGGCCATGTTCGCGCTAACCCGTGTGCACGAACTTGCTCCCCAGCATCCCGAATGGACACAACACGAACCGTTCAAGGCCGTTCTCACGAACGATCGTGAGGCGATGGCCAAGTTCTCTGAATCGGATTGGGAGGTTATTCTCGCGGCCACTCACACTGGGATGACCACCGAAGCATTCCAGAAACTTGTGAAGCAGTGGCTGGCAACGGCCAAGGACCCCAGGTTTCATCAGCCTTACACAGAACTCGTCTACCAGCCGATGCTTGAGGTCATGGATTTCTTGCGTGCCAACGGATTCAAGACCTACATAGTCACGGGCGGCGGCCAGGAGTTCGTTCGCGTATATAGTCAGCATGTCTACGGCGTCCCGCAAGAGCAGGTCGTGGGATCGAGTATCCTGACCAGGTACGAGTATCAGGATGGCAAACCGGTACTAATGCGGGAGCCCAAAGTATTTTTCATCGACGACAAGACAGGCAAGCCGATCGGGATCAACCTGTTTATCGGCAAGCGGCCATATGCCGCGTTCGGCAACTCGACCGGCGATCAGCAGATGCTTGAGTGGACCCAGGCGGGGAACGGTGCGCGATTGATGATGCTGGTCTTGCATGACGATCCAGAACGCGAGTACGCGTACGGTCCCGCTGCCGGTCTGCCGGATAGCAAGGTTGGTACGTTCTCTCAGGCGCTGTACGACGAGGCCAAGTCCAAAGGCTGGACCGTCATCAGCATGAAAAAGGACTGGAAGCACATTTTTGCTTTCGAGAAGTGAGGTGATGACGCCGAATAGAGGCGGGGTTATGGCCATTGAGACATTGTCGATGGAACCGCGCTTTTCAACACCCTTGATGCTAGATGATTTTTGCCGAACTGCCCGATGGCGTAACCCAAGGACTTGAGCAATTCCGCGATAGTTGGGTCCTCTACCCGAAATACCGCATTGGGTTCTGGCCCGTGATGAACGCGGCGCGTCTGGCCATGCAGCTTTGCTGGCCATAGTAGTCGGTGAAGGCATCACACAAGAGAATCTTTCGACAGTGCCAGCGCGCAATCTATCGCCTCGAACAAGGCTTTCTCATCTATAGGCTTGAACAGCGCTGCCACTGGATGTGACCGGTCGATCAGCCGCTTTGTTTCGGCGTCGTTACGGCCGCTGATCATGATCACCGGCAAGCCACGCTGCGATTCATTCAACACACCGATCAGTTCGACACCATTCATTTCTGGCATGTGGACGTCCACTACCATGCATGCATTGGTCTTCGGGATGTCACTAGCGAGCAAAGCGCTCGGCCGATCGAAGCTCATAACGGTGAAACCGGCGGATCGAATCAACCTGGCCGCGGCGGGTAGAAAAGATAAGTCGTCGTCCACCAGCAGGACCGTAGCCCTGGTATGCTTTGCGATCGATCCGACGGCTTTTACTCGTCGTGCCTTCGACTGTTTGGACACTGCAGCTGCGCGCTCCAACTTGCCTGCTTCGCACCGTGGACGCCGTACCTCGCCTATTTATCCGCTCGCCTTCTGGTTGGTGCCGTTGTACCAGAGAGACTTGGTGCCCAGATCACTTGCATAATCGAGAGCCAGCTGGTTGGGCTTCTTTACTGCGTAGTCTGCGGCGGCGGCAAACTGCAGCTTCAATCGGGTGGGTAGCAGCACCTGGTCAAAAGCTATCTCGGCATGCAAGGTGAACGATTTGGCTTCGGCGAGCGTCGAGCACGCGCCACGCAGGATCTTCTCGGCTTCCGGGTCCACATGAGAACTGGCCGTTTGCGGTTGCAACGCAGACGGCGGTCCCTTGCTTGTGGCAGAGGCCGGCGCGTCAACCGTGGCTTGATTCGAAGGCGCGATCACCCCATCAGCTGCGAGAGCTTTGCTATCAATCGTTATGAGTGCTGCGAGCATCATGGAAACCAAGGCGAACGAGAACGAGTTGGTCATCATGTCCGCTTGCTCTCGCCATCCGAATAGGGGACTTTCTGGCGTCTCGCTGAGAACTTAGCGGGTTTGTTCGGAATTGATAGTTGGACTTTAGGCCAATGCGCCGCCCCCTTCTGGCAATTTGGACCAAAGGCCTAGGTCCGGGGTGCTAGGGCAGGCGGGACGACACGAAATTGCAGCAGACGTGGCGTAAGACCTGTAGTTACGGTTGTGTGACAGTCAGGTTACTTATTGCCGCCTTCTAATTAACCTGCCCAAGTGATAAGAATTGCGGCGCACTAGCGCCATTTCCCCCAGCCCATCCGTGCGAGGGAAAGCTGCGCGACGACCATAATGCCCCTTGCTGTGCGGACGCGGGAGAGCACTGACGCTCGCTCCCACTGTCACGGAGAGAAGCTTATGAGCGTTGGGGGAGGATTTTCAGCCTACGCCCTGGAAAGGCTGAGCAAAGATCCGCAGTTTATTCTATATCGCGCCCGCGAGCCCGCGAGTCGCCGACGCGTCCTCCTGTTTGCTCCCGCTTCGGAGAACCTTCCGCAACATATTCTTAAGCGCATCGAGCATGAGTACGCACTGCGCGCTGAGCTCGACTCCGCATGGGCGGCGATGCCCATCGCTCTGGCTCACGACGGGGGGCGCACGATATTGGTGCGCAAAGACCCGGGCGGAGAACTGCTCGATCAGCTACTCGAGCGTCCGTTCGACCTAAGACAATTTCTGCGAATCGCGATCGGGTTGACAACGGCCCTAGCCGCAATGCACGAGCGGCGCATCGTGCACAGAGACATAAGACCCGCCAACATCCTGGTAAATGCAGCGTCGGGCAAGGTTTGGCTTACCGGCTTCGGCGTCGCGACCGGCCCATTGCGCCAACCACAGGCGCCCGAGCCCTCGGCGACCGTTGGGGCCACTCTTGCCTACATGGCTCCAGAGCAAACCGGACGCATGAACCGGTCAATAGACACTCGCAGCGACCTCTATTCGCTCGGAGTCACCCTCTATCAAATGCTCACCGGCACTTTGCCTTTCGTTGCCTCCGACCCTCTCGAATGGGTCCATTGTCACATCGCGCGGCAGCCGGCATCGCCGCATGAGCGAAGGAAAGAAGTTCCTGAGGCACTATCGGCCATAGTCCTGAAGCTTCTGGCCAAGAGCCCGGAGGAGCGTTACGAGACCGCGGCGGGCCTGCGAGCTGATCTCGCAAGCTGCCTGAAGGCTTTGAACGCCGTTGGACACGTTGAACCGTTCGTACTCGGCAGAGCCGACGTGTCGGATCGGTTGGCGGTCCCGGAGAAGCTCTATGGACGCGACCGAGAACGAGCGATTCTGGTCGAGGCATTCGATCGGGTTGTAGCTAGCGGTACGCCGGAGTTCGTTTTGGTTTCAGGGTACTCTGGCATTGGCAAGTCGTCGATCGTTAACGAGCTGCAAAGGGCGATCGTGCCAACCCACGGCATTTTCGTTTCAGGCAAGCTCGACCAGTACAAGCGCGAAATCCCCTATGCAACTTTCGCGCAGGCTTTCCAAAGCCTGATTCGCCAGGTGCTCAGCTGTGCCACCGTCGAGTTCGAAATGTGGCGCGACGCACTTATAGGGGCGCTGCAGACGAATGGGCAGCTCCTGATTAATCTGGTTCCAGAGCTGGAGCTGGTAATCGGCAAGCAACGATCCGTGCCGGAACTCACTGCGCACGAGGCTGAGAACCGGTTCCATCTCCTGGTTCGAGCTTTTATTGGAGTCTTTGCGCGGCCAGATCATCCGCTCGTACTCTTTCTGGATGATCTGCAATGGCTTGATCCTGCGACACTTAAGCTTCTCGAGCACTTGATTGTGCAGGTGGAAGTCCCTCACCTATTGCTCGTTGGTGCCTACCGCGATAACGAGGTTAACGCTTCCCATCCGTTGGCGCTGATGCTGGATGCGTTACGCGGGAGCAAAGCGCGGTTGGTTGAGATCGAGCTGTCGCCGCTCTCGCTTGATGACCTTGGCCGGCTGGTCGCCGATACCGTCCATCAGGAACCTGCGCTGACAGAGTCGCTCGCGCGACTGGTGCATGAAAAGACCGCGGGTAGTCCTTTGTTTGTGGCCCAGTTCCTGACCGCGTTGGCCGAGGAGCGCCTCCTCGAATTCGATCCGAGCATAGCGACTTGGCGATGGGACGTGGATCGCATTCGCGCCCACAGAAGCACCGACAATGTGGTCGACCTGATGCTCGGGAAGTTGAATCGACTCCCCGACAATACTCGTGAGGTCCTCAAAAAACTGGCTTGTCTGGGAAACAGGGCGAACGCCGCCACTCTGGCTGTCGTTCAGGGGCGGTCAGAGGAAGAGACGCACTCGGGTGTGAGCGAAGCCGTGCGGCAGGGGTTCGTTATACTTTCAGGCGATTCGTACGAGTTTGTCCACGACCGCGTCCAAGAAGCCGCCTATTCGCTGATCCCTGAAGAGGACCGCGCACACGTCCATCTGCAGATTGGTCGCCTGCTCATCGCCGCGACACCGGCCGACAAAATTGCCGAGCGTATATTCAACCTCATTAACCAGCTCAATCGTGGAACCGCACTAATCTCCGACTCGAACGAAAAATCTCGGGTAGCCGAACTTAACCTCCTCGCAGCAAGAAAGGCACGGGGCTCGACAGCTTACGCCGCGGCTTGCACCTACACGTCTGTCGGAATGTCGCTGCTGAGTGATGAGGACCGGGATAGCGCGTACGAGCTGGCGTTCGCTCTGAGAGTACTACGCGCAGAATGTGAGTTCCTACGCGGCAACTTCGAGGCGGCGGAAACCCTCGTTTCGCAGCTTCTCAAGCAAGCGAACTCAACAGCCAATCGGGCAACAGCTTATCGCCTCAGGATCGACCTTCACATCATGAAATCGGAGCATACCAAGGCGGTGGACAGCGCGCTCGAGTGCCTGCATGTTCTCGGTATACAGCTCTCCTCGCGCCCCGTCTGGGAACGCGTCAAGACCGAATATGAGGCGGTCTGGCGGAATCTGGGCCAGCGATCCATTGAGAGCCTGGTCGACCTGCCATCCATGACTGATCCGGCGATGCAGGCGGCCATGGGCGTGCTGTCTGTCCTCCATTCCTCAGCCTTCTCCGTCGATATCAATCTGTTCTACCTGTGCATCTGCCTCTCTGTAAATTTGAGCTTGAAGTACGGAACAACTGATGCTTCGGCACACAGCTACGCGTATTTTGGGTTTATCCTCGGAGCGGCCTTCCATCGGTACGCTGATGGTTACCGTTTCGCAAAGCTCGGCGTTGATCTGGTAGAGCGGCACGGTTTCGTCCCCTACAAGGCGAAGGTCTACATGACCATGGCATGGGCTGCGATTTGGACCCAGCCCGTCTCGACCGCACTCGATTTCGTCCAAGCCGCGTTCCGAGCTGCAATCGAAAGCGGCGATCTTACTTATGCTTGCTACTGCTGCGATTGGACGGTAACGGATCTGCTCGCGCGAGGAGATCGCCTCGACGACGTGTGGCGTGAGTCTGAAAAGGCTCTCGACTTCGTGCGGAGAGCCAAGTCCCGCGGGTACGTGAACCGTGTGCTAAGCCAGCAACAGTTCATCCAGAGCCTGCAAGGGCGAAGGTCGACATTCTCCACGTTGAGCAACACGTATTTCGACGAGGCGACCTTCGTGTCGCAGCTTGGCGCCGATGATCGGACAATACTCTGTTGGTACCGGATCCTGAATTTACAGGCGCGATACATCATGGGCGACTATGAAGCCGCCATCGCGGCCGCCGAGCAGGCAAACGGGGTGCTGTCGGCTGCGATCGGCTGTATCCAGTTGCTCGACTACCACTACTATACAGCGCTCGCGATCGCCGCGGTCTTTGACACCTCGCCGTCTGACCGTCACACCGAGTGGCGCGAGGCGCTCAACGAGCACTTGGAGCGGCTTAAAGAGTGGGGGGAGAGCTATCCGCCCACCTTTCTTGACAAATATTCCCTGGTTTCGGCCGAGGTTGCCAGAATCGACGGCAGGGACCTCGACGCGATACACCTCTACGAGCAGGCCATTCGATGCGCACGAATGAATGGTTTCACCCACAATGAGGCTTTGGCCAACGAAGCTGCAGGTAGGTTTTTTCTGAGGCGCAGCTGGGAGACGATCGGTCGCGCTTATCTCTGCAACGCGCGCTCCTGTTATATGCGGTGGGGAGCCTTCGCCAAGCTGGAGCAACTGGACCGGCTGTACCCCGGACTCGAAGAGCAAGCGACGCCGGATGCGAGTGCCACGACAGGTCTGTCAATTCAGGGACTCGATCTTACAACGGTGGTCAAGGCTTTGCGGAAGGTGTCCCGTGAGATCGATCTCGAGAAACTGATCGAAGCGCTGATGGTCAGTGCTCTCGAACATGCGGGCGCCACCCAGGGTCTCTTATTCTTGACCAGGGCGTCGGAGTGTCAGGTCGTCGCCGAAGCCACGACGTCCGGCGATCGGGTTCAGGTTAGGCTCGACCGCTCGCTGGCCGGGCTGTCTGCGTACCCCGAAAGAGTTCTTCGGTCCGTAGTACGAACGCTGGAGAACGTGATTCTCAACGATACTTCTTCGGTAAATCAGTTCTCTGAGGATGAATATCTACAGCTGAACTGCCCGCTGTCCATCCTCTGCCTGCCGCTGCTAAAGCAGCGCGAATTGATCGGTGTGCTCTATCTTGAGAATAACCTGACGTCCGGAGTCTTCACGCGGGATCGACTGGCGATACTTGAATTAATTGCCTCGCAAGCCGCGATCTCGCTCAAAAACGCTCAGTTGCACAGCGACCTGCAAGATGAAAACCGCGAGCGCAAAAAAGCCGAAGATGAACTCCGCCAGAGTGCTCACGCGCTCAGTCAACTCCAGGATGAGATGCGCCTGGCATCGCGTGCCGCGATGATGGGAGAACTGACCGCATCACTTGCGCATGAACTCAATCAGCCGCTGGGTGGAATCTTGAGCAACGCGCAGGCGATGCGGCGGCTGCTCGCCGTGACAAATCCGGATCTGTCCGAGATCGACAGTGCGATCGAGGATATCATCAGCGATAACTCGCGAGCGATCGAAATCATCCGCAACGTTCGAGGCCTCTTTGAAAGGGGCGATACGCGGATGGAACGAACCGATCTCAAGCAGGTTCTGCTCGATGCAGAGCGCATTCTCGCTCCCGACGCCGCGCGCAGAAGCGTACTGCTTAGGCTAAGTCTGCCGGCTTCTCTGCCAAAGATGCTTGGCAACCGTACGCAGCTTCTTCAAGCACTGATGAACCTGGCGGTGAACGCTTTCGATGCCGTGTGCGAGAAGGGCGCCGGGCCGCGGGAAGTTGAAATAGCGTGCAAGAGCGAAGATGGCCGCGTCCACATCGCGGTGAGAGACACCGGTAAGGGTATCGATCGCGAGATCGTGCCGCGCCTTTTCGACGCCTTCTTCACCACCAAATCCGGGGGCATGGGAATGGGCCTCGCGATCGTGCGGTCAATTGTCGAGAACCACGGCGGCCGGATTTTGATAACACGCAATTGCAGCGACGGAGCCACGATGGAAGTCGAGTTGCCTGTGGAGGCCGAACTGGCTATCACGAATTGAATGGCCGAGGAGGCGGTTGCGAACCGAAGATTCGCGAACCAAGGTCACCAATGTCGTCGCGGAGCCGCAAGCAGCTCAATAAGAGTGCAGGTTCAAGCGATCCGTGGAGCCCGCTCATTGCGCAAAGGAGTAGCAGACCGGGTGTTTTGTAACGGTCGGCACCACACAGGTCCAGGCGGACCTCGCAAAAATGATGATTCCGGTTGAACCGACCACTTGGAGCGCCAACTGGGCGTGGGCTCTCCCGCTCATCGTGCTCACCGTCGTCATCCACGTGTGCGGCCTGGCGATTATCAACGGGCGGGTCGTGCATGTACTAAGCGATTCCGCCGAGCGTCGAGGTTTCATGCCCAGGTTCGCGGTGGCCATGAGCGTCGCCGCCCTAATGGCCACCCTTCTGCTCGGAGTGGAAGCGGCTGCCTGGGCTGCAGCGTATCGGCTTTTGGGTGCGCTGCCGGATAACAAGCTAGCGATGCTCTATTCGCTTAGCGCGCTGACGAGCTATGGCCACGCGAATTTGTTTCTCAAGGCGCACTGGCAATTGATGGGCGCCCTGGAGGCGCTGAACGGGATGATGTTATTTGGGCTGACCACAGCCTTTTTGTTCTCGATGATTCAGATGGTCTGGCCGCTTGGAAGCCGTCAGCGGCACAAATAGAACGATTGGCAGCGAGGGCTTCCCCAACGAACATGTCGCCGCTCGTCCAGTCTCAGGGGAGACTACCAGGTCGGTCGCCAAATACGACCAAAGGTCAGCTTGCTGAAAAACCGCGCATCTGAATTTAATGGTACCGCCATTACGCAACGCACGGCGTCTTCAGACCAATGAATAGTTCTATCCCACGAGTATGGGCGACGTCCCAAGCAGCGGCGATTATCGCGATCATGCTCATCGCGGGATGCGGCGTGCCGTCGGTTACAAATGTCACACCCGAGCGCCTGGCCACCGGGGAGGCTCCTGGCCCTGCAGGGACTCAATTTCTCTCCGGTGGCGAGCCGGTTGCGATCGCGATAACGCCGGGCGGCAGCAACCTTTACGCTGCAAACCTACTCGACGGCACTGTCTCGGCTTTCACAGTCAAATCGACTGGCGGCCTTATGGCAGTCGCTGGAAGCCCGTTCCAGACCGGACTTCATCCGATGGCACTGTGCGTCACGAGCAACGGCCGGTTTCTTTATGTCGCGAGTTCCGGAGGACAGAATGTGTCCGGCTACGCGATTTCCG
>Ga0335070_10008468_pt1 | contig 12065 bp, 6 predicted proteins | sample Lox_Sample_13_FD_206722 | JGI IMG/M metagenome (GOLD analysis project Ga0335070, IMG submission 206722) | Soil microbial communities from Loxahatchee National Wildlife Refuge, Florida, United States - Lox_Sample_1.3 | ecosystem: Environmental > Terrestrial > Soil > Wetlands | place: USA: Florida...
TGATCGTGAACAGGCTGTCGAAGTCGCGATCGGCGAGCCCGTGCGGATGTTCGAGGCTCGGCTGCAGCTTGAACAGGTCCACCACGTTGACGAAGCGAATCTTAAGGTCGGGAAATTTATCCCGCAGGATCGCGACCGCCGCCAGGGCCTCGATCGTCGCGACATCGCCCGCGCTCGCGAACACCACGTCGGGTTCGACACCCTGGTCGTTGCAGGCCCACGACCAGAGTCCGATCCCCTTGGTGCAGTGCTTGACCGCGGAGTCCATCTCGAGAAACTGCAGATGGGGCTGCTTGTCGGCGACGATCACGTTGACGTAGTCGACGCTCCGCAGGCAGTGATCCGCCACGCTCAACAGGCAGTTCGCGTCCGGCGGCAGGTAGATCCGCGTAACGCGCGGACTCTTGTTGGTTACGACGTCGATGAAGCCCGGGTCCTGATGCGTAAAGCCGTTGTGGTCCTGGCGCCACACGGTGGAGCTGATGAGGATGTTGAGCGAGGAAACCGGCGCGCGCCACGAAACGTCGGTCTTCGCCTTCTCCAGCCATTTGGCGTGCTGGTTCACCATCGAATCGACGACATGCGCGAAGGCCTCGTAGGTGTTGAAAAGGACATGGCGGCCGGTCAGCACATAGCCTTCCATCCAGCCCTCTAGCGTATGCTCGCTCAGCATCTCCATCACACGCCCATCGGGTGAAAGTTCGCCGCCGTCGGCATCGTCGGGCTTCATCTCGGCCAGCCAGGTCTTGCGGGTGGACTCGTAAATCGCCTGCAAATGGTTTGACGCGGTCTCGTCGGGACCGAAGACGCGAAAGTTGGTCATGTTGTCGCGCATCACGTCGCGCAGGAACTGCCCGAGAACGTAGGTGCTTTCAACTATCGAATGTCCGGGGCGGGCGACTTCGACTCCGTAGCGGCGAAAATCCGGCATTAGCAGCGGCTGACGCAGCAGGCCCCCGTTGGCGTGCGGGTTCGCACTGATGCGGCGGGTGCCGGTGGGCGGCAGCGCGCCGAGCTCGGAAATCAACCGCCCATTGGCATCGAAAAGATCGTGCGGCCGGTAACTCAGCATCCACTGCTCGAGTAATTTCAGATGCGCGGGATTGGAAATGACGTCGGCGATCGGCACCTGATGCGCACGCCAGGAGCCTTCGACCCGATGGCCGTCGACCTCTTTGGGCGCGGTCCATCCTTTCGGCGTGCGCAGGATTATCATCGGCCAGCGCGGGCGGCGCGGCACTCCTCCGCGGCTCCGCGCTTCGTCCTGGATCGTGCGGATCTCGAGCACGCAGCTCTCCAGCGTCGAGGCCATCTGCCGATGCATCGACGGCGGATCGTCGCCCTCGACGACATACGGCTTGTAGCCGTAACCGCTGAACAGGCTCGTTAGCTCGTCGGGGGTTATGCGGGCAAGAATCGTGGGATTGGCGATCTTGTAGCCGTTGAGGTGCAGGATCGGCAACACGGCGCCGTCGCGGACGGGATTGAGAAACTTGTTCGAATGCCATGAGGTCGCGAGCGGGCCGGTCTCGGCCTCGCCGTCGCCGACCACGGCCGCGACGATTAGATCCGGATTGTCGAATGCGGCGCCGAAGGCATGCGACAGGCTGTAGCCCAGCTCGCCGCCCTCATGAATCGACCCCGGAGTCTCCGGTGTGCAATGGCTGCCGATTCCTCCGGGAAACGAAAACAGCTTGAAGAATCGGCGCAGGCCTTCCTCGTCCCGGCTGCGATCGGGATAGACCTCCGTATAGACGCCTTCGAGATAGCTGTTCGCCAGCACCGCGGGTGCGCCGTGGCCGGGGCCCGAGATGTACATCACATTGAGGTCGTACTCGCGGATGAGCCGGTTGAGGTGTACCCAGATGAAGCTCTGGCCGGGGTCGGAGCCAAAGTGGCCGAGCTGGCGGCGCTTGATATGCTCGGGCAGAAGCGGCTTCCTGAGCAGCGGATTGTCGCGTAGATAGAGCATCCCGACCGCAAGATAATTGCAGGCCCGCCAGTACGCATCGATCAGTTCTATCTGCCGGGTTGAAAGATTGGACGACATCTTCGATCCTCCGCTGCGCGCGGGCGATCCTCAGAGCGGGATTCCAGCCTGTTATTTCAAGCTTCGTCCGATCGACCTCAGCGGGCAATACGGCGGCTGGCGCGGCCGGATCTGTCTCGGCCGCTCGTGGGAAGTCCCAGTGACTCATTCGATATCGGACGGGGAGATTAATGGCGCGTGAAGATCTATCGAAGAGCGCTACGCAGTTTGACCGTTTGCGGCTATAACTGCACTTGTGTGAGGCTGACGGCGTGCGGTCATAATCGAGCGGTAAACTTGAGTGTCGTCGCCTAGTTTCGAACCAGGGCGATAATTCCCTGGCGAATCGACGCGACGCCTAACCTCCGGGTCCTGCGACATGGTGCCGCATAGGTGATCGGCAAACTAAAGGCCTTCGCATCGAGCGTCTGGGCGCAGACGTTCGGCCGCGGCAGTTTTGGCGGGCGGCGCTGGATGCGCCGGAGCTTCATCACGGTTGTCGTCGTGGTGCTGGTCTTCGGGCTCGTGGGCTTTGTCGGCGTGCCCGTGATTACGCAGTATGTCGTCGTCGGCCGGGTCGCGCAAAGCCTGCATCGCCCGCTCAGCATCGAAAGGGTCCGTTTCAACCCGTACCGGCTGCTGCTCAACATCGAGAAGATGCATATCGGCGACCGCGACGCTCCCGATCCGTTCGTTGACATCGGCCACATCAGGGTCAAGGTTTCATGGACCTCGCTGCTGCGTCTTGCGCCGGTGGTCAAGGAGGTCGTTGTCTACCATCCCGCGATCCATATCGTTCGCACCGCCGAACAGCATTTCAATTTCTCCGACCTGCTCGAAAGTTCCGGCCCACCGCCGGCGCCCATGCCGAGCCAGCCCGCCAAGCCGCAGCGCTTCGCGATATCGAACATCCAGATTCATCAAGGTCAGATTCATTTCGAAGACAAGGTCCTGAACCAGCGTCACGCGGTCGAACACCTCGAACTCGACGTCCCGTTCATCGCCAATCTGCCGGCCGACGTTGACACGTTCGTCCAACCGCTGCTGCAGATGGTGGTCGACGGCAGCCCCCTGCGCATCGCCGGCAAGGCCAAGCCGTTCGCGGTACCGCCCGAGTCGGTGATCGATCTCAATTTTCATAACCTGGGCCTGCCGCTCTACCTCGGCTATGTGCCAGAGAAGCTGCCGCTTAGGGTTCCGCAGGGAACGTTCTCGTCGCTATTGCACGTGCACTTCGTGAGCGCGGCGAGCGGTCCGGAGATCCGCGTAAGTGGAGAGATGGCAATCGACCAGCTTGACGTGCGCGACGCCGCCAACGCGCCGCTTGCGGCATTCAAGCATCTGTCGGTGGTGCTCGACGAGATCAAACCGCTAAAGAGCGTCACGCACCTCGGCAAAATTTATCTCGACGGCCTGACGGTCCACGTCGTGCGCAATGCCGACGGCAGGATCAACCTGGCCTCGCTCGCCAGCGGCGCGCCGCCCGCGACTGGTCCTCCTCAGGCCGCGCCCAGCCCGGCCGCGGCAAATGCGTCGGCGGTCTCGCCCTCTGCGATGCCGAGCCCGGCTGCCGCAAATCTCGCAGCAGCACGCCCTTCGGCCGTGCCGAGCTCCGTATCGTCGGCCGTGCCGAGCTCCACATCTGCCCCCACGTTTGCCCCCACACCCGCGAAAACATCCGCCGCCGCCAGTGCTGCGTCGACCGCTTTGCCTACCACCGCGACGATTGCCACTTCGGCCGCCACGCCGACACCGGCAGCGGTGAGCGCGCAGCTAACCGCGAACGCTCCACCCGCGGCGGCAGCCACACCCCAAGCGCCGGCGGCGGCCGCGTCGCCGGCCTCCGCCGACTTCGCATTGGCAGCGCTGGAACTGACCAACGGCGCGGTACTGATAACCGACAATAGCGTCGCGCCGCCCGCGGCGCTGACTCTCGGCAACCTGCACGTCGTGCTCAAAGACCTGCGTACGGTGGGACAGAAAGCGCCGGCTCCGTACGAGTTCGGGACGACGCTTAGCGGCGGTGGCTCGATAGTGATCAGGGGCGCGCTCGACCTCGCTCAATCGCAGGCGACGACCGACGTCACGCTCGACACAATCGACATCCCCGCGCTGCAGGGTTTCGCCAAGCAGTTTCTCGCGGCAACCGTCGCATCCGGCAAACTCACAACCCACGCCGCCATCCAGACTTTCTTCGCCCCCGGCAAGTTCAACGTGCATACGGCGCCGGCGAGCGTGGCGCTGGACAATTTCGACTTGCGCGCTCCCGGCGAGAGCCAAAGCCCGATCGGATGGAACAAGCTGAGCGCCTCGATCGGCGCGGTCGATCTCGCTTCGCATCGGGCGACGGTCAGCGAAGTGCGCTTCGAGGGATTGCAAGTGTTCGTTCGGCGCGATCGGAATGGCCAGCTGAGCCTGGCTTCGCTGATGCGGGGGGCGGCGACGCCCGAGGCCAAGCCCACCACTGCCGTGCCGCGCCGCTCGCGCGCGTCATCCAGGCGCAGCGAGAAGAAGGCGCCCGAAAAAAAATCAACGGCGGAGAAGTCCGCAGCGGCGACGCTCCCGGCGGAGAAAAAGGCGCCAACGCAAACCCCGCCGTCGGCGCGCGAGCGCCTCGCCGCTTCGACCGCACGCGAACGGAGGAGCCGTAGGACGGCAAAAACTCGCGCCCGCTTGCCCGCCGCGGCGCCGACTCCTTCGCCCGGACAGTGGCATTACCAGGTTGCGTCCGTGGCGCTTGAGAAAACCGAGATTCGCGTCGAGGACGAGGCGATGCCGCAAAAGGTGGTGGTCGCCGTCGCGCCGCTTAATCTTCATCTGAAGAACATATCGGACGATCTCACCAAGCCGATCGCGCTCGACCTCGACGGCATCCTCAACCGCAAGGGCAGCTTCAAGGTGGCCGGCACGGTTACGCCGACACCGCTCAAGGTGAATCTGCGTATCGCCATTCGCCGCCTCGATCTCGCGCCGTTCGACCCTTACGTCACCAGCCATCTCAATACCAAAATCTCCAGCGCCGCCCTGACCATGAACGGCGAGGTCGGAGTGGCGGACGAGCGCGCGCGCAAGGAGATGCGCGTGAGTTATCGCGGTAGCGCCGCCGTGGTCAGCGTGAAGATGCTCGACAAGGTGACCAACGAGAGCTTTCTGCGCTGGAGCTCGTTCAGTGCGAACGGGATCGATTTCCTGATGGGCGCGGGCCCGCCCAAGCTCCACGTGGCGGCGCTCGATCTGAGCGACTTCTACGCGCGGATCATTCTCAATTCGGACGGCCGCCTGAACCTGCGTGACGTCACGGCCAGTCCCGAAGAGGCGGGGGTCTCGCTGACGCGCGCGCACGGAGCCCCCGGCTCGACCGCACCGGCCCCGACGCCCGCACCGACGCCGTTACCCACGCCCACCGCAGCCGCAGCCGCCGCAACTCCTGCCGCCGCGCCGAGCCCGGCGCCGCTTCCCGCCAACCTCGAAATCGGAGGGATCAACCTTAGCGGCGGCCAGGTCAACTACACCGACAATTTCATCAAACCCAACTACTCGGCCGACCTCACGCAGATCAAAGGCAAGGTGGGAACCTTCGGCACGAGTTCCACGACGCCGGCCGACGTCGAACTCGACGGACAGGTCAATGGCAGCTCGCCGCTGACCATCAGCGGCCAGGTCAATCCGCTCACTCCGCTCGCGTTCGTCGATATCAAGGCCAAGGCCGAGAACGTGGAACTGACGGACCTCTCGGCTTATTCGGCCAAGTACACCGGCTACCCGATAGTCAAAGGCGCGCTGACGGTGGACGTGCATTACCTGCTCGATCAGCAAAAGCTCACCGCCGAAAACCATATCTTAATCGACCAACTGACCTTCGGCGATAAGGTCGAGAGCCCCAACGCGCTCAATCTGCCGATCCGCCTCGCCGTCGCACTACTCAAGAATCCGCAGGGCCAAATCGACCTTCGTATTCCGGTGTCGGGCTCGCTCTCGGATCCGCAATTCAGCATCGGCGCGGTATTGGTGCACGTCGTGGTCAATCTGATCATGAAGGCGGTAACTTCGCCCTTCAGCCTGATCGCCTCTGCCGTCAACGGAGTCGCCGGAGGAGGCGCGGGCGGCGGCCAGGATCTCAACTACGTCGTCTTCGCTCCCGGCTGGGCGAACGTAACCGCATCGGAGATGAAGAAGCTGGATACGGTCGCCAAGGCCTTGCAGGAGCGGCCCGCGCTCAAGCTCGTTATCACGGGCAGAATCGATCCAAAAATCGACCGCGAAGGGCTGCCTGCGGCGCTGGTCGAACAAAGCGTGGCGAAGCAGAAAGTGCTCGACAACGATCAGAATCCGGCGAACGTGGACCTGGCGAGCGTCCAGGTCACGCCGGACGAGTACGACAAGTACCTGAAACGCGCCTACAAGGCGGCGAAGTTCGACAAGCCGCGCGACCTCCTCGGACTCAACAAATCGCTTGACCCCGACGCGATGAAAAAGCTCATGATCGCCAACACCAAGGTCACCGACGCCGATCTCAAGCAACTTGCCGAAGATCGCGCCAACGCGGTGCAGAAGGCGCTCAGCGGAAAAATCGATCCCGGCCGGATCACCATAGCGGCGCCCAAGCTCAACGCCGACGGGATCAAGGACGGCGGCAAGGCCACGCGCGCGGAGCTTTCGGTCGAGTGAGTGGCTGAGGCCGTCAGCGCGACGAACGTCTCAGCGCGGAGCGAAAGCCTCGAATGCGCGCTCGTCCGGCAGCCACGGGTTATCGCATCTTAGCGGCATCATGCAGACGTGATTCGCGCCGGCCGCGAGTTGCGCGTCGATCCGTTCCTTGATCTTGTCCTCGCTGCCCCACGCAATCACCGCGTCGATCAAGCGATCGCTGCATCCGTTCTCGAAGTCCTCCGCCGTGAACCCTTGCGAGATCAGGATCCGGCGATAGTTGTCCTGGTTGGCGTAAAAGCTCAGATGCTCGCGCGCACGGGCGCGCGCCTTGCCGGCGTCGCGCTCCATGATAACCACCACGCTCGCGCAGACCCACTTGTCCGGGCCCATGATGGCGCGCGCCTGCGCGGTATGCGGCGGCAGACACAAATAGGTGTGGGTGCCATGAGCCTCGCGCGCCGCAAGTGCGAGCGATTTGGGATGCAGCGACGCGATAACCAGGGGCGGCTCGGTCTTGGGCGCAACCGCGTTGTAGAGCGACGATTTCATCCGCGGAATGTAATCGCCCAGGTAGCTTAAGGGCTTGACGTATTTGTGCCCGCGGAGATCCTCGACCAGCGAGCGATGGCTTACGCCGATGCCGAGAATAAAGCGATCGGAGGCAAGTTCGGCCAGCGTCCTCGCCGCCGAGGCCATCGCCGCCGGATCGCGGACCCACACGTTGGCGATGCCGGTTGCGTATATGAGGCGCTCGGTATTGGCGAGCACGTAGCCGCCGTGCGCAAATGGCTCGCGTCCCCACGCCTCGGGCGTCCAGATGACCTTGTAACCCATCCGCTCGATCCGGCGGCAAAACGCGGCGCTCTCCGGCGCTGGCATCGCATCCATGAAGCAAAACGCGCCCAACTTACCGATTTCCATCGCCTCTCTCCCTCGCAGCGGCCCTCGTGAATTCCCGAGCCTTCAGGCGGCGCAGCGTAGCACGAGCCGGCTGCTCGGTGTTAGAGCGTGACGCGCTCCGAAGCTCGCACGCATTGAAGAGAGCGAAACCGTCCTTGAGCGCGCGGCTCATGCAGGGGTGCGCGGCGCGATGCGTTCACTTTTCTACGGCTTATAGAGCTTGGGGTATTTTTCGCGCAGCAGTTCGAGCTTGGGCAGATCGTTGATCACGATATAGGGATTATCGGGATGGCGCTCGAGGTAGTTCTGATGGTAGGCCTCGGCGGGATAGAAGCCCTTCAGCGGAACGACCCGGGTGACGATCGGATCGGGAAACGCCTTCGCCTGGTTGAGCTTGGCGATATAGGCGTCGGCGACTTTTTTCTGCTCCGCATTGGTCACGAAAATCGCAGAGCGGTACTGCGATCCCGTGTCGGGACCTTGCCGGTCAAGTTCGGTCGGGTCGTGCGCAACGTTGAAGAACACCTCGAGCAGATCGCCATACGATATTTCCGACGGATCGTAAGTAACCTCCACGGATTCCGCGTGTCCGGTCGTCCCGGTGCTCACGACCTCGTACTCCGCGGTCGCAGGGGCGCCCCCGGCATAACCAGAGACGACCCGGTCCACTCCCTTGACGTGTTTGAAGACCGCGTCCACGCCCCAGAAGCATCCGCCGGCAAAAACCGCCGTCTGCTGCGCGCCCGTGTTCTGCGGCGCCGATTCAGCGGCCCGACCCGAGGCGGCGCTGACGTTCGTCGCGGCCGCGGCGATCAAAGCCAATGCATACAAGGAAAAGGTTCGTGGACGGCGAAGGCTGATCATATTGATTGAATTGGTTGATTGAATTGGCCGATCCGCTTGCTTGTGAGCTCTTCTTCGGAATCGCCCGTCTCACAGTAAGGTTCCCCAAATCGCGGCGAAAAGTCACATCGCCGGACCACCTCCGGATCTCTCGCTCAGCCGCGCGCGCGGGCGAAAGCGCAGCCATGCGGCACCGGCGGCGGCGGATAGCGTGGTAAGCAGCAGCACGGGCATCAAATGCCAGGTGATAAGATGCAACGGTTCGTCGATCTCGCAATTGAGGCGCATCAGGGCGAAGGAAAAAAGCATCGCGGCCGCGCCGATCAATCCTCCCGCGGCCGCGCCGCTCGTCGGCGCGCCTCGCTTGACCGCCCACCAAAGCGCTATCCAGGGCGGCGCCGCCAGCGCGCAGGTCCCGACGGCGCATCCGAGGCCCGTGTGCAGAAATTCCGCGAGCGGATAGCCGGCACGTATCGGCGCGCCGACCATCACCAGCTTGGTGCCGATCATCGCCAGCACAATTACGGCTATGGGCCCGCCAAGTCCGCCGCTCCGTCCCGGAATCGCTGCGCGCAGCGCCAGGGCCGCAGCGAGCGTCGCGGCGATCGCGAAACACGCAACCTCGAACGCATACCAGGGATGGTCGAGCTTGCGCATGAAGTCGTTGCCGGTATGCGTCGCGACCCACACGAGCACGAGCGCCTCCAGCAGCAGCCAGAGCGTCAGACGCACGCGTACGGGCCATAGCGGCCGCACCGGCTCGACGGCGGCGGCGAGCGACTCGACGATCCTGCGATGGCGCTCCGAGTAAGTCATTTGCGACGTTTCAGCCACCTTGGGCGCCTTCTCCGCCGATTAATCTTTTGAGCGCCTTGTAAGCTCGATGGGCGCGAACCTTGAGCGCGCCGACCGAGACGCCGGCGCGGCCGGCCGCATCTTCCAGCGTCATCCCGTCGAGCTTGAGCAAGGCGAAGGCTTCGCGCTGCGTGGGCGGAAGCTTCGCCAGCAGCGCCTCGATATCGGGCGGAGGTGCGGGCGAATCGCCCTCTGCGCGCTCGGGCAAATCGGCCGTCAGCTCCTCCCAACCGGCGCGCGCCCATCGCCGGCGCGAGTGATCGGCCGCGACATTGCGCGCGATCGCGAACAGCCATGGCTCGAGGGGACGACCGGCCTGGTAAGTGTGGCGCGCCTGGAACAGCGCCATGAAGACTTCCTGGTAAACGTCCTCGACTTCGTCGCTGGCAACCCGGGTGCGCAGAAACCGGGTCACGGCCGGGCCGATGTCATCGAGCAAAAGGCGGCACGCGTCCGGATCGCCCTGCTGCAGGCGTTCCATCAGATACGCGCGCATCCGGGCGCGCTCGAGCCGCCGCGCGTCGTCGGCCTTTTTCATTCTCGCGGCGCTGCCATTGGTCATCGCGGCGGCGGCGCAGCCAGCGTCGTCGACGCCAGCGTCGTCGGATAGACGCTCGACGCCCATATCTCGCGTATCCGCGTCGCGCGTATAAGGACAGCACGCGGGACCGCCTGCCGCAACTAACGCCGGCGGCGCAATGGGCCGGCAGCCGCTCGATTCGCCCGTGGATTCGAGGGCTCGCTTCCAGGGCACGGTTCGCAACTCTCCGAAAAACCACACCGCGGTCAGTGACGTTTCAGAAACGAAGGTCCGGTCATTCGTTACCGTCTCCACAGCCTGACATTCCCGTGCGCGGGCAAATAGTTACCCCGCTCGAAGCGGCAGGCACCATCCAGACCTGTCGAACCCGGAGACGAGCGAATCAAACGGATTCGCGATTCATCGCCGGTCAGAACAGCGCAAGCATGCGGGCGAATGAAATCGCGAGAACAGATCGAACGCCGCGAGATGAAGCAGCCGTGCTGGAGCCTCAGGCGGAGCGCTGCATTTGCTGCAGGCGCGCCAGGATCCGGCTGAGCAGAGGCTCCTCGCGCAGCGCCGAGAGCGGCTTGGTTAGCTGAAACACCTCGGTGACCAGGCGCTGGACATCGACGTCCTCAGCCTGGAGCGAGTCCAGCGCGGCAAAGTAGGTCGCGCCCTCGGCAATGCCCTGGGGACGCTCGCCCCGAGTCTGCGGATACGCGAAGTCGAAGTTCGCGGCGAGAGTCCAGGGCGCGCTGACTGCCTGCGCCGCCCGCGGAAAAAATTCCGCGGACAACCCGTCGAGCCCGCGCGAACCCGCCGCGCGCTCACGCAGCACATCCCGCAGCGCCTGCGCCTGCAGCGCCGCGGAACTCATTCCCTGCCCGTACACCGGATTGAAGCTGCAGATCGCGTCGCCGAGGATCAGAAACCCCGCTGGAAAACCCTGCAGCCGTTCATAGTGACGCCAGATGCTGGTAGGGAATCGATGATGCGTGATGTCGGCGATTCGTTCAGCGTCCTTGATTAAATCGTAGAGCCGCGGCGAGGGCAGCGATTTCGCGAAGGCAACAAAGCCCGCCTCGTCGGTCGGAGGATAATCGCCGAAGCGGCCGGCCAGACTGACGTGCCAGATGCTATTCTCTATCTCGAAGAGCCCGGCGGCTCTCGTGTATTGAGGCGGCGGCCCGCCGACAAGCAACAACGGCTCCCCGGCGTCGGTATGGTCGGGCTTGCGGTACTTAGTGCTCGTGTACGCGAAGTCGACGCCGATAGTGGTTTCTTCGGGAGCCGCCACACCCATCTCGACCAGCCATCGCGCGGCGTGAGAGCTGCGACCGCTGGCGTCAAGCACCAAATCGGCTTCGATCGGTTCGAAGCCGGTGGTACGCTTGCGGCGCACGCCGCCTACTCCTCCATTGTCGCTAATGAGCCCTTCGATAGTTGCGTCGGTCTCGAGACTTACGTTCGCGAGCGCGAGCGTCCGCCGCCGGACGAGGTATTCGAGCAGCCCACGGCTCATGATGTGGCCCTCGAAACCGAGATCGCGCGGCTCAGTTACCGATCGGGTGGCGTTGTACCCCTTGCCGCCAGGACCATAAAAGGCGAGGTCGATGCCGGTCCTGAAAGACACCGCGCCCAGTCGCTTCAGCTCGTCGGTAAAGGCCGGATAGAGCGACGACATCACGTTCTGCCCGGCGAGCAGCAAGGCGTGGATGTGATTGCCCTGCGGGATCGACTTGTGCAACACCGGCCGATCTTCAAGTTCGTCGCGTTCGAAGATGGTGACGCAGTCGAAATGGTCTGCCAGCACGGTCGCGCTCATCAACCCTGCCAGGCTCCCGCCAATTATGACTGCATGATGTCCCAGCTTTCGCGCCATGGGCGTCATCCTACTATAGCCAAGGTGTTCTTCTCGAATCGTTCCTTTGCTGCAATCCGACATATCAGGGACTGCTATGAAACATGACTAAAGACGTAAATGCATGATAATAGACGTTAATTCATGACAATTGACAGATCAAAGACAATCGCATCGGCAGAGCATGAACTCCTGAAACGTCCGCTGAACGATACGAATGTCTAGACAATATTAAGCAGACAAAATAGCCTCATCGGTGCTTAAAGTCCGCCTAGATAAGGAGATAGGGAATGGAAGCACTGACGACCTTGTTCGTTCGGGTCCGTGAGTCTGTGATTAGCAGCGCCCGCGGTCAGACCATGACGGAGTATGCCCTGATCCTCGCAGCTATCGCGATCGTTGTG
>Ga0335070_10008469_pt1 | contig 12064 bp, 11 predicted proteins | sample Lox_Sample_13_FD_206722 | JGI IMG/M metagenome (GOLD analysis project Ga0335070, IMG submission 206722) | Soil microbial communities from Loxahatchee National Wildlife Refuge, Florida, United States - Lox_Sample_1.3 | ecosystem: Environmental > Terrestrial > Soil > Wetlands | place: USA...
TGCGACGCAAGCCCTCCTTGCTTTTTCCCCGTCCAGGTCAGCAACGCCTACGACCTTCATCCCCGGTACCCGTTTGACCTGGTTTAAAAACGCCGAGCTGAAGGTTCCGGCACCGATCACACCGATTCTGATCGGTTTGTCAATTGCTTCCCTTTTCTTCAGAAGAGCAAACAGGCTCATATCAGTTTCCCTTGCAGTACTTTTCCCGTAGCTTGGGCTTCTCTATTTTGCCGGTGGAGCCGCGCGGGACTTGACCAAGGATGATTTGGCGAGGGCGTTTGTAGCGCGGAAGGTTCTGCTCACAAAAGGAACCCATCTCCTGTTCCGTGACCTGCTCCCCCGATGTCACCTGGATGACCGCACACGCCACTTCCCCGAGCCTGGGATCGGGCATCCCAATGACTGCGACGTCGTGGACTTTCGGGTGGCGCCGAATCACGTTTTCGATCTCGACAGGGTAGATATTTTCGCCGCCCGAAATGATCAGATCCTTTTTTCGGTCCACGATGTAGATAAATCCCTCGTCATCCAACTTGCCGAGGTCGCCCGTGTAAAGCCATCCCTCCCGGACCGCCTCCGCCGTCGCACGGGGATTCTTATAGTACTCCTTCATGACCCCGCTTCCCTTGATGATCAGCTCGCCCACTTCCCCGGGCTTCACATCCTTTCCCTTTTCGTCGACAATACGCACGTCCCAGATCAGACCCGTCTTTCCTATGGCGCCCAATTTATGCTCGTTCTCCATCCCCAGGCGGACGACCCCTGGACCGCCTCCCTCGCTCAGACCGTACGTCGTATCATGCTGCATTTCCGGGAAGTAGGCTTTCCATCTCCTCACCAGAACGGGCGGGATGGGCTGAGCGCCCATGTACATCAGTTTCCAGCTCGAGAGATCATAGTCGCTCAGCTTGATCTCTCCCCCGTCCAATGCCTGAAGGATATCGGAAGTCCATGGGACAAGCAGGAATGCCAGGGTGACCCGTTCTTTGGCGACGGTATCCATAATCACTTGCGGGTTGATCTGCTCGACGAGGAGGACATTCTGTGCACCAACGATCAGGCCGCCGAGGAGGTGGCCGATGGCCAGATGGTAGAGGGGAGCCATCATCAAATTGACGTCCTGGCATGTCCAGCGATGATTCGTCGACTCTGTAATTGCCGCAACCATCAGGCTCCGATGGGCATGAAGAACCGCTTTGGGCGCCCCCGTCGTTCCCGACGTGAAGTAGAGGGCACAGTCATCCTCATCGCCGATATCCACAAACGTGGGAGAAGGGATCGATCTACCCATCAAGCTCTCCAGAGTCGCCATCCGGCCGAGCGGGTCATCGCTGATCTCGAAGAAATCGGTCACGGTCTTGAGCGCCGGCTGCATCGCATGGATCCGTTCGACGTACTCCCGGTCGAGGACAAACGCCTTCGGTTCGGAAATCTTCATGCAATATTGAATGTCTTCGTCCGTGAAGCGGAAGTTCAAGGGAATGGCACAGGCCCCGGCTTTCATGATTCCAAAAAACGCCTCCAGCCAGTGAATCGAATTCCTGCCTAACAAGGCAACTTTCTGGCCCTTCCCTATTCCTCTGTCAAGCAAGGCATGGGCCAGCCTGTTCGTTCTCTCTTCAAACAGGGCCCAGCTGATCATCTTCCGAACCTTGCTCAGAGGCCGTACCTCGACAAATGCGATTTGATCGGGATACTGTCGCGCATTCCGCGACACCAGGTCCGTAATATTCATCATGGCTCTTTTCCCTAAAATGAAGGCGTATCAGAAATAAGCAGCGGTATGAGCGTCCTGATGTCCTCAAGGGCCTCGATGCCGCCGACCAGAGAGACTATCTTTTCCGCACTCTCCCTATCGATCCGTTGGCCAGCAAATTCGATGCAGTCCCAGAATCGCTCCTCGTGGTCTTCTCGTGTCAATTCGTTGCCCGGAAAGCCAGGAGCGATATCCATGGTTCTTAAGTATTCCTTCCCTGAACGGGTGACCACTCTCATGTCGAGCGGTGTGTGACCCCGGGCCTCCAGAGCCTTGTCCTCTACGATGTTGATCCTTTTTATCAGCGCGGCGATGCGCGGGTCCTTGATGGAATCCTCCTCGAAGTGGAAAAGCTTGGAAGACTTCCTCAGAAGGGCGTTGGCAACGCAGTATTGAATGCTGAACTGGGCGTCCACCTTGGGGTTATCTCCGATTTCAAAGGGGTGCCCCACGAGCTTGTACGTATAAGGCGGGACAGTGATATCGACTCGCTCGACGGCGTCGGCGTCGAGGCCCTCCTTCCCGACCAATTTCAGCATCATATCCGTGCTCCCCGCGGTCAGAGCGCAGCTCGGATACCTTTTGAACACAAGCTTGAGAAGATGATATCGGTTTCCAAGATCGGACAGGGCTGTCTCTCCGGTGACCATATCCTTGCCGTAGAGATGATAATAACCGTAGACCCCGTCCAGGAAATTCCGGGGTCCTGTGATCCCTTTCGAGGCTAACCGGGCGCTCATGACCCCACTTTGTGCAACCCGGCCTTGGACAAACCTGACGCCCAGCGACCCATCGATATGACTCTGGAAGCTCCCGCCGCAGGAGTTGAAAGCCAGGGCGAGGGCGTTCCATGTTTCTTTCTCGCTGAGGCGCAGTATCCTTGCAGCTGCTGCCGTGGCACCGAAGGGAACACAGATCCCGGTCGGATCGAAGCCGCCATAGGCCGCCTCCGACAGGTTGAGTCTCGCCGCCACCTCCGTCCCCATAGCAACTGCGGTAATAAATTCTTGCCCGCTGCATTGCCCTGCCAGCTCCGACGCGGCGAGCGCGGCGGGGATCACGGCTGAGCCCGGATGGGGGCCCGGAGCTAAAGAGTCACAAAAATCGAGAGCCCGGGCCATCACCCCATTGACGAAAGCGGCATCCTGTGCCGGAATCCTACCGCCATGGACGAGAATTGTCGCCTCCTGTTTCCCCCCCAGCTCTTTGTACAGCTGAACGGCAGTCTCACACCCGTCGGCAGTCGCCCCGGCGATCGTGGTCCCGATAACGGCAAGAACCTGGTGCTTTACCGTCTTCAGAACGGCTGAAGAAATGTCCGCAAAGGACGCGTCATGAATAAAAAAAACCAGCTTGGCCTCGGCCTTCATCAAGAATCCCTACGCCTCTCGATTACCTCGTCGATCGTTCTCAGAATCACGTCACGCCTGGTTCCCGGTGTGAAGACGGCGCTCACCCCCATTCCCTTCATTTTCTCAACATCCCGGGGGGGAATTACACCTCCGGCAATAAGGGCGACGTCCGTTAGCCCGTTCTCCTTCATGAGCCGTGAAAGCCTGTCCGCATAAAAAAGATGGCCGCCTCCCAGAAAACTGACGCCGATGGCGTGGACGTGCTCTTGTAAGGCAGTCTTCACCACCCCCTCGGGGGAATTGTAGACCCCTGCATAGATGACTTCGTATCCCCTGTCCATCAGCCATCTGGCAATGATTCTCAGACCGTTATCATGGGAATCCAGGCCTACCTTGGCAAGAATAATTCTCTTCTTCGACATTCTGAACCTCTCTCTATGCCGGAATCTTAAAATCGCAAGCGGCCCGCATGGCGTCGCAGATCTCCTGAAGCGTTGCCCTGGCAATGACCGCTTCCGTCACGGGCTCCATCAAGCTTGCCTCCGGCCGGTGCCGGACAGTCTCGCAGAGTAAATCGAGTGCTTTTCGCACAGGTTCCGGATTCCGGTTCTTCTTGTACTGTCTCACATACTCGATCCGTTTGGCCTGCATGTCTGGCGCTTGCTGGAAGATATCGATTTCCGTATCCTGCCCCTCCTGCCTGAAGATGTTCACGCCCACGATCGATTGCTCGCCCGTTTCGATGGCATCCGCCATCCGGTACCTTGCCTCGTTGAGCTGTTCTTCAACCCAGCCGTCTTTGAAACATCGAATGAACCCGCCCTTCCCTTCGATCACTTTCATCAGCTCCCATATCCGTTCCTCGATCTCATTGGTCAGCGTCTCAACGAGATAGGCCCCCCCCAGCGGGTCAACCGATTTCATCACGCCCGTCTCGTAGGCGATGACCTGTTGCGTACGAATGGCCAATTTCTGAGCCTCCTCGGTGGGCAGACAATAAGCCTCGTCATAAGCAGTGGTGTGGATGGATTGTGTGCCCGCCAACACCGCCGCAAGCGTCTGGATGCACGAGCGGACGATATTATTCATCGGCTCTTGGGCCGACAGGGGCAGTGCCGAGGTCTGCACGGCCACGCGACACCACATGCTCTTCGGATTCTTTGCCCCAAACCTTTCCTTCAGGATTCGGGCCCATATCCGGCGCATGGCCCTGAATTTCGCCACTTCCTCGAATAAATCGATGTGGACCGCGGAGAAAAAGGCCATCCGGGGAGCAAAGACGTCGATCGAAAGCCCGCGATCGAGCAGGCCTTGGATATAGTCGCAGGCAAGGGCAAGAACAAAGGCCACCTCCTGGACCGCATCGACCCCCGTCTCCCGGATATTTCTCGAGTTGACGTTGATGACGTTCCACCGGGGGACGCGCGGCAACAGGAATTCCATGACGTCGAGAGCGATCTTCACCTGGAGATCGATCGGAAAGAAAGCAGTATTGGCTTGAAAAGTGGGGCCGACGAGCTGCGTGAAGGCGCAGTTCATGATGGTGCCGATCAGTTTTTCCCAGGGGACGCCCCGCTCCTTAGCCATGAGCAGATATTGGGCCATGATGATCGCAGAGCAGGGGGGCTGGATGATTAAGGTGGAGCTTACTTTATCAAGGGGAATGTCCTTGAAGAGTGCCTTCATGTCTTCGTAGGTGGACAGGGATGTTCCCTGAAGTCCCACGTCCCCTTGGGCAAGGGGGTAATCGGGGTCGAGGCCCAGCTTGGTGCCAACGTCGGCGTCCATGTTGATCCCCGTCTGGCCGATCCTCAAAAGGTATTTGATGAGCTCATTGCTCTCCTCCGGTGACCCGAACCCGCTTTGCTGCCTCCGGGTCCAAAGGCGGCCGCGGTACATGTCCTGATGCACCCCCCTGACGAAAGGGTACTCGCCCGCATCCGGAAGCGTTCCGGACCAATCTTTCTGATCATAGATCCGCTTGTACTCCAGACCCGAGAGCGATTTGAAATGGCTGATTTTTTCTCCCTCAAGGTGATTAATCTTTATTTCAGAATCGTGACTCATGCTTTTCCTTTCCAAACACACTCATTGACTTGGATTTCTACGCCCCCCCCTTGCGCCACCGGATCTTCCGATCGCCTCCCGTTAGAGGACAACTCCATGGACCCCCCTGGCAAAGATCTCAAAGACGAGGTTGGACAATTCGTCCGGTTTCAGCGATTTTCTCGGGTCATACCACGAGTAAATCCAGTTCATCATTCCGAACAGGGTAAATGCGAGTGCCGTGACAAGATCTTTTTTGGCATTCGGGCCGAGGTATTCGGACAAGACTTGCGTGACGAGCCGGAGGTACTGCCTTTCCCTCTCTTTCACCTGCTTGTAGTACCTGGAAGGCAGGCAGTAGGCCTCATTAAGAAGGGTCTTGGCTCCATATTCGTGCGTCGCGTAATGTTTGATGTGGCGAAAGACGATAAATTTAATTTTCTCAACGGGATCCCCGATTCCGGCTAAAGATTCTTCTAGGTTCTCCAGATCCAGGTCCACGTACGTCGAGCAGATAAAATAGAGAATCTCGCCTTTGCTTCTGAAATAATGATAGACACCGCCCTTGGTGACCTTAGCCGCAGCAGCAATGTCGTCAATGCTCGTTTCGAGATACCCCTTCGTGCCGAACAACTCGGCAGCGATCTTGGCGATCTTCATGATTCTCTTGCCTTGCTTCGGGTCCGCGGTATCGAAACGAATGCCCCTTGCCTTCACGCTGCCCTTCCTACTGGTCGGTATGTTACATACTCAGTGGTATGTTATTATGCATGGTATTTTCTCCAAGTCAACAAAAAAAATCAACCCTTCGACATTCCGCGGTCTGACCTCTTCGCCCAGGACGGTGAGCCTTTATTTCAGTAGCCTCAGGCCAACCACAGGTCGCCGCGTCGTCTGAGAATAGAGCAGAGGCTGCGATAGAGATCCGTGATTGGGGACGGAGGCACGGAGCAGGAGACGTTTCACATCTCTGGGATTGAACAACTCAGGCCCTGAAGAACTTCTATTTTATCGGCCATTCTCCTCTTTCCTTCAGAACATCCCGGTACGCACGAAGGGCTTCATTGACAGCGGGCATTCCCGCATAAGGCGCCAGCTGGAAAAAGACCTCCGCCAGCTTTCTTGGGTCACAACCGACATTCAGCGCGGCATTGACATGGAGCTTCAACTCATCCGTGGCACGCAGCGCCGCCAGCATCGCACAGGCAACCATCTGTCTTTCGGGCAGAGTTAAGACTGTCCTCGAATAGAGCTTTCCGGTGATGAACAATGAGAAATCGTTGGCAAGGCTCTTGTCAAATTCTTTCCACGTCAGATAAGGAGGATCCATCTTGATCCCCTTCCCGAACAATTGATTCGCCGTCTCTTGAGTCTTTTTTTTGAGTTCGTCATCCACGATAGGAATCCTCCTTGAATAGGCTTTTTCTTGATAATCAACCCGTGACTATGGAGTTCATCATAAAAAAGACATTTGCTCTCGGAAACCTCGCCATTGCCTTCATCCCCCAAGGCCGGGCTTCGCGCGGACAGGTCGCCCCTCTCCTTCGACAAGCTCAGGACGGTGAGTCTCATCGAACCATTTGCCCGAGAGGGGTGATTCCTCTCCGTGGCAAAGAGAAGGGACGAAAAATTTAATCTTCGTGTTCGTATCATTACGGACGGATTAACTTTAGGGTCTTTCAGTCGACTGTAGAATTCTACTAAATTACGATTGGCCGGTCAACGACGGGATGCATTAAGTTTGCCTCATCTCTCCTCTTCGATATTCTTCATTCCATAAATAATCGCGTTATGCATCATTGTCAATCCTACCTGGCCGACGGATCATAGTCTCTTACAGGCCCTCGACACAATCGCCAAACTAAAGTGCGTAAATATCCTCAATCTTCTGTGGAGAATTACGCGCACGAAGTAATCGATGCTCCTCAAGATCAGGAATTATGATTTGATTTTTCAAGACATTTTACCATTTTTGAATTTTAACTTTTTGAGGTATAAATCTTGCAACCCAAAACACAGGGTTTAAAGGTGGGGCTTGACTCCATAAGATTCAAACAAGACCTCGTTCGTTCAATCAAAAACCAGCATGGTCGATATTTTCATCACTGGTCGGACTCCCATGCGCGGCGGGAAGATGGGCGAAAACCATCCTTTTGCATCTATTCCGTCGGTCCAACCTACGCCTCTAAAGACTAGGGACAAGATGAAATAAGAAACCCATTCGGATATTTTGAGAGGTCGTCGAGAAGGTGATTTAAACGTGATTTAGAAGAGAGAAATGAGCCCAAGGACTTTCGACTGTCCGTGCCGTAACGGTTCTGGATATATTCAAACGCCAATCTTGTCCGAACTGCGGGGCCTTTTGGCTTCGTCAAAAAGGAGCCGGAAGAAGAGAGGAATACTTCGCCAATCATGGGAGCGGAAAAGGAGGTAATCCACCATGAAGGAGGGAGACATTTTTGAAAGTCTTTTAGACGGAACGGAGTATGTCGTTAAGAACATCGTTAACAAGATGGTTGTTCTTCAATCGAGAGAGGGAGAAAGGCAAATCTTAACCGAGGCCGAGACTCTAAAAACAAAATCATTCTATCGGGAAAAGGGGAAGAAAGTTAATCCGTGAAATAAGGTTAACCAATGATAATGGATATTTTGGAATCCCTTTTCCCACATCCCCTGTTCTGACAACCCTATCCGGGCCGACGGAATAAGTTTCGCTTACGGAGTCCCAGAGAAAGGACAAAAATATGGTTGAGGAGACAATATCTCAGATTGAAACAAGGATTGAAAAGGCCAAGTCTTTGGATGCCGAAAGAAAGAAGGAATTACTCGATCTGCTTTCTACGCTGAAAACCGAAGTTTCCAAACTCTCCAAAACCGACGCCGACGACGCCCGGAGTATTACCGGTTTTACAGAAGTCTCAATTCACGAAGCAATGCGTGAGGAAAAAAATCCGCAACTTCTCAAGCTATCCTTGAAGGGGCTTTCTACCTCCGTGGAAAGGTTCGAGAATTCCCATCCCAAGCTCGTAGGGATTGTCAATTCGATCTGCAGCACTTTATCGAATATTGGAATATGAAACCTTCCTCGTAATTCTCGAATCTTGCCCTATCTTGCCAGCTTCTAATCCGGAATCACTCATCGTCAGAAAGGAAAATACAGCCTTACTCTGAAAAGAATACGGTCCTGACCCTATTCACTTTTCTGGCCCTATTTAAGTATCCTCGATAAGCAGCGAGATTCAGGCGGAAAGGGTGTCTTTCTCCGTTATGCTGCGATGCAGTGAAAGGAATTTGCATCGGGGAAGGAAACCAATTTCCGATAACCCAAAAGGTCAACAAACTACCAATTTCCTGGAGGATGACGAAGTGGGCTTCTCAGAAAAGATCCTGAATGTGAAGACGTTGATTGTGGAGGACAACGCTTTTTTCAGAGAAATGCTCAAGGAGAAGCTTCAAACCTTTTCTTCCTCAATGGTCATTTACGAGGCGGCGGAGGGAAGTGAAGCGCTTCAAAAAGTCGACGACCTAAAGCCAGAACTTGTTTTTATGGATATTCGACTGCCTGGAGAGAACGGCATTCAGCTTACCCAAAAAATAAAGGCAAAGTACCCCAATACAAAAATTATTTTTCTAACTGGTTATGATTCTTTAGAATACCGCGGAGCTGCAATTCGGGCTGGAGGCAATTGTTATATTCCCAAGGAGTCTTTGGGCCACATCAAGATCGAAAAGTTAGTCAAAGCCCTTGTTGAATAATCTTTCTGATGCACCCTACGGATTACCATAGGGTGCCCTTTCGATTATAAATCAATACCTCTCATGCCAGCCAATCCTCATGCTTTGTAGGCGTTGCCGACACCGAGGGAACTCACTATGTCAGATGCGGGGCATATGGGTCATTCAATGATCACATCCTTTTGAAGGCGGCATCACAGACCTCAATAGTTCTGTCCAGATCCTTCTGGGTGTGGGCCAAAGAGAGAAACCAAGCCTCGAACTGGGAGGGTGGAAGATAGACCCCCTGCTCCATCATCTCGACAAAGAATTGGGCAAATCGCTTTGTATTGCTCATCTTGGCCGTGCGATAATCTCTCACTGGCCCTTCGGTAAAAAAGAGGGTGAACAACCCCGTTGTCCGATTGATGGTGATGGGAATGCTTTTCTCTTCGGCGCATCTTGCGATAGCATCCGTCAGGTAAGTGGTCTTCTTCTCCAGGTCCTGATAAACTTTTTTGGCCCTGAGGAGTTTTAATGTCTCGAGGCCGGCTGCCATGGCAAGGGGGTTTCCAGAAAGTGTCCCCGCCTGATAGACCCCTCCGAGAGGAGCCACTACCTCCATGATCTTCTCTTTTCCTCCATAAGCCCCGACCGGAAGACCGCCCCCGATGATCTTCCCGAGGCAGGTCAGGTCCGCCTTGATCCCGTAAAGTTCCTGAGCCCCTCCATGGGCGACGCGAAATCCCGTGATCACTTCGTCAAAGAGAAGCAGGATCCCCTGGTCATCGCAGATTTTTCTCAGCCCTTCCAAAAATCCCCGCTCAGGAATGATCACGCCCATATTTCCTGCCACAGGTTCTACGATGATGCAAGCAATCTGCTCCGGATATCGATCCACTAACGTCCTGACGCTCTCCAGGTCATTATAGGATGCCGTGAGCGTATGCTTCGCGAGATCCTCTGGAACTCCGAGGCTATCCGGAATCCCGAAGGTGGTCGCTCCAGAACCTGCCTTGACCAGGAGACTGTCGCCGTGACCATGGTAACAGCCTTCGAATTTGAGAATCTTATCCCTGCCGGTAAATCCCCGGGCCACCCGAATCGCACTCATCACCGCCTCTGTGCCAGAGCTCACCATCCTCAATAATTCCATCGAAGGGAAGGCGTTCTTCACTTTGATGGCAAGCTCAACTTCCAGAGGCGTGGGAGCACCAAAACTTGTCCCCTTGGGGGCTATCTTTCTGAGGGCCCCGATCACCTTCGGATGGGCATGTCCTAAAATCATCGGGCCCCAGGACCCGACGTAGTCGATGTATTCGTTCCCGTCGATATCCCAAATCTTTGCTCCCTTCGCCCGATCAATAAAGACGGGTGAAATGCCAACAGCCCGGAAGGCCCTGACCGGGCTGTTCACTCCTCCCGGAATTAACCCCGACGCTCTCCGGTAAAGTCCGATTGATTTTTTTCTTTTCATTTCGGGTCCCTCCAATTGCCTCCCTTGGATCTAAGGGATGCCTATCGCATCGCGATTCGATATTTACCCTATCCTCATTTATTATTATTTCCTTGTCCAAAATGCAACAAAAATCCAGAACTTTTGGAAATAATTGCATTAACTTGATGGATGCATTAAAATGTAATGATTATTTTCGATCATTTTGGGAGGATTATCTATGGCTAAGATTAACTTCGGTGGAGTGGAAGAAAGAGTCGTGACACGTGAAGAATTTCCCCTTTCGAGGGCACAAGAGGTCCTCAAAGGAGATACCGTCGCTGTCCTTGGATACGGTGTGCAAGGACCCGGGCAGAGTCTAAACATGAGGGACAATGGGATCCGGGTGATCGTTGGGCAGCGCCAGAATACATCCTCATGGGATAAAGCCCTAAAAGACGGCTGGGTCCCCGGGGTCACACTCTTTCCACTGGAGGAGGCTGCCGCAAAGGGGACGGTCATTGAGTACCTTCTCTCCGATGCGGGACAAAAGATTTTCTGGCCGAGACTGAAGTCTCATCTTACGAAAGGAAAAACCCTTTTCTTTTCTCATGGTTTTTCAATCACCTATAGAGATCTGACCGGGGTTATCCCTCCGAAAGATGTCGATGTCGTCTTAGTGGCCCCAAAGGGTTCGGGGCTCTCTGTTCGGCGTAACTTCCTCGAGGGAAGTGGGATTAACAGCAGCTTCGCAATCTTCCAGGACTTCACAGGAAGGGCTGAAGAAAAGACACTGGCTCTGGGCATCGCCATGGGATCGGGCTATCTTTTCGAGACGACGTTTGAGAGCGAAGTTTATAGTGATCTCGTGGGGGAACGAGGGGTCTTGATGGGAGCCATTGCTGGCATCATGGAGGCTCAGTATTATGAGCTGCGGAAACATGGCCACACCCCCAGTGAAGCATTTAATGAAACGGTTGAGGAATTCACGCAGAGCCTGATCAAGCTGGCCGCGGAGAAGGGCATGGATTGGCTTTACGCCAACTGCAGCACCACGGCCCAGCGGGGGGCTTTGGATTGGAAGGGAAGGTTTCGAGCAGCCGTTGCCCCGTTGTTCTCCGAGCTTTACGAAAGCGTTGCCAACGGCACAGAAGCCAAGATCGTGCTCGAAAAGAACAGCCAGCCGGACTACCGGGAGAAGCTGGATGCCGAGCTCGCGGAGATGGGAAGCTCCGAGATGTGGGAAGCTGGCAAGAAAGTCAGAGACCTCCGGCCTGAAAACTGGAAAAGAGAAGCCTGATTCCAGGAGACCTCGCTTTCCCGAACACTAGGGGAAAATGCTCTCAATACTTAACTCACAGCAATAAGCATAAGCATCAAATCCCAAGCTCCTGCCTTCGGGCAGGCCCTGAACCTAACATGGTTCAGGGCAGGCAAGCCAACTCCCGATAAGGACCAATAACCAAATCCCCAAGCAAAAGAGCGGCGGTTGGGACTTATCTGGAATTCGGGGTTTGACGTTTGGAATCTCAATGTCAGAACTGTGCAAGGTTAGAGTGATCCATGGTTAAGAAGAAACCTTTCATTAGCGTTGAAAACATCACCTGCCGGTTGCAGGGTCGGTTGATGCTTCAAAACAGCTCCTGGCGAATTCATTCGGACGAGCATTGGGCCATTCTGGGGCCGAACGGAGCCGGAAAATCCACCTTTGTCCGGGCCCTGTGGGGAGGCGTGCCCCTTCTGAAGGGAAAGATTCTCTTC
>Ga0335070_10008471_pt1 | contig 12064 bp, 14 predicted proteins | sample Lox_Sample_13_FD_206722 | JGI IMG/M metagenome (GOLD analysis project Ga0335070, IMG submission 206722) | Soil microbial communities from Loxahatchee National Wildlife Refuge, Florida, United States - Lox_Sample_1.3 | ecosystem: Environmental > Terrestrial > Soil > Wetlands | place: USA...
GAATCGGATTCCGTCGCGGCTGACCGATATCGTGATCGCCATCGAAGATCGCCGCTTCCATTCACACCTCGGCATCGATCCGATCGCCATCGGTCGTGCGCTATGGAGGAATCTCGCGAAAGGCGACGTCGTACAGGGAGGTAGCACGATCACACAGCAGCTGGCCAAGAATCTCTTCTATTCGCCGCATCGCACCATGGTGAGAAAATTCAAGGAGGCCCTGGCGGCTCTGGTGTTGGAGGCGAAGTATAAAAAGGCAGAGATCCTGGAAAGTTATCTCAATGAAATCTATCTCGGCCAAGCCGGGTTCGTGTCGATTTACGGCGTCGGTGAGGCGGCCCATCGATTGTTCGGAAAGTCTCTCGAGGAACTTCGCGTGGAAGAAATGGCGTTGATCACTGCCTTGATCAAAGGTCCCAACACCTACGCGCCGACGAAACATCCGGACCTTGCCAAACAGCGTCGGGACGTGGTGTTGCGGCGACTGCGGGACGTAGGGCTTCTGACCGAGGCGGAGTGGACCCTTGCCATTAACCAGCCGATGCGTGTCGTGCCGCCGGAGGATGTGATCAGCGGCGCACCGAATTTTGTGGATGCGGTCTTGCGACAGGTCGAAGACACCCTGGGGAGCCCTTTGCCTGAAGGGCTCCGGATCGACACCACTCTGGATCCGATGATTCAACAAGCGGCGACCGAATCGTTGGAGAAGGGGCTGGCGCGATTGGAGGCGACGCGTCCACAGCTGAAACAGGCGGAGGAGCCGTTGCAAGGGGCTGTGATCATACTGGATCCGAAAACCGGATCTATTCTCGGCATGGTCGGTGGGCGTGACTATCGCCGGAGTCAATTCAATCGGGCGGTACAGGCGCATCGCCAACCCGGCTCGCTGGTCAAGCCGTTCGTCTATCTTGCAGCGCTTGAAGCTGCGCGCGAAGGGCACGCCGGGGCGTTCACACCGGCGAGTCTCTTGTCGGACGAGCCGGTCACGTTTGAGTCGGAGAAAGGCCTATGGGCGCCCCTCAATTACGATCGCCAATTCCGCGGGCATGTCACGTTGCGCCAAGCGCTGGAGCAATCCCTCAATGTTCCCGCTGTCAGAGTCGCCCATGCCGTGGGCACCAGGCCGGTCGCACAACTCCTGCACCGGCTCGGGGTGAGTAGCCCGATCTCCGAGGACTTGTCCATGGTCTTGGGGAGTTCATCGGTATCATTGCTCGAGATCACCTCGGCGTTCGGCGGCATTGCGAATGGCGGGGTGGCGGTCCGCTCGACAGCGGTCCGCACAGCAAAGGATCGCCAAGGGAACTCGGTGTGGAACGCGGTGCCGGATCGGTTTCAGGCGGTGTCCGCTCAGAGTGCGTACGTGATGACGTCGCTGCTTGAAGGGGTGATTCAGCGAGGAACAGCCACCAAGGCCAAAGCCATAGGATTGCAAGGGGGGGTCGCAGGAAAAACCGGGACGACGGATGGATATCGAGATGCCTGGTTCGTCGGATATTCCTCGGACATGGTCATCGGCGTCTGGGTTGGGTTCGACGACGAACATCCTGTCGGCCTCACCGGCGCGCAAGCAGCGCTGCCGATCTGGATCGACATCGCCCGGCGGGTGATTCCTTCACAGACCTCGACATTCGTCATGCCGACAGGCGTCGTCCGACGCACCATCGATCCCAGAACCGGTCAGCTCGCCACGTCTCAATGTCCAGAACAGGTATCCGAGGTCTTTGTTGAAGGTACGGAACCCAGCGTCTATTGTGAAATACATGGTGGTGGGATCTGGGAACGATTCCGGCGGACTTTCGGATTCTCCTAGGTCTTCCTTCCTCGGATAGTGTAAGCTAGCGTCAAGTTGATCGAACGAGGGAGTCGCGCATGAAGAAGACCGGATTCACAGGTGACGACAACATTACATTGTTGGCGAAGGGCGTCGAGCTGAAGGGGGAAATTCGCGTCGAGGGGACGGTCCGCATCGACGGGTCTCTCGAAGGCGACATCCAGACCAAAGGCCAAGTGATCGTCGGGGAAGACGGCCTCGTGCAAGGCACGATTTCGGCTGGTACCATTATTTGCAGCGGCCGGATCAAAGCGACCGTCACAGCCATCGAGCGGATTCAACTGCTCAAGACCGCCACTCTCATCGGTGAGGTGCATACCCCGATCCTGATGATGGAGGAAGGGGCGAAACTCCAGGGCGTGACCGAGATGGGTGTTGCAGCCTGGCCTGATGAACTCCCCAAGTTGCCCGGGACGGTTCGCAACCTTTCGACACGACGGGCAAAGCAGGCAGTCGTGATTGACCAGGAATCGCGGGGCTAGTCGCGCGTCTTCCTACTCATGCCTTCCGCTCGTTCGGGACCATCTCCCTCGATCTGATATCTGCGACTCCTCATCCGCTTCATCACGTGCACACGACCAACAGGCGCGGATAAGCCCTCTCTATTTCTCATCAAGGGGAATCGTGATCGAGATCCCGCCCATCACGTCGTTGAGCTTGAAATCTCTTTTTGGGCTGAGCGGGTGTGCGTTGTGGCAGCTCACACAGGCGGCAGCCACGGCGCGGTCCGGGTAGATCGCTTGATAATAGCGCTTTTGCCCGCTGCTGACGATGCCGGCAACGGGACGATCCGCTTGGTGAGCGAGTGTCTCCAAGGCCTTCCGTTCGAATTCCGTGGCGGGCCCGTTTCGCTGATAAATGGGAGAAAGGCCGATGAGCCGGAACCGGATGCCGGTCCCTCCTTCGGCGACGGCCCGGCCCGATTGTTGGAGAAATTGGGCCGGAAGCGGAAGGGCATTGTCTTGTTCCCAATGTTCAGCGGCGTTGACGATGTGCTTCTCCTGCATCCGATTGACGATTTGGCTAGTATAGATCGTCCGATCCGCCTGTATGACGGCGTGCACATACGCCGCCACCTTCTCGGCGGGGACATTGGCCGCCGGGGCCTCACGCTTCGCATCGGGAGAAGCGGCCGAGGCCAATGATGCTAAGACGAGGACGAAGATGGACGTGGTGCTGATTGAATGCCCGACACGGTCCATGATGCCTCCTGTGGCGCCAAGGATGAATGGATCACCGGCAAGCTGATCGTGCAGCATACGCCTCCACGATCCAGATTCTCAATGCGGATGTCGCCGCCGAATTTCCGGATGATCCGTCGAGCGACCGTCAGTCCCAATCCTGAGCCTTCTCCTTGTCCTTTCATCGTGAAAAACGGATCGAACACTTTCGAGAGATGTTGTGATGGGATGCCGTGCCCCGAGTCTTCTACCGTGATGGTTGCCATGTTGTTGTCGGCCGTGGTAGCGAGACGGAGTGTACCGCGTCCGGGCATCGCCTGGACCGCGTTCGTCAGGATGTTCATAAACGCCTGGCGAAGTTGCTCTGGATTTGCCGAGACCCGCTCACGACACGTGTAGGTCTTGTGGATCTCCAGCCGGCTGAGATCTTGCGTCGCCTGCAAGGCGGTCAGCGCCTGGTCGAGCTCGAGTTCGACGTCCACCGGAGTGAGACACGCTCCCGTGTCTCGGGCCGTCATGCCGGTAAAATCCCGAATGATCGCGGCCATGCGTCGGCCATGTTGGACGATGTCGCGGGCGTGGGCCTTGACGTGTTCGAGGTTGGCTTCCTCCTGAATGGCTTCTCCTAGTCCCAGGATGCCGAAGAGTGGGTTGTTCAATTCATGGCCGATGCCGGCAGTGAGGACGCCGAGGCTCCCAGATTTTTCTGCCTGGATGAGTTGGTCTTGGAGTCGACTCTCATCCGTTGTGTCGCGCAACACTAGACCGAGGCGAGGACCTTCGCCAGGTCGTCCGTCCGTTCGGAACCATTCGTAGTGATAGACCCGTTTCCCAAGACGCAGTTCGTTTCGTCCGTTCGTGCGGGCGCCAGCAAGCGTTGGTACGAGAGGGTCGCGGGGTTCGTCTCTCGACACCTCCATCTCTTGCTCCGGCGCTGGCAGAGCAGTGTCTTCTCGCTCCAGAAATTCTTGTTGCAGTCGCTCTTGAGCGGGAGCGTCGAGCGGGAGAATGTCGAAGAGATTTGTGGAGGGAGGAAGCGAAGGCGCCAACCCCAAAGACTCCTGCGCGGCGCGATTAACATATTGCACCCGTGACTGGGCGTCCACCATCAGGATGGGGGTCGGGACCGCGTTCAGGATCTGGTCGGTTGACCGCTCCAGGGACTGGACTTCTTGGGTCTTCAGGGCGACTTGGTCCGTCAGACCTGCAAACGCAGCTTCCAGCTGCTTGTTCATACGGTTGAAATCTTCGGCCAACGCTTCCAATTCATCGCCGGTCTGGATCTGGATCCGCTGACGGAGTTCGCCCCGTCCAATTGATTCCGCGGCCTGTTGCAGCTGGCGAATCGGCAGCACGATCCGATTGGCTGCCAGATACCCAAGGGCCACGAGCAGGCAGATGGCGACCAAACCAAAGATGGTCATCCAAGTGAAGAGATGATGAATGGGAGCGAACAATTCGTCAGAGGATTGCCACACAAAGGTGTTCCAAGACCCTTGCTCGAGCAATCCGTTCGTGGAGCGACTCGTTTCGGGAAGGGGGGCAAAGCCGATGATCGACGTCGATCGGCCGCCATGACCGTCGCTTGGTGCGGCGACCCAGCCGGGACGAAAGGGAGTCACGAGAGGGATCAGCCTGGGATCGGATATACTGACCCCGGTGGGAAGAATCGGGCAACTCATGACAACCCCCCGGCTGTCGATGAGCATCACGTGTCCGGTCTTGCCGAAGCGGATGGGCTGGATGGAAGGAGAGAAAAACTCCTTGGCATCGATGACGCGATGGAGAACCCCCACGACTTCGTAATGGAGGCTGTCCATGATGGGGACCGAGAGGGTGAACGCATAGGTTCCGGCTTGTTCATGGAAGTTGACGTCTTCGATATACAGCTGTCCAATTCCTTTGTGATAGGCGCCGATCCACCAAGGGGTACTGCCGTTGGAGTACTCGGGACGTGTGGTCAATGAGGCCACGAGTGACCCTTGGGCGTCCGTAACAAACAGCATTTTCGTGGCAGCCCGGACCACTTGAGGCAAGAGCTGTTCGTGCTCGCTTTGAGAGCCGGTGTAGTAGCTGCGGAGGATGTTGGACAGATGGCTGCCTGTCACGGCCTTGACGATCTCGGGGTCCTTGGCCTCCCATCGGGCGGCGCCCTCATTGATGACTGCGCGAGCGGCGCTGAGGCTCTCCCGATCCCGGAGATTGTTGAAGGCATCGCGTCGGTGTTCCAGTTCGGTGACAATGGCCGGATCCCGTGCGATGCGGGAGGTTCGGGCGACCTCCTCAGCCATGAGGAGGTCGAGTTTTCGGGCGGTCTCCTCGGCCAGTGCTTTAAAACTCTCGCCGTTGACTTCTTGAATTTCGCGGGAGCCCTGCCAAAACGCCATCCCCAATCCGACAAGCAAGGGCAGGACTCCGACCATCAACATAGAAAGGATTAACTTCGGCTGAAGCCCCCAGCCTTTGCGTGGTCGGGTCAGGGTTGGATCTAAAGAGCCCATGACACTCACCTTTGTGAGACGGTCTCTTGAGTGAGAAAGGTCAGCGTGAACGTCGAGCCTTTGTCGATCTCGCTGTCGACCGTGATGTTGCCGTGCATTTCATGGACGATGTTTCGAACATTATACAAGCCGAGTCCTGTCCCTTTCCCCGCTGGTTTCGTAGTAAAGAATGGCTCGAAGATCTTCTCCTTCAATTCCGGTGCGATACCGCACCCGGTGTCGGAGACTCGAACATCAACCGTATCGGCCGTCACCCGGCTTTCCAGGGTCAAGGTTCCGCCGACTTGCTCCATAGCTTGAACGGCATTCGTGATGAGATTCACGAACACGTGCAAGAGTTCATCCGGGTTGCCGCGAACGGCAGCCCCTTGAGTGTAGTGCTTGACCACGTCGATATCATGGAGTCGGGCGGCGTACCGCGCGATCTTGAGGGCCTCGTCGAGTTTCCCGTTGATTGGAACCAGGCTGCCGTCTGACGCAGAGGATTGACGCGAGTACCGCGTCAGATCCTGGCATATAGCCGAGGTCCGTTTGACGGCGTCGACAATCTCTCTGGCCTGTTCGCGGATGGTCGGCAGGTCGCGTTCCTCGATCAGGTTTTCAGCGAAGCCCATGATGAGCTGAAGCGGATTATTGATGTCGTGTGCGATGCCGGTCGCGAACGAACCGATCCCGGCCAACTTTTCCGCCTGCATCAATTCGGCTTGCAACGCGGATTCATACTGGATGATCTGCCAGAGAAGACGGGATGCTGAACCGCTGAGCAGTTCTGTCATTGGCGGCTTCTGTGTGCGCAGAAACGATTCCATCCCTGGATCGCCCGTAACATCCAGGATCAAGTTGATTGCAGGGTTTCGGATCAGCTCGGTGACATCGGTGGTCACGGGAATCTGATACTCTCGGGCGCGCTGCAGACCGGATGCCTGAGGATCACGGTCCGCTATCCCGACGATCTCGATGGACGAAATCTGATGGAACAAGTCCAAGAGGGCCCGGCCCCCGCGCCCTGCTCCCACGATGGCGACTTTCGTGGGGGGAAGGATGTCCATGGTGACGGCCTTTCTCGCGTGGTAGTTACGGCTGTGCGGCTGAGGGGAATGGTGTGAAGTGCTCCTCCTCAGCCGCATAATAGAGGACGGTTGTCGGGCCTAATTAGAGCTTTGCCAACTCTCGTTCTTCCATCGCACGCCGGACCGCATCCTTCAATTTTTCACCCTCGACCGGTTTGACGAGATAATCCACGACACCTTGCCGCAAGAACGAGGTGGCCATGTCGGTATCCGGGAATCCGGTGAGCACGATCAATGGGACACGGGGATAATTACTGCGGAAGTAGGCAATTGCTTCGGCGCCATTGATCTTCGGCATGCGGATGTCGCAGATCACCACGTCGAGCAGGAGGCGGTTCTCTCCTTGATTGATCGCCTCGATGGCCTTTTCTCCATTCTCAGCCTCGATGACCTCATATCCGGCCTTTTGTAATGTCATCCTCACAACTTTCCGGATATCCGGCTCGTCATCGACGACGAGAACCCGGCCATTGCAGGCCTCAGCTCCGGTAAAGAATCCAGATTTGAACTCGACCATGTTGTCCTCCTTAGCAATCGGTTGAGGTTGATGTGTGACCGCTTTCTGTTCTTGCGTTCGGTTCTTGCTGCGTTGTATCTCCTGTCATCACCTGTAGCAATGGGCGTGCCATAATGGTTTGAGAAGAACCTGCTTGATTTCTTGGCAATTTGAATCCGCCTCGTCCTCGACCGAGCATGCTCAGGCTGAAATCCACCACCATGTGCTGAGATCCACCACCAAGAGAACCTCCGGCGGAACCATTGTGCAGGCAAGCCTCCAGATTCACCAGATGCGACGGAGAAGAAGCAAGGCGCCGATTAAGAGGACAGTGGCCGTCAATGTCATCACCATGTTCATGGATCACCTCCTTGATGCCCGCCTCCGCCTGTCCCCGGTCGCTGGAAACACCAAGTTTCGTGCCGAGCAGCGGGAGGCGGTGAGGATCGGGCAGATACGCTCTGTTATCGAGCTGTTAGCGCAAGAGCAGCAAGCTGGTGATGGCGCATCATTCTGCTGGAGGCTGACCGGATTCGATTCGGACTGAATACAAATGGATTCCACGGGCTGTGAGAATCGGGACTGCGATCCAGGATGAGTGAATTGCGTTTCCGAAAGGCACTGCGGTATTCTGCCAGCGGTCAGGAGGGGGGCCGGTGATCACGCCTGAGGTGTTGACGGAATACGTCCGACGGACGATGCCGGACGCCATGGTGACAGTCACGGATCGGACTGGGACGATGGACCATCTCAAAGTCATCATCGTGTCTGAAGCGTTTCGAGGGAAGAATCTCCTCGACCGGCATCGACTGATTTATCAGGCGCTTGATGGCCCATTGAAGGATGGACGCATTCACGCGTTAGAACTCACGGCAAAGACGAATGACGAGAGCTGAGGGCTCTTGGCTAACAGCGACGAAGGAGACCAACCATGGCAGATCCAATCGAAGACGAGATTCAGAAGGAAATCAAGGCTCACAAGATATTGATTTACGGCAAGGGTACCAAACAGATGCCTATGTGCGGATTCACTCGTGAGACCATGCAGTTCTTCGACAAGTACGGCTATCCATATGAAGTGATCGACGTGTTATCCCAACCGGCCAAGCGCGAAACGCTGACGAAAATGACCAATTGGCCGACGTTACCCAAAGTGTTTATCGACGGCACCTTCTACGGCGATACTGACATTCTGGATCCCATGGCGGCCAAGGGCGAGATTGAGCCGCTGCTGAAAAAAGCATTCGGGAAATAAGAAAGAATTTAAGAGACGAGGGCGGCTGTCATGCTCTTGTGCTCGCGCAACGCGCGGTCTCAGAAGACCCTCGTTGGACGCGCGCAGTGAGAGCATAACAGCCGCCCTCTATCATAGAGACACGCATCGGCTTCAAGGGGGGAAGAAGAAGGAGGCAGGACATGCCTGTCGGTCCTCTGCTCCCGGAGCGCGCACACGGGAACAATCATATTCGAGACTATGGGCGGTGCTCGCTCGACGGCCGCAGTCGGACCAACAGGCATGTCCTGCCTTAGTGGAATGTGCAGGCCGTATTTTCATAGTACGCCGGTCAGTTTATTCAATAGCTAGGACTCACGCGATGCGCGAACCGAACGACTGGCGCCTTACCGACCAGGAGCGGTATCTCAAAGGTGTCCCCTTACTGTGGCGCTCCTACACGCCAGCGAGCGAGGGAAATGATCACGACCACTGTGAGTTCTGTTGGACCAAGTTCATGGCAGGCGGCGTACATGACACCTTGTCCGAGGGTTATTCAACCCTGGACGGGTACCGCTGGGTGTGCAAGGCGTGCTTTGATGATTTCGTCGACTTGTTTGGTTGGCAGGTCGATCGTAAGGCCTAAGCCCGCATTCGAGCGGATGCATGGAAGCGTCTTTGTGTGCATTTGACGCCATGCTCTTTCAGCGGAAGTTGGCGCGCCGCTCAACGCCAGCGTTGGGTCGCTGTGTTTGTTGGCACTTCTTTTCGTCAGCGACCGATACTTCAACTCGGCAAGTTCTTGTTCATCACACATTCACTGAGCGGGGTGAGGACGCTGACCTCGCCTGCGCGCGTCGAACGACTACCACCATTTATCGGATGTTCCTTCCAAGCTTGCTTGTTTTCCCTCTCGGAACGGCGCTCATGATTGGTTCTACTGCGCCCATCGAGCGAGCACCGCCCTTGAATTCAGCGTATGATCGATCTTGGTGCGCGCTCTGGGAGCAAGGAACCAACATGAGTGGCGTTCCTCACCTTTTCGCCTCCGGTGGCGGCCAATTCATTTCCGTTTGTCTGCCACAGTAGAAGCACGAGAGCCGGTAGCGGGCTTTGCGTCTGGGGTTCGGCATGGAAGTAAACGTGATGGGGGTGTCGTCGAAAGGGCAGGTCGGTTGGTCATGCAACAGATGGGCTTCGGCCATCATCGTGATCGATGCGTCGTCCCAGGCCGGTGTCAGGGTTTCCTTTCCTGAAAGGCGTTCTTTCCATCCGCACCGCTCACATTCAGCTTCATAGGTTTTGATCCGGTCGCGCGGCTGCGACAAGTCCGTGGTATGCATCGGTCCGTGGCACCCAGGCTTGGCGCACGTCAGGTGTTCGTGCTGCAAGGCCTGCACAAATCGCCGGTGCCCCTGCTGCTCTTGCGCTGATTTCATGAACAATTCTCCATATGTAGATTGCGCCCCTTTCTTATTCCCAGCCATCCTCTCTGGGCGGGACGAGTGTGGTGACCTCAGTTGCTCGCGCACCGCGCACACAAGACATGATCCGATTCAAACAAAAGGGTGGTGCTCGGTGCATGCGCGCATTTGAGGTCACCACAGCGTCCTCGCCCTTCATATCCCCCATGCCCCGCTCAGTTGAATGTTAGCTCCATTGACGTACCGCGCCTCGTCCGACAGGAGATAGCGCACTGCCGCGACGGTATCATCGACTGTGCCGATATAGCCGGCCGGGATCCGTTTGGTCATGCTGGCCAGCTCTTCAGGCGGGGCACTGCCGGAATCGATGAAGCCGGGCGAAATGGCATTGACCGTGATGCCGTGAGGAGCCAGCAGCCTTGCGAGCGTGCGAGTGAGAATCAACACCCCGGCCTTGGCAATATAGTGGGCGGTCACGTCCGGCTGGGCTACCATCTGATCCGCATTCGCCATGCTGAAGTTAATGATGCGGCCCGACTTTCGAGCCTTCATGCCTGGGGCAGCGGCCTGTGCGAGATAGAAGATCGGATGAAGATTGCCGTCAAACATTTCGTTCCATCCTGCGACGGACTCATCGAGCAGGTTCACGCGATGATAGGGGCCGGCTCCATTGATCAAGGTATCGAGACGGCCCCACTTTTGCTCGACCTGCTTCACGAGTTGTTGGGCGGCAGCGGGGTCAGAGACGTCGCACCGGACGGCGAGTGGTTGACCTCCCCGTCGCGAAATTTCAACGGCCGTTGCCTCGGCCTCATGTGCGCTCGTGCGATAGCAGATCGCCACGTTCCACTGTTTGGCGGCAAGATCGAGTGCGATGCCCCGTCCGATGCCCTTGGCGCCTCCGGTGATGAGTGCGACGCGCTCCGTCATCATGTCACCTCGTATGCTGTCGTGTGTGCTGGTCCCGTCATCTCGATCGAAGACGCTGGTCGAGCAATTGCAATGTGCCCGCGGTTCGTACCGAAAATACCCGTTCATGCTTCGGTCGCTTCATATCCTGGGTACAGTCCCGGATCAATGCCCTGAGGTCTTCCGGAGCATCGATGTCGTGCCACTCCTTCACGAGGCCGACGGTAAGACCAAGCCTCGATGCGTTCCTGCGTGTGACGGCGAGGACATCTACAGTGGACCAGGGTACATCAGCGAAGAGTTCCGGCACAGGACGTTTCAGGCCAATTAAATAATAGCCGCCATCGGTGGCCGGGCCAAGGACCAGATCGTGTGACTCGATGAGCGAGACAGCCTGCTGATACACCGAGAACGGCAGTGTTGGGACGTCCGTTCCGACGATGAACACCTTCCGATACCCACGGCCGAACAGGTCAGCGAATGCCTGATGCATGCGCTGCCCCAAATTGTCTCCCGCCTGGTTCAAGAGTCTGACACCATGCCGCTCTTCCAGAATTTTGAAGAATACCAGAGATGCCGAGGGAAAACAGGCAATGTAGCGATCGACCGACAAACGCTCACTGGCGATGGCAGCCTTCGTTCGCTCGAGAGTGTCGAGCACAAAACTGCCGTGCAGCGTGGCGGCTTCGTCCGGTGTGAGCGGGGGGCACAATCTGGTTTTCACCTGACCGGGCACAGGGGCCTTCGCAAAAATGATCAGAGCGCTGTCAGCGCCATGCTGGCGAGAGGTCTGGGGCGAGGCACGGGCGGAGGAATGAGGCTCTTTGCTCCCTCTCGATTCATGTTTCATGTGCCGCTCCTCGCCTCGCCTCGTGCCTCTCAACTGCTAGCGCACTGCCGGATAGAAACGCGCGAGTCGATGAGGACTGACCCCGACCCAATAGAAAAATCTCAAGGTCCACATCAAGGCGATGGTTTTCAACGCCCCCTCCCGCTCCCATCGGCGGAACGAGGTGAGGACGGTGTCATGCAAGGCGATTATCGGTCCCCGACGTTTGAGCCTGGTGCTGAATTCAATATCTTCCATCAGGGGAATGTCAGAAAAGCCGCCGAGTTGCTCGAAGACGTTGCGTCGGACGAACATGGCTTGGTCTCCTGTCGAAATCCGGGTCAGTCGCGAGCGGAGATTCATGAATGTGCTGATCACCCGGCTCCAGGCTGAGTCCGAATCGAACTGTACGTCGAACCACCCGCCGACCACAAGACCGTCCGCGAGTGCTGACTCGATGCTCGTTTTGACGGATTGAGGAAGACGTGTGTCTGCGTGCACAAACAGAAGGACATCGCCCCGGCAGGCTTCGGCCCCGGCGTTCAACTGACGAGCCCGCCCTGGCTGGCTGGTAAGCACCCGTGCGATGCCGAGCGAAGCAACCTGC
>Ga0335070_10008472_pt1 | contig 12063 bp, 9 predicted proteins | sample Lox_Sample_13_FD_206722 | JGI IMG/M metagenome (GOLD analysis project Ga0335070, IMG submission 206722) | Soil microbial communities from Loxahatchee National Wildlife Refuge, Florida, United States - Lox_Sample_1.3 | ecosystem: Environmental > Terrestrial > Soil > Wetlands | place: USA: Florida...
AAATATGTACGATATTTTTGAGTTATCCGGCGAGAGAACCGGCCAATAAGAATCGGGGATCAGGGTCTCACTGTGGCCGCTCAAGTCGATGCTCTCGATCTCGTATTTATAGACCGGGACCTTGTTAACATAAAGCTGGTAAAAGTGCGAATAAAAAATCTTTGTCCCGTCCTTATTCCAGGTTGCATCGAAATAACTCTCTTCGTTGGCCTTGCGCATCTGGAGGGGCTGCGGCTGGCTGTTCGCAGCGGCCGGCAGTAAGAAAAGGTCCGTATTCCCGAGTTGGATCTGGCCGGTAGGAGCTGAATAGGTTAGCAGGTACTGTTTGCCGTCCGGCGATAGGGAAGCGCCGGTGAGCTTGCTTTTATCCGGAGCCTGGTATAGAAGCTGGTATTTGCCTGTTGCAAGGTCCAGGCTGATTAGCTGGTCTCCGTAATCCTGGTACAGGATCAGCAGCAGGTGCCCGGCCAGCCCGTGACCTGACCAGGTTAACGGAAAGGATTGGTCCCCCCCTTGGACGGCCGGAGTGGGGGAGATTGGCGTAGATTGGCCAGCGGATGGCAGCGTTGGTTCGACGGACGCCGGCGTAGTCGACGTAGTCGTTGCCACTGCGCTGGCGCAGCCAGCCAGCAGCCATAAAACGATCAGAATGATGGATTTTTTCATTTATTCGTTTTCCTCGCAAGGGTGCGGATAAAGTTCACCAGATCCCAGCGCTCCTGCTCGGATAGGGTTTGGGCAAACTGCGGCATGGCCGTGCGCGGCAAGCCCTGGCTGATCCAGTAGAATAACTGGCCATCCGTATGCACGCCGGGGATGGTATGGTACGTCAGGTCTGCCGGCGGCGGATTCAAGGCAAGACCGGCCGGGCCATCTCCTCGTCCCGAGACACCATGACACAGCACACAGTTCTGTTGGTAGAGAACTTTACCGGAGGCGATTGAATCTACCGTAGCGGCCTCCGGGTTAGTAGGATTGGTGTCGTTCGGATCCGTCTGGATATAGACTGCAAAATTATGCAGGATATCGTACTGCCCGGGCCGGCGCAGGATAGCTTCGATGTTCCAATTACCCGAAAGGGTAAAGTAGCTGCCGCGCACCAGGTATCGTTTGTAGTCGGTGGTGGTAGTTTGGGCCTGGGTGGTGCCTAAATCCTGCTCGAGCAGTTTGAAGCGCAGCAGGACCTGGGTGGCGGGGTTTTCCGCAGCCGCCGGCAGGCCCGAAACGTCCACTGCCACTTCATTCACGCCGGTGAAACTAGGCGCCAGCCAGAGGCGCATCTGGATCCCGTCCTGGGCGTATTCGCCGACCACGCCCATTTGCTGCTTGGCCTTTACAGCCTCATAGGATGGTGAAGCGCCAGTTAAGATTCCGACTGTCGCCAGCAGGCCAATCCCCAGCAACAGCTCGAAACGGATCGAGATCCGCATCTGGCGGGTGGTTTTGGGAGAGTCTTTACGGAAGCGCGGCGTCAGAACCAGGAAATTGAGGGCGCCCAATCCAACCAACACGCCAAAGATTGCGACCTTGGCGATCAAGGTCAGACCGTAACTGGTTGTGGTCAGGGCGTCCAGGGTACGCACCTGGACCAGGCCGTTGTACAGGCCGGTCAGGGCCAGGATCGAAACACTGGCCAGGGCCACCCTGGTAAAGCGAGGCACGAGCAGCGCCGGTGGCAAATTGGACCGGCGCAGGAGCACGAACAGGGGCAGCAGCCCTCCGAACCAGGCCGACATGGCGGTCAGGTGTACTACGTCTGACACGACTGCCAGCGGGTTATTAAGGCTGGCCGCGTGGCTCTTAAGGCTGAAGGTGGCAAAGGCCAGGATTACGAAGGGGATCAACACCAGCCAGTCGAGTGGGAATTTGCTGCCAGGCATGGAAAGCTGAAAAGTGAAAACGATGCTGGAGACCAACACCAGCATACGCAGCCAGAGCTGCCAGTTGCCGCTGAAATTTAGCAGGCCGATCAGGACCGTCCAAAAATTGCCCTGGGACCCGTTTGATACTGCGGTTCCAGCCTGGTAAACGACCGCCAGGACCGTAATAACCATCAGCAGCCCGGCGCTGATAATCAACTGTCTTTTCAACACCCGGCCTGCAAGTTGATCATTTTGGGGATTGGGCTCCGGAGCGGCGCGGTAGGCCGGACTCCAGACCAGGCTGGCAAAGAAAACTGCGCCGCCCATCAAGGCCGCCGCCAGGTAACCGGCCCAGCGAATCAGGATGTCCGGCAGGGCCGGGATTGTTTCGGTTGGCAAGGGGGTATTTTCAGCCGGCAGGAGCGAAAATGATGCGCTCGACTTGCCGATCGAAAAACTTACTGTTCCATTCGCAAAGTGGCCATCCGCAGCCGAATGGGTCTGCCAAACTGCGCTGTAAGATCCATCCGGCAGCTTGGGCAGGTCCAGGTGCATGATCGTAGGGCTGGCGCTGTCGATCACCCCCGGACCTTTCACGATCACCTGGCCGTGCGAATCCAGCAATTGCACTTGCGATAGCTGCGGGTCCAGGGCCTCGGAAAATTCAAGCGTGATCGATTTCGGCGCCTGGGCCAGGGTCGCGCCGCGCTCGGGATCGGACCGGACCAGGTTGGCGTGGGCAAAAGCAACCGTAGAAGGCAAGAAAGCCAACAGGCCGGTGCATATTAGCAAGAAAAATATCCGCCGGTAAGCATATTTTGGATGGGGTGTAAGTTTCATGTTTGCTTTTTTATCGGACACCCGTTGCTGTCGGAGTGTTTTATTTTCTAGGATTTCGTCCCGAAATAAAACACTCCGACAATTCTCAGGCCGGTTCTACCTATTTCATGATTTTTGACGCCGGGTGTTCGATAGGGCCACCAACCCAATCACAAGTCCAATTAATCCCACCGCCAAACCACCTCCGCCAACCAGTAAGGCGGTATTTGAGGTGTTCGCAGCCTGGGCAACCGGGTCCGGCGCGGAGGCGCCTGCGCCGGGGAATGCATAAACCGAAGCTGCTTCGGCGGAGTTGAAAGTATCCGGCGAGCTCGTCATGGAGACGTCGACCGGGGTATCGTTAATTTTACCGGTGATGTGCCAGGTGTAATCGCCGGTGGCGGTCGGAATTACGAATGCAGTGTAAGCGCCATCCAGGTCTTCCTGAGGTTCCAGTTTAAAAGTCTTTTTAGATGCGCCGAAGATCAACTCGGCGCTCAGGGTGTCCTGCAAATCTTTGACTTTTTCTCCGGTCTTTGAATTGGTTACAAACAGGTCGAGCGAATTGGGCATGCCAACTATCACCGGTTCATTATGGAACCCAATTTCCAGATCGTAATCTCCCACCGTCGTTTTGCCGTGGGCATTTGCAGCAGTAACAACAAGCAATGCTGCCAAAAAGGTGGCAATGATGGCAGTAATAAATCTCGTTTTCATTTCATTCCTCCAATATAAGAATAATGAATGTTTTCCTTATTTGATACGAGGGGGTGGAGTAATTTGAAAGTGCTTCGCATTTTCAAATTACTCCACTCGTTCGTTTTATGTGGCCGCCGTAAGCCGGCCAGCTTAAGAGGCCAGCGATACCTTCTCAAAGTGATCAGGATATCTCAACGTACAAGCCGGCGGTCAAAATAATCCGGGTAGCCGGTGTTGAGAAAGCGAGTTTAATGAATTATTAGATGAAAGAAAGGGATAATTTTGGAGGAGGAGGTTCCGGATCCATCATCCAACCGGATCCATTCAGCATGGCTGCATTCTTGCGCTGCCAGAGCTTTACTCCAGAAAGTGAAAGGAACAGGACCAGCAAGGTGGAGCTGACCTGTGCCAGCGGAGCGGGCTGAGCTGCCACACCCAGGCTCAGGTCGATCAGGTAAAAATGGGTGTGTGGGAACTGTGCCTGGTGACCGCCAAAGTGAACGTGATATTCACACGGCTGCTGCTCCAACCAGCAGGCAGGCAGGCCGGGTTGGGCAAACATGGTGTAAAAAGCCCAAAGTAGGATTGCCAGGCGGATCATTCCAGGGCGAATTAATGACATAATATATAAAATATATCGTAATACAAACCCCGGAATTTTTCAATACCAGATGGCGCTTCTGGGAATGATCGTTAACCTACCAGAATCCCTGCAGTGCAATATAATTGCCACGGACGTTGTCGCAATAAGATGAGCTCAATTTATGATCATTCAATCAAGCGTAGGCGGGTTTCAAGCATCTGGCTCTACGCGCTGGCTGCCTTCTTCCTGATCCTTGGGCTGGCCTGGGTCGTCGCCACCGGGGGTTGGCCGGCAGCCATTGACCGCCTCTCTACCTTCACCACTGTGCTGCTGGGAATTTTTATCGAGGCTGCGCCGTTTCTCTTGTTAGGCAGCCTTGGCTCAGGCGTGTTGGAGGTGTTCTTTCAGGGCGAAGATTTCAGCAGCAGGGTGCCGCGGCACCCGCTCCTGGGCGCCATGGTGGGCGCTTTCATGGGTTTCTTTTTTCCGGTGTGTGAATGCGGCGTGGTGCCGCTGACCCGCCGCCTGTTCCAAAAAGGCCTTCCGGTTCCAGTTGGGATTGCTTTTTTGCTGGGCGCTCCGGCCCTCAACCCGATCGTGCTCGTGAGCACACTGGTGGCGTTTGGCTGGGGCCCGGTTCTGTGGGGGCGGATCGGGCTGACCTTTTTGATCGCCACCCTCACCGGGTATATCTTCAGCTTTCAAAAAGACACCACCAGCTTGTTGAACAAGGTCACCTTGCTTCAATTCCAGGCCGAAAGAATCCACGAAAAAGCGATTCCGCCCCAGCGGACCTGGCGCCAGAAAGCGCGGCAGGTCTTCACTATCACCGTGGACGAGTTTTTTGAGATTGGGCGCTATTTGGTGTTAGGCGCCTCGCTGGCTGCCGTTTTACAGACCATCGTCCCGCAGGCTTCTTTGCTATCGATCGGCCAGGGACAGGTTGTGTCGGTGCTGGTGATGATCACGCTGGCAGTTTTGCTCTCGGTCTGTTCGACCGTAGATGCCTTCATTGCCCTGTCTTTTGCCGGCTCGTTCACTACCGGTTCTATCCTCGCCTTTCTGGTGTTCGGCCCGATGGTGGATATCAAGAGCACGCTCATGTTCTTGCACGTTTTTCAGCGCAAGACCGTCGTTTACATGATCCTGGTGCCTTTGTTTTTAACTGTCCTGCTGACGGTATTTCTTAACTTGAACGTCGGATTTTAGGAGATCAGCATGTCCTGGAGTGGTTATCACAGGCTGCAGGGATTGATTTTTACGGGATGGGGATTGTTTGCCCTGGATATTGTTTTATCCGGAAAAATATTGTTTTACATTAATCGCCGCTTCGTCATCCTGATCCTGCTGACGGCGGTCGTGTTTTTGGGTCTGGCGGAGGTCGTTCTGACAGCTCCCAGGCATCAGAGACAGGAAGAGAACAGCGACCGGGAACCCGAACACGATCACAGCCTCGAAGCGCACGCCGGGCAGCGCCCGCCGGTGTGGGGACTGGTGATCCTGGCCCTTCCGCTGATCCTGGGAGTCATCGTGCCCTCCCGCCCGCTCGAGTCGTCGGTGGTTGCGAATCGGGGCGTCAACGCCACCGCGCCGCTGGGAAGGCTGCAAAACAGCTCCACTACTTCGGTTGGAATTGCCTCAACTGAAAAGTCAGTTCTGGATTGGGTTGGGGATTTTAATTCGGGGTCGGATCCATCCATTTATGTTGGGCAGGAGGCCATTGTATCCGGGTTCGTTTACCACGATGCCCGCATGGGGCCGGACCAATTCCTGGTGGGGCGTTTCGTTGTCACCTGCTGCGTGGCCGATGCCCTGGCCCTCGGCATGGTTGTGCACTGGCCTGGGGCGGATAAACTGGCCGCCAATAGTTGGGTCCTCGTTAAAGGGCCGGTTTCCATTTCGAATCTCGGAGGCCAGCGCTTACCCGGGATCGAAGCCAGCCAGGTAAACGCTATCCCTTCCCCGGACCAACCCTACCTGTTCCCTTGAAGAGCGCCTGGACCGGTGGAAGGTTGATGAAGAAATCCCTGAGTTCCTTTGACAAGACCATTCTGGCGGTGCTGGGCCTGGCCGCGCTGGCGTTTGGGTTCATCGTGTGGCAGGGCGACCGGGTAGGGGCCCAGATATCGGCCACATTTCCCCAGGATGGCGGTGAAATCAGCGCCACGGGCAAGATTGGGCTCCAGTTCAAACAGGCGATGCAGACCAAGGAGGTTGAAAGACGCCTGCAGATTGAGCCATCCACCCCTGGCAGTTTCATCTGGCAGGGGAACACAGTGTGGTACCTGTTCGATAAAACTTTGCAGCCCGGGGTCACCTACCACGTCCTGCTCAAGGCTGGGGCTGCAGCCCTGGACGGTCGCAAGGTGCTTCAGGACAAGAACATTGCTTTCCACGTTCGCCAGCCGGATATTATTTATCTTTCTTCTTCCAAAGGGCAAAATGATTTGTGGATTGCGCCGCTTGACGTCGGGAGCCCGCGCAAATTGACCTCTACCGGCGGCAAAGTGTTCGACTTTGCCCCCTCGCGAGATGGGGAACAGATCGTATATTCGGTAGCCAACTCCCAGAATGGGATGGACCTGTGGTTGATCCAGCGCGACGGAAGCCAGAATCACATGCTGGTGGACTGCGGTCCGGACCATTGCAGCCAGCCTGCCTGGTCGCCGGATGGATCCCAGATCGTCTATTACCGGGAAGTCCTACTGCAAAGCGCCCAGAATACAATCTCCGGCATCTGGGGCATCGCTACGTCCACGGGACAGACCGATTTCATGATTTCTGGATCGCAGCCGGATTGGTCCCCGAACGGCGATTGGATCGCCGTGATGGATTCGGCAGCCCAGGTCATCCGTGTTTTGAACGTTCAAACCGGAAAGGGGATCGAGGTCAAAGCTTCCACCGATTTCCTGCCGCAATGGCATCCGGGTGGGCTCAAACTGGTCTATGCCACAATGCAGGAAGCCGGCGCTCTCGAGACAGTTGCTTTATTTCAGGTGGACCTGACCACAAACCAGGTCTCGCGCATTTTGGATAGCTTGCCGGGAGACCTTGAATTGAGCGTGCCGACCTATTCGCCCGACGGACAGTACCTGGTCATCAGCATGCGCTCTTTTACGGGAGGGCTCACCAAGCAGCTCTGGACTATGACTGCCGATGGAAAGAACATTCAGCCAATCACCCAGGAACAAACGTACTCCAACGCGGGCTATTCGTGGAACGCCTGGGGCAGCGCCCTGGTCTTTCAAAGGCTGCAAATGGGCGTTTCAAATTCAGCCCCACAAGTATTAATTTGGGATCGCGCCAGCGGCGTACTGCGGGTATTGGCATCCCAGGCCGCCCTGCCGGCGTGGCTGCCTTAACAGGGTACATACTTCCAGATTACTGCATGAAATACAGCAGTCCTTTTAGCTTAATGGCATACACCCGGTAGGGCTTGGGGCCGACGAAAGCCTGGTCATTGATAAATACAGTAGGTGTGCCGAAGAACTTCGTCTTCCTGAGCTCGGTGAACTGACCCTGGACGGTCTTTTCGGTAGCCGGGTCTGCCACGCAGCTTTCGACTTTCGCAGCATCCAGACCAAGGCCGGTCATCATGTTGTCGATGAAGGCTGTGTCGGCTAATTTCTCCTTGTCGGTTACAAACAGCTCGTCATTTAGCTTCCAGAATTTATCCGGGCTGTCTTTGTTCACGCAATAGCCCACTTTCGAAAGGTAATCCGTCTTTTCCTTGACCGGGTAGTCGGCAAAGATGAAATTGACGTCGCTGTATTTATTCACTAGCTCGCGTATCATGGGGTAGGCTGCCCGGGTGTAATCGCAGGCGTAGCAGCCGATAAAGAAGATCTGATCGTCCTTGGCGGTCTGGTTGACCACCGGAAAACTGGACTTGTCGACCCCGGTCAGGGTCAGATCCTGTTCTGTCGGCGGCTTCACGTAGCAGTCCGATGAAACGTTCGAGATCTGGTTGTTATTGCCGTTTGGATCGAACACGCAGAAGGCGGTTGAATTTAATCCGTTGCAGCTACCAGTCACGTAGAACAAGAATACCCCGCGCACGGCAAAAAAACTGCTGGCCATCAGTAGCACAAAAAATACCCAGGCGACGGCTTCAAAGTAATGATTTAAGAAGATCGCAGCTCCTTCAGAGCGAGTTATGACGACTCCCAGGATCTTCGCTTTCATTTTTTCATCGAAGCCAGTGTTGCACGGCCGAAGGGTCACCCGGCGGAGGACGCAGTCCATGGCCTCTTTTGCCAGGGTCCGGTTCGAGGCGCTAAAGATCCCCAGGATGGATAGAACGACGAAGGCGACGATACAGAACATGCTTTTAGAATACCTTTCCGATTTTCTTCAGGCTGCTGGTAAAAAGCTCAACTTCTTCGAGGGTATTGTAAAAATACAACGAGGCGCGTACCGAGCCTGGAATATTATGCGCATTGAACCAGGAATGGACGCAGTGCTGGCCGGACCGCACCATAATCGCTGCCATCTGGTCAAGCATCAAGGCTACCCGGTGCGAATCGACTCCTTCCAGGTAGAAGGTAAAGATCCCGCCCCGCAGCCTGGCATCCGCCGGGCCGATCAGCTTGAGCTTAGGCAGATTCCTCAGCTCGGCAGTGATGGCCTCGTTCAGGAGCAGTTCCTGTTTCTGGATGGCCTCAAAGCCGATGTCCCCCAGGTATTTCACCGCCGCGCCCAGGCCCATGATCCCGGAGTAATCCTGCAGACCGGCCTCAAACTTTTCAGGCGGGGGCAAGAATTCGCTGGTCTCGTACGTGGTCGAGGCAACCGTGTCTCCCCCAACCAGAAAAGGCTCAAGCTCCTCGAGCAGCCGATATTTTCCAAACAGTACCCCCGTGCCCGAAGGGCCGAGCATCTTGTGCCCGGAAAGCGCCAGGAAGTCGACGTCCAGGGCCTTGAGGTTGATCCGCTGGTGAGGGGCAGTCTGGGCTGCATCCAGTAACACCAATGCGCCAACGGCGTGCGCTCTTTTGATGATCTCCGCCGCCGGGATGCTGACGCCGTCCAGGTTGGAGGTTGATCCCAACGACACCAGCTTAACTTTGTTATCCAGCATCTGTTCGTAGGCCGCCATGTTAAAGGTGTTATCATCTTTCGACGGGATGCGTTTTACAACAATGCCCTTCTTGCGTCCCGCCACCTGCCAGGGGATCAGGTTTGAGTTGTGCTCCTTGTCCGAAATCAACACTACATCATCTTTTTGCAGGTTGAGGGAGTTAGCGACCAGGTTGATGCCCTCGGTAGTATTGCGGGTGAACACAATTTCCTCTTTGCGAGAAGCGTTGAGGAATTTTGCCACCGCAAGGCGCGATTGGTCGCAAGCCCGCGTCACTTCAGCCGCAAGCTGGTGCATGCTGCGGCCGCTGCAGGCTGAAGTCTTCAGATAGTACTGGTTGATGGCTTCAATGACCGGTTTTGGACGCAGGCTCTGGCATGCCGTATCGAAGTATGTGATTGCTTTGCGCCCGGAGTTATCTTGCAGGATCGGAAAATCCTGGCGAATTTTGCGAAGGTCCATGGCATTTTCCCAGGGGCGTTCTTAATGAATTTAGAACCTGTCCGGTAATTCTAAGAGAGCGCTTTTTAACGGGGGCACAGCTCCTGTAATAAGCCGCCCAAATCAATTTCGGAAAGGCGGAAAAAAACTGGAATTTCAGTCATTATAACTTATCTATTGTGACTTACCAGCCAAATTCTTTCCAGGGCATTTGTAATGTTTTGGGGATCATATTTGTCATATTTTTCACATTCTTTTTTTGTCAAATTTTATGATACACTTTTGCGACATTAAGCGTGAACATTACCGGTATTGATTGTGATTCGCCTTTTCTGTAAAAAGCGATGTGCCTTTCTATTTTGCAGAAAATGAAATTCACAGTCCCATTATTGGAAGAACAGGATAAAAGACCATGACCATTCGACGGACAGGTTTGGCTGTCTTATCCACTTTAGCAATTGTGTGCGTCTTGATAACGGCCGCTCAGGCCGCACCCCAGGCTTCCTTCCTCAGCCCTCAGGTTACTCCCAATAAGCCCAATATCACTGCGTTTGTTTATATTCCTCTTGTTTCCAACCCTCCCCCACCAGGCGCATCTGGCGAATGGACTCAACAGGCGCACGACGCCCAGCACACCGGCTATACCTCGCAGGTTGTCTCAACCCCGTGGCATTGGAAATGGGCCTGGAACGGCCCGAATGCGCAGGGAGCGGTTGCCGCCAATAAGATCAGCCTGCCGCGTAACGTTCAGCCAATTACGGGCGGCGGGCGGGTCTACATTGCTGCCGGCGCAAACGGCGTGTTTGCCCTCGATACTGCCACCGGAAGCCAGGTTTGGAACCGCAATCCGGGAGGCAGCATCAACTCGACTCCCGCTTACGATCCGGCCAGCGATTCGCTCTACGTGGTTTCGAGCAACGGACAGCTTTACCGGTTGAATGCCGCCACCGGCCAGACGACCGGGAATTTTGATGGCCAGTCTACCAGCACGCTGCCCCTGCCGCCGGCGCTCTACGGCTCGCGGGTTTATTTCAGCATGGGCACCCACGTATTTGCGATCCAAAAGAGCAGCATGACGCAGCTCTGGGCGTACGATGCTGGATCGCCGGTGGACGCTCCGCCTGCTTTTTCTCCTTCCACCGGCCTGGTCGTTGCGGACAGCAACGACCTGTATATCCACGCCATCCACGATACAAATGGGGCGCGCGCCTGGCGGGTGAAGCCAACCCCGCTGGCGCCGGGGGATCCCGCGGACAGCAATCCCGACGCCCAGGTGAGTTATGGCTGGCCCGTCATCGCCGAAGTTCACGGGTTGGTGCTGGTCAAGCTGCGTTTGAATTGGCAGACCTTGTGGACCTGGAACCCCTGGCCTTCCACCAACGCCGAGATGCGATCCAACCTGGTCAACCAACCGGGCCAGCAATCCCTGTATGCCCTCCGGCTTTCCGATGGCGGCGTGGCTTTTGTGTCCAACGTCGGAGACGGCGGCTTCGGAGATGGCGGCTACTTGGCGATGGGGCCTCAGCCCGTCGTCAAAAAATTTGCCAATGGCACCGAGGTTGCCTACGTGGTCATGCGCGGTTCTGCCTGTATTAACCAGCCGTGCGATGGGCGCTATGACTCGCACTTTGGCGAAATGGAGCTCGATGCGAGCACAATTTCCGGCTTTCAAGCCGGCGAAGTGCGCTTCATGCAGAACACTTTTTTCCCGACGGACGAACAGCCCAGCCTGAGCATGTCCGGCGATGACATCTTTGGAGGCCACTGGATGTTTGGGATTGCGCTTCAAATCCTGGACCGCTCTCCTTACCGCGGCGTTTCGAGCAGCGCGCCTATCACAACCGGCAATCTGCCCCACATCATCACCTCGGCCAGCAACTGCGCCTTCAGTTCCAGCCATTATTGCGCGAACGGCCTCGTTCAGGATGGTGACCCGCGCAATATCCCGGCTGGATTTTATATTTATTTCAACCAGGGGCAGGTTTATAACCAGTATTGGCGCGGATCTTCGGCCTGGGTTGTCAGCGGAAATCTCGTGTTTTATCTCAGCAATGACGGCGCTCTGGTCGTCCTGGAATCGGGCGCTACCGTCCAGACCCCGACCCTCGTTCAAGCCTCGCTGCAGCAGAAAACGCTTCCGCCCGTGGTGGATCAGCCGATCTCCTTCAGCCAGGCCAGGTCCTATGTAGGTTCGGTTGCAGCCGTGGATGGGGTCATTAAATACATCTTCAATAATGGCAAATATGTCCTGCTTGGCTTTCAATACCCCCATCAAACCTTCTTTAAAGCCTTAATCCCGAAGAATGCCTGGAACAGCTTCGGTGCCTCGCCTGAAAAGCAGTTTGCGCTCGGGCAATCGGTGCGCGTCCACGGCCTGATCGAGTGGTATCAAGGCGACCCGGTCATTTACGGCCGCCAGCCTGATCAGATTCATATTTTGAGTGACAAATAGATCCAGTCAATAGTCATGCAAAAAGACCGGTTGGCCAGTGCAAAATACTTGTTTCTCAGGTCGCTTATCCTTCTTTTGATCGGCATGGTGGCTGCCTGCACCGTTCCATTGTTAAATTCGAATGGCG
>Ga0335070_10008473_pt1 | contig 12062 bp, 10 predicted proteins | sample Lox_Sample_13_FD_206722 | JGI IMG/M metagenome (GOLD analysis project Ga0335070, IMG submission 206722) | Soil microbial communities from Loxahatchee National Wildlife Refuge, Florida, United States - Lox_Sample_1.3 | ecosystem: Environmental > Terrestrial > Soil > Wetlands | place: USA...
CATGGAACAAAGCTGAAAAAACGTTTAAGCTTCTGGTCAAAATCGTCGGCGCCCGCTGTGCTTAAGTTTGACTTTTTATCCGTCATTTCGAGTCAAGCCTTGACTTCTCGACATGAGCTTGAATTCGCGTCGGCAAACACCATAAATCAAGTATAATGCCAAACTTCTGCACGCGAATGTGGCGAAATTGGTAGACGCGCTGGATTTAGGTTCCAGTGGGGCAACCCTTGAGAGTTCGAGTCTCTCCATTCGCACCATGAACAAACATACACGTTGCCGTATTCCGACCGTTTCACCCCTTCCATCGATAACCGCGCATGCGGGCTGTCACACTGCGTGAGCGGAGGCTCGCGCCCGACGCGGCTTTGACGGCGAAGATCTCTCCAAAGTCATTTGAGGTTAACAAAATGCAAGTTTCTGTCGAAACGATCTCCGAACTAAACAGAAAAATGACCGTCCATGTACCCGAAGATAAGATTCGGGAGCAGGTGACTTCGCGCCTAAGATCCCTGGCCGGAAAGGTCAAGATCGACGGTTTCCGTCCCGGGAAGGTGCCTCAAAGCCTGGTCGAAAAGCGGTTTGGTGCGAGCGTTCGCGAGGAAGTGCTGGCGGACATGATCCAATCGAGCTTTTTCGACGCCATCCGCGCAGAAAAGCTCAATCCGGCGGGAGGCCCGCTGATCACGCCGCAGGAGTCCGGCGAAGGCCTTAGCTATGTCGCGGATTTCGAAGTCATGCCCGAGTTCGTCTTGCTGCCGCTCGATGTGCTGGAGGTCAAACGTCTTGTCTCGGAAGTGACCGAGGAGGATTTGGATGGCATGGTTCTCCGCTTGCGCGAGCAGCGTAAAACCTGGCAGGAAGTTTCCAGACCCGCGGCGATTGAGGATCGTTTGATCATCAGCTTCGAAGGCAAGGTGGGTGACGAATCAATCACCAACGGCAGGGTCGAAGACCTCCCGGTCGTTTTGGGCTCCAATCAGCTGATCCCGGGCTTCGAGAACAATTTGGTCGGTGCGACGCGGGATTCGAAACTAAGCTTTGATCTGCCGTTCCCGCAAGATTACGGTAACGAGAAGCTAGCGGGCAAAATCGCCCAATTCACGGTGGACGTTACGAAAGTCGAGGAGGGCGTTCTGCCCGAATTGAATGCCGACTTCGCCAAAGCCTATGGCATCGAGGATGGCGATCTTGAAACCTTGCGCACCGACATCAAGGCTAATATGGAGCGTGAAATGAACCGCGCCCTTCAAACCCGGACCAAGAATTCGGTTATGGAGCAGTTGTTCGACCGTCATTCCTCGCTGAGCGTGCCGCGCGTGTTGGTTGATCAGGAACTGACCCAGTTGCTCGCCCCTTACAAACAGGCGGCGCAGAAGCGCAATCAGGGCATCGACGAAGCCGGGTTGACTGAGCGGCTTGAACCCGTTGCCAAACGGCGCGTGGCCCTGGGATTGATTCTCAACAAACTCATCGAAACGAACCGCCTGTCGGTAGATCCGAAACGAGTGCGCGCGGCCGTCGAGGATCTGGCGACGAGCTACGAGCATCCGGAACACGTGGTCAGCTGGTACTATTCCAACCGGGAGCAGTTGAAACAGGTAGAAAGCATGGTGCTGGAAGAGCAGGTTGTAGAGGTGGTGTTGGCAAAGGCGAAAATCACCGACGAAAAAATCAGCTTCAAGGATTTAATGCAGCCCTCGCAGGAAAATAATTGAGGAAAGCCAAGATATGTTCACGTCCGAGACTATGAAAAATTTACAGACCCACGCAACTGGCCTGGTGCCCATCGTCATTGAGCAGTCCGCGCGCGGCGAGAGGGCCTTTGACATTTATTCCCGCCTACTTAAGGAGCGGGTCATCTTCCTGGTGGGTCCCGTCGAGGACTACATGGCCAATCTGGTGATCGCCCAGATGCTGTTTCTCGAATCGGAAAATCCGGACAAGGATATTCATCTTTATATCAATTCTCCCGGTGGTGTCGTGACGGCGGGACTGGCTATTTACGACACCATGCAGTTCATCAAGCCGGACGTCAGCACGTTGTGCATCGGCCAGGCGGCCAGCATGGGTGCGCTGTTGCTGGCTGGCGGTGCTGCGGGCAAGCGATATTCCTTGCCGCATTCGCGGGTCATGATCCATCAGCCCTTGGGCGGTTTTCAGGGACAGGCCAGCGATATCGACATTCACGCACGGGAGATTCTCGCGGTGCGGGAGAGATTGAATAAGATTCTTGCAAAACATACGAGCCAACCCATTGAAAAGATCCAGATCGATACCGACCGGGACAATTTCATGAGTGGAGAGGATGCCGCGCAATATGGTCTAATTGACAAAGTGCTGGCCAACCGAGTCGCGGCGATCTCCTAAATCATCGGTCAATGCTTAGTGCGAGCTAAGTGCCTATCGACGGGACTGATGCAGCGATCGCGTTATGGGCGCAAGCTTGTCATAATTACTGCAAGAGTCATCCGACTTAAATCAAGGGGTTAGCGATGAGTGACGAAAAAAGTGGCAAAGACGGAAGCGGGAAGCTTCTGTATTGCTCGTTCTGCGGAAAAAGCCAGCACGAGGTCAGAAAACTCATTGCAGGGCCGGCGGTGTTCGTTTGTGACGAGTGCGTCGAGCTTTGCAACGACATCATTCGCGAGGAGTTGCAGGACAACGCCGCAGCAGGTTCCGACAAATTGCCGAAGCCCAAAGAAATCAAGGCCGTCCTCGACGAATACGTGATCGGCCAGGAAAAAGCCAAACGGATTCTGGCCGTTGCCGTTTACAATCATTACAAGCGTTTGCGCTCACACACCAAGAAAAACGAAGTCGAACTGGCGAAAAGCAATATCCTGCTGATCGGTCCGACCGGTTCCGGCAAGACGCTGTTGGCGGAGACCCTCGCCCGGCTTCTTGACGTTCCCTTTACCATCGCTGATGCGACCACGCTCACTGAAGCCGGCTATGTGGGCGAGGACGTGGAGAACATCATTCAGAAAATCCTGCAAAAATGCGATTACGATGTCGAGAAGGCCGAGTCGGGGATCGTTTATATTGACGAGATCGATAAAATTTCCCGCAAATCGGACAACCCGTCCATCACCCGCGACGTTTCCGGCGAAGGTGTGCAGCAGGCCCTGCTCAAGCTGATCGAGGGGACGGTCGCTTCGGTGCCGCCGCAGGGCGGGCGCAAGCATCCTCAGCAGGAGTTTCTGCAGGTCAACACCGCGAATATCCTGTTCATTTGCGGCGGGGCTTTCGCCGGGCTGGACAAGATCATTAGGTCGCGTTCCGAGCAAGGCGGCATCGGTTTTTCGGCCGAGGTAAAAAGCAAGGACGAGCGCCGCAATGTCGGTGAAGTTTTGGCCGACGTCGAGGCCGAGGATTTGATCAAGTATGGTCTGATCCCCGAGTTCGTCGGTCGTTTGCCGGTGGTCGCAACGCTGGAGGAGTTGAGTCAGGAGGCTTTGGTTCGCATTCTGACCGAACCCAAGAACGCGTTGGTCAAGCAGTATAAAAAGCTGTTCGACATGGAGGGATGCGAACTGGAAATCCGCGAGGACGCCCTCAAACTCATCGCCAAACGCGCGATGGAGCGTAAAACCGGCGCGCGGGGCTTGCGCACGATACTGGAGCACACGTTGCTCGATACGATGTACGAACTGCCCTCGACCGAACATATTTCCAAGGTCGTCATCGACGAGAAGGTGGTTCATGGCGAGACTCAGCCTTATCTGATTTACAAGAACGACGACAAGCAGTGCGCATCTGCCGATTAAGCGGCGTTTGTTGACCTAGGATTGACCCATCGCTCGGCTATTCGGGATATGGGTCGACCGTTTCCCGCCGGGGACTCTTGCATTTTCAGCGAGTCTCCCATATATCAAAAGCATCGCTAGCTCATCCCTTTTTGCAGGTTTCCCTCATGGAAAACACACTACCCTCAAGCACTCACCTCGCTGAAAAACTGGTACCGGTATTGCCTCTGCGCGATGTGGTGGTCTATCCGCACATGGTGATTCCGCTATTCGTCGGCAGGGAGAAATCGATCCAGGCGCTGGACAGCGCCATGAGGGACAACAAGCAAATCCTGCTGGTCGCCCAGAAAGACGCCGAAGTGGACGATCCCCAATTCCAGGATTTGTACGAAGTTGGAACCTTGTCGAACATCTTGCAACTCCTGAAGCTTCCAGATGGCACGGTGAAGGTGTTGGTGGAAGGCAGCGAGCGCAGCAGGGTCGAGAAATATCGCCTGGTTGACAAGCACTATGTCGCTCTCGTGTCGAACCTGAACGACGAACTCAATTTGATCGAACAGGAGATCGATGTCCTGACGCGAACGGCCATCAATACGTTCGACCAATATGTAAAACTGAATAAACGCATTCCGCCGGAGGTGCTGAATTCGCTCTCCGGTATTGACGATCCCAGTCGACTGGCGGACACCATCGCGGCGCATATGACCATCAAGATCGAGGACAAGCAGGCGATCTTGGAAATGAGCGACATCGCCACCAGACTCGAAAAGTTGATGACCTTGATGGAAAACGAGGTCGACATGCTTGAGATGGAAAAACGTATTCGCGGCCGTGTCAAGCAACAGATGGAAAAGAATCAGCGTGAGTATTATCTGAATGAACAGATGAAAGCGATCCAAAAGGAATTGGGCGAAATGGAGGACGTGCCGAACGAGTTCGAGGAGTTGGCCCGCAAGGTTGAGAAGGCGGGCATGCCTGAAGCCGCGCGCGCCAAGGCAGAGGCGGAATTAAACAAACTCAAGCTGATGTCGCCGATGTCGGCGGAAGCGACCGTCGTCAGGAACTATATCGACTGGATGGTCAACGTGCCTTGGAAAAAGCGCACCAAAATCAGCCTCGACCTTAAGCACGCAGAGGAGATTCTGGAGGCAGAACATTACGGCCTCGATAAGGTCAAGGAGCGCATATTGGAGTACTTGGCCGTTCAGCAGCGAGTCAAGAAGTTGAAGGGGCCTATCCTTTGTCTGGTGGGGCCGCCCGGCGTCGGCAAGACTTCTCTGGGACAATCCATCGCTCGAGCGACTAATCGGAAGTACGTCCGCATGGCCTTGGGCGGCGTTCGCGACGAGGCCGAAATCCGGGGGCATCGCCGAACCTACATCGGTTCTTTGCCGGGCAAGATCCTGCAGAACCTGGCCAAGGTGAAAACCCGCAATCCCATGTTCATGCTGGACGAAATCGACAAAATGGCGATGGATTTTCGCGGAGATCCCGCCTCGGCCCTGCTCGAAGTCCTGGATCCAGAGCAGAATCATACTTTTAACGACCATTATCTGGAGGTCGATTTCGATTTGTCGGAAGTCATGTTCATCGCGACGGCCAACACGATGAATATTCCCGCCCCGTTGCTCGACCGCATGGAAGTGATCCGAATCGCCGGTTACACCGAGGACGAGAAGATCAACATCGCGCTACGCTATTTGATCCCCAAGCAGATCAAGAACAACGGTTTGAAGGAGAAGGAAATCCATATTGCCGATTCGGCAGTGCGGGACATCATCCGCTACTACACCAGGGAGGCTGGCGTCCGCAGCTTGGAGCGCGACATTGCCAAAATATGTCGCAAGGTCGTCAAAAACCTTCTGCTCAAGCCGAGCACCAAAAAGGTATCAGTTACGCATCGCAATCTCGATCAGTTCCTGGGCGTCCAGCGCTATCGTTATGGGCGGGCGGAGGAGAACGACCAGATTGGCCAAGTGACCGGACTGGCCTGGACGGAGGTCGGGGGAGAATTGCTGACCATCGAGGCCGTTATCATGCCCGGCTCCGGCAAGCAAACCTATACCGGCAAGCTAGGCGAGGTGATGCAGGAGTCGATTCAGACGGCGATCACAGTGGCACGCACTCGCTCCGAGGCGCTGGGTATAGATTCCGCCTTCTACCAGAAGAACGATGTCCATATCCACGTGCCCGAGGGCGCGACGCCAAAAGATGGCCCCAGCGCGGGGATCGGCATGTGCACGGCCCTGGTCTCGGCGTTGACGAAGATCCCGGTGCGTTCCGACGTGGCCATGACCGGCGAGATCACCCTGAGGGGAGAGGTCTTGCCCATAGGCGGTCTGAAAGAGAAATTGCTGGCGGCTCATCGGGGAGGAATCGAAACGGTGCTGATTCCCAAGGAGAATGAAAAGGATCTTGCCGAAATCCCGAAGAACATCAAACAGGATCTGAAAATCCTCCCGGTGCGCTGGATAGAGGAAGTCTTAAGTGTCGCGCTTCAGCGAATGCCGGAGCCCTTGGAGGTCGCGCCGGTTACGGTAGAGCAGGAGTGTGCCGCCAAGCCGGCCGCGACTGGTCTGATCATGGCTCATTAATCAGTTCCCGCAAGCTGATTTTCATAAAAAAAGAGGAAGCTCGGCTTGCTTTTTTCAGTCTTATGGACTTCGGAAAAAAAGCCAAAGATTAGGCAGAATGCGGCTTGACATCACTTTTCCACAGCTGCTAAATTGCAGGTCGCTAGATTTCTGTGCTGTGGCTAGCAAACTGAAGTGAGCTGCAAGGAATTCGGTTCGACACAGCTCCAATCCAATAACCAAATGATCGATAGGGGGATGAATGAACAAAGCGGAACTGATTGAAGCGATCGCAGAGTCAGCCAATCTGACCAAAGTTGACGCCGGACGCGCTCTGGATAGTCTGGTAGACGCGGTTACCGCAGCATTGAAAAAGGGCGATACGGTGTCGTTAGTTGGGTTTGGTTCATTCTCCGTTAAAGAGAGAGCCGAGCGGCAGGGCCGCAATCCGCAGACCGGCAATGCGATTACCATCAAGGCGGCAAAAATTCCTGCATTCAAGGCTGGCAAAGCCCTGAAGGATGCTGTAAACTGATTTGCTCTTGGATTTAAGGATATGGGTGCTTAGCTCAGCTGGGAGAGCATCGCCCTTACAAGGCGAGGGTCGTAGGTTCGATCCCTACAGCACCCACCAGAACAATGGAGCGGTAGTTCAGTTGGTTAGAATACCGGCCTGTCACGCCGGGGGTCGCGGGTTCGAGCCCCGTCCGCTCCGCCAATAAATAGAAACCCCGGGCATTCGTCGCGGGGTTTTTTTGTGGGCGGTAGAAAATCACGCCCGTTCGTTTCAATCTTGTATAGGTTGTTGGCATATGCTGCAAGCGATTCGTAACCGCGCCCAAGGAATTTTTGCCTGGGTCTTACTGATTTTGATCGGCGTACCGTTTGCCCTGTGGGGGATTCAAAATTATTTCTCTGCCGGAAAAGAGACACCCGTAGCCTCCGTCGGTGACCGTGAGATCTTTGAACGGGATGTGAATCGTGTGTACGAGCAGGAGTTGGCCAATCTCACAGGGATGGGGGACTTCGACGAGAAACAGCTCAAGCATGAGGCGCTCGACCACTTGATCAAAGAGGAACTCATCGTTCAAAGCGCCGAAGATAAGCGCTTGGCTATGAGCGATGCCGATGTGCGGGGTTTTGTTCAGTCCCTTCCATACTTCCAGACCGACGGCAAGTTCGACAAGGAAAAATACAAGCTGATGCTCTCCTCGCAAGGCCAAAACCCTGCCCAATTCGTCGAGCAGATGCGCAAGGTTTTGACCATGGAGCAGTACCAGCGGGGGATCACCGATACGGCGTTTGTGACCAAACAGCAGATCGAGGCGTTTTATCGTCTGAGAAATCAGCAAAGGCAAATTGAATATCTTACCGTACCCGTGAAAAAGTACGACGGGAAAATTTCGGACCAGGATATCGAGGCCTATTACCAGGAAAACTTGAGCGCTTTTCAGAATCCGGAGAAGATCGCCGTTGAATATCTGAGCATCAACCTCGAAGATATCGCCAATACGGTTCAAGCCGGCGAGGAAGAGCTGAAGAACGCATACGAGGAGCAAAAAGGCCAGTACAGCACGCCCGAGCGGCGCAAAGTCAGCCACATTCTGGTTACGATCGAGACCGACAAGGACGGTGCAGACCAGGCGGCCTTGGCGAAAGCCGCGCAACTGCGCGAGCGGTTGATGAAAGGCGAGGACTTCTCCAAGCTGGCGAAAGAAGCCTCCGACGACAAGGCGTCGGCTGAAAAAGGCGGCGATCTCGGGTTCATCAACAAGGAAACGATGGACCCCAACTTCGCCGAAGCCGCTTTTCGCCTCACTAAGGACGAAATCTCTCAGCCCATCAAGACTGCCTTCGGTTACCATCTCATCCAGGTGACCGAACTCATACCGGCCGCCACGAAGCCTTTCGAGGAGGTTCGGGCGGAGTTGGCCAAGAACTTCCAGCGCAGCCAGGCCGAAAGTAAGTTCTACGAACTGGGTCAGACACTGACCGAGCAAAGCTTCGAGCATCCAGACAGTCTAGAACCCGCAGCGAAAGCGCTCAATCTCACGATCGCGCAAACCGCGCTGTTCACCCGCGAAGCCGGGGACGGTATCGCCGCCGAGAAGAAGGTGCGGGATGCGGCCTTCAGCCAAGACGTTCTCGACGGCAGGAACAGCGAACCCGTGGAGATTGCCAATGAGAGAGTCTACGTGGTACGGATGAAGGAGCATCAACCGGCTTCCAACAAGCCTTTGGCGGAAGTGAAACAGGAAATTATCGGCAAACTGCAAGCGCGCGCAGCGCAAGCCGAGGCTCGCAAGAAAGCCGAGCAGTTGCTTGCCGAAGCGAATCAGGGCAAACCTCTGGCCGATATTGCGAAAGCCTCGGGATCGGCCTTGAATAAACCACCGGCGATTCAACGCAACGCCAGCAACCTGCCTGCCGCCCTCGTCAATGCCGCGTTCAAAGCGACTCCTTCCAAGCAAGGCAAGACCGGTGCGACCTTAGTGAGTCTGGACAATGGGGATCAAGCGGTCTTTACGCTGCTCGAGGTCAAGGAAGGCTCGGCTGGCAGTGTCGATCCCAAGGAACTGGACATGGCCCGCGATTATCTGGCGAAAAACGCCGGACAAAGGGAGTTTGCCGCTTTCGTGGAGCAGCTGCGCGATGAGGCGGATGTGTCCATGAAGCCTCGGGATTAAAGTTAGGGCTTGCGCAGATTCGGGAAGAGAGTTATACGAAATGTCCCATCATCAGATCAGGAAACAGCTTACGCAAGATATGGGCAACTCGGTGTTTTATACTGTTTTCGAAAAAGTGAGAGATGCAGAATAACGAATTGTTAACCATCATATTGGCCGCATTGGACGACGGTAAGGGTCGTGACATCAGAGTGATCGATGTTAGAAATAAAACCGGTGTGACGGATTACATGATTGTCGCGAGCGGCACTTCCGAGCGACACGTGAAGTCCCTCGCCGATCATGTCGTCGAGAAAGCGAAAGCCAGCGAAGTGCAGCCTTTGGGCATCGAAGGACAGGCGACCGGGGAATGGGTCTTGGTGGATCTCGGTGACGCCATCGTCCATGTGATGAAGCCACAAGTCAGGGAGTTTTACCAGCTCGAAAAATTCTGGCAGAGCGATTATGCCTCAACCCCTGCCGCTGCTGCCGCTTCACGTTAAGCGGACAGCCTCGCGTTTATTTGAAACTGCTTGAGCCACACCTGGCCCGATAGAAGTCGATCGGTCAGCCGTAATCGCAGACATAATTCAGAAGTTCAAGGGTTTTGATTCCAGCACGGCTATTGCCCGGTACATTGAAACAATCCTCCGCCTGATATCTTTTCCACTCGCTCTCTCCGGACAGTTCGACCGTGTAGACGCCACCTAAGATTTCCACGATTCCCGGCGCGGCGGTAGGGAAATGGGACATGGAATGCCTTATCGGTAATTCGGTTAGTGTTTAAATCAGAGCGTATTGTAAGGTCCAAATTGGTCTTCTGACCCCCTGAGGAGGATGGCAATCTGCTGTCTGCGGCTGATCGAGTCGGCTGTGCGCGCCGGCCGCAGCCTGAGTAAAATGTTCGATGATCAATCTGCACCGAATGTTCATGGGCGTAGTGTTTAATGATTTCTGAAGTTCCACATCCCTTGCGCGCGCGACTGGTGTTGCCGATCATCCTGGTGAGCCTAGTGACGGCGATCGGAACAGCCGGTTATGCCCTGCTGGGTCGCGCCCAGGGCGCGACGATCCTCGATGCTTTGTTCATGACGATCATCACCATCACGACCATCGGCTACGGGGAAGTCATCGCCCTGGATGACGTAGGAAGAATATTTACGATCTTCATCGCCATCACCGGGATAGGCAGCCTGTTTTACAGTCTGACCGTAATCATGGACTATTTGGTCAGCAGCCGCCTTAGGGACCCGCTGGGAGAGAAGAAAATGCAACGAGAGATCGATACATTAAGTGATCATATCATCGTCGCCGGATTAGGGCGGGTCGGAAAGCAAGCGGCCTCCGAGTTACACGAAGCCAAAGTGCCTTTCGTCATTGCCGATCCCCGCACGGAAGCCCTCCATTACGCTCATCAGCACGGTTATCTGATCGTGCTGGGCGATGCCACTGACGACGCCGTTCTGGAGCAGGCCGGCGTGAAGCGGGCGAACGGTCTCATCGTTACTACCAGCGACGATGCCAACAATTTGTACATCATCCTCTCTGCGCGTGTGCTCAAGCCGGATTTGTTCATCGTATCGCGTGCCGTTAACGAAACCAGTATTCCGAAACTGCTTCGCGCCGGCGCCAACCGGGCCATCAGCCCTTACGCCATCGGCGGGCGGCGTTTAGCGCACCTGATCTTGAGCCCGACCGTGGTGGATTTTTTCGACACGGTCATCAAAAAGGGAGAGGAAAGCTTGAATCTCGAGGGTATCAAGGTGAATGCAAGCGCCAAGGCGATCGGCCAGAGCCTGGCGGAATTGAACGTGCAGGCAAGAACCGGCGCGAGTGTCCTGGTCGTTTTGCGAGGAAATCAGGTGCTGGCGAATCCGGGACCCGAAATGGTTTTGCACGCGGGCGATCAAGTTTTGGCTTTAGGTACGGTAGCGCAATTGGATAGTCTGGAAAACTTGATTTCCATATGAACCCCGGCCGTTCGGTGTAATTCGAGTGACGCAAGGCAAAGAGATTAGACGGTATGAAACAAATTAGCGTTCTCTTCGTTTGTATGGGAAATATTTGCCGGTCGCCGACCGCCGAAGGCGTTTTCCGTCATTTGGTAGTTCTGGAGGGTTTGGAGGAATATTTTCACATCGATTCTGCCGGCACTCACGCCTACCATGTCGATCATCCGCCAGACCCTCGGGCACGGCATGCGGCTCTGCAGCGGGGAATCGATATCGGTTCGCAGCGCGCGCGCCAGGTTGATACCTCGGATTTCGAGGTGTTCGACCATATCCTGGCGATGGATCGACACAATTACGACACGTTGATGTTCGTATGTCCAAGAGACCATTCCCATAAGGTCAAACTGTTTCTCGACTTCGCCCCCCGGCTGAAAACGCGCGAAGTTCCCGATCCCTATTATGGCGACGCCCAAGGATTCGAGCGCGTGCTGGCCATGGTCGAGGAGGCGTCCCGAGGATTTTTGGCCAATGTAAGAGACGTTTTGCGGTATTAGGCGCCCTCTTCAAGTAGGGTCTTTTAACCGGACAAGCCGTCCGTCCCCCAGTAATGACCGATGGCATGGGTCGTGAGCCCGGCGCCGCCACCGATCAGCAACATCCTAAACCCGCCGAATACCGCACTTTTTCCGGTAAAAAGGCTCAGGGCAGCACCGACGACGAACAGGCTGCCCGCTGCAAGCGCGGCGGAAATCACGATGGCGGTTTGGCGATCGAAACCGGCGAGAAACGGAGTGAGCGGAATGACCGCTCCTGCCGTGAAAGCGGCAAATGAGAATAGCGCCGCACCCCATGGGGAGCCCAAATCATTCGGGTTTAGTCCCAATTCTTCCCGGGCTAGGAGGTCCAAGGCATGTTCCGGCTCGCATACCATTTTTCGGGTGAGGCGCCTCGCATCCGCCAGATTCATTCCCCTGGCCGAATAGATCAGGGCGAGTTCTTCCGCCTCCTCTTCGGGATAGAGGGCCAATTCCGCCCGCTCGAGATCGATCTGATATTCATAGAGCTCGCGTTGGGAGCGCATGGAAACATACTCGCCCGCCGCCATGGACAAAGCACCCGCTAACA
>Ga0335070_10008474_pt1 | contig 12062 bp, 11 predicted proteins | sample Lox_Sample_13_FD_206722 | JGI IMG/M metagenome (GOLD analysis project Ga0335070, IMG submission 206722) | Soil microbial communities from Loxahatchee National Wildlife Refuge, Florida, United States - Lox_Sample_1.3 | ecosystem: Environmental > Terrestrial > Soil > Wetlands | place: USA...
TCACATCAGTCCGGCGCTTCGCTTCCAGGCACGCAACGACGGCGACTTCCAGAACCTGGCTGAGGACCCGCGCTTTACCGAGTTGCTCTATCCGGATCCGGGCGCCGAAGAGCCCACAACAGAAGACGAACCGACGAGCGCCTACTAATCTGAGTGAGCGTGTATGATCGCCCCTCGGCGCGCCAACTCATTCGAAGGTGAAAGTTCTGCGAGAGACTTGCGTGTCGTCGCCATCGGCGGCGGCACCGGCCTCTCCACATTGCTCAAGGGTCTCAAGCGCTTCGTCCTGACCCCAGCGCTCGCCGCCAGCGGCCAAACCGCCATTCGCGAATTGTGCGGCGTAGTCACAGTCAGCGACGATGGCGGCTCCAGTGGACGTCTCCGCAAAGAGTTCAACATGCTTCCGCCTGGCGACGTACGCAATTGCATCGTCGCCTTGTCGGAAGACGAAGCACTTCTCTCCCGTCTTTTTCAACATCGGTTTCAGAAAGGTGAGGGCCTCGAGGGACACAGCTTCGGCAATCTCTTTCTCGCCGCTCTCACATCCATCACCGGAGACTTTGCGGAAGCCGTCCGTCTCTCCTCCGAAATTCTGCTCACCCGCGGCCACATCTTTCCCGCCACGACCTCGTCGGTCGAACTCGAAGCCGAATTTCAGGACGGCACCCGCGTTCGCGGCGAAACCCGCATCACGGCCAGCAAAGGCAGAATCCGCGAACTGTTCCTGGTTCCGCCAGACGTGCGGCCCATGCCGCAGACTCTCGAAGCCATCGCCGCCGCCGACCTCATCACCATCGGACCCGGTTCCCTCTTCACCAGCCTCATTCCCAATCTCCTGGTTCAAGGGATCGCCGAGGCGATCGTCAATTCCAATGCTGTTAAAGTCTATGTGTGCAATTTGATGACGCAGGCGAACGAAAGCCTTGGATTAAGCGCCGCCGATCATATCCGCGCCCTCAGTCGCCACGCCCGCGTGCAACTCTTTGATTACGCGCTGATCAATCAAAAACCGGCCTCCGATGAGATGAAAGCCAAGTATGCGCTGGAAGGAGCATCGCAAATCGTCGTTGACCTCGACGCCATTGAAGCCCAAGGCATCTGCCCGGTCCTGGGAGACTACCTGGACGAAGGGCTGGTCGCTCGCCACGCCACCGATCGCGTCGCCTCGGACCTTATGTCCTTGATGGCCCAAACGCCGAAACACCACGTGGCCCCGCGATGATGCACAATCCGCCACATCCAGGCCGCGTCCTTCGCGAGTATTTAGGCGGCATCCCTGTCTCTCAGGCAGTCGCTCGTCTCCACTTGCCACCTGCAACTGTAGCCCGCTTGCTGAGAGGAGGCGCCAGCATTTCCTCGCTTGCCGCAAGGCGAATCGCTCGGGCGCTCCGAACTTCGCCGGAACTCTGGACCAACATGCAATCGCAGTATGATGAGTGACGAGACCGTCGCAGGAACAGAGACTCGTCCCTCTGAAGAACTCAATGGCAAAAACCAAGTCTGCACAACGAAAATTTCAGGAAGTCTTAAAGACGTTACCTGCCCCTCGTCTCGCCATCGCCATCATGGCCGCAGGCAAAGGCACGCGCCTCAAATCGAAGTATCCGAAAGTTCTGCATGAAGTCGCAGGGAAACCGATTCTTGCGCACGTGATCGCCACCGCGCTCCAGGTCGCTCCCGCCCACGACATCTTCGCCATCATCGGACACGAAGCCGATCGCGTTCGCGAAGCTGTCCGCGACACAGGCATCAACTTCGTGCTTCAAGCCGACCAGCGCGGCACCGGACACGCGCTGATGGTTGCCCGCGAAGCCCTCAAACCCTACAGCCAGGTCATCGTGCTCTCCGGCGACGCGCCGCTCATCACGGCCGCGACGATTCAAAATCTCAAAGCGTTTCACACCGCCCACAACGCAGCCATGACGCTACTAAGCGCCGATCTCGCCGATCCCACCGGCTACGGCCGCGTCCTCCGCAAAAGTGCTCGCGCTGCCGAAGTAAAGGCTATCGTGGAAGAAAAATCCGCCAATCCGACACAGAAAACAATCCGCGAGATCAACTCCGGCTTCTACGCCTTCTCTGTCCCCGAACTGTACAAGCACATCGACGAACTCTCCACTAACAACTCGCACGGTGAGTACTACCTCACCGACATGGCCGCGGTCTTCAATCGCGCCCGCAAGAAAGTCGTCGTCACCAAGACCGCGAATGCCGCGGAAATCCTCGGCAGCAACACCCGTGCAGAGATCGTCGATCTCGATGCCCGTCTCCGCCTCGCAAAGTGCCGACAGTTGATGGCCGAAGGCGTGACAATTTTCTATCCCGAAACGTGCGTCATCGACAGCGGCGTCGAAGTCGGCGCGGACACTGTCATCGAGCCCTTCGTCCAACTTCGCGGCAAGACGAAAATCGGCGCGGATTGTCGCATTCGCTCCTACAGCGTAATCACGAACACGGAGATCGGCGACAATGTCACGATCAACCCGCTCACCATCATGGACGACTCGCGCATCTCGAATGGCGCAATTGTCGGCCCTTATTCACGCCTACGCCCGGGCAGCGAAATCGGCGAGAACGCACACCTCGGCAATTTCGTTGAAACCAAAAAGATCAAACTGGGCAAAGGTTCCAAGGCCAACCACCTGACCTATCTCGGTGACTCTGAAATCGGCGAAGGTGTCAACATCGGCGCCGGCACGATTACCTGCAACTACGATGGCGTCAACAAATTCAAAACGGTCATCGAAGACGGAGTCTTCATCGGCAGCGACTCGACGCTCGTCGCTCCCGTGAAAGTGGGGCGAGGCGCCTACGTCGCGGCGGCCAGTTGCATCACCGACGACGTTCCCCAGGATGCGTTAGCTCTAGGCCGAGCCCGCCAGACAATAAAAGAAGGTTGGGCCGCCCAAGAACGAGCCGCCCGCAAATCGACTGGAAAATAAGAAGTCCTGGAAACATCCCAGGACTCATCTTGCCAAGGACCAAGGACGAATGACCAAGGACCATTTTCAGTGCGATACTGCCGCAAACAGCGGCGACTTCAGCAAAGCCTGGAACTTCCCATCGTCTTCCTTGAAATGCACAACCAGGCTCTCTCCGTCGTTGTCGACTGTCGTCGCATCCAGCGCGGTCTTCTCCGTCGCCGAGGCATTCATCTTCTTAAACAGGATCCCGCCCTTCACCAGAGTCGCCAGTGTGGCCGCCGTCATCGAGTCGGCCGTCTGCACGCTCAGGTCGAAATTCACGCCGCTCTGGAAGTTCATCGTGTAACGCGAAACCAGGATTCTCTTCTTCACCGATTCATAGTCTGCGATTTTCGAAGCCGCATCGCCCAGCGCCGAACGCATCATGGCCTGCGTCCCTTCCTGGTCAAGCACGCTCCACACGGCCGCGCCGTCCACCGCCGCCATCTGGTCGGCAATCTGCGGATTCGTATCGAGCGAGGAGCGCTTTCCGTCGCGCGTATCAAGCGCGCTGTGCAGCGCTGCGTCGCTGCCGTAGGCCAGCGTGTTGTCATCCATGAAGGTCATGGCAAACCCGCCCATGGGATAAACCATCGCGGTGCCATATTTGGTGCCCGAGATCTTCTTCAGCTTCATCTTCTTAAGTACGGCCTTCGCGGAAAATGATCCCTGCGCGATATAGATCGTCTGCAGCCCCACCTTGGGCGTCCGGAAATTAGCCACGTTCAACTGAGTCACGTCACGCTCGACATCGATGCCGATCGTCTTCAGCGACGCCTCGGAAGACTTAACGTCGGGCGGCAGCACCTGGTCTTTGAGTTGCATCGCCGTCGGCGAATCTTTCAGCGCGCTGTAGTCGATGCCGAACAGTTGCTGGATCTCAGCTGGCACCATCGACCGTGCCGACGAAGCAATCGGCATGGCGAAACCAGCCGTCGCACTCAGGATCACGGCAAGCAAACACAATTTCTTCATGGCACTCCTCACAAGACTTCTGCACGCTTAGATGCAGATTGAAGATTCAGATAGGTCCTTAAGGTTCTATTTTAGTCCGGAACGTTGAGCGCAGTCCGGTACCAAAGTGCATACCTCCAACCGCAAGGAGAACGGCCAAGGAGCGATGATTTTGCGCGGAAAATGTTCTTGAACCTACCCCCTCAATGCGGCCGCACGCTCACGCGTTTCTGACACAAACGCCTCATCCTTCAACGACTCCAGGTTAATCTCGACATTGGCCAGCGCCCCCGCGCGCGCCGCCTTCGCCAGCGCCACCGCGGTCGCCAGATCCGACTTCATATTCGGATTGGTAATCGGAATCAGCTTGCTGGTAATGCCGATCACCTCGACCACTCGCTCTGCGACTCCCAGCGGAATACTCGTCGCCTGCCGCAAAGCCGTATTGATCGCCGCCTCTCCGTCCTGCGACTCCTTCGCCGCCTTGTACGCTTTCATTACTGAGTTATACGACTCGGCATCCGCATCGATGGCAGCCTTCAGCGCTTCACGAAGCTGACCAAGCCGCGCGATCGCTTCGCTCAGAGCTGCCTCGTGCTGCAGGTACGCTTTCTTCCCGCGCGACATCGACGCAACCATCGTCGCAAGCGCCGCCGCCATCGCTCCGCTCGCCGCCGCCGCACTGCCACCACCCGGTGTAGCGGTAGGCGCCGCCAGTTGTTCGATGAAGGGTTCAACCCCCGCCCGCAATCCGCCCACCGCGACTTTGCCGCTCATCACGCCAGCCAAGCGGTTTTCGAGAATCAAAGACGAATCAAAATTTTCAACCTGCAAAAACCATTCCGCCGCCTGCTCCAAAGCCTTCTTCGGAATCAGTCCGACGATCTCGCTCGACACTGGCATGACTCCATAGCGCGCTGCCTCGCGCTTCACGAACTCGAAAACGCGATGCACCGGAGTCTGCTCGAAGTCAGTAAGATTCATCGAAACCTGAGCCAGCCCGCGCACCAAAAATCCCGCGCCCTTCACGAAACGCAGCCCCCCGCTGGAGAAGCGCACCGCCTTGGCAATCTTCTTCGCGATGTTGACATCGCTAGTGTTTAAAAAGACGTTGTAAGCGATGAGAAATTTTCGCGCGCCAACCACAGTCGCACCCGCCGTCGGATGCACGCGCGGCTCACCAAAATCAGGCATGCGCGCGGGATTAGTTGCGATCTCGTCGCGAATGCATTCGAACTGCCCGCGCCGGATGTTCTCCAGATTCTGCCGCTCAGGGGTGACCGCGGCAGCCTCGTAGAGGTAGACCGGAATCTGGAAGCGCTTGGCAATCTCGGCGCCGACGTGACGAGACATGGCGACGCAGTCTTCAATAGTCACCCCGTCGATCGGGATAAAGGGAACGACGTCGGCAGCGCCCATGCGGGGATGGGCTCCCTGATGCTTGGTGAGGTCGATCAACTCGGCGGCTTTGCCCACTCCGCGGATGGCGGCCTCCTGGATGGGCTCGCGCTCGCCGACGAGGGTGATGACGCAGCGGTTGTGATCGGCATCCATCTCACGATCAAGAAGATAGACCCCGGGAATTTTCATGGCCTCAACAATGGCATCGACTTTGGACTTGTCTCGGCCCTCGGAGAAATTAGGAACGCATTCGATAAGAGTGCTGGGCATATCCTTGGAGGATAAAGGGATAGAGTGGCGACCGCAACCAATTATGTTTTATGTGGAACACAATGTTCCACGTGAAACACTTTGCATAATTATTTGTACGTACAAATTGGACTATCTGTTTTCGAACCAACGAGTTTCGAGGAATTGGGCCTGCCGCCTGCTCCCATGTAAACCTCGGTCCATGTAAACAAGGTACACACCGGATTCCCAAATCGGATCTCACAAAACCTGCAACTATGGGCCGTCAGCGTGCCAGCCGTCTCGATTTCCACATGAAAATCTTCGAGGGTGAGAATGGCGGGGTCGAGCAAGGCACTGACCGCAAGGGGATCATTGAGCACAGGCCAGTCGTTGTATCCCTTCTTGCGATAGGTTTCGACCACGGAGCGCCCAGCCGCCTAACTATGCCGCTCGATCCAACAGAAGGCTTGAGTGGGCACCGTCCTGATTTCGTTTTTCCTCTGGCAATTGGACATGCGGTCGCATGTCCGCTGGCACGGGGGCAGACGGACTGTGGAGAGATGCTGCATCTTTGATCTCGGGGTAGGTTAGGGAAGGCGCTTTTGGCTTCACGGCGCTCGATTCTTGCCAGTCTTCGTCAGTTTTCGGATGCCGAGGAGAGTTATGTCCCCTTCGAATGGCCACGCGGTTCGGCGCAGTTCTCGCGTCACTGCTCGAGTACCGGTGCGCGTCAGCAGCATGGAAGCTGAGCCGCAGTTCTCAGAGATCTGCGAGACGCTGGTCGTAAACGCGCATGGTTGCGCACTGCGCTTTCCGGCGAAGCTCGATAAGGGCAGCGCTTTGCGCCTGCACCGGCGCGGCGGGCGCGAGACTACTGCGTATGTGGTTTTCTGCCAGCCGATCGGGTCGGATGGGCACGGCTTTCGGCTGGGGGCTCAGTTGGAGAGACCGGAGAATTTCTGGGGGCTGGAGTCTTACCCCGAAGACTGGAATGTGGTGGAGATGACGCCAGCTGGGCCAAAAACCTTGATGAAGCCGGACACATCGGCATCGGTAGCGGTGGGGCCAGCAATGCAAAATGCGCAAAGCTGGGGCGCCCGCCCTTCGCGAGCTGCGCAGGAGATTCTCGACAAAATTGAGGAGAAGCTTTCGGAGGAGCGATTGCGGGCGGTACTGGCTGGGTTTGTGGAGCCGTTACAGGCGGAGGTTGCGGAGCTACGGGAGAAACTTTCGGCGAATGGGCGCCGCAACCGCTTTGAGGTATCGCTGGGATACATTCCGCCGGAGCTTGAAGAGAAGTTGTGGGAGCGGCTGCGGCAGGAGGTGGGAACACGCGCGTTGCAGCAGACGCGGGAGCAGTCGGCCGAGATTCTGGGGTCGGCAAAGACTGCGGTTGAACAGAAGATTGGCGCTGCGATGAGCGAGTTTCGCGAGCGGCTGGCGGCAGAGGTTCAGACCGTAGAGCGCCAGGCGAAGGCGCTGTCGGCGGACCTGAGTGGTGCGACGCAGCAGCAGGTGCGGGCGGGGATCGAAAAATTGCAGCGGCATGCGCTGGATACGGGCGCGCACATTGAGGCGCACGGAGAAAAGCTGGCAGGCTCCTTGAAGCGGCAGCTCGCGGAGGCGCACGAGGGCTATCGGCACTCGTTCGAGCAGATGCAGGTGGCAGGCGAAGCGAAGTCGGCGGAGGTTCGCACGGCGGTAGCGGAGCTTGGGACGCGGATCGGGGCGCTGAACGAGTCGGTGCGCCGGCTGGAGTCTGAGTTGGACGCGCATCTGGTAGGAGTGGCGGGAGAGATCGTGTCGGGTGCGGAGGGAGAGATCGAGAGCGCGGCGGCGGGGGCGCTGAAGAGTTTTCAAGCCCGGGCGGCGAACGAGATGGAGGCGCGACTGAGCGAGATGTGCGGACATTTGCGGACGATCCAGAACCGGATTGAAGAGTCGTTTGCGGAGTCAGTGGCGGCGCAGGGAGATGGCGTAGTGGGATCGATCGCAGAGCGGTTTGAGGAACTCGCACGGCAGGCGACTGCAAAGTGGCGCGTGGCGCTGGCAAAGGATTTGAATTCCGTGGCGGAGGGATTAGGACGGGAGTTGCGGGAGGAAGCTCGGCGCGACGGGCGCGGATGAAGAAAAGCAATGCGAGGGGACGTCCCGGCCGAGGGTGGGTATTGTGATCGTGAGCGGTGGCGCCGCCTCCGTAGTTCAGATGGATAGAGGCATTTTCCTAAAAGCCACGCCTCCGGCCTGCCTATTCGGAGGTTTGCCTCCCCTGGAGAATCCCGACACCCTTTAGCTTCGGCGCGCTCTGGAATGTGTCGTAGGAAGAGCGCAACACTCTCATTTCGTATTCCCGGCAGCATGACAGGCCGTCTCTCTGCAGCAGAGATGCGCCCCTCGATCAGAGATTTCCTGCGAAACCCTCATCGCCTCCCGCCCGATCATAGCTCCGGCTCCGAGCGGATCTCGCTTATTTCGCCGGAGCGCGGTTCCGGTTTCTCCAACTCCGCCCGGAAGAGCAGCGGTCCCGGGCCGCTGCCGTTTACCTGCATCGCCTTCATGAGACCTGCCCTTCAAGCGTAGTTTACTGCCTCAGTGACACCCCATGACGCCCAGGCCCAGACTATAGTCTCGGCCTGCGCCAGAACATGTTGCACTAGCAACATTGGTATGTTGTAATAACAACATTGAGGAAATAGCTATGATCGGCACCTTGGACGCGATCTTCCAAAGGCGGGCGGTGAAGGTGTTTGAACCTGTCCAAATCTCGCACCAGCTTCGTGAGCAAATTCTTAATGCGGCTCGGCACGCTCCCTCGAGTTTCAACAGCCAGCCCTACCGGTTCTATTGGGTAGGAAGCGCGCAAAAGAAGACGGCGGTGGCAAAACTGTGCCTCGGGCAAGAGCCTGCTGCAACCGCCTCGGCGCTGATCGTGGCTGTTGCAGATATCGGATCGCTGGCAGCAACGTCGCAAGGGCAATTGGAGTGGATGCGCGGCAACCACTTCGAGGAAGCGAAAATTCGCGATTACCAACGCACCACAAAGGTGGGCCGGATCCTGTTCGCGCCCGGGCCATTCGGAGTCTTCGCCGCAGTCAAGCACGCAGTCTTCCGCCTCCTGAACCTGTGGAAAGTCCTCGGCGTGCCGCCCCTTTACCGGCACGAGCTGTTCAAATGGGCGACGAAGAGCACATCGCTCGCCTGCCAGAATCTGATGATCGCCGCCGAAGCGCTAGGACTAAATACTTGTCCAATGAAGGGCTTCGATGGCCGCCGCCTCTTGCGATACCTCGGGCTGTCCAGCCGCTGCCATGAGATTGTGATGGTGATTGCCATCGGCAAGAGATCGCCAGCCTACAGTGAAACCCCGCAGTGGAGGCGGCCTCTCGACGCAACCGTGACTGTCCTGTGAACGATCGTGTGATGAACATGCTCCCGAAGAAAGAGATTCCCAGCGACATTCTGAGAGATTCGGCCCTCGCCCATCTCGCTGCCGCGTATTTCTCGGTGGGACGAAGACTGGAGCGGAAGACCCAATGCTCGGCGACCCGCGGCTTTATCCTGTCGACACTCCGCGGCGGAGCGGCGCTAAACCAGAATCAGATCGCCAAACTCCTCGATTTCGACCGGACTGTAGTACACCGCGCCATCAAGTCGCTGGCCCACGAAGGACTCGTCTCCGAGCACCCTGCCAGATCGGGCAGAGCAATTCTCGTCCAACTGACTGCCAAGGGAAGGAAATACCGGGCGCGGCTCATCGAAGCGCGGGTGGCCGCCGACAAGGCTGTGCGAAAACAAATGACCTCGGACGAGCGCAAAACGCTCCTCCGTCTCTTGAAACTGGTCGCGGAATGTGAGTTTTGAGAGCGATTCCTCTTACCCGTCTGGCTGGTTCGAATCTGCGGGATTCGTGAGCCCAGTGTCTATCTCCCCAGCAGCCCCTTCTTCAATCCTGAAGTCGGAGGCTTCGGTCCGAGCCACACGGAAAACAGCGCCTGGCTGAACCCCAGCCCAGGCAGCGTCAATTTGTCTTTGCCGTTGATCGCGAACGTCGTGCCGCTGTCCGGAATGTAAGTGAAGATCATCTCGTCGCCGCTCTTCACCGGCTCCATCGCGGCGAGAAATTTCTCGATGTTTGCTCCTTCCGCTTTCCTGACTTCGCCAGCATTGTCGTTAAACGAATCCTTGAATGCGTCCGTGACCTGGCTCTTGCTCACGTCGCGCACAAAATGCATGACCAGGCGCTTCGGCGCATCCGCCTTCACGATGGCATCCGCGTCGTCCGACTTGCGTGAGAGATAGAGGCTGGCCACATAGACTCTCACCACAATTTTCGTGCGCAGCCCCATGCCATTGAGGACGAGACTCGTGCTACCGACTTGTATCGAGTCGGGCATAGTAACGCCCGCAAGTTCAGCGGCGTACACGTTCAGCATGAGCGCGAACGTAGTTACCGCCATCGCAATACTCGCTTTGCGAATCATTAGGACACCTCTGTGACAGCGGATCATGCGCCCAATTCGCACCCTTTGCCGTGAACTCAGTCACACGGCTATGTGCCCTCACGCCACTACCAAGACAACCCAAAATGAAGACGAAGAACTCTTCGGCATTCTCCGCGAGGCCGCTACGAACTTCGCATTTCACGATTTTCGCGGTTCAGCACAGCAAGCGAATGCGCGTTCAAATCAAACCTGATTCCCTCACCCCAGCGCGTCTTCTTACCTGCGTACCCGCGCCGGTGAAACATCAGTTTTTGAACGGCTGAATACAAACAGCAGCATCCACTCCCGGTTCTCGCCCTCATGCTCCGCACGCGCAAATTTCCATTTCCCTGCTGCTTCGAGGGCTTTCCGCGCGAAATACTTGCTCGGACCCGCACCCTTGAGCGTGGCCGCCTCCACCTCGCCGTTTGCGTTCACTTTTATTCTTACTCGTACCTTGATCTTCCCTGAGATCGTTCGCCGCGCACTCGCGGAAATCTCCGGCATGACCCCCTCGACGATCTCATCACCGCTCTTCGCGCTATCCGACCCATCCCCAGGCTCTGACTCCGGAGCAACAATCTTTTCTTCCGGGTGGGTCTCGCCCGCTGCACCGCTGCCCCCAGCAGGATTCGCCGGCTGCGTTTGCGCAGACTCGGATGCGCCCGCTCCCTCCGCCCCCGCTTTTCCCTCCGAGGTTCGCGACGATCGTATCCACAGAACTGCGAGAACCAGGGCGACGATCACCGCGACCGCCACAATCCAGCGCAGTGGACGCGCGTTCCCCTGTTCCGCCGCGACGTTTGGGGCCGCCGGGGCTGGCAGGATCGTCCATGTTGCTGCCGCCTCCCGCTTCCCTTCCAGCCGCTCCCGTATCTCGCGAATGCCGCATCTCTTCCCCAGGTCCACTTCGAGACAGCGTTGCGCAATTCCTCGAAACGGCTCGGGAACGTCCGTTCCAATCTCAGGGGCTCTCCCGCGCGCCACATCCCAGGCCATAACCCGCTGCGCAAGCACTTCCACCAACGTGATTCCCAGTGACCAGATCTCGCTCGCCGCGGAAATCCCGTCGGCCCGCACCTTCGGCGCATCGTAGAGGCTTGTTGTAAGCGGAATCTCGCCCGCCGCGCCAACGTTGTCGCTCGACAACTTGACCTGGTCTCCCAGCGCGAGAATATTCGCTGGCCGAATACGCTCATGCACCATGCCCTTGCCGTGCACATAATCCAGCGCATCCAGCACGGGGCCAATCATCCCGCGCACTTCTTCCGCCGTCAGTGCGCGCTCTGGGACAATCTGCGCCAGGTTTTCGTCGGCAGCTTCTTCGACTACATAGACCAGTTCGCTTCCCTCGACAGCACACTGCCCCATCGTCAATATGCGAATCAGATTCGGGTGCGTCAACTGGCGTGCCGCTTTCCAGCGCCTGATCTGGCTCTCTGCCTCGGCGCCTCCCGCGGCAACGAGTTTGATCGCCGCATCCGTCGTTTCTGCGCTACCCACGCGCGTGCGAAACACCGCGCTCCTGTCCGACCCACCAAGGTAAGTTCCCAGCACAAACTTTCCATCGATGGTCCGGCCTTCCCACGCTCTCCAGTTATCACTCATCATGGGGCTCATAAGCTTCACAAGTAGCGCTATTGTATGACCACTTGTAGCGTAACGAACTACAGTCTCATCTCTAGCGCCCGAATTGTTTGAAACAATTATGGAGGGACCCTGCCCGGCCCGTGCGGAAGTGCAGCAACCGCGATGCGAAACCACAAGATGTGAGGCCGAAAGAAGAGTCCCCCTAGCACCAAACCGCATCTCTCAGCTATGAGCATTCCCGCCGCAATCCACGGACAGAAGTACATCTCCCTGGCCACGTTTCGCAAGACCGGAGTACCGGTCTACACGCCCATCTGGTTCGCCGAAGAAGGCAACAATCTCTATTTCATGACCAACAGCAAACTCGGCAAGGTCAAGCGTCTCCGCAACAATCCGCAAGTCAGAATCGCTCCCTGCACAATTCGCGGCAAAATCACGGGGC
>Ga0335070_10008475_pt1 | contig 12062 bp, 6 predicted proteins | sample Lox_Sample_13_FD_206722 | JGI IMG/M metagenome (GOLD analysis project Ga0335070, IMG submission 206722) | Soil microbial communities from Loxahatchee National Wildlife Refuge, Florida, United States - Lox_Sample_1.3 | ecosystem: Environmental > Terrestrial > Soil > Wetlands | place: USA: Florida...
CCGTCCCTGCCTCAGTGGCTTCACATTCTTCCAGATACCATGAAGCTTTGGCCCATGCCTTCAAACCATTATTCAGCACGGGGGGCATATCGCACATGCCACCAATAAGCCAGCGCAGATCACTCAATTCAGCCTGTTCTCCAATCGGCTGCGAGTAGATGAATGAAGCAACACATGCCGCCTCGATTTCTCGTCCCATGAGTGTGGCAGCTTCTGCTTTTTGGGCCTCCAGCGAGCGAGGGAGTTCTGTCTTTAAATTAGACGGCCATTGAGGATTCCTCACCCTGTCTGAGTCTTTTGCGTTTTCGGCTAATTTAAGCAGTGCCTCGCTCAGTCCATCCTGACCAGGCGCAGGCAGAAAGACCTGAGCGCCAATTAGTGGTGAATCATCCCAGATTTCTGCATCTCGCAAGGCCATAGCAAAGGTTTGGAGAACCCCTCTTGTCCTTTGAAACTGATCGAGATCTGTCCATTTTCCAAAAAAGCGATCAAGCAAATCTGGATGGAAAGGATAGGATTTCTTTAAGCGTTCTTCCGAGTCGGGCATTTTGGCGCGAATTTTATCAACGGATTCGAGTCGATGCCAGAAGGCAAGAACATGCTTGTGGCGATCTGTCTCATTCTCGGGATATTTTGAAAAAAGTCTCCGGCGAAGCAATTCGGCCAGGTCGTCCTTTTCTACAGGGGACTGAATGGATGCCTGCCGATTCAACCCGTTATTACAGGCGCTGAGAATAGCTTTGCCAATTTCATCGTTCCTGGCAGGCTCCGTTGCAAGCAACGATACCACCAGGCAGGACCTCTCGGAAGATTCCACAGCCTGGCCCAGCTTCTGAAAGAAATTCTTTAGACGATCATACCAAACCGGTCCACGATCCCTCCGTTCACCGAGGGGATCAGGAGAAGCCGCATCATGCGCCCACATCAGAAACTCATCAATCAGGATCAAAGCGCCGTTTCCCTCCGCTTCTACCTCGCGAAGGACTTTTGTCCAAAGTGCATCTGAGGGTGGGGTGTCGAAATCAAGCTGTGTTTCATCGCGTTGAAGAATATCCAGTCCTCTTTGTCCAAGAAGCTGCCAGGCGATTAAATTCCAGGGCATGCGAAAACTTCGTATCTCTCCTGTGGGAGACTTCACCTCACCACCCGCCTTCCAATCCACCTTGTCGAAAGAAACCGCTGCCACCCGGGCCATCGGCGGATCTTTAAGCTGGGCCTCATTTAGTATCATGCCCACCGATGTTTGATGCCTTGGAAGATTCGTCCCGAGGGTTGTAAAGTAATATAGAGCAGTCAATGCATGAGTCTTCCCGCCACCAAAGGTTTGAGCTATGTTGATGATTGAATCACCACCGCCGGCTTTGGCGAGGCGCCTTAGGATCACCTTGCATAGCTGCCTTAAATTCTGCGTGGCGTAGGTTGTGGCAAAGAATTGATCCGGGTCACAATAGAAGGGTTTTACTCCTGTTCCTCCATTTATGACTTTCTGCAAATCCACAGCAAAGTCACTGGCCGTTACCTTTCGGTCCCGGATCTCCTGTCTGACAACACAAGTCTTCTTCCACGGCTGGATAATAGGCGTTTTGCTCATGAACAGCCTCCTGAGTAACAAATAATTCCCTCCCCCTCTGATGGGGGAGGGTTAGGGTGGGGGTGGAGGTCCATTTTGATCCCCCTCACCTTCATCCTCTCCCACGGCGGGGAGAGGACTAAATCTGCAGGTTACTTCCCTCCACTTTTTTCCGTTACATACTCAAAAAGCGGAGCTTCCTTCACCACATTGCCTGAAATGACTACTTTTCGATTCATCTTCAGTTGTGTTGCAAGCGCCTCAACCAAACGCCGCTCCGTATCCTTTCCGTCCCGGAGAGCTAATTCCCGAATAGCCTGAAGCAGAGGGCTGAAGGCCCGCTCGCTTGCCAGCCCCCAGGCATCAAAAGCCTGCTGGACTTCGTAAGTGCGGTTTTGCTGAAAGAGGGCCATGAGGCGATGTAAGCGGTCAATCAAAGGAACCGGACCACCTGTACGACTCTCACCAAGGCGGTCATCCCTCGTCCGTTCAGACCAATCCAGAAGCCGATACTCATTGCCTTTGCTTTCGCCCACTTCTTCACCCATGATCTCGGTTTCCTCCTTCGTAGGACGGCCACGTTTCGATTTGCCTCCCTGCTCAATGATGTTCCACACCAATTTCAATTCTGTCTCGTTTTTGCCGCACGCATTTGCATAGAGAATGCACGCTCCAGCCGGTGCGGGGTCAAGACCGAAGTAAGCACGATGCAAAAGGTAGTATTGAGTGACCGCGTCCAACTCGATGGCTTCTCCGCGCCCCTGTGTGTCTTTCTGTACATCCCGAAACCCCGGCAACTCTCCGAGAGAGAATTGCAGAACAAGCTTCCGTACCTCTTTCAAAAACTCCGGAACGGTCATCACTCCACCCTCTTGCTTCTTAACAAAAGGATGGGCGCTGTAAGCCTCCAGCGCGGGACCCAACGCCGCCCAGATGAAGTCCGGTCCTGTAATTCCGAGATCGAAATAATATTGAAGGATGTTTCGTCCTCCCAAAACCTCCCGAGGATCGAAAAGGATCTGTTTCATACGGCTAAGCACATTTGCGTCCCACCCCGTCACTGCTGTATTGGGCCGCTTCCGACAGACAATCCAGACCGAAGAGGAAAGAGCTGCTGCTGCCACTCCTCTGACTCGATTGGGCATCTCAGTTCGAATTGGCCAGCTTGCGGTTACAATCCCCCCTCCACGTATCAATGCTCCGATAAGTGTCTCCCATGCATCGACTTCTTTATTGGCAAAAACAATCACCAAACGGCCATTTTCAGTTAGCCCTTCGCACATCCTTTGAAAAGCTTTCGCCATTCCATCTTCATATGATTTCTTCGACGCCGCTTTATCACCTCCGAACCGGGATTCATCGTCAATCAATTCACCATCCTTACAACCATGGTCCCATTTTGGAGATAGAGGTTCTCTAAAGACACTGTCGATTTGCGGGTCAAATCCGTGTTGATTGCGTCGCAACCAGATATAGAAGAAATCCATCAGATCAGAATAGGGGATCGCGTCGTAGTAAGGCGGGTCAGTAATGACAAAATCTAAACCTTTATCTTCTATTGAAATGGCTGACTCCTTTTTAATAGATAAAGACGCACTATTGCCAACCATTCGCAAAGCATGATCCAAATATTGAGAAACTAATTCAATCTGCCCAGGATAGCCCCCTGATGTTTCGACAGTTGTTGCACTTTCGGCAAAGTCCCACGTAATGGGAAGAGCAAACCGCCCAAATGTGTTTCTGATTCCATCTCGATCAATGGTCCACGTGCAGACGGTACTACCCCGATCTGCCATCCGGTCAAGGATCATTGATAAATATGCTCCAATAGCCTCTGATTGTTGTTTGTCTCTGTGCGAGATTTCCTGGATTGCTTTTCGGGTATGCTTAACAAAAGTACCTAGGGCCAAGAGCTGTCGGGGACTAAATAGATCCCCCCATTTCTTTATCCCATACTTTTGAACTGAAAAGGCTCGTGAAGCACCGCTTCCACCACCTACAGGCGTCGGTTCAAATGGGATTCCGAAAGGTACATCGGCAAATACCTCATCCAGATCTTCAATGTCAACCTGGGCGGCTTTGAGTTCTTCCTCGGTGGGAAGTCGGTATCTCTTGAAAGTCGTTTTTCTCCTTGAGGAAGTGGCTTCGACAACCACTGCTGTCATCTGGGTGGCGAGTAGGCCCTGCTGGCCCTGGCGTCGAAGATCATCCGTGGTTAATGCAATTAATCCTGGTCTACCGCTGCACGGGCTCCATACACCGGCCCGGTTCATCGTGCCATGGTTCAGGAAGTCTCCAAATTTATTTTCGGTAACTTCCCATTTTTTCAAAAATGAAAACTCATCTATAATCTTTTGGGGATTGTTGAGATCAGAGTCATCCAGCAACCTGAAGGTAACCCCGGAGCCATCTTCCTTTGGGACAGGCAGCAAAGCAACTCGCTTGCCCTTCTTTTTACAAAGCCAGAAGGTTTTCAGCAGAGGAATTCGGCCCGTTGTTATTTTATCCCGGGCAGTCCTGGCCCACAGATAGGCTACCGTCGGTTCACCACCCACAACTGGATATTGTGCCGCCAGATCCGCACTTGCCCGATCCAGAACCCATCGTCCCCATGCGCGTACATGCCAGGCCAGATCTGCGTCTGGGAGCTTCATCAGTTGTAGCTGCTTCAAGTCTGAAAAATGGGGTTTCTTGTTGCCTTTGCGCTTTTTGACTTTTCCATTGAGGAAGTCTTCGACAAAATCAGGCCATTCCTTGACGAAATCAGGCAGCGGCCATTTCTTACCCGCAAATTGCTGAGGATAATCGAGCGTGCATTTCAGGATAAGCCAGGCCACTGGATTTATATCAGAGGCAGTGACGTCACATCCCAGTCGCATCGCTTCGAGTGGGATAGCACCACCCCCTGCAAATGGATCGAGGACTTTGGGGACTTTTCCCCCATAAAACTCTCTGATCATGGCACGGAACTCATCCATGGCCGGATCGTTTTCCTGTCCCCAGGCCAGCACACCGCCTTCGAGCATCTTTTTGTCTTCGGTATAAGTCGCCCCGTTTTCGTCGGTAAGCTTCACCGGCTTCGTAACCACCCTACCGCCGATCCTATCGAGCAGTTCTTGACGTTTGATAGGATCGCCCGGATCGGGAAGCAGTGTCGCCAGCAAAGCTGCACGGCACGCAGCCAAAGGCCGTCGTGCTGGCCAGATGTGCAGCGTGGAAATGTGCCCGTGACGGACATTCTTCTCATGCACACTGGCGACGGATGCCTGCTCTAAGGGAAATGCTACTTCTATGAGTCGAGGTTGATCAGTCATTTTTTCTTACTCTTCTTTGACTGAACCTTACGAGTCTTATGCAAGGCCACGTTGATAGTGTTTGGTGTAGTTCCCAAGAGATCAGCTATTTCGATATTTGAAAATCCGCATCGGCTCAAGCGTTGCGCTTTCAGTCCCTGTTCGATGTCTCCCAAATGTGAAGCGTACAAGGCTCCCAAAACTTTCCCAATCTTTTCTAGTGCTTCGACACCCCTCTTTACTTCCATGTCATTCATACTTTTACCTCCCTCTTCAAAAATGCCTCAAACGTTGGATATAAAGACTTTTTTGAATATGAACCCTTAAGCGCATATGCCCATTTGTTGCGAATCTTTGATCTGTCAACAAAAACCACCCTTTTGAATGGTCTGTTCTCGTTCTTTCTTCGTTGAGTAACGCGCCCCAAAAGCGCACGAAGGTGAAAATCGGTTTCGACAAGTGAACATCCTACCACAACTAATTCTTCAGCTACACAAAGTGAGTGGTATGCTTTTGACCATAGACTCCGCCAATGGTCATGTCCGAAAAATTTTCCATAAATGGGAGGTACAATCTGGCGCACATGCCCACTGATTTCATTCTTTCTGGGGATTTCCACATGGGCTGGTTTTTTGGTAAAGACAGAGGATAGATTGGCAAAAGACCCTCCCACAAACCAATTTAGAGAGCCGTGCAACTTCAAAAGACATATATTTTCCATTTCTGGATCGAGCTGTTTTGGTGACCAATTGATCTTTCTCTTGCCGCCCCCAAGGCAATACCCGATTTTTGGGTTCCACCCTTGCCTGTCGAGCGCTGAGTCCAGAAGCGTATCATAATTCAATGAAATTAAAGTGTCGTTTGATCCGAGCTTCGATATCATTCGGTCATAAGCCGTTTTGTCCTTGGACGGCCTATCGAGAGTTATCAAAATATTATACGTAAGTCTTAAGAAATCCTCGATTTCGGGCTGGTCTCCCGTATTTCGGTGGCGGCCTCGAGTCGGTCCATAGATTTGAGGAAAATCCTTGGCCATAAAAAGAAGGCTAAAAGCTGTTTCCATATTTAAATTCTGCTGTTTCACGGGCAAGTATACACGGAAGAAATGGTTCAGCCGTTCTAACCTTTTTGCATCGGCAGAATTCGCACCTTGGGCTCTTGCATACGTGTTGGCCACTTTGAAAAAGTCACTATTCAGGGGGGGCCTTAAGCGCTTCTTCTTGAAAAGCCTGTGTCTTATGGCTCCACGCGTAGCCCCGGCTCCCAAGATAAAAGCCGTTCTAAGATTCGTACCGTTAATAAGCATTACTGCTTTTTCCGTTTCCCTTTAGATTTCGCTTCTACCTTCGAATTCTCTGGAATAGGGAAAACATGGAGAGGCTTGAGCTCTTTTCCTTCTGCAAAGCGAAATACGATACCGCTTTTGACCCAGCGATCTATAGAACGACTCAAACTGCCCTTATCGAGACCAGCTTTCTTAACGATTTCGCCAAATGTTAAGGAGCCATCACAAAGATTATATGCCTTAATTTGTTTCTTCCTTGCACCAACAATCTCACAAACTTCATTTACTTTTATCACCGCTCGCCCAATGACATGAAGTAGGCTTTCCAACAACCACTCCAACCTTTTGTTCTCTTCCATGAGCACCTCCTTAGACAAGATTCACTTAATGCTCGTTTTGATCGAGTAGTCGACTATATAATTTAAGTCTGTCTTCAAAGAGTCTCTTGTCCGGCAGTTTAGTCAGATACTCCGATACTTGCATTTTATGGGGGCCGTGGCGCAGAAGAAGCTCCACATGCTGCTTTTTCTTTGAACTACAGAGGATTAGGCCGACGGGTTCGTTTTCTTCCGCCCGCCACTCATGTTGCTTAAGCCAGGAAAGATAGAGATCCATCTGCCCTTTATCGGCGGCGCAAAACGTACCGAGTTTCAGGTCAATGGCCACCAGGCATTGAAGCCCTCGATGGAAAAACAAAAGATCTAGATAGTAGTCCACATCATCGATCCGCATTGAATACTGACGGCCAATGAAGCAGAAATCGCTTCCCAGTTCTGTCAGGAATTGCTCCAGATTGTGGATGATGGCAGCTTCGAGGTCTTTCTCTGAGTAAGCCCCCTTCAACCCGAGGAAATCGAGCAGGTATGGGTCTTTGAAAATGTCCTCATATCGAACTACTTCGGGAGGGCCTTTTTTCTTTTCCAAAGCAAGGAGTTTGCGAGTGCTGCGAGAAAGGGCCACTCGCTCAAACAATGCGCCGTTTATTTGGCGTTCGAGTTCTCGTGTGGACCAGCGTTGGGATGATACCTGATCAAAATAGAATTGACGCTTTCTGACATCCTCGATGCCTAAGAGGGCACGATAATGAGTCCAGCCTAGGTAGAAGTGTTTTCCCAAATCAATCGTGATTGGGCTTCCAGATTCTGCAGGCAGTGCCTGCAGAATTCGGTGGGTCTCGGTTTTGTTAGACACCATCTGGCGAATCTGTTCTGAATGAGATTCTGCAGGCAGTGGCTGCAGAATCTGAAACTCTGAATAGAAACGCTTCATGTCCCAAAGGTTCCGCGCAGAATACCCTTGTCCATATTCTTGGGTCAGGACTCGTGCCACTTCCTCAACCAGCTGCTCTCCATACCCCGCTCGCTTTTCATTCTTCTGAATGTCCTGCGTGATGATTCTGCCGATGTTCCAATAGAGATTCACCAGAGCCAAATTGGCTGTGACCGCTGCATGATGGCGGGACATTTCAATGAGGGAACGAATTTCCGGTAGGATGGTAGGAAAAACTCGCCGTTTCACCGGCTTGACTTCTTTGCTCATGTTTTTTTCACCCCCACCCTCGCCCTCCCCCATCAAAGGGGGAGGAGGATATTTGAAAATTTCAAATATCTTTGACAAGCCTTAGCCCTTAGTCTTGTTCCGCCTCTCGAATAATGTCTCCGATGTTGATGGTGAAGCTCTGCCGCGTCTTCACAGCCAGCTTAAATGCCGGGTCCTGTACTCGGTAGAGTTTGGCATTCGTGGCGCAATCCACTACAACGTAAAGCCAGTAACGATCCCGCACATTGATAGCGGTGGGCCATTCATTTTCCGTAAGTTGGACGGGGCCGCGGCCGGCCCGGCCTTTCACCTCAATAACCACCCTCTCTCCATTAGCCCGATGGCTCTCAAGGTCATATCCTCTTCCAAGATGTGGCGATGAAACATCAAAAACACGAGCGTTGTAATGATCGACCTCAAAATTGCGTGCGATCCGTATAGCCATCTCTTCAATGTTCTTGTTATAGACCTCCTGAGCTTCCGGGCTCGGGTCTGGAATCACCAACGCAACAGCGATCCGCTCCATTTTAACCACATCAAGGAGGTCAGATCTTCTTTGTTCAAACAGTAAGGTTTCTACCTTCTCTTCTTCAAGTCGGGCCTGCTCCTTTTTCACTTCTTCAAGTTCTTTGGAAGCAGCTATATCATTTAGCCGTACCCGGCGGGAAAGCTCGTTCCTTTCCTCGGCCAATTTTGCACTTTGAAAATCAAAACCCCGCATAAGATCGTCGAGGCGGGGCAGAGACTCTGCCTGGAGGGTGGCGCGTGCCTGTTGCAGATAGGTCGATTCCGCCAACATGCGGGCATGAAGATCAGCTCTGAGGATATGGTCCTCGGGATTCAGCAAAAGATTGCCTGCTTTCCATACCAGAGAGTGAGGAGCAGGCAGAAGGGCAAGGAGATGATTTGGCGCACAGACTTTGAACTCACCGGTCTCGTCCCACCTTAATCCGATTAATCTCCGGTCCAAGAGTTTCTTTGGCGAGTGGTCAGAGCCACGGTTCAAAACAAAGGGGGCTTCTCCAATTTGGCATAGATAAACGGCGGCATAGTAGGGTTTCTCAGCTGTAGGGTCACAGAATACGGCACCCCGCAAGACTTCTCTTTGAAATAGGTGGATGGTCTTTTGACAGAGAGCATCAAAAATTATTTCTCCCGGCCTCAGAAAAGCACACCTGTTCACATCCACGTTAGGAAGATCCATCTCGCGCCGGACAGTCACGCATTCGGGCAGACCGTCCGGAAAATGATCGGCTAGCGTGCGCAACCACTGCCCGTCACTTCCTGATATAGAAAACCGGGCAACTTCACTTAATTCTCCCTCAAGTTGAACCCCCAGTCGAGGAGCGGCTTTTTCGATAAAATTTTGAATAAATGCCGGGAGCAACCGATTGAAGCGTTCGGCTTCGATTTCATTGTTGAGCTGCCCCAAACGACGAGCCACATCGCCATAGGTTGAAGCCCTCTTCCTTTCTTCCTCAAGCGTCGCCCTCAGCCTGTGCGTAGCCAAAATAGAGTCCAGTTTCTTTTGAGCAGTATAAGGTGGTGTTTCGAACAAGGCGTCACGAAGCAGATCACGAAGCGAGAAGTCCAAAAGTTTTTGTCCAATGACGTCGAACACCTTGTCACTACACAATTCCTTACGTGCTTCATCCAGCTTCATAAGAAGGGTGGCTAAGACATCCCCTTCCCTCGTTTTTTCAGCAACTAAATTAAAGATGCGCACTTCCTCATGCCTCTGACCAAACCGGTGCAAACGTCCCATCCGCTGTTCGAGTCGTGCAGGATTCCAAGGGATGTCATAGTTCACCATCAACCAGGCGAACTGAAGATTAATCCCCTCACCCGCTGCATCTGTGGCTATCATAATGCGGGCACTTCGCCTATCTGTGAGACCATCTTTAGGAGGCTGCCGCAGTTCCGGAGGCATGAAAAAATAACGTTGCTGCTCACGTTCTCCAACATCCATTCCCCCATGAATGGAAGCAATCTGGCCGGTATATCCAAGCGCCTCAAACCTCTGACGCAGGTAATCGAGCGTATCACGATGCTCGGTGAAAATAAGGATCTTTTCATTCTGAAATTCCGCCGATTCGATTAATTCCCGCAACTTTACAAATTTCGCTTCCTGAAGTGTTTCTCGAACCTTCTCCCCCAGATCGATAATGCGATCGAGATATTCCATCTCCTTTTGCCGTTGTTTCAAGTTAAGGGGTTTCAAAAGGGAGAGGGCCTGATCTTCAAACTGTTCATCTGTTTCTCGACCATCCACAGATGCTTCGTTCTCGTCGGCGGTGCTACTGTCGAAGTGTTCAATAATCTGTTCAACGGACGGCGAAATGGATTGGACCGCTGTCGAATCTTCCTGCATTATTCGGGATCGTCTGCGTCTCAGTGATTCCAACATGGCATAAGTTGAACTTGCCAGACGACGCTGGAAAACTGCCACGACCATCGCCGCAGCGTTTTTGTTCAAACTCACATTCGTTTCATAGCTCCAGCGTAGGTATGCCGAGGCTTCCTCGTAAAAATGCTGCTCCGCCTCGGTAAGCTGAAATGAAATCGTCTGACAAAGCCGGGGCATGTAAATGGGCTGCCCTTTATAGTCAACCATCTCCTCTTTTAATCGGCGCAGGAAATACTTGTTGTGCTTCTCTTTCCCAGGCGCTGGAAGGGCATCGGGAGTTGTGAATATTTTGGAATCCAATATGCGCCAAAGGGCAAAATATGGGAAAAGCTTGCCCATGTGAGGCGTGGCTGTCAACAAAAGAAGATGTGTCGTACGTGCAGTCAGCGCTTCAGCCAAGCGGTATCGCCGGGTCTTGCTATCTTTCCGCTTGGGATCACTCCACGCCAATTTATGTGCTTCGTCGAAAACTACGAGATCAAACCATGGCGAAGACCCCGCAGTTAACTTCTCTCTTACAGAATCGGTCGCAGCTGTATCAAGGCTAAGAATAAATCCAAGATGGCTGGAATCTGATAATGGATCACTTCCTAAAAAATCAGAACCTCGAAGTATTTTGAAATCGAGATCGAAAAAATACCGAAGCTCCCTTCGCCAATTCCAGGTCAGGCCAGCAGGGCAGCAGATGATTACACGAGATAGTCGGCCCCGGTTGATCATTTCCCGGATGTACAAACCCGTCATAATGGTTTTGCCCGCACCAGCATCATCTGCGAGGAGAAACCGCAAGGGGTTTTGGGGGAGAAGGTATTCATAAACTGCGATCCGTTGATGAGGAAGTGGTACCACACGGGAAAGCTCAAGGCCGAAAGCTTTGTTGAAGAGGTGCCCGTTTTGAAGTCGGTATGCATCAATAACGAGTTTAATTGCATCAGCATCGCCTTCGAAGTTCAGACGTGGAGTTCCAACCGGACCTGCTTCAGCAAAAAGGTTCAGTTGGTCCCTCTGTTTTGCGAGTGCCCGAATTCGATCAATGCGGTCTTTTTGTGGTTTAGCTTTCCCGTTTTCCCAGCGATTGACGGTGGCAAAGGATACTCCCATGGCGGCAGCAAATTCCTGTTGGGAATAACCTAGCTCCAAACGTAGCTTTTTTATTGTTTCACCCTTCATTGATTCCACAATACCAAGAGAAAATTTATTTGTCAATAAATAAATTTATTGTAGCTATATATAGTATGCTATACTATGTCTTATAATTCTTGTAATATATTAAATTTATTATATAATTGTACACACTATTATGAAGATTATGATAATGATTATTTCAGGAAGATGGGTGGTAATAGGAAATTTCAATCAGTTACTGCAGGTTCAGCTTGCAAAGGGCCTATAGAAGAACTTGTTCGTGGGCCGGGGAATGTTGTTCAATTCTTTCACTTGTTTTTCCTTTCAGAAATCTCATCCACCCTCTCCTTTCAACTGTTCCGCCGTCTTTTCCCCCAGCCATAATTTGCAGATATTTTTCCAACCGATGCGCCTCCGTCTTAAATACAGCATAGAACAGAGGGCATAGAGCATAGGGTAAACACTCTTTTGAGGACCGTTTCACTCAAGGAGCACTTCGTTTGAGGTTAGAGGAAAATTAAAGCTAATCCTATTTCTGCTCCAGGATCCTCATCTCTAATCTTCTTCGTTCCGCTTCAATCTCCCGCTTCAGAATTTCTGGGTCCGGTAACTGAAGTTTATAGCGTGAAGCAAAGATCTTATTCGTCAGTCTTCCAAGGGCATAATGAGCCACCGCCTCATCTTTTTCGGAACATAGAATAAGCCCGATAGGATCGCTTTCACCCTCCATTTTCTCATTTTCTAAAAGGCAGTTCAGATAAAGATTCATTTGGCCTGCATCGGCTACCCGTTCATAGAGCATCGCATCAATTTGCCGATCCAGCTGCCGAACCGACCAGCTAG
>Ga0335070_10008476_pt1 | contig 12060 bp, 9 predicted proteins | sample Lox_Sample_13_FD_206722 | JGI IMG/M metagenome (GOLD analysis project Ga0335070, IMG submission 206722) | Soil microbial communities from Loxahatchee National Wildlife Refuge, Florida, United States - Lox_Sample_1.3 | ecosystem: Environmental > Terrestrial > Soil > Wetlands | place: USA: Florida...
TCCGATCGGTTTTCCGCCTGAGGTCACTCTGTTCACCAGGGCATGTATTGCCATCATCGGCAGGTACGGAGAGGCGCTGTAATCGGAGTGTCCGCAGACCTTCACACCCGCGTCGAAGAATGACTTCGCGGCAAACATCCACTCGAGCCGTTTTTCGCCGAAAGCTGGAATGAGCTTGTCGCCGTGATAATAGGCATACGCTCCGAATATGGTCGGGACAACGCCGAGTTTCTTGATCCTCTCAACAATCTGAGGATTGACTACAGTGCAGTGAACGTCGACATTTCTCGGATCCGTCCGGGGATATTTCTTCTGGAGATTCTCCAGGATGTCGAGGTACATGTTGATCGCGGCGTCGCCGTTTGCGTGGACAATCAGGCGCAAGCCTTTTGCATAAGCGTCGGTAAGTGTTTTGGTCGCGGCTTCCTTTGTGGTGGCCAGGACGCCATAAAATCCGGGTTGATTCAGGTAGGGCTCCGAGACGTAGGCCGTGCGGGCGGAGATGGCGCCGTCCATAAAGAACTTCATTCCTGTGATCTTCACCCACTCGTCGCCAAGGCCCTTATATGTCATGCCGACGCCGCTCTCCGCGTCCATTCCCGCAGGACCCGTTATGTCCGCACGAAACCTGACAATCTGTTCGCCTTTGCTTTGCAGGTCCAGGACGGTTTTGATGTCTGTCGGGCCCGCGGTGTTGTTGATCGTGGTAATCCCGACCGACACCAGATCCGCAAAAAGCCGTTTGACCGCTGTTTCATTTTCCGTGCTCGTGGGCACGGGGGGACGGGGCAGTTTCCGGCCGATCACGCCGCTTGCACTATCGTAGGCCCAACCCGTCAAGTCGCCGGTGTTGGGATCGCGCCCGAACTTGCCTCCGTCGGGATCTGGCGTGTCCTTTGTGATACCGGCAAGTTCCAGGGCCTTGCTGTTGAACACTGAGAAGTGCCCTCCGACCGTCGACACCTGAACCGGGTTGTCCGGCGCAGCCTTGTCGAGTTCGATCCTGGTCGGGTGGCGCTTTTCCAGAAGTTTGAAATCGTCCTCTTTGACGCCCGAAATATAGGAGCCTTTCGGAACGACGGCTGCTCTGTCCGCGATCTTCTTCTGAATATCGGCGATCGACTTCACTCCGGCTTCCTGGCTGAGGTCAACGGTTTGCGACTGCGATCTTGCCTCGCTCACGTGATGGCCGTGGGAATCGAACAATCCAGGGACGACCGTTTTGCCTCGTACGTCGACGACCACGGTTTTCTCCCCAATGAACTGCCGGACCGCGTCGGTCGTGCCGATGGCTATGATCTTGCCGAATTTCACAGCCACGGCCTGTGCGATCGTGCTGTCTTTGTCCACAGTCACAACCTTGCCGTTCAGAAGCACAAAGTCGGCAAACAGAGCGGGCGCTGAACTCGAGCCGGCTGTTGCGAGAGAAAGGATGAATATCAGGACCAGAACAAACGACACTCTCTTGGAATGGTTCCTCATCTCCAGACCTCCGTACAATCGCGATCATAAACCACAAAGACCTCAAAGGCCTTGAAGGAAATGTCTTTCGGGCCTTTGAGGTCTTCGTGGTTCAGATCTGAGCGGAGCCTTTTTGAGGGCTCTAGGGCCGCATCGAAATCGCGCGGTGGATGAGCCGTATGAACTCATCCCGGTATCCATTCCGGTCCGGACCTTTGCCTTCCTTTGCCCATTCGAGGGCAGTATCCAGGGTGGCGCTGCCCTTGTGCGGCGAATCGCGAAGGACCATGCCAAAGGCTGCGACTGCGGCGGCGAATTTGTAGTCCTGTGTTCCCTGACTGAATTTCCCGCCGGAGTCGCTGGCGGCAAATTCCGATAATGCGCTCTTGTCTTGGTCCGGTTCCTTGTAGCGTATTTTCATCGTGAGGATTTCGTCGCCCCTGGACGCGGAACTCAGTTCCGGCGCCTTCTGATATTTGAGCGGATCAACGGCCGGGCCGCCTGGCGATTTCGTTCCCGCCGGTACGATTTCATACAACACGGTGACTGCATGCCCGGCGCCCATATCGCCTGCATCCTTGGCATCATCGTTGAAGTCTTCCTTGGCCATCACTCTGTTTTCGTAGCCGATCAGCCTGTATGCGCCGACCGTGCGCGGATTGAATTCGACTTGAATCTTGACGTCCTTTGCGACTGTTACGAGAGTCCCATTGATCTGTTCGACCAGTACTTTCTTCGCTTCATTGAGCTCATCGATGTAGGCGTAGTTGCCGCTTCCTTTGCCGGACAGAGTCTCCAGGGTGGAATCCTTATAGTTGCCCATTCCAAAACCGAGGACGGTCAGGAAAATGCCGGTCTTTGCCTTTTCTTCAATCAGCCGTGTCAGGTCTCCCCTGTTGGTGATCCCGATGTTGAAGTCTCCGTCGGTGGCCAGAATGACTCGATTGATGCCTCCCGGGATGAAGTTCGCCTGTGCAGTCTGATACGCGAGTTGGATACCCGAAGCTCCGTTTGTGCTGCCGCCCGCTTCCAGACCGTCGATTGCCTCACGGATCTTCTGCTTTTCGCCACCGCTGGTCGAAGGGAGGACGAGACCGGATGTGCCGGCATACACGACGATGGCGACGCGATCCTTTTCAGTCAGTTGATCCAGCAGCAACAGCATCGATTGTTTGACCAGCGGGAGCTTATTCGGCTCATCCATGGATCCGGACACGTCGAGCAGGAAGACCAGGTTGCCGGGCGGCCGGCTGTTCTTCGCGATATCGCGCGCCTTCAGGCCGATGCGCACCAGTCGGTGATCCGGTTTCCAGGGCGCCTCGGTGATTTCGAAATTAGGGGAGAACGGCTTCGCGCCGGCGGGCGCCTGGTAATCGTACTCGAAATAGTTGAGGAGTTCCTCGATGCGGACTGCATCTTTGGGCGCAAGCCGGCCACTGTTCAGAAACCGCCGTACGTTGGAATACGAGGCAGTATCCACATCGATGGAAAACGTGGACAACGGGTTCTGGCTGACGTCCAGAAAGGGATTATCACTGATGTAATCGTAAGACTCTGTATTGAAGGGGCCGCCCCGTCGATCTTTCAAGACCTGATTGGGGTCTTCCTTTGGCTGCCCTTCAATCGCCTGGCCGGCGGCAAACCCGGTTACCATTCCGCGTCCTGCGGCTTTGGTCTTCTGCGCGCGAGCCAGTGCGAAAACCTCTGCAAAACTCGACATTGCGGTCTGCACCGCCGGTGGCGCGCCTGTCACCGTGACGGTCTCCGCCCTTTGGCCCAACTGGAGCTGAAGATCCATGGCCTTGGATTCGGCAGCCGCGAGTCCCATTCCGGTGACCCGTTCCGTCTTGAAACCGGGCAGCTCTGCGGTCACGGTGAGTGTACCCGGCGATAGCGAGCCAAACTGGAACTCTCCTCTTTCATTTGTAATCGATTGCCTCGTGGCGCCCGTCGAATCGTTTGTCACGCTCACAACAGCTCCCGGAATCACGGCTCCGGCAGGATCCTTCACGATTCCCGTCACACTTGCCGTTTGGTCGCGCTGTGGTTCTACATGCGGCAGGGTCCGGCCAAGCGCTTTCGCCGTTTGTCGTAAGGTCTCGGTCTGTGGCTGCGTCGGCGCACTTGGAATGCCTTGCGGCCGCACCGCGGGTTGCTGGCCGGAACGAGGTGCCGAAGTGACGGCACGCTCCAGCTGCGTGGCTGCTGTTGTGATCCGGAGATCCGATCTGCCTTCCTTCCGGAACTCGTAAGTGGTAATGGACACCGCGAGCAACACCGCGGCGCAGGATACTGCGGCGATCCAGGCCGGCCGCATAACGAATCGGGATCTCGGGGCAATCCTCGAGACAATAAGGTTTCGTTGCTCATGGGACAGTAAAACAGACGGCTCGGCCCGAAAGGCTTGCGTCAATGCTGCCGCCTCGTTTCGGATCTGATCGACGTGCGCGCGAGCCTCCGGGGACGCGCTCAGAATGCGCTCCAGTTCCTGCCTGTCGCGAGCGTCGTCAAGTTCGCCGAGAGCGTATGCCGTCCAACGCGGGTCGTTGAGATCGATTGTCATTTCACCCTCCTCATCACCCGTTCGCCACTCTGAGTTTCGAGTTTTTCGCGGATCGTCTTCAGCCCCGTGTGGATCAGAAAGCCGACGTTTGTGATGGAGAGCTTTGTGATCCGGCTGATCTGTTTATAGCTGAGGTCATTCTGAAACTTCAGGCGCAAGACCTCCTGCTGGTTCGGGGGCAGTGTGCGCATGATCTCGAGCACCTGTCCCAACTGCTCTTGCCGCTGGACCAGCAGCGAAGGTTCCGGGGTGCCATCCGCGGTCGTTCCCACTTCCAGGTCACCGAGTGCAGTCATCCTTCTCTCCTTTCTGCGTACATCCAGCGCCCGGTTGCGGCACACGGTAAACAGCCATTGCGCCAGATGGTCGTGAAGTCGAGATGGTTTCTGGGAACAGAGTTTCAGGAAGGTATCCTGGACGACTTCTCGTGCCCGCTCGATGTCTCTGGTGATGTGAACGGCGTATCGAACCAGAGCGCTTTCGTACTCACTCAGGGCGGATCGAATCCAATTGGCCTCGAACGTGTCCATGAGGGTGCCTTCTGCTGTCCCCGGCATTCTTGCCTTTCTACCGAGGACAACGTGCTGGCGCCGATTTTATTAGACAAAAATGCAGAATAGAAGCCAGAAGCCAGAAGCAATCTCACCTTAGGACATAAACTGGGGATCAAATCTGTGCCTAAGGATTATGATGATCAAAGTCTAATTACCTTGGGTAAACCGCCGCCTATGGCGGCGAGACTCGAAAAGGCTCTGCCATTCCGGAGTGAGAAGGAACTGGGCCTCGCCCCGGAGGGGCAGTAGCAAGTAGCCCTGGGCAAGCGAAGCGCAGCCCGGGGTTGCCAGGTCGATTGGAAACCAGCCCTGGAAGGGCAGCAGAAAACGTGTCGCCCCTCCAGGGCTCTATCGGCAGCCAACCTGACCCCAGGCTGAGCTTCGCTTGCCCGGGGCTATTCGCTGGCCCCCTCCGGGGGGGGCACGAAGCCACCCGCTATGCGCGTGGTATTTCTGTCTGCCTTGAGAACTGGAACTTGTGTGGTTCGACCCCAACAGGAGCAGAAGAGACGGCAGGTTGAGTACCATGAGAGGGAACATTACTGCGCGGACAAGCCTCGCCGGCCCGACAGCAGCAACCCGCCGGTCGCATTTCTGAACAGCTATCGACTGCGCAATATGGTTGAGATCATCGGAGCTCCGTTGGACGGGAAAACCGTGCGGTGGCGATGGGGAGGAAGCAGACTTTCTCGCGCAAAGGGGTGCGTGCGTCACCGCCACCGATTTGTCCGCCGCCGCCGTGGAAGCTGCGCGTCTTCGCAATCCCGCGTTACGGTGCCTGGTCCTGGACGCCGAGTCTCTGAGTTTTGCCGATCAGTCGTTCGACTGGGCGATTGTGCGCGAGGGCCTGCATCACCTGGCGCGGCCCCTGAAGGGACTGTACGCGCCGTGCGGATGGCTACGGAGAGACGGCGTCGTCGTGGTATTACTGATGGGAACGATCTAAGCGGAGTTGGCGGCGGCAGCTCTGGCTACTGTGGTTTGTTCGGCGCGCTTGCGGAGCAGCGTGAGGGCCGCAACGCGCGCAAGTACGTGCAAGACTTCGTCGGACGGCACGCTCTGGCCGTGGCCCATCACGATCACGATCGTGGCGATGATCTCCTCGCCATGACTGATGAGCAGTGCCTTGATCGTGCCCAGACGGAGCACTTCCTGGATGAGCGCGCCGACAGGGTCGGGAATTACGCCGAAGGTGAGCTCCGAGACGTCCATCGCGGGCGACACCACCGTGGAGAACATCTCCTGCCGCATCTCCGGCAGCACAGCCATGCGCATGCCTATGATGTCGCGGCCGAGAAGCCTGTTCAGGCTCGCCAGGAGCCGGCCGCTCGGAGCCAGGTGTTTCACGACCAGTTCGGCCGTGGTTGAATCGTAGGAAGAGATGCTTACGACCTTTGCGCCGGTGACGTTCCTCAATTCCTCAGCCACAACGATGAATCCGTCTGCCTCGGGCGGCGCTGCGGCCAAGCCTTCGACAAAGTCATTCACAATTGCCAAATCCACACTCAACTGCTGTTTTGACGGCTTAGCCTCGGACATAGACTTGACTTCTCCGTCCCGGTCCATCCCTGGTTGATCCGTGTAAGTCCGTCTCCGGCTTTTGTTTGTCACGCCCGCACGGAAATCGGGGCGACTCGCCCCGTTTTTGACAGCCGCAGTACACAGCTCCTATCGGCAGAATTACTGGTTTGCTACAGGCCGTAAACACGAATCGCAGATCCTATCAATCAATTATGCCGCGGCAACAAAAAGCGGCGCAGCTGTGGTTTCCCTCTTGCGCTTGAAGAGCGCGAGGGTTGATGCCATGGCTGATCGGCAGGCCCTCGAAGTCAATTGTTGATCAGGGTGAACGTCGGGAAAGACAAAAGGAGGAAATCTCGATGAGAGCATACACGAAACGTTCATGGGGATTGATGGCCGCTGTTGCTCTGCTTTTTGCGATGCCGGGTTTCTTGTGCGCAGGACGGCAGGACGCTCAGGGACAGCCGGCGACCGAGCAGCAGAATGACAACGCGGGTGTCGGCGGTGCAGCGACTGTGCCGCTGGGACAGAAAATGCAGATCGAGGGAGTCATTCTCAAACACGACGGGAATTCGCTGCAGGTTCGGGACAACAGAGGGGGGGATTACGTCGTGACTTTGTCCGGCGGCACCGAGATCAGGGAGAAGAAAAGCAACCCCTTCCGGGGCGCCAAAACCTACACGCAGCAACACCTCTTGCAGGGGATGATGGTTCAGGTATCGGGCACTGGCGGTGGCTCGGGCAATATCCTCGCCAACAGGGTTCGATTCACCAACGCGGATCTCCGGGTGGCGGAAGCCATCGACACGAGAGTCTCCCCGGTCGAGCAGAACCTCAATCAGACCAAAACGAGGCTGGGCCAGGCAGAGCAGAATGCACAGCGCTTGTCAGGCCAGCTCGACGAGCTTTCCGCGGTGGCCAACGCGGCGAGGGGTGGAGCCAAGGCAGCCCAGGGGACAGCCGATGAGGCGAACGAAGCGGCCGGACGAGCGAATGCCGGAGTCGAAGCCGCCAACACTCGGATTTCCAGCATAGACGATTACCAGGTGAAGGGCACGGCGACGGTTAACTTCAAAGTCGGGAGCTCGGTCCTTTCGAAGGAGGCTCAGGCGGAGCTGGACAAGATCGCTGAAAGTGCCAAGAACGAAAAGGCCTTTGTCATTGAAGTCAGCGGCTATGCTTCGTCAGAAGGGCCGAAAGATCTGAACCAGCGTCTGAGCCAAACCCGCGCGGATCAGGTGATTCGCTATCTGGCCGAAAACTACGACATCCCATTGCGTCGCTTTGTCACCCCGATGGGACTCGGCATTACGCACCCCGTCGCGGACAACACCACGCGGACCGGGCGGCAGGCGAATCGCCGGGTGGAGGTCAGGGTTTTGGCCAGCCGTGGACTGGCTCAGGCGTTCACCACCACGACTACAACCACAAGCGGACTGCAATTCTAACGATAGGATTGTAGATTTCCGCTGAGAGGTCAACCGGCCCCGGAAGGGGCGCAAGAGCGTAGCCGGGAGTGAGCACAGCTAACACCGGTTCACGGTGGAAAGGAGAGGCACCCTGGAGCGGATTCCAGGCTCTTTCAGATCCGAACTAACCGGGTTTGTCTCGCTCATTCCCGCCTGCTCTCTTGCGCCCCCCGGGGCTTTGCCACTGGGATGTCCAGTTCGCGGCGGAAAGAGTGCTGACGTTCAGGACAATCCGGCAGCGCATCATCAGCCGATAATCCGTTGATCGGGCAGTCAGTTCAGGATACTCGCATGCTGTTACTTTCCAATCGTTCTTATTATCCCCTCGATGGATTTTGTGACCCGGATGGAACCCTGCGGCCGTCCCGCAACCGGAATTCAGTGTATACTGATGTTCCTCTGTCTCCGTTAGCAGTCTGGATCGGAGCGGAGTTGTGCGCGCCGGAAAACTCAGTTGTCAGGGAGACCCTGGAAATGACGCCACGACAGCCGGTTGTCCTGGTCGCGGATGACAACGCGGAAATGCTGGAGGTGCTCCAGATGCGGCTGCAGGAGTGGGGGTTCGAGGTGCTCGCCGCCTCGGACGGGCAGCAAGCTGCAGAAGCGGCCGAATCCGGGAATCCCGACATCGTTCTTGCCGACCTGGTGATGCCCAAACTCTCCGGGCTGGATCTGCTTCGACGGCTGAAATCGGAAAACAGGTACCGGCCCGTGATCCTCATTACCGCTGAAGGCACGATCGACACAGCAGTCGAAGCCATGAAGGATGGAGCACAGGATTTTGTAAAGAAGCCTCTCGATTACCCGATGCTTCGAAGCGTCCTGGAGTCGGCCTGGAAAGAGGTCGAGTTACGGCACTTGTCCGAGAAATTGAACGTCCAGTTGGAACGCAAAGCCGGATTCGGCGGTTTTGTGGGCACCAGCAAAGTCATGCGGGAGCTCTACGATCTCATCCGGAAGGTCGGCGGCAACGACACCTCCGTGATTATCACCGGAGCCAGCGGGACAGGGAAGGAGCTCGTTGCCCGCATCATCCATCAGCTCAGCGCCCGCGCCAAAGGCCCTTTCATTGCCGTGAACGCCGCGGCCATTCCGGAACAGCTCATCGAGAGCGAGATCTTCGGACACGAGAAAGGCTCGTTCACCGGAGCCATAGGCTCGCGGGCAGGGTGTTTTGAACGGGCAAACAAGGGCACGCTTCTGCTCGATGAGATTGCCGAAATGCCTGTATCGCTGCAACCCAAGCTGCTGCGAGTCCTGGAGGATCGCCGTGTGAGCCGCGTCGGAGGCAACCAGGAAATTCCCGTCGATGTGCGGGTCCTGGCGGCCACGAACTGCGATCCCCGGGTTGCCGTTCAAAGTGGCAAGCTACGCGAGGATTTGTATTATCGATTGAATGTTTTCACGATTGCGGTTCCGCGGCTCTGTGAAAGGAGCAGCGACGTTCCTCTCCTGACGCAGCATTTCATTCGCGAATTCAACCGGAAACACTCGCTGTCGGTGGAGGGAGTGCGCGACGAGGTTGCGCAAATCCTCAAGGCTTACTCGTGGCCAGGCAACGTCCGGGAATTGCGGAACCTGATCGAACGGGCTGTAATCCTGGCCAGGACCGGCTGGATCGAGCCCGCACACTTTCCCGCATACGTGACCGCGCTCGAAAACGGGACAGATCCGAAGATCGTGCTGCCTTCAGATGTGACGCTGGCCGATGCGGAAAGAGAGATCCTGAAGCGATCGCTGAAGGAAGCCCGGCAAAACAAGGCCGAAATGGCGCGCAGGCTCGGAGTGGACGTCAAAACCATCCGCCGCAAGCTCAAGAATCATGGCCTCGACGATTTATAATCAGGATCGGACCAATTGGACCCATCGGACCAATCCGTCTGATCGGTCACCAAAAACCTGATGCGGATTTCTACCAAGATCGTCACCGGCTATGCTGTCCTGATCGGAATCATGGCGGCCCTGGTCGTTTACCAGGCAGTCTCAGCCCGCCGCATGCAATCCGTGGTTGCGAATCTCTCCTCGGCTGATTTTCGCGCAGGCCGCGTCCTGCTCGGACTGATGAGCGACAGGGACCTGATCGAGGAGTATGCGAGAAAAGCCTTTGCCCTCAAAGATGCGGACTATGCCGGACGGGTCGAAACCTCGATCCGTTCCTTCGAGCGCCAGCTGAGCGCATTACAGGACACGCACAGTGTCGATGCCGAAGCCGGACAAGTGGTCGCGCTCTGGCGGGAGATCGAGCGCGATTTGCGCGCGTATCTTCGCCGGCCTCCTGACGATTGGCCCGCGGCTTTGCCCGGCACGATCGAGGCCGGGCTCGCGCAGCTGGGAGCGCGACTGCAGAAACTCCACCAGGCCACGCTGGCGGCAATTGATTCGGAAGTGGAACTGTCGCGCCGGACCGGTCTGCACGCAGAACTGGTGTCCCTGGCCACGGCGACGCTGGCCCTCGTGCTCAGCCTCGTCATTTCGTTCCTCATTGTGCGTTCCATCACCCGGCCGTTGCGGAAGGCAAATTCCAGTGCCGCCTCGAGGCCTCCGCCGAGGACGAGTTCGCTCAGGTCGCCCGGGACTTCAACTCCATGACGCAGAGGTTGAGAGAACTGGACACGCTCAAGAAAGACTTCGTCTCGCACGTATCGCACGAACTGAAGGGCCCTCTCGCGTCTATGCAGGACAACATAAAGCTTCTGCTTGAAGAAGTGCCCGGGCCGCTGACAGACAAGCAAAAACGTCTTCTGGGCCTGAATCTGCAAAGCACGCGCCGGCTGTCGGGGATGATCTTCAATCTTCTGGATATCTCCCGGATGGAAGCCGGTGCGATGCAATACAGGATCGAGCCTCACAACCTGGCGGATCTGGTGCGTGGCGCGGTCGCCGACATTGAGTCCAGAGCTGACGAAAATGGTCTGCGCATCGAAGTGGCTCAGCCTGAAAAATTGGTCATGAACTGCGATCACGATCGGATCGTGCAGGTGCTGGGAAACCTGCTCGAAAATGCCGTGAAGTTCTCGCCTCATCCGGGCACAATCGAGGTGAGCGCACAAAAAACCCGAGACCTGCCCCCGGGCATGCCCGCCGGATGGCGCGCAAGACTGGACACCGCTCAGGGCGGGGTTGAGTGTGCGATGATCACGGTTGCCGATCGTGGGCCCGGCGTGCCGGATGAGCACAAAGGAATGATATTTGAGAAGTTTCATCAGATCAGCAAGACCGAGAAAATGGCCGGGCAAGGAGTAGGCTTAGGGCTTGCAATCGCGCGGACGATCGTAGAAGCTCATGGAGGCGCCATCTGGGTGGAGGATAATCCCGGCGGAGGAAGCAGGTTTGTGATCCTGCTCGCATCGGGCGAAGCGGAACATCGCACGCACGCGATTTCCCCTCCGATCTGAATCGCCGCACGCATCAGGAGCAAGGCTCCGGCATTGAGCAGAGTATCCGTGAGTCAAACCGCAGGGATTTTCAAACGCCGCATCGCGGCCACAGCGTTGCTGTCGATGTCGCTGGGGGGACTGTCGTGTCACAGGAAACCCGTTCAGCCGGTTGTCCCTCTGCCGAGCCCGCCGCTGTCCGTCTGCGAAGTTGCGGAGAAAAGCTTCGAGTCGGGCAAGTACCAGGCTGCTGTGAATGATTACGAGAGCTGCCTGCGGGCAAATTCCCCGAAAGATCAGGACCGGTTTTATTTCCGGCTTGGCTTGGCTTATGCCCTTTCCGGCAACGGCCGGCTGTCCAGGGTTCCTCTGCAGCGCGTCGCAACTCAATTTCCGAACAGCGGATACAGGGCTTCGGCAGAGCTCATCCTGTCTCTCCAGGCGCAAATCGAGAAGCTGGGAGGCGACCTCAAGCAGCAGGAGAAAAAAATCAAGACACTGACTGACGAACTGCAGCGGCTCAAGGCCATCGACATGCAGCGGCGTCCTTCGCGGCCGCCCCACGGCCCGGAATCATCGCCGGAGCCATGAGCCCATGACTCCCGGCGAGGCATACACGTCGCCGTTGGTCTCCACGAAGAGCGGCCCGTGCCACAACCGAGAGCATGGGTTGTGCCGGCGCGGCGGCCGGTCGCGCTGTCCAGGGTAGACCTTCGCGCTGCAAACCACGTCCTTCTTTACCCGGACGAAATCGACTCCGGGCACGCGGCGCCACTGACGGTAGAACAAACCCACCTGGGACAGCGTTTCAGGCAATCGGATCATCTGCACGGCAACCAGAACCGGCGCCCGGCGCTTGAGCTTTTTCTCGAGAAACCGGCTGATATTCGCGATTACTTCCGGGTAGCAGTCGCATCCATGAACCGCGGCGTACACATCCGCAGTGGCGCCGTTCACCGAGAATATGATCTCGGGTTATCCGCGAATTCCTGGGGGGGGGAAGCGGGCAAAACCACAGAATTTTCAGAAAATATTATGCATGGTGAGTTGGTTGGCGATAATTCCCGGCATGTCAAAGAGTTACGAAACTCAAAACAATATTTTTTCGGCGATGCTCA
>Ga0335070_10008477_pt1 | contig 12059 bp, 12 predicted proteins | sample Lox_Sample_13_FD_206722 | JGI IMG/M metagenome (GOLD analysis project Ga0335070, IMG submission 206722) | Soil microbial communities from Loxahatchee National Wildlife Refuge, Florida, United States - Lox_Sample_1.3 | ecosystem: Environmental > Terrestrial > Soil > Wetlands | place: USA...
GGCGCGGCCACGGGATCAGCACGATCAGTGGGATCAGCAGCAGAAACGGGAGGTAGGCGAGCACCGACATCTGCCCCACGAAGGCGAGGGTCGCGTAGACCCACGCGACCGATGATCCGAGAGCGACGTAGTACCAGAGATAACGGAGGCCGACCAGAGCCAGCAGGCCCGCGTTGACGAGGGCGAACCAGCTTCCCCAGCGGAGTAGCCGCCGTCGCGCTCCCACTACTTCGTGGCCTGGGGGCGCCCCGCCGCCACCGGCGTGCCCAGCGCGCCGACACCCGCATGCTCGTCGGCGATACGGGCAATCTCCCGCGCCCCCGCTTCGACGCTGCGGCCGAAATTGAACGTCCAGGCTTCCCGCAGCGCGGCGCATCGCGCGCGGAACTCCACGCCGCCGCGCAGCAGCTCCGCGACATACTTCGGCGCCTCCGCGAGCCGGTCGAGGGGCAGGATGGCTCCCAGCTCACGACGGATGCGCATTTCCATGGGCTCGAGCCCGAGCTCTGCGTATCTCGGGTTTCGCACGCGGGGCGGGACGTCGACGAAGAGCACGGGCTTGGCGAATCCCAGGGCATACTCGATCGCCATCGCCGACCAGTCGCTGATCAGGAGATCGGACTCGAACAGCGATGCGCTCTCTTCCATCCTGTCCACGTGCCGGAACTGCGGGTGCTTGCCGAACCTGGCGACCAGGCTTTCAATGAGTCGCGGCGTGAGCCTGGCCGTCTGGTAGTGCGGGCGAAGGATCACGCGCAGGCCGGCCCCGAGCAGGGCGGCGATGAGCGCCTCGCCGCAGACGTTGAGGGTCGACTGGTCTCCCCATGTCGGCGCGAGCAGCACGGTGGTCGGAGCCGAGGGGTCTTTGCGATGGGCGGCGGCGACCTCGACCAGACGCTCGAGGCGCGGATAGCCGTAGGGGAAGATGTGCTTGGGCGGCAGGCCTTTGAGCTCCTCGCGCCGGCGGAGCTCCGCCACGTGGTGAGGTCCCGTGCAGAGCAGGCTCTCGTAGTGGTCGTAAGAGTTCTCGTGGTCCACCATGTGCGTGCTCCCCATGCTGTGGAATACGTAGACGTAGTGCACGGGGTGGATCGAGCGCTTCAGCTGGAAATTGTGCAGGTCGAGCATGGTCAGGACCATGACGTCGGCCTTGAGCGTTTGGAAGAGCCAGGTACACAGCACGCTCGACCGGATGCGGAAGGTGTGCAGTCCGGCTCGCGAGGCGGGGAAGGGAGCAGTCGGCTCCGACGTAACGTGGCACACCGTCCGGGAGAGGCGCTCGGTGAGGAAGTCGATGAGCGGCTGAAGGTGATGCCAGTCCTGATGGGTCTCGGAGTAGAAGACGATGTTGCGGTCGTGCGGCGGGAGCTTCTGGAAGCGTCGATAGTTGCTCCAGTCCTGCCACACCTTCATGGAGTGTCGCGAATGCTGGGGGTGTCGCGAATGCGGGCGCTCTACTCTTTCGCGGGAGGCGCGCCGCCGGCCGCTGGTGGCGGCGTGTCAACTCGCTTGCCGCGGAACAAGCCGACGATCCGGTACCAGAACATCTTGAGCGCCAGACCCACCGCCGCCGCCACGCCGATCACCGCCGAGACGAGCATGCTTCCGGTTCCCGGATCGAGGTAGGCGTAGGCGGGAGACGCGGTCGACAGGAATGCCAGGAGCACGACCACGACCCAGAGAACCAGACGGCACGTCATGTTCTGAGCTCCACGGCTACCTTGAGTACCAGAATCCGCCGCGAGAATCAAGATTCAGTGCGCGACGGCGGTCAACCTCTTCGGGTGGCGACGCTCACACCCGGAAGATATACGTCTTCGTGGGATCGCGCTCGATGTCTGGGGGAAAGCTCCGGCGCTTGTCGGCGTAGTACTGGGCGCGATGATCGCCGGCAGAGGCTCGGTTGTAGGTGATGTAGAGGACGCGGCGGGGCTCGGCGGTGAGATTGGGGCCGGAGGCGTGGGGGGTGTAGGAATCGAAGAAGACGACATCGCCGGGCCGGGTGGGGACGGGGCGGGCGTGGAGGCGCTCCATGTCGGCGGCGGTCATGGGGGTCCACTCGCCCCCGAGGAGGCCCTTAGTGTGCTGGCCGGCGCAAAGCTCGAGACAGCCGTTCTCGGCGGTAGTGGGGTCGATGCTGACCATGGCGGTGATGAAGAGATCGGCGTAGGTGCTCCAGCCGGCCTGCTGGTCCTGGTGGGGCTTGAAGCCGTCGCCGCCGGGGAGCTTGAAGTTGATCTTGTCCTTGAAGAGGACGGCGGGCTCGCCGAAGAGGGCGGCGACAGCGCCGCGGAGCTTGGGGCCGTCGCAGAGGGCGGCGAAGCCCGGATGAAAAGGGCAGAAGTTTTCGACGCGCTGGAGAACGCGCTGGCCGGGGTGCAGCAGGCTGGGCTCGAAGTACATCATGGTGCGGCCCGGGGTTTCGGGTTGGGCCTGGATCTCGTCGGTCCAGGCGGAGATCTGGCCCATCTCCTGGGCGTCGAAGAGGCCCGGGACCATCACGAAGCCGTCGCGCTGGAAGGCTTCGATCAGGGGCGCCATATCAGTCAAGGTCTGGTTCATCCTCGTACACCTCCGTAGTGAGATCCGGGCCGCCGTCCAACTAACCAGTGAACTGCCACAAGCGTATCGTGAGCGCGCCAGAACGCGGCCGATCTTGATGACACGTGTGCTGATCGTGCCTGAGCCTTCGGCCGAGGTCAAACGATAACCACGCGGGCGCCGTCCAGAAAATTCTAGACACCGCGCTCGACCGGTGCGACTCTTGGACCGACGTGAGACCATCCCGTGCGGCCCTGAGCGAATCGGCGAGGCAAGCATCGCGCGTGTGCAGGCTCGCGCGGTGACGGCCATCATCCTGGCCGCGGGTGTCGCCCGCCGGCTGGCGCCCCTGACCGACCACACCCAGAAATCGCTGCTGCCGGTCGGGGGCCGGGCCATCCTCGCGCGCATGCTCGAGGCGCTCCATGCCGTCGGCGTGCGAAATGTGGTCGTCGTGGTCGGCCATTGCGCGGACCAGGTACGAGCGCTCGCGGCGTCCGCTCCCTCCGGCATGACGGTGGAGTGCGTGTACAACCCCGCCTATCAGAAGGGCTCGGTGCTGTCCCTCCTCGCGGCCCGCGACGTCATCCTCCGCGAATCCACGCTCATCATGGACGCCGATGTTGTCTTTCCGCGGGAATTCCTGCGACGGCTCGTGAGCTCGGAGGCTCCCAATGCCCTGCTCATCGACCGGGGTTTCGCCGACACGGGCGAGGAAGTGAAGCTCTACACGCAGGGAGACCGGATCATCGCCCTCGGCAAGAAGGTGATGCCCAAGGCCTGGGACCAGGTCGGTGAGGGCATCGGGTTCTTCAAGTGCGGTGCCGAGGCCGGCCCGGAGCTGGTGCGGCTCCTCGAGCACGTGAGCGACGAGAGTCAGGGGCTCTGCGAGTACGAGGACGCGCTCCATCTTATCGTCGGCCGCCAGCACGTCGCGGCAGTTGATGTCACCGGGCTGCCCTGGACGGAGGTGGACTTCGTCGAAGACCTCCGGCGCGCCGATGCGGAGGTCTTTCCGAAGATCGCCCGCCTCGAGGGCGAATAGCGGACGAGGCGGTCATCTGGCCCCGACCGGCCGGTCGGGTCAGTTCGGCTGGACGATCACCGTGCGGACGACGTCGAGGTACTTCTTCGCCACCCGCTGGACGTCGGCGGGCGTGACCTTCTTGACATCGGCGGCGTAGCGGTCGAGGAACTCGTAACCCACTCCGGCGATCTCGTAGAAGGCCAGATACCACGCCTGCCGGGCATTGGTTCGCCGGTCCATGGCCTGGCTGCCCAGGACATAGGCGCGGGCGACCGCCACCTCGTCGTCGGTGGCGGCCTGATTCCTGATGCGCTCGAGTTGCTGCACCAGGGCGGGCTCGGCCTTGGGCACGTTATCGGGCGCAGTCCCCAGTACGGCGACAAAGGCGCTGGTGTCCACGCGTGAGGGGTAGAGGGCGAGCGTGGTGTAGGCCAGAGCCTGCTGGTCACGGAGCTCCGAGAAGAAGCGCGAGGCCATGCCGCCGCCGAGCACCGCGGTGAGGACCTTGAGCGGAGGGTGGTCCGGGTCGGTCAGCGCCGGCGCCAATGCTCCCATCAATATTTGGGCCTGAGCACCCGGCACGACCACGGCCTCCCGGGTGGCCGTCATCGGCGGCGGCGCCGGCACCGGGGGCATCTCGACCTTGCCAGGCGCCATGGAGCCGAAGATCTGCCGAACCTGGGCGACCACGTCCGCGGTCTTGACGTCGCCGCTCACGGCCAGGACGAGCTGCCCGGGAACGTAGAAGCGCCGATAATAGGCGATGAGCGCATCGCGATCGAGTTTCTCCACGCTCTCCCGACGGCCGAGCGGGTCCCAGGCATAGGGGTTCGAGCCGAAGAGGGCCGCGCGCATGCGGTCCGCGGCCACGTCGAAGGGCTTGTCGCCGCGGTTGCGAATCTGACGCACCAGAAAGTTGCGCACCGCCTGCACCGTGCCGTCAGGCAAGGTGGGGCGCAGGACACAGTCCCCGAGGAGCTCCAGCATCTCCTGCCAGTTGCGGGACAGCGCGGTGGCGGTGATCTCGGAGTAGTCGGCATCTCCATAGGCGTCGATGCCGCCGCCCATCCGATCGGCGGCCTCGGCGATCTGCTCACCGTCCAGCTTCTCGGTGCCGCGCACGAGCATCTGCTGGAGGAGGTTGGAGATGCCCGCATTGTCGCGTGTCTCCGTGCGCGTCCCCATCCTGATCATGAGCGAGTAGGCGACCACCGGCGCCTCGCGGTTCTCGCGCACGATCACGGTGAGCCCATTGGGCAGCACCGTGCGGGTGACACCCCCCGTCTGCGCGAAGGCCGCCGCGGGGACGATGAAAGCCAACAGCGCGGCGAGAGCGAGAGCGCGCATTATTTCTTCCCCGGTACGAAGGCGATGCACGCGTAGTCCGTCAGTGGCAGGTACTTGATCGCGGCGTCCCGGATCTGCTCCCGCGTGACGGCGCGAAGCCGGTCGACGTAGCGCAGCTCGTCGTCGAGGCTGCCGGTGAGCTGCGTGATCCCATAGGCCGCGGCGACGCCGTCGGAGGTCTCGTAGGCGAAGGCGTGCTCCGACTCGGCCTTGGTGACGGCGAGCTGCCGCTCCTCTTCGGTCGGGCCGTCCTTCTCGAGGCGGGCGAGCTCCTCGAGGATGCGCTGCTTCGCCTTGTCCACATCCGCCGCCTCGAGCTGCGCCTGGACGTAGAAGATGCCCGCGAGCTGCATCGATGAGTTGGACACGCTGATGCCGGATACGAGCCGCTCGCCGTCACGGAGGGTCTTGGGCAGCCGCGCGCTCTCGGTGCCGCCCAGGATGGTCGCGACCAGGTCGAGGGCGAAGCTGTCGGGATTCGAGAGGCTGGGCGCCTGCCAGCCGAGGGCGAGCTGCGCCTGCTGCTCCGGCCGCTCCACCGTCTTGCAGATCACGCCCTTGAGCGGAGTGAGCGGCGGCGTCGGCGGCGGCACGTAGCCCGTCCTCGGGCGCTTGCCGAACGTCGCGTCGACCATGGAACGGATGGTCTTGGGGTCAACCGGGCCGACCACGACCAGCACCATGTTCTCGGGCGTGTAGTACTGCTGGTTGAAGCCCCTGAGCTTCTCCCGGTTCGCCGCGTTCATCGTTTCCGGAGTCCCGAGCACGGGGCGGCCGTACGGGTGGTTGGGGAAGACGAGGCCGTAGAGCTGGCGGATGATGGCCGACTTCGGCGTGTCGGTCTCGATGTTCGCTTCCTCGAAGATCACCTTGCGCTCGGCGTCGATCTCCTTGGGATCGAAGGTCGAGCGAAAGGCCATGGCCTCGAGGAGCTCGAAGGCCTTCTTCGTCCCATCGCTCGGCACCTGGACCTGGAAGGTCGTGTAGTCGAACGACGTGAAGGCATTGCTCCGCCCGCCCTGACCCTCCACGGTGCGGTCGATGTAGCCGGGGCCGAACGTGTCGGTGCCCTTGAAGAGCATGTGCTCCTGGAAATGGGCATAGCCGAGCCCGTCGGGCTTCTCGTAGCGCACGCCGGTTCCGACCCAGAGGTAGACGGCGACGATGTCCGCCGACCGGTGATCCTGGATCAGGAGCGTGAGGCCGTTCGGAAGGACTTCTCGTATCGGCCCCTTGACCTCTCCGCTGGTCGAGGCCGTCCGGGTAGCGGGCGTGGGAGCGGGGGCACCGGAGCTGGCGCACCCGGCGAGGAGCAGCGCCGCCATGAGCGCGGTGGCGGCGCGGCGATGAAATGTCATGCGGCGGATCTTAGCACACAGAGACTAGACGGTGACGCAGGCGCCGGAGACGGCGGATGCCGAATCGGACGCGAGGTAGGCGATGACATCGGCCACCGCGTCGGTGCTGACCCAGATCGACCGGTCGGCGTCCGGCATGGCCTGCCGGTTACCCGGCGTGTCCATGGTGCTGGGCAGCACCGCATTCACGGTGATGCCGTGCGGCCGCTCCTCCTGCGCGAGCGCCTGGGTCAGCGCGATGACCGCGCTCTTCGACACCGTGTACGCGATGAAGCCGCCCATGGGGGGCACGACGGCGCGCGAGGCGACATTGACGATGCGCCCGCGCCGGGCGGCCCGCATCGCCGGCAGGACGGCGCGGCAGCCCACCACCGCCGAGGTGAGGTTGAGGTCGATGAGGCGCCGCCACTCGGCGAGCGACGTCGAAGCGAGATCACCGCCCGCGAAGCCGCCTACCGCGTTGACGATGACATCGACACGCTTCGCGCGTCCCAGCACCTCGGCTACGAAGGCGGTGACGGCCGCTTCGTCCGCCATGTCGAGCTTCTGGCCGGACAGTCGCGAGCGGGCGTCGCCGGCTGCCGATTGGAGCGCGGCCCATTCTTCGGCAACGAACCATGGCACGGCAACCGTGGCGCCGTCCCGGAGGAAGCGCAGCACTATGGACTGGCCGAGCGCACCGGTGCCACCGGTGACGATGGCGACTTTGCCCGTCATGGGCGCCCACCCGCCAGCGCGTCCATGCGCGCTGCCAGGTCGAAGTCCAGTGCGGTGAGCCCGCCGGCGTCATGCGTGGAGAGATCGACGGTGACACGGTTCCACACGTTGGACCACTCGGGATGATGGCCCATGCCCTCGGCCACCAGCGCCACCGCGCTCATGAAGCTCCACGCCTCGACGAAGTCCTTGAAGGTGAAGGCCTTGTGGAGCTTGCCGGCCTCGAGATTCCACCCGGGCAGCCCCGCGAGCCGCGCGGCGATGTCGGTGTCGCCGAGCCGGGCCGGCCGCGCCACGCGCTATCCCGCCGCCGGCGCGCCCATGATGGCCGAGCGCTGGATGTCGTCGTAGCGCACCTTCGACACGTCGAAGCCCTCGATGTTTTCGACGAGCTTCTTGAAGGTCTGGTCGAAGGACGGCAGCGTCTTGCGCTGGCGGGTGAGGGGCGTGGTCCGCGCAAGGACGAAGTTCTTCACGTAAGGATGATTGATACCCCGCTTCTTGATCTTGGCGACCGCGTCCCCCAGCGCCTCGTCGGCCGCGCGGACCAGCTCCGCGCGCTCCTCCCGCTCCTCGATCGTCTTGGGGAAGCGGCCCTTGAGGAACTTGTCCACGCGGCGCAGGATCGGCGCGAAGGCGCCGCCCGCGAAGCGCTTGTTCTTCTCGTAGAGGAGACCCAGCGTGATGAAGTGGGGGGCTTCGAACTGGAAGGCGTAGTCCTCTTCGCCGCTTGCCGGCTCGTCGGCCAGGAGCCCGCGGTACATCCGGATGACTTCCAGCGACTTCTCCTTGAGGTTGTGCGCCTTCTCCGTGTTGAGGGCCAGGATCTGGAAGGCGACCTCGGGCTCCGGCACGAGGATCCCCGGCACCATCGGGGCCTTGAGCTTCTGGAGCACGATACGCCGGTGATTGCCGTTGGGCGTCCAGTAGACGCCCGGCCCCGGCGACATCACCACGATGGGATCCACGAAGCGGTCGATCTTCTTCACGACTTCCTGGAGGCGCTTGACGTGCGTCGGCGACGGGTCACGCTGATAGGGCGTCGGCTCCACCTTGGACAGCGGCAGCAGGCAAAAGATCTGCCAGTGGTCGCCGACGGGCTCGCGGTAGATGGCCAGCGCGTGCCCGCCGTCCTTCTCGACCTGGTCCGCCAGGGCCGCCACAGCCTTCGGCGGATCATCGTCTGGGTACACCGCCCACTTTCCCATGCCGGAGATTATCCTCGACCCTCGGGCCGTCCGCCAGCCGCCGCCGGGCTCCTCATGCAATTCCGCCGCCGGCCGCGGCCAGCAGGCCCGCGCCGACGGTAGACGTCGAACACCAGCCAAGGATACTCGGTCACGCGATCGATCCGCTCGAAGTGCTCGGCCAGCAAGGCCTCGAGCCGGGCCATCTGTGAAGGGCGGCTCTTCCGGTGGCGGTCGATGAGAACTGGCTCCAGCACGACGACGTCTGCCTCCCGACCGAGCCAGCGCTCCATCTCCGGGGTGCCCCAGAGTCCGCTTCGCTCGATGGTGATCCGGTCGGTACTCTCCACCATGGTCTGTATCGAGAAGATCTGGCGCAGGTAGGGCCGGCGCTCAGCGAGATAGAGGAGCAGCGAATCGCCCCAGAGGAAGACCCGGGCCTCCGGCGGGATGAGGCGGCGCAAGTGATCAGCGCCGGCGGCGAGCGCGGCCCGCGGAGCTATGTGCGCTTCAGGCCCGGATGGCAAGAGGGAGTGACGGACGATGAAGATGGGTGCGACTAGCACCGCGGCCAGGGCGGCGATGGTCGCGTGCCGCAGCCAGACCCGCTCGCGTACACGAGCAAGGGCACGGACGAAGCCGACTCCGAGAATCACGGCCAGGAGGGGGGCCAGCGATGGGAAGTAGCCCACCACAGCCTTGGGGAGCGCCCATGTGAGTTCGACCTGCCAGGCGGTGGAGTAGGCGAGCAGCCCCATGAGTACGAGGAGCTGGGTGTCCACGACAGGGGGAGCGTCAGCGTGCCGCCACCGACTGACCACGGCCACCGCCACGAGCAGCACGGCGGCGAGCATCCAGAACTCGTAGGTGCGGGCGAAGCGCACCACCGCCCAGAGTCGGTCAGCCAGTTCCTGCGGCGGTAGATCGCCGAGCCCCCGTGGGTCGGGGTAGCCGAGCTTTGCGGTGAGGCGGTTCAGGCCTGGTACGTTGGCGAGGATCTTCACGTGCCGCCGATCCCAGGCGAAGAAGGCGAGGGGTACGAGGCCCGCCGCGGGCAGAAGCAGGAGCCTCTCGGCTCGGGTCCGGGACGTCACCCAGAGACCGGCGAGAGCGGCCGGGAGGACGGGCCAGAGATTGGTGCGGGTGAAGAACAGCAGAGACAGCGTCGCCATGCCTAGGATGCGGCTCGACACACTGCGGGGGCCGACGGCCAGCACGAGTCCGCCAAGCAGGATGCTGGCGACGAGGCCGTGATAGGTCGCGGTGGCGAAATAGCCGACGACGACGCCCTGGGTAGCGAGAAAGAATGCGGCGAGGAGACCGGCGGCATTCCCGGCGATTTGCCGCGCCAGCATGGCCGTCAGCCACAGCGCCAGGAGCCCGAAGGCGAGGGAGGTCAGCCGCGCGGCCATCAAGCTTCGTCCCAGGAGCACCTGCGAGATCCCGAGGACGTAGAATGGCAGCGGCATGCGCGAGCCGGTCATCTCGTCCTGGAACAGGCTGATCTTGCCGGTCGTGGCGAGATAACCAAGATGCACGTAGGCGCTCTCGTCGCTCCACGTCACCATGCGCGTGGCGAGCGAGAGGCCCTGCGCCAGGAACAGGAGCGAGGCGAGGGCGAGTCCACCGAAGGGGCCGGCGCGGGCGCGCATGCTGGTCAGGCTTTCTGGGCGACCACGATGAATCCGCTGAGGGTGGGCATGCGCACCACGGTGTTCTTGAGGCCGGCGCTCGCGAGCAGGCGCCGGAGACTCTCGCGCCCGGTCATCGAGCAGACGTAGTCGAGGGTGACGTGTTGCCACTCCATGGCGATCCGCCGGGGCGGAAGCCCGATCGTCTCGAGCAGGCGGGAGAGGTTTTTTCGGTTCCACTGATACAAGGCGTTGTGGGCCAGCTTGAACTCGCCGAGCAGCGGCCGCGTGGGGTGGTCGAAGTCCCAGAAGCTGAAGAAGAGGAAGCCGCCGTCCCGCAGGAGGACCCGCGCCTTGCGAAACGTCGCCGCCGGGTCGTAGAAGTTCGAGTCCGAGCCCCACATGGTGATGCCGTCAAGGGAACCAGGGGGCGCTTCGAGAAAGTCGAAGTCGGCGACCTCGATCTCGACCCCGTACTTTTCCCGCCCCGCACGAGCCATCTCTTCGGAGAGGTCGACACCGCGGGCGTCCATTCCGGCATCCCGCGCCGCCTTGACGAAGGAGCCGGTGGCACACGCCACGTCGAGGATCTTCGAGCCCCTCGGCAGGAACCGTGACACCGTGCGCATGCGGTCGTAGGCTTGCCGGGTCCGGGGTCTATCGTCGCTCAGGTAGTCCGTATAGCCGAGCCCCGCCGTCGGCTGTGGACCTTCACCGGTCTTCCAGTAGAACGTCGAATTGTAGATCCGCTGGAGGGATTCGCGAGACAGCTTGGATTCCTGGTAGACGAGCTCGCATTCACGGCAGCGCACCCAGCAGAATTTCCGCCCGAAGAACCACCGCTCGAACGCCGGGGTTCGGCTGCGGTTCCCACAGACATAGCATTGATCGACAGGTACGAAGTCGAAGGACGCGGCACCGCTCATGCGCGAGCTATGGCTAGGGCCTGGAGTCCCACATCCCCGGTCACCGCAGCGTCATCATTGCCGCGCGGATAGGCCAGACGATCTTCCCCCGGTCGGGATGGGCGAATCCACGGCGCGGCTATCCATAGGGTTGAGTCGTCCTGGAAAGAATCGGCATCACTATAACAGCGTCCAGGGCGATTCATTCGGTAAGAGAGGACTCATCAGGGATCACACCGGGACGGTGCTCGAGCCCGAGGAGCGCCGGCGCAGGGCCTCGCGAATGGAGCCGTAGATGCCCGAGGGCAGGAAGATGATGCAGAGGATGAGCACGAGCCCGTAGATCGTCTCGGCGATGCCGATCAGCTTGATGCCGAAGTAGATGCGGAGGAACTCGCTCAGCGCGATGGTGAGCGCGGTGCCCACCGAGGACCCGAGGAGCGAGTACATGCCGCCCAGCACCACCGCGAAGACGATGCGGAGTGACACGCCGATGCCCGACATGGTGTCGGGATTGGCGTAGGCGAGGTACTGCACGAGGACCACCCCGCCCACCGCGGTGAGGGCGGCCGAGAGCATCGTGATGCCGAGCTTGAAGCGCGTCACATGGATGCCCACCGACGCGGCGGCCGTCTCGTCCTCGCCGATGGCCTCCATCGCCCGGCTGGCCATGCTGCGGTCCACGCGCACCCAGACCCAGAGCCCGGCCAGCCACAACGTCATGGCGATGTAGTAGAAGACGCGCTTGTCGGCGAACTGGAGCGCCCAGACGCTCGAGTCCGACGGCGCGGGCTTGAGGCTCACGCCGAGCGATCCGCCCGTCCAGTCCCGCTCGGCGATGATGAGGAGGCGGATCACCTCGGACACGGCCAGTGTCACCAGGCCGAAGTAGTGCCCGACCACCTGGAAGCGCGAGCACGGGTAGCCGATGACCACCGCGAGCGCCACGGTGAGGAGCACCGCCACGAGGCCGCCGATCCAGGGCGTCATGCCGAAGAAGTTCCAGAGGAGGCAGGTCGCGTAGGCGCCCACGCCCAGGAAGGCGCCGTGGCCGAGAGAGACGAGGCCGAAGCGGCCCATGAGCGACCACGCCCCGCCGATGAACGACCAGATGAAGATCTGCACGATGACGTGCACGAGGTATTCGCGCATGCGGCCGAGCGGCAGGAAGGGCTCGACGGCGAGGAAGGCGATGACGAGCCCGCCCAACAGGCGTCCGCAGCTCATGTGCGCTTGGTGAAGATGCCGCCGGGGCGGACGAACATCAGGACGATGAAGATGACGAAGGCGACGACATAGCCCATCTCCGTGGAGATGAGGACGCCACCCACCGAGATGACCTGGCT